>ENA-ORXI01000007-ORXI01000007.1-sediment-metagenome-genome-assembly--contig:-NODE-7-length-119655-cov-16.510177_pt1 | contig 119655 bp, 128 predicted proteins | sample MGYA00237861_ERZ511468 | MGnify/ENA primary metagenome ERZ511468 (study PRJEB26299, sample SAMN06266213) | sediment metagenome | isolation source: Hudson Canyon methane seep mesocosm | place...
CAAGCCGCAGCCATATACCGTAAAATTGCCCGAAAAATGACCGCTAAACTGTCGCTACAGAGCAAAGACCATAGCGCCAAATTTGGCAACATTATGATTCAGTAGCGCCATTAAAAAGAACAACCCGGAGTGATGGGCGGCCATCACTCCGGGTTGTTTTATTGCTTCAACTGGCAATTGGAAAAAAAATCCAATTCTGTTGAATAAACCTTTGTTTGTACGCCCATAAAACCCAACACGGAATGAAACAAATTATCATGCGACAAAGGACCTTGACTGGCTTTGTCAAGACAGGACCGACTCCACCGCTGACCATAAGCCACATCCGGCAACCATAACGCCATTGGAATATGGGTTTGTTCGGCTGGAGCCATCATATAAGGTAGGCCATGCAGATAAAGATTATTCTCACCTAAAGACTCCCCATGGTCTGAAAGGTAAAGCATTGCGGTACTAAATTGCACAGAATTTTGTTTCAAAAAACCAATCACTTGCCCTAAAAAATAATCGGTATAAAGAATCGTATTATCATACCCATTAGTAATTTCTGATTGCTGGCAATTTTGCAATTGATTAGTCGTACACACCGGCTTAAAAACAGCAAAAGCTTCAGGATATCTCAAATAGTATGATGGCCCATGACTGCCTTTTTGATGCAACACAATGACCGTATCTTTTTTCAACGTCGATACATAATCCTGAAGATTAGCCAATAAAACCTCATCAAAACACTCTCCAGTCGCACAAAACTCGACCACATCAGCCTCTACTAACTCATCTGTATCAACGCGGTCACACACGCCCTTACAGCCCGAGTTATTCTCTCGCCACAAGACGCCAACACCGGCTGTTTGAAGCACATCCAATAAATTCTCATAAGCGCGCCCTTTAGCATGCGAATAATCACTACGATTAAATTTAGAAAACATACAAGGCAGTGACGTTGCCGTTGCTGTACCACAAGAAGTCACGGCACTAAAGTTAATAAGGTTTTCCTTCTCTAATACCGGGTTGGTTAGTCGCTCATAACCATTTAGCGAAAAGTTTTGAGCGCGCGCCGTCTCTCCCACCACCAAAATAAATAATTTATTTTTCTCACCTGGCTGCTGAAAATTGCCTAGCACAGCATCTTCACCAATCGTTTGAATGACCACAGGGCCCGCTGTTAAATTTCTTTTCGCCAGCGTTATCAATGCGTAACTAAAATTAATCGGATTAATTAAATGCCGCAAATGACGCTCATTTCTGACCATCGACGCAAACTCTTGAAAAAAAACACCCGCAATACTTGCCATTATCAGCAAGCTCATAAAAACCACTTTCAAACGAACAAAGCGCTTCACTCCTGAACTTCGATCAATATCTGCATAATAAATTAATCCAGCGGGCAAAAGCCCTAACAGAGTTACCTTCAAAACCATCTGAATATTAACCAATTCATAGGTCTCACCGATATCGGTTTGAAGTGCATTCAAAAGCATATTCCGCTCCATCAAAACACCATATGAGTCCATGAAATGGCTGGCAAATGAAGCGGCAATCACGAATAATATAGCCACCGGCTTGAACAAGTAACGCCCACTTAACAAGGTAAACATCAGGTTAAGAAAAACAACTAACGCAACAAAAACCGCAACAAGAAAAGCAATATGCTCACTCCACGTTGCATCAAAGACTTTTAAGAGTGCGCGCCAAAAAGAATTATTATGAAAAACAACTAAAAACAATGCCAACAACACGGACAATTTAGCGCTACTTACTTTAAATTTCAATCCCGACCCCATTACTTTTCACAACCTCTAAACTTCTCAATGCTTACCCTAATAAAACCAGACCCCAAACAACACCGACGGTTACCAGCGCCACAAAAACAGCGGCGGATCCTAAGTCTTTAGCGCGCTTGGATAAATCGTGATAATCCAAACCCACTCGATCAACAACCGACTCGATTGCCGTATTTAATAACTCAGCCACTAAGACCAACAACAAACAACCCACCAACAAGGCGCGCTCAAGCCCATTATCACCTAGGACAATCCCAATCGGTGCTAACACAATGAATAAAACAACTTCCTGTCGAAAGGCAGCCTCACCACTAAAAGCCGCTTTAAATCCAGCCATAGACCACTTAAACGCATGAATAAAATGCGCAAATCCGTCGAGTTTTTTCATCCCAGTAACCCTATAAATGCTGATTGAATCAGGCGTCAAGACATCATCTTTGGCCACGGTCATGACCGCTGAACCACGCCATTAAAAGTATATTAAAAAAGTGTCAACTATACCTTGATCAACCTCACCTTAATAGCGATACCCGGAACTCATTTACCCTCAACATAACCGAATCACTACCCCCCCTTTAACAAAACCCCTACAATTCTCTGCTGTAAACCTTAAGGGTCATGTTAAAATAGCACTGCTAATCTATATCAAACCAGTGACGCACCCTGAAATAGAAACGTTCTTTAACGGGGCCAATTCCTTAAAAACAACCAACCAATAACGAAAAAAATGAGCATTAAACCTGATAAATGGATACGCCGCATGGCGCTGCAACACGACATGATAACTCCCTTTGTCGACAATCAAGTGAGGCACCAAGCCGAGGGACGCGCAATCTCTTTTGGCACGTCAAGTTATGGTTACGATGTTCGCTGCTCTGATGAATTTAAGATTTTTACTAATATTAATTCTGCCATTGTCGACCCCAAAGATTTTGACCAAAATAGTTTTGTCGATGTAAAGTCGGATGTTTGCATCATACCGCCTAACTCTTTTGCACTGGCTCGGACTATCGAGTTTTTTAAAATACCGCGGGATGTACTCACCATTTGCTTAGGCAAATCGACCTATGCGCGTTGCGGAATCATTGTCAATGTAACGCCGTTAGAACCTGAGTGGGAAGGTCACGTGACCTTAGAGTTTTCTAACACCACACCTTTACCTGCAAAAATATACGCTAATGAAGGCGTCGCCCAAATGTTATTTTTTGGTGCCGACGAGGTTTGTGAAACCTCTTATAAAGATCGCAACGGAAAATACCAGGGGCAAGAAGGTGTCACATTACCCAAAGCGTAACCGATAAACTTCAACCTAATTCCAGCGCTCATGACCACACCCATTAACAGTAAAAACTTCTTCAAACAAGCCTGCATCTTTGAAAGCTCACTCATTGGTATTGCCCTGGCCTTAGGCTGGGCGGGCGACATCAATCCATTTGCATCATTATACTTTTCAGAAACAGCCTTTTTCCACGGCATTATTGCCACACTTCCGATCTTTGTCATTTTTCTAGTGCTTTATCAACTCGATCTAAAACCCCTAGTAAAAATAAGAACGCTCCTACTTGATATGCTCGGCCCCATATTGCATCGTTATCACTGGTCCGATCTGCTTATCTTAGCGTCGATAGCCGGCATCTCTGAAGAAATACTCTTTAGAGGTGTTATCCAGCCGTGGATGGAAAGTTCTTGGGGAATGCTGACAGGCCTTATTGTTAGCAGTCTTTTGTTTGGACTGGTCCATGCCGTTACACGCCTTTACTTCTTATTAGCCGCACTGGTAAGTGTTTACTTAGGTCTGTTATTAGATATTGAGACTTCACGGAATTTACTCATCCCTATTGTGACCCACGGATTCTATGACTTCCTCGCCTTTTTAGTCATCACACACGGTTACCGCGGCCTAAATAAAACCAACACTCATCATGAATAACCTATCAAAGCCAGTACAACAAAAAGATCTCTTTATCCCCTGGCTGATATGGAGCGCTTTAGTCATAGCACTCATCACCATCACCTTAATAGGCCACCTCAATGGTGATCAATACCGCCTCAACCCGCCAAATAATTCATTAGTCTTTATACGCACTGTTTTCTATGGCCTAGCCATCATCACATTCCCTATTACCAATCTTATCCGTCATATCATGGTACGCCTAAACCACACCATGCCCGGCGATAAAACCGCAAAATCACGGTACCAGTTGACCACTCTCATCTCCATGCTAGCCGCCGACTCAATTGGCTTTTATGGTATTGCCTTATACCTTTGGGGCGACCCCATTAATACCCTCTATATCTTTTCTCTACTCTCAGGATTAGCCTTTTTTCTTTATCGTCCAAAACAAGATGAGTTTCGCTCTATTCAAGAAGCGCTTACTAATACCACCCATAAAAACAAATGATTTAACTAGATAACGAATCGATATCTATTAGTTCAAAATCATGGGTAATCTCAACCGACTTCTCTAACATTATTGAAGCCGAGCAATACTTTTCTGCCGACAATTGAATAGCACGCTGTACGACTGCTTCTTTCAGTTTCCGTCCGGTAACGATAAAGTGCACATGAATATGACTGAAAACCTTCGGCACCGTATCAACACGCTCAGCGCTAATTTCTGCTACACAGTCAGTCACCTCATGGCGACCCTTTTTCAAAATATGGATCACATCAAAGGTTGTACAGCCGCCCATTCCTAATAACAACATCTCCATAGGTCGAACACCCATATTCCGCCCCCCATTTTCAGGCGGCCCATCCATAACAACGGCATGACCACTTTCCGATTCACCCACAAACATCGCCTCACCCACCCATTTAATTCTCGTTGTCATTTTCTTCAATCGTCCTTTAAAAAACTATTAGAGTAGCATAATTTAACCGCCTAAATACGCCGCCATCAAATAGCGCTATAATAAAATAAAACTCACTCTCAGCCTATTTTATTCATCCTATGGTCAACCTATTTACGGTAACTCCACATACGGCAATTGACCACATCATCACCTTAGATCAACTCAATACCGGTAACCTTGTCGCCAATGCCGCGCACCAATTCCCGGCAGGTAAAGGGGTTAATGTGGCCAAAACAATTGCCTCAATGAAAGCCCGTGTAACGGCCCTTGGCTTTATTGGCCAACAATCTACCGAACGCTTTCGCCCATTAGACTCCACATTATTAACAACTGACTTTTCCCAAGTTCCCGGGTTCGTACGCCAAAACATCACCCTACAAACCCGTTCTATTGATCAAGAAACACATATTCGAACGCCTGGGTTTGCCGTCACAGAAAAAGATACTCACGCTTTAATTAACAAGATCAATGCAACCATACAACCCGATGACATCGTCATCTTATCAGGGAGTCTGCCACCAGGTTGCAACTCACATTTTTATGCCGATGTCATTACCCATTGCCATAAAAAAAATACCCGGATATTACTCGATAGCAGCGGTCAAAGCCTGGCCAATAGTATAAAAGCAACCCCTTATTTAATTAAACCTAACTTAATCGAAATGGAAGCGCTGGTTGGCTATCCATTAACCCACACCACCGCAATCATCAACGCCGCACAACATTTTATTCACCAAGGCATCCAGGTTGTTATTGTTTCACTTGGCAAAGATGGAATTATTGCCGTCACCCAAGCGGGTGCCGTACAACTCCGTTGCGACAGACTTCCCAACCAAGAACTTATCAATACCATTGGTTGTGGCGATGCTCTTATGGGCGGTCTTGCATTAGCCTATCAGCAAAATAAATCATTCCCTGAGGCTCTTAAACTAGCTATCTCCTGTGCAACAGCCAACCTCTTCAGTCAAGAACCGGGTAACATTTCACCACGGCTAGTGAACGAAATAAAATCAATGGTTCGATTAAATTCAATAAAGAATCCATGATTTTATGACTGTCCATAAGAATATCCATCAAAAAAAAGCTATAATAATTCGCTGACGGGTCTATTGATAGATCATATAAAAAAAACTATTTTCTTGCCTACGATAAAAACACGCGTTTCTTAATAAGAAACGATTATCGTTAGCTTCAATGTCATGGTAAAAATAGCCATTGATGTCAATTTAGGCATTACGCTAACCATTACTACCTGTAAACCGCGTTACTTAAATATTTGTATGCAAGATCAAATGACTGAAGACGAATTTAATCACTACGCTCAACAAGGCTATAACCGAATTCCTATTACCCGTGAAATTCTAGCGGACTTGGACACGCCCCTCAGTGCCTATGTGAAATTAGCAGACCAACCCTACTCTTATTTATTCGAATCAGTACATGGGGGCGAACAATGGGGACGTTACTCTATTATTGGATTGCCCTGCAAAACGCAAATCAAAATTTTTGAGCATACTGTTCGTATTGAAGAACAAGGCCAACTCAAAGAAGAGCTCACCGTCGAAAATCCTTTACGATGGATTGAAACCTTTAAAGAACAATTTAATGTCCCTGACATTCCGGGTCTACCTCGATTTCATGGTGGTCTTGTGGGCTACTTTGGCTATGAAACCATTGGCTATATCGAACCTAAATTAAAGGATCAAGGCAAGCCTGACCCCTTACAAACACCTGATATTTTATTAATGGTCTCAGAAGAAATGCTGGTCTTTGATAACTTATCTGGAAAGATGTTACTGCTGACCCACGCCTGCCCAGCACAGCCCAAGGCCTACTCATTGGCGTGTAGTCGTCTTGATGCTCTGATTGTGCAATTGCGCGAAAGTTCTGCGAAACCACATAAACAGTCACAACCCACCACGGTTGACGAACAAGATTTCATCTCCGGATTTACCCAAGAAGGTTTTGAAAATGCTGTCAAAAAGGCCAAAGACTATATTGTTGCCGGTGACGTGATGCAAGTGGTTCTGTCGCAACGTATGTCCATCCCTTATTCTGCGCCAGCCTTAGACCTTTATCGCGCTTTACGCTGTTTAAACCCATCACCCTACATGTATTTCCTCAATCTTGAGGACTTCTACATAGTGGGCTCTTCGCCTGAAATATTGGTGCGCCTAGAAGATAACACGGTTACGGTAAGACCTATTGCCGGCACACGACCTCGAGGTGAAACGGTTCAGCAAGACACGGCTCTGGAAAAAGACTTATTATCCGACCCTAAAGAATTAGCAGAACACTTAATGCTCATTGATTTAGGTCGTAATGACGCCGGTCGTATTGCCACGACAGGTAGCGTTGAGCTTACCGATAAAATGATAATCGAACGATACTCTCATGTCATGCATATTGTTTCCAATGTTACCGGAACTTTACAACCTGGAAAAAATGCCTTTGATGTTTTAGAGGCCACCTTTCCGGCCGGCACCGTCAGCGGTGCACCCAAAATAAGGGCGATGGAAATCATTAACGAATTTGAGCCGGTCAAACGAGGAATATACTCAGGTGCAGTGGGCTATATTTCATGGTCTGGAAATCTTGACACTGCAATCGCTATTCGTACCGCTGTTATCAAAGATAAAACATTACATATTCAAGCCGGAGCCGGTATTGTCTATGACTCAGTACCCAGAAACGAATGGGATGAAACCATGAATAAAGGGCGCGCCATTTTCAAAGCCGTCAGTATGGCTGAAGCAGGTCTAGAAGGGGACCAAAAATCATGAATGCAATTAAAGTCGTTATGGTCGATAACTACGACTCATTCACATACAATTTAGTACAATATTTAGGTGAGTTAGGTGCTCAGGTTGAAGTGGTTCGTAATGACCAAACCAGTATTGACGAAATTAAAGCCATGGCACCAGATAAATTAGTTATTTCTCCCGGCCCTTGCACACCTAATGAGGCAGGCATCTCGGTAGAAACTATTAAAACTTTTTCTGGCCATTGCCCTATTCTAGGCGTCTGCCTTGGACACCAAAGTATTGGCCACGCCTTCGGTGGAAAAATAACCCATGCCAAGCGTATTATGCATGGAAAAACCTCACCCATTTTTCACCATAACACCGGCGTCTTCAGCGGCTTGAATAATCCTTTTGAAGCGACACGTTATCATTCATTAGTCATTGAACAAGAAACCTTACCGGCCTGTCTTGAAATGACAGCATGGACTGAGGATAGCGTTGGCAATATTGAAGAAATCATGGGTGTCCGTCATAAAGAATACGACATCGAAGGTGTTCAATTTCACCCTGAATCCATTCTGACCGAACACGGTCACGATTTACTACAGAACTTTCTGACTGGGACGCGCTAATGAATATGCCCAAAGCCTTAGATATTTTGCTTCAGGGGGAAGACCTCAAGTCTGCGCAAATGCATGCCATTATGCACCTCATCATGTCCGGTAAGGCTACACCCTCGCAAATTGCCGGCTTTCTAATTGCTCTACGATTAAAAGGTGAAACGGTCGATGAAATTGCAGCTGCCGCTGAAGTCATGCGCGAACTGGCCAACCCCGTGACTATTACCGGCCAACACGTTATTGATACCTGTGGCACGGGCGGCGATGGCGCGAATACCTTCAATATTTCAACAACGGTTGCCTTTGTTGTAGCCGCTGCCGGCGGACAAGTGGCTAAACACGGCAACCGCTCTGTTTCCAGCCGCTCAGGTAGTGCTGATGTCTTAGAAGCTGCTGGCGTTAATTTAGACTTATCAGCCGAACAAGTAAGCCACTGTGTTAACGCGATTGGCATCGGGTTTTTATTTGCGCCCAAGCATCACAGCGCCATGAAACATACCATTGGCCCGCGCAAAGAAATGGCCGTTAGAACTATTTTCAACTTATTAGGCCCACTCTCAAATCCTGCCGGTGCTAAAAATCAATTGATCGGTGTTTTCTCCAAGCAATGGGTAGAACCTTTAGCGCAAGTACTTCAAAAGCTTGGCAGCGAACATGTGCTCATCGTTAATGCTGAAGATGGGCTGGATGAAATCAGTATTAATTCAGCGACAACTGTTGCTGAATTGCAAAACGGTAGCGTTCGTTCCTATTCAATTACCCCCGAACAATTTGGCTTTCAACGTGCGCCACTCAGCACCCTAGCTGTTGATGGCATTCAAAGCAGCCTTAACACATTAAAAGGCGTACTTCAGGGAGAGCCCGGACCGGCAAAAGATATTGTCTGTCTCAATGCCGGTGCGGCTATTTATGCCGCAAATTTAACAGATTCCCTGGAATCTGGCATCCAAAAAGCACAACACAATATTGATAATGGGTTTGCTTTTGAAAAACTAGAACAACTGCGCCAGATTTCCAATCGCTTATAACCGTTACCTTCTATCTTATACATTATGACTAACGCACCCGATATCCTCACTAAAATCTTAGCCACAAAAGCGGATGAAATTAGCCGCAGAAAAGACCGTATGTCAATTAGCGACTTAGAGGGCATTATTCAACAAGTCGAAGCACCGAGAGGATTTGCCAATGCACTGCAAACTAAAGCACAGGCAAAACAACCGGCAATCATTGCTGAAATAAAAAAAGCTTCTCCCAGCAAAGGCGTGATTCGTGAAAATTTTCACCCTATTGAAATTGCCAACGACTACAGCTTTCATGGCGCGACATGTCTTTCAGTACTCACTGACAAACAATACTTCCAAGGCTCTGAAGTCTATCTGCAACTGGTCAGAGAAGCCAGCCCATTGCCGACATTAAGAAAAGACTTCATGATAGATCCTTATCAGATTTACGAAGCACGCGCCCTCGGTGCAGACTGTATTCTGCTTATTGTAGCGGCACTAGACGATGGCCAAATGCTCGAGTTAGCCCAAACAGCCACCCAACTGGGCATGGATATATTAGTTGAAGTACACAATAGCGCAGAGTTACAACGTGCTCTGGTTATTGATACCCCCCTGATCGGTATTAACAACCGAAACCTACGCACCTTTGAAACATCTCTTCAAACAACCCTTGAACTTAAAGAAGCCATTCCCGAAGACCGTCTCGTCATTACCGAAAGCGGCATTCATACGCAAGATGACGTAAAACTGATGCTTGAAAATGACATCTATGCCTTTTTAGTCGGGGAATCCTTTATGCGCGCCAAACACCCCGGGCAAAAAATGCATGAATTATTTTTTACAACACCGTAACGCCCTAAAAAATTGTCCTAATGGAGCAAGCGCTGCAATAACGCCGTTAACCCCGGTAGCGGTTGATAACCGCTACCACGATTGATAATCAACGCCGTTGCGCTCTTAATTGTCTGTTCTAAATCATCATTCACCACAATAAAATCATATTCATCGTAGTGACTCATTTCACTCACGGCAGATTTCATTCTACGCGCGATCACCTCGTCACTATCTTGCCCTCGGTTTTGTAATCGCTGCTCTAAAATATCCCGTGATGGCGGTAAAATAAAAATAGAATAACTTTCCGGCAACGCCTTGCGTACCTGCTGCGCCCCCTGCCAATCAATTTCTAAAATAACATCAATCCCTTGTCGCAACAAATGCTCCAAATGACTTCTTGATGTGCCGTAAAAATTATCAAAAACTTGAGCGTGCTCTATAAAGCCATCATGCGCGAGTAATGTTCTAAACTGCTCAACCGAAACAAAAAAATAATCTTCCCCCTCTATCTCGCCGGGTCTTTTATCTCGTGTGGTATGGGAGATAGAAACTCTTAAATTATCAAGGTCTTGAATAAGTCGCTTAACGACACTGGTCTTTCCTGCACCAGACGGTGCTGAAATAATAAACAACTGCCCTAAAAACATTTCATTACTCAATGATCTATCCACCTATTAATATGCCAACCCTCTGAAAAAATCACTCTATATTTTGAACCTGCTCTCTCATTTGCTCGATCAAGACCTTAAGCTCAATCGCAATTTGCGTCATTTCCTTATCACCTGATTTAGACCCTAAGGTATTTGCCTCACGGTTCAGTTCCTGCATTAAAAAATCAAGCCGCCGGCCGACCGGTTTATCTTGATTTAAATTATGCTCAACCTCTTTAAGATGCGTTGTCAGACGATCTAACTCTTCTGCCACATCTAGTTTATGGGTAATTAACACCATTTCTTGCTCTAACCGGTCAGCGTCAGGGCTAACCGATAATTCTTCCAGGCGCTGATTCATTCGTTGACGAATTTTCTGCAACACCTCAGGAAGACGCTCTGACGCAAGCGCCACGAAATGCTCCATTTGTTGGCAGCGCTGCTTAAGCAATGAGGCTAACTCCGTACCTTCTCTAACCCTTAATTCAACTAGATCGTTTAAGGTATCATGAACCAAGCGATTGAGAACCGGTGCTAAATCATCCACAGGAACAACCTGTTCAACTTGCACACCCGGGAACATTAAAATATCCAATGCTGAAAGTAATTGTGATTCTTTCATCACCCCTTCAATTTCTTCAGTCGCTGAAACTATCGCTTGAACAACAGAGCTATTAATTTGTACTGCTGAGCTTGTCGCTATTATTTTCTTATAACTCAATACACACTCAATTTTACCACGACTTAACGATTGCCCCAGTAAGCGACGAATATCCGACTCGGCAAACTTAAAAAGTTCTGGCAGCTTTATCGTCAAGTCACTATAACGATGATTAACTGAACGCAACTCACAGTGAATAGTCATCTGTGCCATACCGGTTTCACCGCTTGCAAAGGCTGTCATACTTCTAATCATATTACTCAACTACTTTCAAAAATATTACGCTATCTTATCAAATACCATAATGAAAGTACTGGTCATCACAAAAACGATTTAAGCTTCAATGAACTTTACCGAAGTACACACTGAATCCATCATGCACAGCCAAATACGGTATAATCTTTCAATTTCATACGAAGGCAGACTCATGAGACCCAGCGGACGCACCCCAAACCAACTAAGAGACATTAACATCACTTGTGGCTATACCAAACATGCTGAAGGCTCTGTATTAATTGAGTTCGGTGAAACCCGCGTCCTTTGTAATGCCAGCGTTGAAAATCGTATCCCTCGATTTCTCAAAGGTTCTGGACAAGGCTGGGTTACGGCAGAATACGGTATGTTACCCCGCTCAACCCATAGCCGAATGAAACGCGAAGCCGGTATGGGCAAACAAGGTGGACGTACCCTTGAAATCCAACGTCTTATTGGTCGCTCACTGCGTGCGGCAATGCGCCTCGACTATTTAGGCGAAAGAACCATCACTATAGATTGTGATGTGCTACAGGCCGATGGCGGAACACGCACAGCAGCAATTACCGGCGGCTTTGTCGCCTTAAATCTTGCAATCAATAAATTACTCGCCGAACGGAAAATCAAGAAAAACCCTATCATCGGTCAAATTGCATCGATTTCAGTCGGTATTTTTCAAGGCATTCCTGTCTTAGATCTTGATTACCAAGAAGATAGTAACGCTGAAACGGATATGAATGTGGTTATGAATGATGCCGGTGCATTTATTGAAATACAAGGTACCGCCGAGGGTCATGCCTTTCGAAAAGAAGAATTAGATCAAATGACCGCTTTAGCAGAAGCGGGTATTGCCGAATTATTAGTACTTCAAACTGAAGCACTACGCTAATCTGTATGATGCCACAGCAAGCGGATAAAATTGTTTTAGCCAGTGGCAACACCGGTAAAATTCGTGAAATTCAAGCTATTTTAAGCGAACAGACCATTATCCCTCAATCACACTTCAACCTTCCTGAAGCTGAAGAGACTGGCCAAACATTTATTGAAAATGCGCTCATCAAGGCTCGTCAAGCCACAGCATTGTGTCAACTCCCTGCTATTGCCGATGACTCCGGTTTAGTGGTCGATGCCCTTGACGGGGCACCGGGTGTCATTTCCGCACGTTATGCCGGAGCTCATGCGAACGATACAGAAAATCTACAAAAAGTATTACAACAATTAGGCACTACGCCGATGACAAAACGTAGCGCCCGATTTATTTGTGTCATTGCCTTTTTAAGGCACCCTGCCGACCCTTGCCCCATCATTGCCCAAGGGGCCTGGGAAGGGCAAATACTCTTTGAGTCAAAAGGTGAAAATGGCTTTGGCTACGATCCAATATTTTGGCTTCCTGAGCAAAACTGTAGCTCCGCAGAGCTTAGCCCAGAAATTAAAAACAAGTTAAGTCACCGTGGCCAAGCCTTACAACAATTTCAACATCAACTCAGGCATTCTTCTAGTTAAAATTCACTTTCTTATCGCTGTCCACAGCGCCTATGAAACCAACTGACTCCATTCCTTTAAGCCTCTATATACACTTCCCTTGGTGCCTTAAAAAATGCCCCTATTGTGATTTTAATTCACATGAGTTTACCGGAGATCTGCCGGAACAAAACTACATCAATGCTCTGCTAACTGACCTAGAACAAGATATTAACTTCTTTAAAGAATCCCGACCGATTGAGAGTATTTTCATGGGTGGCGGCACCCCCAGCCTTTTTTCCCCAGAGGCTATTCACTCATTATTAGAAAATATCAAAAAGCTTATCCCTGTAAAGAGCGATGCAGAAATTACCCTTGAAGCCAACCCGAGTACTTTTGAAAATCAAAAATTTTCAGAATTTAACAGCGCCGGTATTAACCGACTCTCGATTGGCATTCAAAGCTTTAATGATTCATTACTGAAAAACCTCGGGCGTACCCACAACAGTCAAATGGCATTAAATGCCGGAGAAATAGCTCATTCAGCCGGGTTTACTAATTTTAACTTAGACCTCATGTTTGGCTTACCTCAAGGCTCTCTTAAAAGCAGCCTCTGTGATATACAAACCGCCATCTCATTAAAACCCAGTCATATTTCTTTCTACCAACTAACTCTTGAACCCAATACCTATTTCCATAAGTTCCCTCCAGTACTACCCGCCGATGATGATATCTTTCAAATGCAAACGATTTGCCAACAACACTTAAAAGATCACCATTACCAGCAATACGAAATATCTGCATACGCTCAAGCCAATAAACAATGTCGTCATAATCTCAATTATTGGACCTTTGCTGATTATCTTGGCATTGGCGCTGGCGCCCATGGCAAAATCACACAACAAACAACCGATTCTCGCTACCGCTATTGGAAACTAAAAAGCCCGCAACACTATCTTAGTGCCGCCCATAGTGAGCAGCGCATTGGTAACCGCACAACCATTGCAGCCATTGAATTACCTTTAGAATATTTAATGAATCACTTACGATTAAATCAAGGCTTTATGCTTTCAGATTACAAACAAAAAACGGGACTTCCCATCGCTTCACTTTACCCCGCATTACAATACTGTATAGACCTAAAATTATTAACTAATCACCGTGGCATGGTCCGTTGCACACCCCAAGGCTGGAATTTTTTAGATCGCATTTTAGAACAATTTTGCGTCGATTAATGCGCCTCCCGCTGACTCTAACCCCATGTATAATAACGCCATTACCCTCGCTATCAATTAAAGACTATGCTTGACTTCCAAAAAGACTTTATCACTTACGCTCTTAATGCCCAGGTACTCAAATTTGGTGAATTTACATTAAAATCTGGTCGTATAAGCCCTTATTTTTTTAATACCGGATTATTTAACACCGGTGAACAACTGGGAAAATTAGGTGAATTCTATGCACTGGCCTTGCAACAATCCACGTTAAACCCTGACGTTCTGTATGGCCCGGCCTATAAAGGTATCCCATTAGTGAGCACAACAGCCATTGCCTGTAGCCGACTTTTCAACAAAGAGACGCCCTTTACCTTTAACCGTAAAGAAGCCAAAGATCATGGCGAGGGCGGTGCGCTCGTTGGGGCCCCCTTGAACGGACAAATCCTGATTTTAGATGATGTCATTACCGCCGGCACGTCTGTCCGAGAGTCTGTTGAAATAATCACCCAAGCCGGCGCGTCACCTTGCGGCGTCTTAATTGCGTTGGACCGACAAGAGCAAGGTCCTAATAACCGTTCAGCGATCGCCGAAGTAGAAGAAGAATTCAACATACCCGTTGTCTCTATAATTAATCTAGAGACCATTATTAGCTACTTATCTCAGCAACCCCAGTTTAAAGCTAAATTAGCTATCATCACTGAATACCGAGACACCTACGGAGTAACCTCTTAGACTTTACGAAAAATCAGATCCCAAACACCGTGTCCTAATCGAATACCACGACGCTCAAATTTTGTCAGTGGCCGATAATCTGGCCGCGGACAAAAAGTACTGTCTGGGCTCTCATTGACTAATGATTTATTGTTCCCGGCGACGCTTAACATCACCTTAGCATACGCCTGCCAATCTGTTGCCATGTGTAAATAACCGCCTGGCTTTAGTTTTTGACTCACCAACGTAATAAAAGAACTGTCAACAATACGTCTCTTATGATGCCGGTTTTTCGGCCACGGATCTGGGAAAAAAAGCTGTAATCCTGCTAAGCTATTATCACTAATTTTTTCCGACAAAATTTCTATCGCGTCATGACAATAGACCCTGACATTATCGGTTTGATGATTATCAAGATTCAAGAATAAATGCCCAATACCGGGGCGATGAACTTCGATACCAAGATAATTATTTTCTGAATTTACCCGCGCCATTTCCGCAAGTGCCTGACCATTACCAAAGCCTATCTCAACAATCAATGGCGCTTCTCGCCCAAAAGTAGCTACCGTCTCTAACGGCTCTTCATAAGATAACCCGTACCGACCCCACCATTGTTCCAGTGCAAATTGTTGTCCTAAAGTAATTCGTCCCTGTCGCCGAATAAAGCTACGAATGGCTGGCGTTTTAGTTTTCAAATGCTCTAACACTATTAATCAACCCTTAGGTAATTCGAAGAGAAAACAGCCACGCTTTAATTTACAAAAACAGCCCGTCTATAGGCGAAGATGCCGATGCAAATCGCTTCCGTGGCATGCGCCCGGCTCGATATGCTTCTCTACCCGCTTCAATTCCTTTTCTCATTGCCGAGGCCATTAATACAGGATCCTTAGCCTCTGCAATAGCGGTATTCATGAGTACACCATCACAGCCTAACTCCATTGCCACAGCCGCATCTGAAGCCGTACCCACGCCGGCATCAACTAAGATAGGCACACTGGCATTCTCAACAATGGTTAAAATATTATAAGGATTACGTATTCCCAAGCCCGACCCGATCGGTGCCGCCAACGGCATAACCGCAACACAACCAATATCTTCCAATTGCTTAGCAACAATAGGATCATCATTGGTATACACCATGACATCAAAACCATCTGCAACCAATATTTTAGCCGCCTCTAATGTCGCGACGATATCGGGGAACAGTGTTTTTTCATCCCCTAATACTTCGAGTTTAACCAACCGATGTCCGTTTAAAAGCTCTCTAGCTAACCTGCACGTACGAACAGCATCATCAACGGTATAACACCCCGCCGTGTTAGGTAAAAGCGTAAACTGATCCGGTGAAATAATATCAAGCAAATTTGGCTCATCAGGATTCTGACCAATATTTGTACGTCGTATGGCAACGGTTACAATCTCCGCACCACTGGCTTCAATCGCTAAATACGTTTCATTTAAATCTTTATACTTACCGGTTCCAACCAACAGACGCGAATGAAAACTTTGCCCTGCAATGATCAATTCATCAGTTTGCCCACCACCAATAGCATGTACAATTTCTAAACGATCATTAGCACTCAACGTCTTACTCACATACTGGTCAAAGGGCAAAATCTCTTTATTCAACTCAACAGCAATACGCTTATTGTTATAGCCTAAGGTACTGACTAACTCTGCAATAGTCGAACCATCTTGCAATACCTTTATCTCACCATTTACATAAATTTCCATACGGTTACCCTTTAATTCTAATTACTTTTTCTACGTTGTCTGACTGCATTTGCTAATACATCTAGCAAATTAACGGTATCTTCCCAGCCCAAACAAGCATCCGTTATGCTTTGCCCGTACACTAAAGGTATACCGCTGGTGACATCTTGGCGACCGGCAATCAGATGACTTTCAATCATCGCGCCCATAATACGATCATCTCCTCCGGTTATCTGACCGGCAACATCCTCGCCGACCAAAAGTTGACGGTGACACTGCTTCATACTATTAGCATGACTAAAATCTATCATGATATTTGGCGTTAATTGCGCTTTTTCTAATACCTTAGCTGCTTGATCCACACCCACCGCATCATAATTGGGGCCCGCATGTCCGCCTCTTAAGATCAAATGCGTATCTTCATTACCTGTGGTCGAAAAAATAGCCGAATGCCCCGCATGCGTTAATGATAAGAAATGATGCGGACTCCTTGCACAGCCAATCGCATCCACCGCAATTTTAACCGTACCGTCCGTTGCATTCTTAAAACCAACGGCACAAGATAATCCTGACGCTAACTCTCTGTGTACTTGACTTTCCGTGGTTCTGGCACCAATGGCCCCCCAAGAAATTAAATCAGATACATATTGCGGGGTAATTAAATCTAAATATTCAGTTGCCGCGGGAATCCCCAAACTATTAACATCGACCAATAGTTTACGGGCGACACGCAAACCCTTATTAATATTAAAACTGGCATCTAAATCAGGATCATTAATTAACCCCTTCCAACCTACGGTAGTACGGGGCTTTTCAAAATAAACCCGCATAATTATAATTAACTCGTCACCTAAGCGCTTTTTAATCTGAGTCAGTTGTTCGGCATAAGCCAACGCCGCCACCGGGTCATGAATAGAACAAGGACCGACCACAACAACTAGTCGATCGTCTTCCCCCTTAAGAACATGATGAATCGCTTGCCTTGCTTCCAAAACAGTTTTCGCCGCCGACTCTGTAATCGGTAATTCTTGATGAACCGCATCAGGAACAATCACCTCTTTTGTTTCGCTAATACGAAGATCGTCAGTATTTAGTTTTTTCTCTACCATTTTTACCATTTTTTAACTCATTAATTTAGCGCCATTAAGCTATATATAAACCCTTAATTTTACCTTTTTTAGCCCTAAATTGTTAGCATTGCTCCGTTAAATTTGCCTTTGCTGCGACCCTTTTCACCACCACAAAAAATTCTGTTACAATTTTTTACTCGTTTTCGTAATCCGTCTGCCCCCCTTTAAGAATTATCTAGACGAATCCGTGCCATCCTAGTTAAAAAAATATAAACTGTTAGTCACTCTCGCTACTCATCATATTAACGACCACCCCATGAGCACGCCCCAACAGAACAACACTATTGAACTAGAAAAAATAAATCAAGAAACCGCCAAAATGAAGTGGTCTGAGTTACAACGTTTCTTTGCAGCCGGTCAAGCTATTTTTGTTGCACCTAACTTGGATCTCATTTGTACGGCCCAACACATGGCCGCTGACAATAAAGTCTTCCTTGAAGAAGCCATTGCTAACCAGACCATTCACCCGGTCACTGATGAGCAAGCCAAAGACTGGCTGGCCAAAGATATTTCAACGTGGACCGTTGTTGTAAAACCTTGGCTACTGGTTCAACCCATCACACCTAAGCCGGACTAAAGCCATGGGCCGATGGAGACCTCCCGCACCAAAATCCTCACCATACATTAGTGCTAAAGGCTTTGAAACATTACAACTTGAATTAAAAGCACTTTGGCATAAACGAAAAGGGGTCACCGAAGCCTTATCTGCCGCCGCTGCAGAAGGCGATCGTTCTGAAAATGCTGAATATATTTATCGAAAAAAAGAATTGCGTGAAATTGATCGTCGCATCCGCTACCTACAAAAACGGTTGCCGAATCTTAAAGTTATTCGGGACCAACCCGCAGACCTAAGCTGTATTTTTTTTGGCGCTCAAGTCACGCTTCAAAATGATCAAAACAAAAAAGTACAATACCGAATAATGGGGCCAGATGAAATATCATGCGCTGGAAACATCAGCCTAGACTCTCCCTTAGCTAAAGCACTGCTAAGAAAATCTGTTGACGATACCGTTTCAATTTCCACAGAATACGGCGAAAAAACTTACACTATACTGAATATAACCTACGGCTGAAATGAAACAATTATTGCTACTCAGACATGCAAAATCAGACTGGTCCTCACATAACTCAGACCTAAATCGTCCGTTGAACCAACGCGGCGAAACTGATGCTAAATTATTAAACAAGTGGTTCCAGAATAACCCTGACTGTCACCCTGATTATATTCTTTGCTCACCCGCTAAACGTGCGGCAGATACGCTCCAGCTCGCCACGCAATCATTACTACCTCCATCACTCATACATCATGATGAACGATTATATCTTCCATCCGTTTCAACTATTATAACGGTATTGGCTTCTATTGAAGCCCAATATCAACAGGTACTCTTGGTCGGCCATAATCCTGGATTTGAACAATTACTCATCTGGCTAACAGAAACTCAACCCGATAACTTAAAAACAGATAAAACAATGACCACCTGCAATCTTGCAAAGTTGTCACTACCCGCTATCAAAGACCCCTTCCAACCAGGACAATCAGAGCTGATTTTCTTGAAGCGACCTGAAGATTTTAAAAACGACTTAGCCCTTAGTTAATCCTGAACCTTCTCTGAAGAGGCTTCAGGAGGAGCCAATGATATGGCCGGTATCGGTTGATACGCCTCATCCCTTATACCGTTTAGATAGTTTAATTCAAAAACCTTGATACCCTCTCGGTCCCAGCGCGTTACTATCCCCTCTAACTGTCCAGCGGTATAATTTGCTGACCACTCCAGTTGACCATTGTCATACCACTCTTGAACCAAACCATCATATTGCCCCAATTTATAAATACCATCCCAAGCCTTCGTCCCATTAGCATGCCACAACGTTATTGGCCCATCCATTACCCCTTGTTTAAAATAACCTTCTTGTTTTTTATGCCCATTACGATGCCACAACAAAACAAAGCCATCGAGTTCTCCGTCAATATACCCTCCTAACTCCGCCAACTGACCATTGGAGTACCAAATAAAATTTGTTTTATCCAATAATCCTGCCGTGTAATTGGCTTCTTGTTTACGATGCCCGTTCGCATACCACTGGCTAAACCGCCCCTGTAATTCACCGTGCTGAAATTGTTCATGACGTTTTAATTGACCGTCCTCATACCAATAGAACTGATCCGAATCCAAGAGCCCTTGGTTATAATTATTAACTTGTTTTTTCTGCCCACTTTCATACCACTGTGTTACTGGGCCTGCTAACTCGCCCTTATCGCGCATCCCTTCCCACGCCTTTTGGTCGTGTAAATACCAAACCGTTTCAAAGCCCTCCGTTCCTAAAAGGGCGCTATCGTCTACCGCCTGTTTTTCACCATTTTCTAAAATAATAAAATAATGATTATCGGTCAGTACTAATGCTACGCGCGATAATGCTTCAACCCCAAAACCGCCACGATCATCTACGGGTAATTGTGCTAAAGCACCCTGCCCATAAAACACCGTCATCAACCCCCAAAAAATATATCTCATATCCTGTGTTTTCTCTTAAAAAAATAGCGGCTAAAACTCACTTTAATCATACCAATTAAAATCTTTATTCCTGAGAGATTTTCGTATCGATCAAACGTATTCTTCTTTAACCCCTTCAGTCGTATCGGTAATCACATCAATACCCATCGCTGTTTCCTTAATATTGTCAAAATCAATATCACCACAATCTACGAGGTCTTCTTCTACGGCATCGGTAAAATCCTGACAAAACCACTCAAAAGCTTCTTCGATACTCCCTACTTCCTCATCATCAAAACCATAAACCCCTTTTTTGGTAACTACCGTGTCATCCAGATAATAAAAATCTATGTGAAACTCTATTGCATAGGCCATTTGCTCTCCTCTTCGGGTTCTGCCTTTTAACCATCACTGATTAATAAAATAGTAATACCATACCTTTTTCCTATCCAACACACACAAAAAAACCCACATAATCTTAAAGATTATGTGGGTTTTAAGTAACTGGACTGACAAAGACTACGTCACAGGGCTCCCCCTAAACAATAACCGTCATCACCAATCATGCATTCATTAAACGAAAATCAGTTTCACCTTCATAGGGTAAATAATAATTGGTATTATCATTCCAAAGACCCACCAATTGTGTATTACTAATTTCAACATTAGCCTGTAAATATTGACGCATACGATCAAAATCCGGCGACAATCTTTTTTGCCCCTCAAGCGGACTATCAATCATTTTCTTTTCAAGCTTTTCCCGACCCAAAGTCGTTATTGTATAACCTGCGAAATGCTTCTGACCGGGTCCTTCTGAAAGCAACCAACCCTGATTCAACATAAAACGAATTGAATTATGAAAAGAACGCCCATTAAGGGATAACTTTTCAATAATCTCACTCGACACCACTACACCCTCATCAATACACGATAAAATATCTAACCGAATACTCATATCTATTAACTCCCTTGGTCCTTAATCCCTTAACTGCCATTCAACTATCATTCCTGAATGAACTTTTACACTAAAACCCATTAACTACGGTGATTACACGCACCCAACGCTATCCCGTATTAATTTTAAATTATAAAAATAGGCTTACCAAATCCTTATGGTAAGCCTACAAGTCGAGCAGCGGAGGTGTTGAGGTAGCATTCCATCGCAAAATAGTAGGGATATTCCTTTAAAAAAAATCCTTGATACTCAAAACGGGGGGTTCCCCTTTGAAAGCTTCGACAACTCTAGAGTAAGGCTTTTTTAAACAGAAAGAAATGGCAGAAAGCTGACAAATAATGTCAGTTAAAATAGACAATTTAGCCATAAGAATAATGACTCTTCATAGGTTAACTGGTTAAGCCCATTGCAATGCGTACCGCTTCCTCTACAGCACTTACGGCTTTAAACCTTAATCACTGAATTTATTCGACTGTAACCGATTTAGCTAAATTTCTCGGCTGATCAACATCTGTGCCTTTTAAAACGGCAACATGATACGCCAGTAACTGAAGCGGAATAGTGTATACAAAAGGTGCCAACTCATTAACCACAGAGGTGACCTTGATTATGGTCACATTTTGATCATTAGTTGCCGGTAAGCCCTCGTCCATAAAAACAATTAACTGGCCGCCTCTTGCACTAACTTCCTGAATATTGGAACGCAACTTTTGTAACAATGAATTATTAGGGGCCACCGTAATTACCGGCATGGTTTTATCAATTAACGCTAATGGGCCATGCTTGAGTTCACCGGCAGGATAGGCTTCGGCATGAATATACGAGATCTCTTTAAGCTTTAGAGCCCCCTCCATGGCGACCGGAAACTGACTACCACGGCCTAAAAAAAGGGCATTGTTTTTATCAGAAAAACGCTCAGCCAACTGTTTAATTTCATCATCAAGCTCTAGCACACGGGTAATATATTTCGGCAAATCCCTTAATTCAGACAGCATTTTTAGCTCTGTTTTCTCATCTAACTCAAAGCGCCGCCCTATAGCGATGACCAATAAATATAACACCACTAATTGAGTCGTAAAAGCCTTCGTTGAGGCCACCCCTATTTCAGGGCCTGCATTCGTTAACATCACTAAATCAGACGCCCGTACCAACGAACTTTCCGGTACATTACAAATAGCTAATGAATTAGCCGCCCCTAATCGTTTAGCCTCTTGTAATGCCGCCAACGTATCCGCTGTTTCCCCAGACTGGGATAACGTTACAATTAAGGTGTCTTTCTCAATAATGGGATAACGGTATCTAAACTCACTGGCCACTTCCACCGAGCACGGTACCCGAGCCATCTTTTCAAACCAATACCGTGCGACTAACCCAGCATGATAACTGGTGCCACACGCTAAAATCTGCACTGACTTTATTTGATTGAAAATCTCACTGGCATTATGCCCAAATGAACATTCATTCAATCGTCCTTCAAGTAATCGGCCGGCTAATGCTTGCTCAATCGCTTGAGGTTGCTCATAAATTTCTTTCAACATAAAATGCCGAAAAGAGCCTTTGCCGACGGTATCTGCATTTAATTTACTTTCTTGTATGGGCCGATCTACCGGCTCATCCTGAGCATTAAAAATGGTTATTTTTTCACAACTGAGTTCAGCAACGTCACCGTCTTCAAGAAAAATAAATCGCTGCGTCACTGGCAATAAGGCGGCAATATCTGACGCTATAAAATATTCCCCAATGCCAATACCAATTACCAAGGGGCTGCCCTTACGACAGGCAATCAGTGTTTCAGGGTCTTCGCGTGCAATCACCCCTAACGCATAAGCACCCGTTAAATGTTTTACTGCCTCTTTAACGGCCTCTAAGCAAGCCGTTGAATCCGCCATATGGTGAACGATTTCATTCACAATGACTTCAGAATCAGTTTCAGAATTAAACGAATAACCCAATTGTTGTTGTTTTTTTCTTAATGGTTCATGATTTTCAATGATACCGTTATGAACAATTGCCACACGATTTTGACAAATATGGGGGTGCGCATTCTCTATAGAAGGTTTGCCATGGGTAGCCCAACGCGTATGTGCAATACCCACCTGACCCTGAAATGGATTACTCAACAATGCCGCCCTTAATTGACTCACCTTGCCTATTTGCCGATTCCGGTGTATTTGTTGATCCGCAATCACGGCAAGCCCAGATGAATCATAACCTCGATATTCTAGCCGACTCAATCCTTCTAAAAGAATAGGAACGGTATCTCTTTGGCTAATCGCTCCGACAATTCCACACATAAACTATCCTTTTTTAACCGGACGGCGCCAGCCCTTAATGGTGATTTGTTTTGCTCGACTGAGTGTCAGTTGCTCTTCTGGTGTGTCTTTAGTAATGGTTGATCCCGCTGCAATCGTTGCATTTTTACCCACCGTTACCGGTGCTACTAATTGAGTACTGGAGCCAATAAAAGCACCGTCTTCAATAGTTGTCAGTGATTTATTAACACCGTCGTAATTGCAGGTAATCGTCCCAGCACCGACATTAACACCCTCACCTATTTGGCAATCACCAATATAACTTAAATGATTAACTTTACTACCCGGCCCAATCTTTGATTTCTTCACTTCAACAAAGTTACCAATATGTACCGATGATTGGATTTCTGCCGCTGGTCTTAATCGTGCAAAAGGACCTATTCGTGAATTAGCGCCCACAGTGGCATTTTCAATGACACAATTTGCCAATATCTCAACGCCATTGGCAATTTTAGAATTTTTAATCACACAATTAGGCCCAATAGTCACCCCATCGCCAATTTCAAGGGTTCCCTCTAAAATCACATTAACATCAATAGAAATATCTTGTCCCAGCGTAGTTATCTCCCCCCGCAAATCAAAACGATTAGGGTCTGCTAAAGTCACCCCTTGTACCATTAACATTTCAGCCTTCTGGGTCTGATACACACGCTCCAAATAACTCAGTTGGCTTTTATTATTGACCCCTAAGACCTCACTACTGTGCACCGGCTGACTGGTTTTAATGGCAACACCTTCACTCACGGCCAGTGCGATAATATCGGTCAAATAATATTCGTTCTGAGTATTATCATTCTCCAATAACCCTAACCACCGCTTTAATGACGCCCCTGCTACGGCCAAAATACCGGTATTTACCTCACGAATTTGTTTAATCGCCGCTGACGCATCTTTTTCTTCAGTAATGTTAATGACTTGGTTCTTGTTATTTCTAACAATACGCCCGTAACCTTTAGGGTCGTCCAACTCAACGGTTAATAACGCTAACGTATTCACCGATACATCCGCTAGTAATTGCTGAACCGTAGCGACCTGCAATAAAGGTACATCACCATACAAAATCAAAACAGTATCAGTATCATTAATCTGGCTCTGTGCTTGCTGAACCGCATGTCCCGTGCCTAATTGTTCTGCCTGTTCAACCCAATTCACCGATAACGAGCCCAAAACCTTTCGAACAATCTCACCGCCATGACCATAAACTATGGTGATTGAATTATTTTCTAATTGCTTACACAGATCATAAACATGTTCAACCAACGGCTTTCCCGCTAAGGTGTGCAGTACCTTGGGGCGTAAAGAATGCATCCGTGTTCCTTTACCCGCGGCTAAAATAATACTTTTTATTCCCATAAATAATCCCTTACTAACAGCTAACTTTCTACAAACTTATCGCTTGTGGTTGTCCTGGTATTAAGACATCGGGTGTCTCTTCAGGTAAATCTTGTTGTTTATTATAGGATTGTACCGATAAATTAATCTCATCCGCAGCAGAATTCTGGCCCAACCAACCGTCTATACGAACCCATTTACCCTCTTCCAAATCTTTATAATGTTCAAAGAAATGACTAATCGTATCTAATGATGCTTTCGGTAAATCATTAAAATCTTTAATTTTATTGTAATAAGACGTTAATGCCGCAATAGGTACGGCAAGTATCTTAGGATCCCTACCGGCTTCATCACTCATATCCAATAACCCCACTGCTCGACAACGTATAACACACCGTGCCAGTAATGGCACAGGGGTAATCACCAAGACATCTACAGGGTCACCATCATCGGATATCGTCTGCGGAATATAACCGTAGTTAGTTGGGTACTGCATCGCCGTTCCCATGAAACGGTCAACCGATAATGCCGCTGACTCCTTATCGATCTCATACTTAACAGGATTACTCTGGGCTGGAATTTCAATAATAACGTTAAAATCATTGGGAATATTATTTCCAGGTGGCACTTGATCTAATGGCATCGTTTCCTTTCCTTAATCGCATTATTAATAACAGTTAAAAATGATTTTTATGCCAGTACTTATAAATTTTATACCACAAGCAATCTATCAATGGCTAATACAAAAAAACCCGACAGTCATTTTCAGAACTGTCGGGTTTCATTATTGTTACAGCTCAAAGCTATCGAGATCGACTTCTTAATCTATTTAAGGTCTGTAGCTGCATAACGGCCTGTGCCAGTTCGTTTCGTGTCTTCGCATAATCAATCGTAGCTGATTTATCGGCTAATGCTTCTTCAGCTCTTGCTCTTGCTGCAAGTGCTGCCGACTCATCGATATCATCAGCCCTAATTGCTGTGTCTGCTAAAATAGTCACCAGATGTGGCTGTACTTCAATAACACCGCCTGAAACATAAAAGGGATGATTCTCTCCTTCGCTAACCTTCACACGAACTTCGCCAGGAACTAAATTTGAAATAAATGGTGCGTGACGGGGCGCAATACCCACTTCGCCCATTTCAGCGGGTGCAAAAATCATCTCAGCAAGTCCTGAAAAAATCTCACCTTCTGCACTTACTATATCTACATGTACCGTCATCGTCATTTTTCCATTCTCGCTCGGCTATTAACCGTTCATCTTTTGTGCTTTTTCTAGTGCTTCATCAATGGTTCCGACCATGTAAAAAGCCTGCTCTGGAATATCGTCGTATTGACCTTCAATGATTCCTTTAAAGCCCGCAATAGTATCTTTAAGTGAAACATACTTACCGGGAGATCCAGTGAAAACCTCTGCAACAAAGAAAGGTTGTGACAAGAATTTTTGAATTTTACGCGCTCGTGTCACAGTTAACTTATCTTCTTCTGATAACTCATCCATGCCTAAAATAGCGATAATGTCTCTAAGTTCTTTATAACGCTGTAAAGTCCCTTGTACATTTCGTGCGACATCATAATGCTCATCACCAATGACTTGTGGGTCTAACTGACGACTGGTTGAATCTAAAGGATCAACCGCAGGGTAAATACCGAGCTCAGCAATTTGACGAGACAATACAACAGTCGCATCTAAATGCGCAAATGTTGTCGCAGGCGATGGATCGGTTAAATCATCGGCAGGTACATATACCGCCTGTATTGAAGTAATCGAACCGGTTTTAGTCGACGTAATACGCTCCTGTAAAACACCCATCTCTTCAGCCAATGTAGGCTGATAACCTACCGCTGATGGCATCCGACCTAATAAGGCAGAAACCTCAGTTCCCGCCAAGGTATAACGGTAAATATTATCAACAAAGAATAAAACATCACGACCTTCATCACGGAAATATTCCGCCATGGTTAAGCCGGTTAACGCAACACGCAAACGGTTTCCTGGTGGCTCATTCATTTGACCGTAAACTAACGAAACTTTATCAATAACATTTGAATCTGTCATTTCATGATAAAAGTCATTACCTTCTCGTGTTCTTTCACCCACACCAGCAAATACAGAGAAGCCACTGTGTTCAATCGCAATATTCCGAATTAGCTCCATCATATTAACGGTCTTACCAACACCAGCACCCCCAAATAAACCGACCTTTCCGCCTTTAGCAAACGGGCAGACTAGATCAATAACTTTAATGCCTGTTTCTAACAGTTCATTTGCCGGTGCTTGGTCTTCATAACTGGGTGCTTTACGATGAATTTCCCATTTATCTTTTTCACCAATAGGACCTTTCTCATCAATCGGCTCGCCCAACACATTCATGATGCGTCCTAAGGTCTTCTGGCCCACTGGAACTGAAATTGCCGCACCGGTATTAGTTACCGCCATGCCACGACTTAAGCCATCTGATGATCCCATAGCAATCGTTCTAACAACACCGTCTCCGAGTTGTTGTTGTACTTCTAAAACGATGCCTTTTTCTTCAATAACTAACGCGTCATAAACCTTCGGTAATTCTTCACGTGAAAATTCCACGTCAACGACGGCGCCAATGATCTGTACGATTTTACCCGAACTCATTATATAGTCCTCTATGTACCTAAATATTTAAATTAATTTGCCCACATTAAACTGCTGCAGCCCCTGCAACAATTTCCGATATTTCTTGTGTGATTGCGGCTTGTCTGGCTTTGTTATAAACCAACTGTAACTCGTCAATCAATGTACCCGCATTATCAGAAGCACTCTTCATCGCCACCATTCGTGCCGCTTGTTCACACGCATTATTCTCGATTACGCCCTGAAGAACAATGGACTCAATATAACGAACCATTAACGTGTCTAAAACTTCAACCGCATCAGGTTCATAAATATAATCCCAGTTTCCTTTCAATTTGTCCTCAATCTCAGAAACCTTGACGGGAACTAATTGCTTAATTTGTGGATCTTGCGTCATGGTATTCACGAACTCATTATGAACCACATGAATTTCATCAATCGTCCCTTGCGCATATCCATCAAGCATAATTTTAATAATACCGACGATATCTTCTAAGTGCGGTGTATCACCCAGCTTTTCAACCTGACCAATCATATTGGCACTGATGTTTCTGAAATAACCCGCGCTTTTTTGCCCAATCGTACAAACATCAACCTCAATTTGTTCAGAACCCCATTGCTCCATTTGAATCAATGTTTTTCTAAATAAATTTGAATTCAAACCACCACACAAGCCCCGGTCTGACGAAATTACTATCAATCCGATACGCTTACATTGCTTCTTTTCAACCAAAAATGGATGCTTGTATTCTGGGTGTGCATGCGCTAAATGCTTAATAATTTGAGCGATCTTTTCTGCATAAGGACGCGTTGCACGCATGCGATCTTGCGTTTTACGCATTTTACTCGCCGCAACCATTTCCATCGCGCGGGTAATTTTTTGCGTATTTTTAATACTCGCAATTTTTGTGCGTATTTCTTTTCCAACAGCCATGATCTAATCCGTTACCAGCTTTGTGTTTTAACAAAGGCGTCAATAGCCGCACGGATTCCGTCTGAAATTTCATCAGAAAAATCACCGGTCTTATTGATCTTGTTAACTAATGCCTTATGTTTCGATTTCATATAATCATGCAATGCACTTTCAAAACTACGTACTGCCGTAATTTCAAGCCCGTCAAGATAGCCTTCATTAGCTGCAAATAACGAAATGGCCATCTGCGCAACTGATAATGGAGAATATTGATCTTGCTTCATTAACTCAGTCACTCGTTGGCCCCGCTCAATCTGCTTTCGGGTACTTTCATCCAAGTCTGAAGCGAACTGTGCAAAAGCGGCTAGCTCGCGGTATTGTGCTAAATCAAGTCGAACACCACCACCGAGCTTTTTAATGATCTTCGTTTGCGCGGCACCACCAACCCGAGATACCGATAATCCAGCATTGACCGCAGGACGAATACCGGCATTAAATAAATCAGATTCCAAGAATATCTGACCATCAGTAATCGAAATCACGTTAGTTGGAACAAAAGCAGATACATCACCGGCTTGAGTTTCAATAATGGGCAATGCGGTTAAAGAGCCAGTCTGACCTTTTACTTTACCACCGGTCAACTCTTCTACCGCTGCTGCATTAATTCTGGATGCGCGCTCTAATAAACGCGAATGTAAATAAAAGACATCCCCTGGGTAGGCTTCACGTCCCGGTGGGCGTTTCAATAACAACGACACCTGACGGTATGCCCAAGCTTGTTTGGTTAAATCATCATATACAATTAAAGCGTCTTCGCCGCGATCGCGGAAGAACTCACCCATTGAGCAACCGGTATAAGGTGCAATGTATTGTAGCGCCGCTGATTCTGATGCTGATGCTACAACGACAATGGTATGTTCCATGGCGCCATGCTCTTCTAACTTACGTACGGCATTAGCAACAGACGATTGTTTTTGACCGATAGCAACATATACACAGGTAATCCCGGTGCCTTTTTGGTTAATAATTGCATCGATTGCAATGGCTGTTTTACCGGTTTGTCTGTCACCAATAATTAATTCCCGTTGGCCACGGCCAATGGGGATCATAGCATCGATTGATTTTAAGCCTGTTTGGACCGGTTGATCTACTGATTGACGCGCAATAACTCCCGGCGCTATTTTTTCAATCGGTGCGGTTTCATTGGTTTCAATCGGACCTTTTCCGTCAATCGGATTACCCAAGGCATCGACGACACGACCTCGTAAAGCGTCGCCAACCGGAACTTCTAAAATTTTACCGGTACATTTAACGACATCGCCTTCAGAGATTTTCTCATAGGCGCCTAAAACAATGGCCCCAACCGAATCACGCTCTAAGTTCAGCGCCATACCGAAGATATTATTTGGAAATTCAAGCATCTCGCCCTGCATGGCATCGGATAGCCCATGAATTCTCACGATACCGTCGGTTACACTAACCACAGTACCTTCACTATGAGATTCGACACTCAGGTCAAAATTTTCGATCCTTTTTTTAATCAGATCACTTATTTCAGATGGATTTAGTTGCATAATTATTTTCTCACTCTAACGGTTAGAGTCTATTTGCTAATTGTTGAATGTGTCCCTTAATAGAACCATCAATTACTGAATCACCGGCGTGCGCTAAAAAGCCACCTATCAATGACTTATCAACCGTCATTTCTAAATTTACTTTTTTGTTGAGTTTTATTTCAAGCACTTCAGATAACTTTTTTTCCTCTGCTTTAGTAAGCGCATAGGCTGTCTTAACAGTCACGCCTATATAGCCTTCAGCTTCCGCCTTGCTTTCTTCAAAGAGACGATTAATCTCAGGCAGTAAAGTTAAACGATGATTTTCAATCAGTAACTTAAGTAGATTGATTCCTTGTGGGTTAAGTTGTTTATCGCAAATATCCAGTATTAATGTCGTCAATTGTTCCTGACTAACTTTTGGATTATTTGACAAGCCGACTAAGCTTTCATCGGACATCACGACGGCTAAAAACGCCAGCATCTCAGACCACTTTTCAGTACTCTTAGAAGCTTGTGCGCTCGTAAAAACTGCTTCAGCGTAAGGCCGTGCCAAAGTCGCTAATTCGCTCATTTTAACTTACCTAGTTCAGCTGTTGCTTTTTTCAAAATCGCTTGATGTTTCGTTTTATCAATCTCTTCTTGCAAAATTTGTTCAGCTGCTTTTATAGCCAAATCAGACACTTCTTTGCCTAATTTTTCTCTAGTCTGCTGTAATTCTTGCTCAATTTGAGACTTTGCCGACGTTAACAAACGCTCACCTTCAACTTTTGCTTCTACCCGCGACTCGTCAACAATTTCACTGGCCCTTTTTTGAGCCATATTAATAATTTCAGCGGACTGTGATTTAGCATCTTTTAAAATATCTTTCGATTTTTTCTCTGCCCGATCCAACTGTTGATTACCTTGGTCTGCCGCAGCTAAGCCATCAGCAATTTTCTTTTTTCGTTCTTCCAAAGCATCAAACAAAGGTGGCCACACATACTTCATGGTAAACCATACCAGAAGCGTAAAGGTGATCATCTGTCCGACCAGAGTCAAATTGATACTCATAATGAATTCCTCAATTTGTAATAAAGACTAACTAAATTAGCTGCCTGAAGCCGCTTGTACAGCCGACAAGAATGGGTTAGCAAATGTGAAAAACAATGCCAAACCAACACCAATCATAGTTACCGCATCCAATAAACCGGCCACAATAAACATTTTTACTTGTAACATTGGCACCATTTCTGGTTGACGTGCTGCGCCTTCTAAAAATTTACCACCCAAAAGACCAAAACCAATCGCGGTTCCCATTGCGCCTAAACCCAATACAATACCTACTGCAATTGCAGTCATGCCTTGTACATCAGCTATTAATGTTGCTAATTCCATGATACCTCCAAACTAAATAATATTAACGAATTTAAAAAACTAGTGATCTTCATGCGCCATACTTAGGTAAACGATAGTCAATACCATAAAAATAAACGCCTGAAGTGTAATAATTAAAATATGAAAAACGGCCCAAGGAAAACTTAAAAAGGGCTGTACATACCAAGGCAGTAAGGCAATCAAAATAAATATCAATTCCCCCGCATACAAGTTACCAAACAACCGTAACGCCAATGAAATAGGCTTAGCAATTTCTTCAACCAACTTCAATAATAAGTTAAACGGTAACAACCAAGGTCCAAAGGGTTGAAACATTAACTCTTTAGCAAAACCCCAGCCGCCTTTAATCTTAATGCTATAAAAAATAATCAAAATAAAGACTGAAATCGACATTGCAAAGGTTGCGTTTAAGTCAGTGCTAGGCACTACTCTTAAATACTCAACACCCATAACCGAACCTACACTCGGCATTAAATCAACGGGAAACAAATCCATGAAATTCATCAAAAAGACCCAGCAAAAAACCGTTAAGGCTAACGGTGCAATCAGCTTACTTTGTCCATGAAAACTGTCTTTAACCTGCTGATCTACAAATTCAACCAACATTTCTGCAAAATTTTGCATCAATCCCGGAACGCCTACAGTGGCCTTTTCTGCCGCCACTTTAAAAAACCAAATAAACAACCCACCCAAAAACGCCGAAAAAAACAACGTATCTAAATGTAGAGTCCAAAAACCCTCACCCACCGTCAGCGGTGTTAAATGATGAACGATATATCCGGTTGCCCCTTCAGAGGCATGCGCTTCACTTGCCATTATTTTTTCACTACAACTTATAATCGAATTATCAGTGCGAACCAAAAAACTGTTAAGGCAGCGATATAACCTACCATCAACGGCATAATTTTAACTTCAGGCCACTGAAAAACTAAAAAAAACATAACTGCCGTTAAAATTAACTTGGCAGACTCACCCACATAAAATGTCCGAACTACTTTCTTGGCATCCTGACCTGTGGAACTTGAAACCTTTAATGCAAAATATAAATTAGGTATGATTGCCACAACACCCCCTAATAGCGAGGAAATAAAACTTTGGCCTGCACCCCATAAAAAAAATCCTGATGCCACAATAGCCACAATCAGAATTTGCATAGCAAGGATCTTACTAACTGCGGTCATTGTCCTTACGCCAACCATCTGACCGCCTCATTTAATAACTTTCCGAGTATATAGATTATATGCTTCTAAATCAAGGTCATATATTTGATTTTATCAATCAACACCTAATACACACCCCTTATCCAGAATCATGCTTCAAAAAATCAAAACCCCTCTAGGAGAAATGATTGCTTTTGCCAATTCAGAAGGACTGTGTTTATTAAAATTCACTGATTCAGCCCAAGTCGCCCAACTGCTTGCTGAAGTGCAGACCATTGGCACTTCAGATCATCGTTATGACCCCCAAGCTATTTTAAAACAAACTCAAATCCAAGTTATAGAATACTTTAATCAATCCCGAAAAACCTTTACGCTACCGATCAACTGTTATGGTAGCCCTTTTCAACAAGCCGCTTGGAACATATTAAAAAAAATACCGTACGGCACAACCATTTCATACCAGGAGCAAGCCATTGCACTCAACAAACCCACAGCTTACCGAGCCGTGGGCACTGCCAATGGACGTAACAAAATGGAACTGATTATCCCTTGCCATCGCGTTATCAAAAAAAATAATCGCCTGGCGGGTTATGCTGGCAAAATATGGCGCAAACAATATCTACTGGCCTTAGAGAAAACTGTTAATTAATGCGTTTTAATATACCGTCTAATTCATCTAAATTAGTATAACTAATCACTAATTTACCCTTGCCTTTAGGGTGATGATTGATCGCTACTTTCGCACCTAATTTTTCAGACAAACGCTCTTGCAACCTGATGACATCTGGGTCCATTTCTGACACCTGCTTAACCGTTTGTGGATTTGCAAAATCACGCACGTACTTTTCCACTTCCCGCACCGACATAGCTTTAGCCACAACCTGCTTTGCCGCGACCAATTGATCTTTACCTGACAATGCCAATAAAGCTCGGGCATGGCCCATTTCTATCTTGCCCGCCGCTAACAATTGCATAACCGCTGGCGTTAATTCATTCAACCGCAACAAATTACTCACGGTCGTTCTCGACTTCCCTACCGCTTTGGAAATCTCTTGATGGGTCATCCCAAATTCCTCACCCAAACGTTTTAGCGCTTGCGCTTCTTCCAATGCATTTAAATCTTCCCGTTGAATGTTTTCTATTAAGGCGATCGCCATAGCCGTTTGATCATCAAAATCCTTAATGACCACAGGAACCGATTCCAATTGTGCGAGTTGTGCTGCGCGCCAGCGTCGCTCACCGGCAATAATTTCATAACGTTCATCGCCTAATTCACGAACGATGATAGGTTGCACAATGCCTTGTTCCCGAATTGAATCCGCAAGTTCCTGCAACTTTTCAGTATTCATGTCTTGACGAGGCTGATATTTTCCCCGCTGCAAAAACTCAATAGGCAACATTTTAAATGACCGTTGACTCGGCTCCACTGTCTTCTTGCCATCCCCTAACAGCGCATCTAATCCTCGCCCTAACCCTCTGGCTTTTGTTGTCATTTATTTTCCCCACTCTTTTCGTTTTTCAAAAACTCTACCGCTAATTTTTCGTAAGCTATCGCTCCGCGCGAAGACTTATCATAAAACCTAACCGGCAAGCCATGACTCGGGGCTTCGGCCAACCTAATATTTCGTGGGATACTGGTTTGATATACTTTTTGATCAAAAAACTTAAATAATTGCTGAGAGACATCCTTGGTTAACCGACTGCGTGTATCGACCATCGTACGCAAAATACCTTCCAATTTTAAATTACTGTTAACGGTATCCTGAATATTTCGCAGCGTTTCCATTAAAGCCGACAACCCCTCCAAGGCATAATATTCACATTGCATGGGGATCAATACGCTATCGGCTGCAACCAGTGCATTTAACGTCAACATATTTAAGGATGGCGGACAATCAATAAGAATAAAATCATACCGTTCACGTACGGGTTTCAGCCCCTTCAACAACCGACTTTCCTTATTTTCAGCAGCCATCAAGGCGACTTCTGCAGCCGTTAAGTCACTATTCCCCGCAATGACATCTAACCCAACCTCTTTAATGGTGACGATAGCTTCTATTGCCGTGGCCTCCTCTAACAATAAGTCACAACTGGAAAACTGCACGGTATTTTTATCCAGCCCACAACCGATAGCCGCATTTCCTTGTGGATCCAAATCAATCAATAATACCGAACATTGCTTAGCTGCCAATGACGCTGCTAAGTTCACCGTCGTGGTGGTCTTACCGACCCCGCCTTTTTGATTGGTTACCGCTATTACTTTGCCCATTATGCACTCTTTACCTTATGTAATTGAACCAGACACCGCTCTGCATCAACCCCTGGAACCATAATAGGAATCACAGAAAAATCATTATCAATCTGTTGTAATTCTTTATCAGGGTGCTGACCTTTCATGGCCAACAAGACCCCTCCCGAACTCAGCCGTTCAGATGCTACACTAACAAAACTTTGCACGCTTGAAAACGCCCGAGAAACAATACTATTAAAATAAATCGTCGGCTGATAGTGCTCAATACGCCCGTGCCACACCGTTACATTCTTTAAACCCAACTCAATAACCGCTTGCTGAACAAAGCGTGTTTTCTTGATATTGCTGTCCAATAAAACAAACGAATAATGAGGATAGATTAATGCCAGAGGAATACCCGGCAAGCCTGCACCGGTACCGATATCCAACACGTTAGGTCCTTGAATATAATTCGCTATGGCTAAGCTATCTAAAAGGTGCAGTCTTACCATTTCTTCAGGGTTACGAATAGCCGTTAGATTGTAAGCCTTATTCCATTTTTCTATTAAAGCAATAAACGCTATAAGTTTTTTTTGCTGCGCCTGGGTTACCAACAAATCGAGTGCGTCAAGCCCTTCGTTTAAAATTTCTTGGCATTTTTGCATGATTGATTCGCTAAACAGCATTAAAAAATATCATTATAGCGACTTTAAAAAACCATAAAGTCATTTAGCGCGTAAAATCAGCGCCTGTTGTTAAGCGCTTTTCTTTTTAAGGTGAACTAATAAAAGAGAAATAGTTGCGGGCGTAATCCCTGAAATACGCGCTGCCTGCCCTAACGTTTCAGGCAGGTGCTTTTGTAACTTCTCGCTCGCTTCAGCAGATAACCCACGAACTTCTTGATAATCAAAAGCGCCGGGCAACCGCAGACCTTCATACCGACGGGTCCGATCAATCTCGCTCTGTTGACGATCAATATAACCCGAATATTTCGCTTGAATGGCGACCTGCTCTGAAACCTCTTGGGTATAGTCTGGATTCTCAAGAAAACTTAATACCGCCTCAACCTGAACTTCAGGCCGACGCAATAAATCAATCAAATTGGTATCTCGTCGCAACGGCTTACCCCAAAATGCATCAACCTTTGCTGCCTCCTCAGTGTCTGGCTTTAACCATTTTTTTGTTAAGACGGTTTTTAACGCCGTAACCGACTCGCGTTTTTGTTCAAATAACTGCCAGCGCTGATCATTCACCAACCCCAATTCCCGGCCTTTTTCCGTTAGCCGTAAATCGGCATTATCTTCACGTAAAAACAAACGATATTCCGCACGACTGGTAAACATTCGATAAGGCTCTATCGTTCCGTGCGTGACTAGGTCATCAATCATGACGCCAATATAAGCCTCATCACGCCGTGGACACCACGGCTCTAAATCTTGTGCTTGACGCGCCGCATTCAAGCCGGCAATTAAACCTTGGGCAGCGGCCTCCTCGTAACCGGTTGTGCCGTTAATTTGACCGGCAAAAAACAACCCGGGCATAGGTTTTGTTTCCAATGAGGATTTAAGCCCACGAGGATCAAAATAATCATATTCAATCGCGTAACCCGGGCGGATAATCTCAGCCTGCTCAAACCCTTCCATCGAGCGAATAAACGCATATTGCACATCAAAAGGCAAACTGGTCGATACCCCATTCGGATAAATCTCATGGGTGTCTAAACCTTCCGGCTCGACAAAAATCTGATGGGAATCACGGTCAGCAAAACGAACCACCTTATCTTCAATCGAAGGACAATAACGCGGACCCACACCGTCAATCACGCCCGAATACATCGGCGACCGATCCAGTCCGGAACGAATAATGTCATGCGTTTTACGGTTAGTACGAGTGATATAACAACAAATCTGTCGCGGGTGATGTTCCGGTTTACCTAAAAATGACATCACCGGTACCGGGTCATCTCCCGGCTGTTTTTGGAGCCGGTCAAAAGCAATGGTTCTGCCATCAATGCGTGGCGGTGTACCGGTCTTTAGCCGACCGACATTAAAAGGTAATTCCCGCAGCCGCTCCGACAAGGCAATGGATGCTGAATCACCCGCCCGCCCGCCGGTGTAATTTTCCAAACCAATATGAATTCTACCGCCCAGAAAAGTACCCGTGGTTAACACCACCGTTTTACTCGAGAACACCAAGCCCATCTGGGTTTTAACACCACAAAGCCGATCGCCCTCAAATTCCAAATCAGCTACGGTTTGCTGAAAAATAGCTAAATTGTGCTGGTTTTCTAACTGCCCACGAATATATTTTTTGTAAAGACTTCGGTCAGCCTGTGCTCGAGTAGCACGAACGGCGGGTCCTTTACTGGCATTTAAAGTCCGAAACTGAATACCGGCATGATCAGTTGCTGTTGCCATCACACCACCCAAAGCATCAATTTCTTTAACCAAATGGCCTTTACCAATCCCGCCTATCGCCGGATTACAACTCATTTGCCCTAAGGTATCAATGTTCTGTGTTAATAAAAGTGTTTGTGCACCGGTCCTTGCCGAGGCTAAAGCCGCCTCGGTACCGGCATGACCGCCGCCGACCACAATAACATCAAAATTTTTAGGGTATTTCACAATATCTCTACAAAAAATATAACACGACTATTAAAAATATACTCACAGCACCCTTAAAGTATCACTCTGAATGAATACCCAAAGAACGCTTTAGCTTATCCAACAAATTACTTTCTGATGCAACACTTTGATTAACGGGTGGGGCATCAATAACCTTATCCACCTCGCTGTCCTCACCCAAACCGAATTCAGACTCATCGTTTATTTTATTCAGATTGTCGCCCAACTCATCTAAAGCATCCATTAATTGTTCTGAAGGGCTATCATTATGGATCATATTCATCTCCTAACAGTACAAAGATAAAGTTTTACGTGTCTTGATTATAGAACGTTAGTCAACAAGAGGAAAACAAGAATTATTTATAAGCGCTACACCCGGTATAAATAATTAAAGTTAAGGGAGGTCGATTCAAGACAGAATCAAACAACAAGAAACAGCCTGGCAACCATTCCTACACTTAAAAAAATAGGTTACCCGTAAAAAACGAGTAACCTAAATTCTTAAACAACTTAAAAAATAGTTGTCTTACAATACTGCAGCTTCAATTGCTTCAAAGTCAGCGATTGATTTAATAACTTGCTCTGCACCTAATGCACGGTGCTCTGCTTCTGTTGCACCTTTGTAAGTACCAGTACCTTTTGCTGCTTTAGCGGCATATTTGTAATGTTTCTTAGCAACACGAATACCGTCCCAAGCAAATTGAACTTGTGAGGCTAATGCACCTACAGAGATCAACTTAGAAGCTTGACGTGCATCAGTAATAATTGCAGCTAATCTTTCAGAAGTTGCAGATTCTGCACCGGCTCTAGCCGCATTAAGTGCTTCTAGTACTCTAGCTGAAGCTTCTTTACCAGTTACCTCAATACCTTTAGCCGAAGCTGAAGATGAGTAAGTTGTCATAACGGCCATTGAAAAGGTCATTACAAGTGCTACTAAAAATCTTTTTACAAGTGTCATTTAATATTCCTCAAAATTTTAAAAATTCGTTTTTATTACCCCTAAATCCCTCTAACTAAGAGCAATAAAGCTGGTCACAATAACATATTTAGGGCTATTTTACTAAAAATTAACAGAAAAACTTTCTTCGCCTGCCATTTTTTAATACAATTCAATGTTCTTTACTCACTCACCTTCAAGTTACTACTATGTTGATTATCTGGTCTTTTAATATTTTTATCTTCGCTGTCTGTTACCTTATCGTCGGATTAATCAAACCTAACTGGGCCTTATTCTTTATGAAGGAACCTACCCGCCTAGGTCCAACCCTTATTTCTTTAGCCTTAATCATGACCGCCGCCACGATGTACGGCGAAGGACTTAGAGATGCACCTATTTCGCCTGAAAACGTCAAACGGGCCAAAGAAAAACTAGCCGATCAACAAAAGAACACACCCATACCCCCACAAAAGAAGACCAGCCCGGCCGTGATTGAAAAAAGTACAGCACCTGAAGTTAAAAAATAAACCGTTATTGCACCGTGACTAACAAGGGCTGCAAATAAAGCCATATTTTATCCGCAATCAACGGCTGAGCCTCCGCATTAGGATGAAGACCATCACCTTGCATTAATTTTTTATTCAGGGCGATGTCATTTAAAATAAAGGGCACCCATGGAATTTTGAGCGTTTTCGCTAAAGCCGGATAAGTCTGATAAAAGAGTTCTGTATAACGCGGACCATAATTGGGCGGTATCCGCATACTTATTAACAAAACTTTAGCCCCTGATTGGTGAGCTCGATTGATAATTATACTTAAATTCTGTTTCAGAATAACCGGCGACAATCCACGCAAACCATCATTGGCCCCTAACTCCAAAATCAAAACCTTAGGCTTAGTGGCCGCTAAAACCTCATCAATTCGAGCAACACCGCCCGCGCTAGTTTCACCACTAATACTTTCATTGCTAACAGCATAGCTATACCCTTCAGCTTGTAATTTTTTTTGTAAATAAGTAACCCAACCCAGATCTAACCCGATACCATAGGCAGCACTTATACTGTCACCATAAATAACAATCGTTGCCGGTGAAGCTCCGACTGGGCTTATTCCACAGACCATTAAAACAATCAGGATCTTTTTCATTATGTCTATCCAATCCGACGCCTTATCGGAAACTATTATTAGCGCTAAAAACCTCAGTAAAACCGTCTTAACTGCAAACGGTTCACTCACTATCTTATCTGATATTCATCTTAACATTAACCGCGGTGAAAGCCTGGCGATCATGGGTATGTCCGGATCAGGAAAAACCACTCTAATTAGCCTATTAGCCGGCCTTGATACACCCTCTTCCGGCACTATCACGATTAATGGTCAACCACTCACAACCATGACTGAAGATGATAAGGCCCGCCTTCGAAACCAATTTATCGGTTTTGTTTTTCAAAACTTCCAACTCCTGAATAATTTGACTGCCCTTGAAAATGTCATGCTACCGCTGGAAATCATTGGCCACCCTCATGCTAAAGATAAAGCCCTCAATTTTCTTGATCGGGTCGGGTTATCTCATCGCTACAACCACCGGCCCAGCCAATTATCCGGCGGCGAACAACAACGCGTTGCCTTAGCAAGAGCCTTTGTCACCCAACCCAGTATTCTTTTTGCCGATGAACCCACCGGTAACTTAGACCAAAAAACCGGTAAGACGATTATTGATTTACTTTTTGCTTTAAACGAAGAAAACAAAACCACACTGGTACTGGTTACTCATGACCAATCGCTGGCAACACTCTGTAGCCGAACGCTTATGCTTGAAAATGGAAAAACCGCATGAACCTTTTTTTATTAGCGTGTCGCCTGTTACGTCGGGAAGGGCGCTCGGGTGAACTTACCCTTTTAAGCTTTGCATTAATCGTTGCCGTAACCAGCGCAACTACAATCAGCCTTTTTTCTAATCGTCTCGAAACCACCATGGTTTCACAAGCCGGTCAGTTTCTTGCTGGCGATCTTGTTGTCACCAGTCCAACAACACTCACTAGCGACTGGCTCAGCGTCGCCAACACCTTAGCACTCAAACAAACTATGACCGCTGAATTTTCCAGTGTACTCATGGAAAACGATGGCTTCCTTTTAGCGAGCATTAAAGCCGTTAGCAACCACTACCCATTACGTGGCTCGCTCAAAATAACCGGTAACCCTTTTGGCCAAGAAGAAACGGTTACTCACGGCCCCCAACCCGGTCATGCTTGGATTGATAAACGCATTTTATCAGCACTGAATTTAACCCTGGGCGAAAGCCTACACGTCGGCAACAAAAAACTCATACTCAGTAATATAATCACTTACGAACCGGATAAACGCGGCAACCTTTACAGCCTATCTCCCCGGCTCATGATGCATACACAGGATGTTCCTGAAACCGGTATTCTTAAGCCCGGCAGTCACGTTCATTACTATTATCAATTTACCGGTCAAGACACCGCGCTTAAATCCTTTAAACAATTTTCCAAAAAACGTCTGAATCCCTCACAACGGATTATGGATATTCATGTCGACAGACCAGAAATTGGTACCGCCTTAGATCGCGTCCAAAAATATTTACGCCTGTCGAGTGTCATCATAATACTCATCGCCGGTGTAGCTATTGCAATCACCACAAGGCGCTACAGTGAACGTCATTTTAATTCCGCAGCTATTTTGCGCTGCTTAGGCTGTACCCAAGCTCAAATCGTAAAACTATTTATCACGCAACTGCTGCTCTTAGGTTTTTTAGCCAGCCTTTTAGGCTGCCTTTTAGGTTGGGTTAGCCATGCAGGGCTCTTTGCATTACTTAAAAACTTACTGCCTGAAACTATTGCCACCGCCAATCCACTTGCGGCCTTTTTTGGCTTGATCACCGGCATGGTTATCTTATTAGGGTTTGCACTACCGCCATTACTTCAACTCAAAAAAGTTTCCCCTTTGCGTATTTTGAGACGCGAACTGGATCCTATACCCACTCAATCCGGAATCGTTTACGGCATGGCACTGTTGATTATTTCAGGATTAATTTACACCTTCACCCTAGACATAAAATTCACCTTGTTATTAACACTGCTCGCCTCATTAGGTATTACACTATTAATGGGGCTTATCTACCTACTGCTAACTGTCATAAAAAAACTCGAATCACGGGTTAATTTAAATGTTCGTTTTGCATTACTGTCATTAGTTAAAAACAGGAAGAACACCGCCGCTCAAATACTGGCTTTTAGCCTCACCTTAATGGCGATGCTATTAAGTTTTTCGGTTCACCAAAATCTAATAAGCGACTGGCAAACACAACTACCCAAAACAACACCCAACCATTTTGTCTTAAACCTGTTTGAACACCAGCGTGACGACTTTAAAACAGATTTAACAACGCATAACATAAACACTCAAGCTTTATTCCCGATCGTACGCGGCCGTCTGATCAAAATTAACAACCAAGCGGTACAAAAAATAGTGAGCAAAGACTCCCAAGGTGAGCGCGCTATCCACCGTGATCTCAGTTTAACGTGGTCAAAACAATTGCCAGAGGGTAATGTTCTTACCTCTGGGAAGTGGTACCAAAACCCGCCATCCCATCAAGTTTCTATTGAACAAAAACTAGCCACTAGCCTCAATGTTCAACTCAATGATACATTAACGTTTACCATTGGCCATGAAACCATCAATGCCACTGTTACTAGTGTTCGTCACGTTAATTGGGATTCAATGAAACCTAATTTCTATTTTATTTTTTCCCCTGGCTCGTTAACCCCTTTTCCCAAAACCTTTATTACCAGTTTTTATTTAGCCCCTGAAAACAAAAATAGTCTAAATACATTGGCTAAAAAATACCCCGCCATCACTGTTCTTGAAGTTGACTTTATTCTGAACCAATTGAGTCTCATTTTAAAACAACTCACCCAAGCCATTAACTACCTGCTGGTCTTTGCCTTAATTGCAGGGCTGATTGTCTTAGCTGCCACAATCAATGCCACACTTGATGAGCGTCGCCACCAAAGCGCCTTACTGCGTACCCTAGGTGCCAACCGATCACTGCTTCGAAATAACCACCTGCTGGAATTTATTGGTCTTGGCTTTTTCTCTAGCTTATTCGCTGTCCTGTTACACGACATTGCCTCTTTCGCCCTGTATCACTTTATTCTAAAAATAACCTACCTTCCCAGCCTGACGCTCTGGTTTTTCGTACCCCTGCTAGGCACTACACTCATTACCTTAACGGGACTTTGGAGTATTCGTAAAGTCGTTAATAAAAGCCCCTTATCCATTCTTCGAGAACACTAATTAAGCAACGTCTAATTGTTTTTTTAACCGATCGTACAAACCCTCAAAATGACCATTACTCATAATTAAAATATGACAAGGGCCTTTAACAGCGCCCACTAAAGCCGTTAGTATTTCATCAATAGAATCCATGACATAAAGTTGTTTGTCGGTTTGTTCAAGCGCCGTCATATCCCATTGCATTCCCGATGACCGATAAATAAACCCGATATTGGCTTCCTTAAGTGACGGCCCTAACGTGTTTTGATGAATACCCTGTTTCATACTATTAGATGCCGGCTCAACAATGGCAATAATGAGCTCATCACCCACTTTTTGCCTCAACCCTGCCAGGGTCGTTTGTATCGCCGTGGGATGATGCGCAAAATCATCATAAACCGTAATACCCTTTTTCTGGTAAATAACTTCCATGCGCCGCTTAACATTCTCAAACCGGTTTAATGCTGCACTCGAGTCAGCCACCGAAATGCCAACATTTCGAGCCGCTGCAATTGCTGACAACGCATTACTTACATTATGTAATCCCGTTAAATTCCAGCTGATCAACGCTTCATTTTTATCTTCAAAGGTCACACGAAAGTCACTACCATCAGGATTCAACAATGTTGCATTCCATTCACTTTCCCCACCAATTGAACTTCTCTCAACAGTCGTCCAACACCCTTGTGATAAAACACTCGAAATCTCATCCTCATGACTGGGCGCAATAATGAGTCCTTGCTCCGGAACCAGCCTAACCAAATGATGAAATTGACGTTTAATCGCCTCTACATCTGGAAAAATATCAGCATGGTCATATTCCAAATTATTCAAAACCAGTGTGTTCGGGTGATAGTGTACAAACTTGGAGCGTTTATCAAAAAAAGCAGTATCATATTCGTCTGCCTCTATGACAAAAAAATCAGACTCACCTAACCGTGCTGATTGGGTAAAATTAAGCGGAACACCGCCAATTAAAAAGCCCGGCGAAAAATCATTATAATCCAGTATCCAAGCGAGCATACTCGCCGTCGTTGTTTTACCGTGAGTTCCTGCAACGGCCAAGACCCATCGGTCTCGCAAAACGGCTTCACTCAACCATTGTGGTCCAGAACAATAACGAAGACCCCGATTTAAAATATACTCAACAGCCGGATTCCCTCTCGACAACGCATTACCAATAACCACCAAGTCGGGTTTTAATAATTCCAGATGCTCTTTTTGGTAACCCGACATTAATCGTATGTCCAACGCCTCCAATTGTGTACTCATCGGTGGATAAATATTTTGATCCGTTCCACTGACCTCATGGCCTAATTGTTTTGCAATCTGAGCAATCCCGCCCATAAAGGTGCCACAAATACCTAAAATATGAATATGCACAATCTTTCCTTTGATTTCATCATTACCTTAAACCCTATTATTAACCATCAACACAATATTTTCTACTTGCGTTTATTGATACATTCAGTTCAAATAATCCACTCTAAAACTTGAGAATACTATGGGCAAACAAAATAAAATATCTGTGGAAACCGTACCCTGTTACCTTCCCTCAAAATCTTCACCCCAAGATAACCGTTATGTTTTTGCCTATACCATTACTATTTCAAATAGAGGTACCGTAGCTGCCACCTTACTCAGTAGATCCTGGTTAATTACTGATTCTAATGGCAAAACACAAGAGGTGAGTGGCGACGGCGTTGTCGGTGAACAACCTTATTTAAAACCGGGGGAATCTTTTCAATACACCAGCGGAGCTATGCTTGAAACACCTATCGGTGTGATGCAAGGTAAATACATTTTAATCTCTGATGATGGCACTAATTTTAACTGCCCCATTCCCCGCTTTACGTTATCCATTCCTCGCACCCTGCACTAACGATGGCGACTTATGCAATAGGGGACCTTCAAGGTTGTTACGATGATTTATTACGGCTACTGGATAAAATTAAATTTAATCCACACTCTGATCAACTTTGGTTTGTCGGAGATTTGGTTAATCGAGGACCCAAATCTCTAGAATGCCTTCGGTTCATTAAATCGCTAGGTCCTTCTGCTATTACTGTTTTAGGTAATCACGACCTACACCTATTAGCGATTGCTCATAAAATAAAAAAACCCCGTAAAAAAGAATTATCGCTTAACGCTATACTGCACGCTGAAGATTGCGACGAACTCTTACATTGGTTACGTTATCGCCCATTACTGCATTACCAAGAACCTTATTATCTGGTTCATGCTGGCATTGCGCCACAATGGGATTTAGAGACAGCTAAAAAAATGGCACATGAAGTAGAAATGCAATTACAAGATGACGATCGCTATCTAAAACTACTGGAAAAAATGTACGGTGATACTCCTGACCGCTGGAGCGATACCCTTACCGGCTATAAACGATTAAGGTATATTTTAAACGCCTTTACTCGAATGCGATTTTGTTACGAAAATGGTGCGCTTGATTTTGAAAATAAGGATCCGCCTGGCGTACAACCGAAAGAACTCATTCCATGGTTTGATATGCCAAAACGACACCAAAGCTCCCATAGAATCATCTTTGGCCACTGGTCAAACTTAGGGTATTTTGAAAAAAATAACTGCTACTGCATTGACACCGGTTGCCTCTGGGGTGGGCAACTTACAGCTCTGAGACTTGAAAAAAGAGTAGAACGTCTTTCCTTAACCTGCCCCCTTAATCACTACTAAAGAAAGCAAAATACACTGAGCGCTAACCCAGTGTATTCATAACAACTTGCTTTTAGATCATTGTTTTCAATATTTGAAAACCTTTTACTGCTTCAGCAAGAGATTCTGCGCGATCATCTTTTTCTTTTTTAACGCCAAAATAGGCACGTTTTAGTTTATCTTGTGTGAAATCTAATTCTGCACCAAAGTTATCACCGGTGATCATTTTAGAAGATTGGCGTGCTGCTTTCATTAGTTTCATAATGATAGCTTTATCACCGCCTGCTGCATTTAATTCGCCTGCTTTAGCTACTAATGCTTCACAATCATCAATTGCTTTAGCAATATCTGCGAAACTTAACATAGTTCCACCTTGGGCAACTGCTGCAGTAGAAAACACACTCATACCCAGAACAGAACCGGCAATAATTATAGCTGATAGAAATTTTTTCATAGTACTCACTATTAGTTTAAAGAAAATTTTAATATTTTATTACAACCTTTATGCCCAAAAATTAATGTTAAAAATTTTTGTAGTCGGCCACTCTATAGGAGATCTATACAAATAACAATTATTTTTTTAACGATTCACTCGCGACTAATTCTATTAAGTATTTTAAAGCTGTATTCAAAAGACACCGTTTTATCATCAATAACCTTTAAATTAGCGACCTCCCGCCATTGTGAGTTTTTCGTTTCTGGAAAAAAAACATCACCCTCAAAAGTACTGTTTATTTGTGTTAAATAAATCTTATCCGTTAACGGTAACAAGGCTTTATAGATACCTGAGCCGCCAATAACCATTATTTCTGTAGCCTTTTTATGTGCTTCTAATGCTTGCTCTATACTCGAAAAAACTTGGCACCCGGATGGTGAGTAAGCTTCATTTCGACTAATAATTATATTTGTCCGCCCCGGTAAAGGGCGACCAATGGATTCAAATGTTTTTCGACCCATTAAAATGGGCTTACCCATGGTTATTTCTTTAAATCTTTTCAAATCCGCTGACAAATGCCAAGGCATTTGGTTCTCTAGGCCAATAACCCGGTTATTAGCCATCGCAACAATAATAGAAAGTTTCATCGCTAAACCGCTACCGGGGCTTTAATGTGGGGATGAGCGTCATAACCCGTAATAACAAAATCTTCAAAGGCATAATCAAAAAGACTCTGTGGCTTTCGTAACACAGTCAGTGTCGGTAACGCTCTAGGCTCTCGTGTTAATTGCAATTGCGCCTGCTCTAAATGATTTAAATATAAGTGAGCGTCCCCGCCGGTCCAAATCAATTCTCCGGGCAATAAATCACACTGCTGAGCCAGCATATGTGTCAGCAAAGCATAACTCGCTAGATTAAATGGAAGCCCTAAAAAAATATCACAAGAACGCATATTAAACATACAGCTTAATCGACCTTCAAGGACATAAAACTGAAAAAAATAATGACAGGGGGGCAAAGCCATTTGATTAATGTGGGCAACATTCCATGCACTTACAATATGGCGCCTTGAATCCGGGTTATTTTTTATTTGTTCAACCAATAAGGATAATTGGTCAATGGTTTCACCCTCATTTCCAGGCCAAGCTCGCCACTGTTTACCGTATACATCGCCTAATTCACCGTTCTCATCGGCCCACTCATCCCAAATTCGAACACCCTTTTCTTTCAAATACCTTATGTTTGTCTGTCCTGAAAGAAACCAAAGTAACTCATGAATAATTGAAGGTAAATGAACCTTTTTTGTGGTGACCAACGGAAACCCTTGTGCTAAATCAAAACGCATTTGTCGCCCAAAAACACTTTTTGTCCCCGTGCCCGTACGATCTGTTTTAATGCTTCCGTTATCAAGAACGTCCTGAAGTAAGGCTAAATATTGCTGCATGTTTTTTTCTTATAGGCAAAATAAAACAACAAGGCACCGATCAAAATCATTGGCAAGGTTAAGAGTTGCCCCATCGTGACCCAACCAAACGCGAGATACCCTAAATGGGCATCCGGTAAACGAAAAAACTCAACAAAAAACCGCGAACAACCATAACCCATGAAAATCAACCCCGTTGGGGCCATGTAAGGACGCTCTTTAGCGGTAAACAGCCAAAGCACAATAAACATCAACAAACCCTCAAGTAGCGCCTCATAAAGCTGAGAGGGGTGCCGAGGCAAAAAATCTACGCGTGGAAAAATAACGCCCCACGGCAAGTCTGTTGTTTTACCCCACAATTCACCGTTTATAAAATTAGCAACACGCCCTGAAAACAAGCCGACACAAGATAAAGGAGCAAGAAAATCAATGAGTTGCAGCATCTTACAGCTATATTGTCTAGCCATAAACCAATAGGCAACAAACACCCCTATCACACCACCATGTAATGACATCCCGCCTTGCCATATCTTTATTATCAAAATCGGGTCAGCAATAAAAACATCAAAGTTATAAAACAACTGATAACCAATACGCCCCCCCAACATAGCACCCATGGCACCGTAAAAGACCAAGTCATCAACGGCTTCAACCGGAATAGGTGCATACGGTTTCAGAGCTCTAATGCGCCCCAAAAACCAGACGCCCGCAAAACCAAGCAAATAACTTAAGCCATACCAATGAACCTTAAGTGGGCCTAAACTAAATGCGATAGGATCAATATCACCTACATTAAACATAACAACCCTTTAAACGTCTAAATTATTAACATCAAGTGCATTTTTAACAATAAAGTCCCGTCTTGGCTCGACAACATCCCCCATCAAGGTCGTAAAAACCTCATCAGCTGCGACCGCATCTTCTATCGTTACTTTTAATAACCGCCTAGAGGCCGTATCCATGGTTGTTTCCCAAAGTTGATCTGGGTTCATTTCACCCAACCCTTTATAGCGTTGTATTTGTTGCCCCTTTTTAACTTCTCGCATCATCCAATCAAAAGCATCTTGAAAGTGAGAAACCTGATGCTGCTTGTCACCTATTTGAATCATTGACTCATGACTAAAAAGACTCATCGTACTTTCCGCATATTGGGCAATACAATAATAATCTTGACTATGAAAAAATTCCGATGGGATCACAAAGGTTTTGGTGACACCGTGTAATTTTTTTTCAACTATTAAACCAAAGCCATTTTCACTCTGTTTAGTGTTAATTTTAAATAGCGAGGTTGATCGCGAAGCATTTAACTTTTCCTGCACTTTTTGTGCCCAAGCATCTAAAGCCTCTTGGGTTTGTTGTTCCTTGTTAAAAGGTGATTCCAACATTAATTGTTTTAAAAACTGCTCATCAAATCGACGCGATGATTTATTAACAACCGCTTGAGCCTGACTAAATTGATTCGCTAATATTTCTAAGCCCTGGCCTTGTATAACCGGTGTTTCTTCATTAAGAATTAACGTAGCCTTATCTAACGCCAGTTGAATTAAATATTGATCTAATCCTGCATCATCTTTTACATAATGGACTTGCTTGCCTTTCTTAATTTTATAAAGCGGCGGTTGTGCGATATAAATGTAGCCTCGTTCTATTAACTCGGGCATTTGACGATAAAAAAATGTGAGCAATAACGTTCTGATGTGAGACCCGTCCACATCCGCATCGGTCATAATAATAATTCGATGATACCGAACATTATCAGCATTAAACTCTTCTTTTCCTATCCCACACCCTAACGCGGTGATTAACGTCCCCACTTCTTCGGAAGAAATCATTTTATCAAAACGCGCTTTTTCAACATTTAAGATCTTGCCTTTTAACGGCAAAATAGCTTGTGTTCGCCGGTCACGCCCTTGTTTAGCAGAACCGCCCGCCGAGTCCCCTTCCACAATAAATATTTCTGAGTTTTCAGGACTTTTTTCCTGACAATCAGCTAATTTACCAGGCAAACCCGCAATATCTAATGCTGTCTTACGACGCGTCATTTCTCGTGCTTTTCTAGCAGCATCTCTTGCACGCGCGGCATCAATTATTTTATTTACTATAATTTTCGCTTTTTGTGGGTTTTCTAATAAAAACTCTTGCAGCCGTTCATTCATTGTTGACTCAACAATAGGCTTCACTTCAGAGGAAACCAGTTTGTCTTTTGTTTGCGAAGAAAACTTAGGGTCTGGTACCTTTACGGACAACACGGCGGTTAAACCTTCTCGGGCGTCATCACCGGTCATAACTATTTTTTGTTTTTTAGCTAATCCTTGTGACTCTATATACTGATTTAAGGTTCTTGTTAACGCTCCTCTAAAGCCAGCCAAATGACTCCCGCCATCGCGCTGAGGTATGTTATTGGTGTAACAAAATATATTTTCCTGATACGAGTCATTCCATTGCATCGCAACCTCAACAACAACCTCATCTTTTTCAACATTAAAATAAAAAACATCTTCAAATAATTCTTGTTTGTTTTTATTTAAATGTTCAACAAAAGCACGGATGCCGCCCTCAAATTCAAAAAGATCTTTTTTGGCAAAACGCTCATCCACTAAACAAATTCTGACCCCTGAATTTAAAAAAGATAATTCGCGCAATCGTTTGGCTAAAATATCATAGTGAAAATTTATATCTGAAAAAGTATCTAGGCTCGGTGTGAACGTTATTTTTGTTCCTGTAACCTTACTTTCTTCGCATTTTTCTATATCACCCTGAGGCTCACCTTTTTTATACGTTTGCACATAGCGATATCCGTCTCGGTTAATCTCTAAAACCAGTTTTTCAGACAACGCATTAACCACAGATACCCCAACACCGTGTAATCCACCAGAAACCTTATAAGAACTGGCATCAAACTTACCGCCCGCGTGTAACACCGTCATAATAACTTGAGCCGCTGAGCACTTTTCTTCTTCGTGGTAATCAACCGGTATACCCCGGCCGTCATCGGAAACACTAATGGAATTGTCGGCATGAATAACCACGCGCACCTCAGTACAAAACCCGGCTAGCGCTTCGTCAATGGAATTATCAACCACCTCAAAAACCATATGGTGTAAGCCAGTTCCATCATCGGTATCACCAATGTACATACCGGGTCTCTTTCTTACCGCGTCGAGTCCCTTTAGTACCTGAATACTAGAACTATCGTATTGTTCTTCGCTGCTCATCATCTAGCCTTTTTGATTAATTTATAGGTTCCACGTGAAACAATTATGCTTCCGTTATCACACCCTGTTCCACGTGGAACATTTTATGATCACCTTGGGGTAAATCATTTTTAAAACTTTCTTGGTCTGTTGCTGTTAAAAAGACCTGGATACTCATATCATCCAAGCAACAAAAAACCTTTTCTTTGCTGTGTTGATCTAGTTCCGCTGTTAAGTCGTCGATCATGAAACAACCCATTTGTTGGTTGTTTTCTTTTAACATAAGCACTTGCGCCATACTAAGCGCCAAAACAAGCATTTTTAGTTGGCCTCGAGAGACGTGGTCTTTTGCTTGCCTCTTTTGAACCAACACACTGAAATCACCGCGATGAGGACCGAGTCGGGTATAACCATATCGTAAATCTTTTTCTGTGGATTTATGTAAGGCTTGTTCGTAAGTAAAAGCGGCGTCCCATCCTGCGATAATTTTTATATCTATTTCTGTTATCCCTAACAACTGCTCACTAACTAATAAAAAATAAGGTTTTAATTGCTCGATATAATCACAGCGACATTCTTGAACTATTGTACCGTAATATGCAAGCTCAGGCTCCCAAACCCTAACCTCATTTAATACTTTGTTTTTCAAGGCCGCATTCCTTTGTGTTAATGCCTTCTTAAACCGTCGCCAAGAGGTTAAAAATGCTGGATCTAAATTAAAAACACCCCAATCCATAAACTCTCGCCTGATTTGCGGCCCTGCATCTAGCGTGCGGTAGCTTTTCGGATGAATGATTTGCAACGGGAAACAATAAGCTATGGAGGCTTTTGATTTAACCGTTTGCTGATCCATTCGTGCCACAAATTGACCCGAATGATATTGAATCCCTAGGGTGGTCGTGTTTTTTTCGGATTGAACTTTGCCGGAAACAATAAATTGATTAGCATTGAAGTTAATGATTTTAGATAAATCAGCAGTACGAAATGATTTAGCCCGGCCCATTAAAAAAATAGCTTCTAATAACGCGCTTTTTCCGCTTCCATTTAAACCATAAATAAAATTAAATTTCGACGCCGGCGCTATACTGGCTTTTTTTATATTCCTGACATTAAAAACATCCAGTGTTAACAGTCCCATTGACCGTAACTACAAACGCATTGGCATCACAATATATTGATAACTGGAATCAATAGGGTCTTCAATAACACAGGCGCTCATGTTGGTTGATAAAGACATATGAATAACATCGGATTCCAAATTTGAAACAGCATCCAATAAATATTGCGCATTAAAGGCAATAACAAAATCTTCCCCAGAAAATTCAATGGGTAAATTTTCTTCCGCTTCTTCGTGATCAGGATTATACGCCGCCACTTTTAAAGTTGATCCACTAAAATTAAGTGAAACACCTTTAAATTTTTCATTAGACAAAATTGAAACCCGGGTTAAGGCATCTTTTAAATCTTGTCTGTTTATTGGAATAATTGATTTAAACTCTTGTTGAAAAACTTTACTAAAATCAGGGTATTTTGCATCAATTAATTTTACCGAAAAAGAAAGCTTATCAAAATCCAAACGAACGTTACTGGCCGCAAGTTGTAATGATAATGATTGCTCTGAATCACTCATTAACCGGCTTAATTCAATAACCCCTTTTCTAGGAATAATAAAAGAAGCTTCAATTTCATTGGCTTCGGTTAACGACTCATTATAAAGCGCCAACCGATGTCCATCTGACGCCACTATTTTTAATTGTTGGTTGGTTATGGTAACCAATATGCCGTTTAAGTAATATCTTACATCTTGGTTAGCCATGCAGAATAATGACTTAGTTAATGCTTTATTGAGCTGAGCAATCGGCATAGACAGCGTGGTGTGAAAATTATTTTCATCAAACGCAGGGTAATTAGTAGCCTCTAGCGTTGTTAATGAAAATCGACTTCGTCCTGAAACAATTTTTAATTTATCTTTATTCAGTTCAATATTTATTTTTGATTCAGCGGGTAATAAACGAATAATATCTAATATTTTTCGTGCTGGGACAGTTATTGCGCTATTTTCAGTTTCTTCAATTTTTATATCTGCTACCAATTGAATTTCTAAATCAGAACCCGTTAACGTTAAAACACCCGCATTCATTTTTAGCAAAATATTAGACAAAATAGGCATCGTTTGTCTTTTTTCAATAACATTTACAATTTGCTGTAACGGTAAAAGAAAAACTTCTCGATTAATTGTGAATTTCATAGGGTTGCTTAATTGTTAAACATAAATAATGGGGTAAATTTAGTGCGTTAATATACGTACTAAGCTCGTATAATCATCAGACATTCTTGAGTCCGTTTCTTTAAGTTCATTAATTTTTTTACACGCATTAATGACAGTCGTATGATCTCTTCCACCAAAAGACTCTCCAATTTCAGGCAAACTATGACTGGTTAATTCTCGGGCTAATGTCATCGCTAACTGTCGCGGTCGGGTTATTGAGCGTGTTCTTTTTTTAGAATGTAAATCTGAAACTCTAATTTTAAAATATTCGGCCACTGTCTTCTGAATATTATCAATGTGTACCAGTTTATCTTGAATCGCAATTAAATCATTTAAAACTTCTTTAGTAAAAGCAATGGTTATGTCTTTTCCCGTAAAATGAGCATTCGCAATAACACGTCTTAACGCACCCTCTAAATCTCTAACATTTGAGCGTATTCTTTTACCAATAAAAAAAGCAACCTCCTGGGGTAAATCAATCTTAACCGAGGCCGCTTTAGACATAAGAATAGCCGCGCGTGTTTCTAAATCGGGTGGATCTATTGATACCGGTAAGCCCCATCCAAATCTTGATTTCAGTCGATCCTCTAACCCATTTATTTCCTTAGGAAACTTATCAGAAGTCAAAACAATTTGATGTTTATTTTCTAAAAGCGTGTTGAACGTATGAAAAAATTCTTCTTGGGATCGTTCTTTACCTGCAAAAAACTGAATGTCATCGATCAATAAAACATCAATGTTACGGTAAAAATTTTTGAATTTTGACATGGTGTTGTGCTGTAAAGCTTTCACCATATCTTGTACAAAACGCTCGGAATGTAAATAAATTATTTTAGCCTCAGGATTTTTAGCTAAAACATTATTTCCAATAGCATGCATAAGATGTGTTTTTCCCAAGCCGGAACTGCCATAAATTAATAAAGGATTATAGGCTTCACCAATATTTTCTGTAACTTGTGTAGCTGCTGCTTTAGCTAATTGATTAGATTTACCGACAATAAAGTTTTGAAAATTAAATTGTTTATTTAAATTATTTGGGCTGTGTTTAATTAAAGGTGGCTTTTTTAGGGTATTAAACGGTTTTTGAATTTTGGTTTGTACGGGTGGTTGTGTAGAGCCAATTTCTAGGTGAACAACTAAATCATCATTAAGTAGTTCGGTAACAATCCCTTGAATTTTAGGTAAATAATGCTCATTAACCCAATCCAGAACAAAATGATTAGGTGCAAGTAAGGTTAAAGAAGTTGTTTGTTCAACACTTTGTAACGGCCTGATCCAGGTATTAAAGTCTTGTGAAGGAAGTTCATTTTCTAACAGCGTTGTTATTTTAGGCCAAATAGGAGTCATAAGTTAAACGTTATAAAGTAATAATATATTTATTTAAAAAGATTATTATTGTTATTAGTGAAAGGTAAAATGGTTTATAAGTTAAAAAAACCATTATTAATCAATGATTTAAAATGGTAAACCCCCTGTGGTTAATGTCCTTTAAACATGTAAATAAAAAGGGGATAAGATTTAAACTAGAAGTTATCCACAGTTTAACAAAAGGAAAGAAACAACTTAATAAAAATTAAAATAATTTAAAAAAGAAACTGAAATTGATATTTAAAAAACGTTGATATTTTAAGTGAGATAAAAGACATGCATTAAGGCCTATAAATTAATTATAAGATAATTTAAAAAGATTATTATTGTTATTAGTGAAAGGTAAAATGGTTTATAAGTTAAAAAAACCATTATTAATCAAGTGGTTAAAAAACAAAAACCCTTGTGGCTAAGGCTCTAAAAATATGTTGATACAAAGTGGATAAGATTTCAGTGTGAAGTTATCCACAGTTTAGCCAAAGGAAAGAAACAAGGTAATGAAATTTATAAAAAGGAATTGTTGGTGATGGTGTCTGTAGGAATTACTAAGGTGTAGTTGACAAAAATCAAGCTAATGATTTAAAATTAAGGGTTTATTGATCCATTCAGGATCTTATTTATTAGGTTATTTAAATGAAAAGAACTTACCAACCCAGCAAAATAAAAAGAGCACGTACACACGGTTTTAGATCACGTATGAGTACACCCGGTGGGCGACGTGTGATTAATGCACGTAGAGCAAAAGGACGTTCTAGTTTAACTGTGTAATTGATTAAACAAACGTTTGATTTTCCTGCACGGTTAAGATTAAAAAAACCAATCCAATTTAAATCTGTATTTGATTTGCCGACTCGATCTACGGACAAATATTTTACGGTATTAGCTAGGAAAAATGAGTTAGATTTTCCGCGATTGGGTTTGGCAATTGCAAAAAAGAATATAAAAAATTCTACGGATAGAAATAAAATTAAACGGATGATCCGTGAAAGTTTTAGAACTGAACAGCATTTATTAGGTGCTATTGATTTTGTTGTTTTAACAAGATATCAAACCGGTGATGTAACAGTTGAAAGATTGAAAGTTTCGCTTAAAAAGCATTGGCAAAATTTACAAAAAAAATGCGTTTTATACTGATTCATTTGATCAGGTTTTATAAGTTTTTTATTAGTCCTTTATTGGGTAATAATTGTCGCTTTTATCCAAGTTGTTCAAGTTATGCGGTAACTGCCCTTGAACAACATGGAGTGATAATTGGCCTATTTTTAATAATAAAAAGAATAATGAAATGCCAGCCTTTTCATCCAGGCGGTATTGATCATGTTCCCCAAAAATTCGGTAGAAAGAATGCAAAATATTAGGTTTTTATTAATACTGTTGTTAGGACTAATCAGTGTCATGCTTTATGAAAATTGGCAAACAGATTATGTTTTAAATCCAGCTGTTAAAGCCGCTAAAGAGGCTAAATTATTAGAAGAAAATGGTGGTGTGCCAGTTTCTACAGATGTTAGTGGTAATGTACTAACTGCAATATCAGATAGAATTATTACCGTAACAACAGATGTTTACCGTTTAGAAATTGATACGCAAGGCGGAACATTACAGAATTTAGACTTATTAAAGTACCCGAAACATAGTGCTCAAGAAGATGATGGGTGGGGACGTTTATTAAAAGAAAACTTTGATATCAGTTGGCTTCCTGAAACTGAGAAACAAGATTCTGATGAAGTTATTCGTTTATTAAACAGTAAAAATTCAAAATTATTTTTAGCACAAAGTGGTTTGATGGGAAGTAATAGTACTGCTCCGAATCATCATGCCGTCCTCTCGGCAGCTAAAAAAACCTATGTATTATCTGATACTGAAGATACCTTGACAGTACCTTTAACCTGGACTGATGATAATGGTATTGAAGTTACTAAAACCTTTATCTTTACACGAGGTAGTTATGTTATCGGTTTAGAACAAGAAATCGTTAACAATTCAAATAAAACCTGGCAAGGACGTCAATATAGTCAGTTACTTAGAAAGCCTTTAGAAGAAGATGGCAATAATAAAAATTTCATTCGTACCTATGAAGGCCCAGTCCTTTATTCAACGGAAGAAAAATATGAAAAAATTGATTATGATGAGTTGAATTCAAGCGACCTCAGCCGTAAAAATACCGGTGGTTGGTCGGCAATGATTCAGCATTATTTTGCCACGGCTTGGGTTCCACCAGCCACAGAAGAAAATCATTTTTACACAAAGAAACTTGAAGACTTACGTTATGTAATTGGTTCGTATTCAAAACTAGTAACGGTTGAACCTTTAGAACAAACGACATTAATTTCAAACTTATTTGTGGGCCCCAAATTACAACCGGTAATGGAAAAAGTTTCTGAAGGATTAGAATTAACGGTTGATTATGGTTTCTTAACGTTCTTAGGTAAGCCTATTTTTTGGTTACTTATTCATATTCAAGAATATGTTGTGAACTGGGGTTTAGCTATTTTAGGCGTCACCTTATGTATTAAGGCAATTTTTTATAGGTTGTCAAAAGCCAGTTATACGTCAATGGCTAGAATGAGAAAAGTACAGCCAAAATTAACCTTATTAAAAGAGTCTTGTGGGGATGATAAGCAACGTTTTAATACTGAAATGATGGCATTGTATAAACGAGAAAAGGTAAATCCGCTTGGGGGTTGTTTTCCGATTTTAATACAAATCCCAGTATTTATTTCGTTGTATTGGGTATTAATTGAGACTGTTGAAATTAGACAGGCGCCATTTGCCGGCTGGTTAATAGATTTATCGGTACAAGACCCGTATTATTTGTTACCGGTATTGATGGGTATAACAATGAAGTTGCAACAGTTGTTAAATGCGCCCCCTATTGATCCTATACAAGCTAAAATAATGAAAATGTTTCCTTATATTTTCACGGTATTTTTTCTGTTTTTCCCATCAGGGTTGGTCTTATATTGGGTTTGTAATAATACCCTATCATTTTTACAACAATGGTACATTACTAGACAACTTGAGAAAAACGATCCAGATTACGTTGCCTAAAAAACGTAATAATTCATTTGTTTGAAGATACAATAGCAGCAATTGCCACCCCTTTTGGTAAAGGAGGGGTGGCAATTATTCGTATTTCTGGCCCTCAAAGTTTTGATATAGCAGCGCAATTAACCGACAGTAAACCTTTACCGAGACAAGCGTTATTTACTCCTTTTTATGATACCCATCAAGATATTATTGATTCGGGTATTTGTCTTTATTTTAAAGCCCCACATTCTTATACCGGCGAAGATGTTATAGAAATACAAGGCCATGGTGGCGTTGTGGTCATTAACATGCTTTTAAAACGCATTACCAGTTTAGGTGCGCGTATTGCCCAACCCGGTGAATTTACTGAACGCGCTTTTTTAAATAATAAAATAGATTTGACCCAAGCTGAAGCGGTTGCTGACATTATTGAAAGCACCACGGAACATTCTGTTCGATCTGCTCAGCGCTCACTACAAGGCGTTTTTTCAAAATTAATAGATGAGCTTGTTAATGAGTTAACGGAGCTTAGAATATTCATAGAGGCTGCGATAGATTTTGTTGATGAAGAAATTGATTTTTTAAATGATGGAATAATTGAGCAGCGTATTAAGGACTTACTGCAACAAATCACAGCCTTGTTGAATAATGCAAAAAGCGGGCAATTATTGCGTGATGGAATAGCTATTGTCTTAGTCGGTAAACCTAATGCAGGAAAATCAAGCTTACTAAATTGCTTAACCGGTCAAGATACTGCAATTGTTACAGATATTGCAGGAACAACACGAGATGTTCTGAAAGAATATATTCAATTAGATGGTTTGCCCTTACATATTATTGATACCGCAGGTATTCATGAGAGTGAGAATTTAATTGAAAAAGAAGGCATACGTCGTGCTCATCATGAAATTAAACAAGCTGACAAAGTTCTTATTATTCACGATGTCCGAGATAAAAAAGGGCTTGATGACTTTACCGCACAATTAGACATAAGAGCTGATAAACAAGTAGTGATTTTTAATAAAATAGATCTAATTAATGAACCCGCTAAAGTATTAAGTCATGACCGTGGTGATCAAATATTTCTTTCGATTAAAACAGGTGATGGGTTAGACCTATTAAAAGATTATTTAAAAAAGAGCGTAGGCTATAATGAAAACCAAGAGGCTGTTTTTATTGCACGACAGCGTCATGTAAACGCTCTTTCTGAGGCATTAACGGCAATACGTACTGGCTTAATGCAATTGCAAGAACATCAAGCCGCTGAAATAGTTGCGGAGGAATTACGTTTAGCACAAAATCATTTGGGTGAAATTACCGGTAAAATTTCATCTGACGATTTATTGGGGAAAATATTCTCGAGCTTTTGTATTGGTAAATAAGTTACCAATGAACACCAGCTACTAAGAAAATAACCACCGTTGTAAGACCTATAAAAATTTGTAAAAACTCATCGGTTCTCGATAGTTTATCGTCATTCATTAAATCATTGATACGATTGTTTATTTGATCTTGCATATGAATTTTGGTAATCATCATAATTTCCTTTTTTTAGTGAATATAACTACGCATTTGACCGACTAAAATGCCTTGAATTTGTACATTATTAGGGTCAAAGTGCATTGGTTGCATGGATTTATTTGCGGGTATCAGTATGGTTTTATTAGGCGTTTGTTCAATAATTTTGAGTGTTACTTCATCATTGTTAACCAATGCAGCAATGACATCGCCATTTTTGGCGTAATTTCTTTTTTCTATAATGACCCAATCATTATCATAAATACCTAAATCAATCATTGAATCGCCAGTGACTTGTAATACATAACATTCATTTTTAGTTTTTAATTGGGTCGGAATGGTGATTCTTGAAAAATTTGCCATTACTTCAAGTGGTTGCCCTGCCGCTATTTTGCCTAAATAAGGAATAGTCTCATCTGTGGAAAGGTCAATAGCTGTTGATAGCTTTGGTGTCGTTAACCTAATGCCACGTTGTTGACGATTAGAAGGCTCAACTAAACCTGCTTCCACTAAGTGTTGAATATGTTTATGGAGAGAACCGCGTGATTTTAAACCCAACCCTATGCAAATTTCACTTAATGTCGGTGCGGATTCAGATTGTTGATAATGGTTAACTAGAAATTGATAAATTTCATGTTGTTTACGGGTAAGCGGGTGATAGTCAGACATTTTAGGTTCTCTGTTTGTTTTCTTATAGCTTATAATAAGAACAAATAGAGAACAAGCTTTATTTTAGTATTTCTTCTTTTTTGTTTTTTCTAGTCAATAAGCGTGATAGTAATAATCCTATTTCAAATAATAACCATATAGGTATTGCTAACAAGGTTTGCGATATGGCATCGGGTGGGGTTAAGAACATACCAATAACAAAGGCAGCAACAATCACATAAGGTCTTTTTTCAGACAGACTTTGAGGGGTGCTTATCCCCGTCCAGACTAAAATAATGGTTAAAATGGGTACCTCAAAAGCGACACCAAAAGCAAAAAATAATGTGAGTACAAAGTCGAGATATTTGGATATATCGGTCATGACTTCTACGCCAGCTGGCGCCGCCATGGTTAAAAATTCAAATACGAGAGGAAATACAACAAAGTAAGCAAAAGCTACACCCGAATAAAACAATATGGAGCTAAAAATAAGTAAAGGTAAAGTAAGTCGACGCTCATGACGATAAAGACCAGGTGCGATAAAAGCCCAAAACTGATAAAGGATGATAGGCATTGAAATAAAAATGGCACAAATCAACGCTAATTTAAAAGGGGTAAGAAATGGAGAAGCGACATCAATGGCAATCATTGAGGTTGTTTCAGGTAAAAAACGAATTAAAGGCTCAGCGATTAAAGAATATATTTGATTGGCATAAAATGAAAGACCAATAAAGATAATTAAAATACTGATTACAATTCGTAGGAGACGATTACGTAATTCAATAAGATGACCAATCAGTGGCTGTTCGGAACCCTCTGATTCAGGATTGTGGCTACTCATCTTTGGTGTGAGTATTTTGGGGTCCAGTTGTGTTTTGGTTTGGCTTGGGTGTTTGGCTGGTGATCAAGTCATTTTGTTTTTTTAAGAATTGCTGAATTTCTTCTTGATGCAATTCTTCTTTTAATTCTTCTTTAACTTGCGTACTCAATTGATTTATTTTACCGAGCCAAAAACCGATAATGCGCGCAATTTTGGGTAACTGTTGTGGACCAATAACTAAAAGACTGATTAATCCAACCAAACACAGTTCCCAAAAACCGATATCAAACATAATAAAGGGAATTAATGCTTGTCTTTGTTGGGTGGTTTGACTTCAGTTTCAATATTTTGATCGTCACTGTCTGCTTGCGGCTGGTCATCGTCCTCACCTTCTTTAACAGCAGAACGAAAACTTTTTATAGCGCCACCTAAATCAGTTCCTAATGAACGTAGTCTTTTGGTGCCAAAGAGTAAGATTACGATGACTAAAATAATTAATAACTGCCAAATACTTATACCCATAATTTTTTCCTGTGATAAATCCAGTAAAATAGATTAGAAGATTTATTTATTGTCTTCTCGTTGTGCTTTTTCGGTTAAACCAGAAACGCCAAATCGACGGTCTAATTCGTCGATAACTTGTTGGGGGTTAAGTCCTTGGTCTGCTAAAAGAACCATACAATGAAACCAAAGGTCGGCGGTTTCATAAATGATTTGTTCTTTGTCGCCACCTTTAGCGGCAATGATCGTTTCAGCCGATTCTTCCCCTATTTTTTTTAAAATAGTATCTAACCCTTTATGGTATAGACTCGCAACGTAGGACTTATCAGCCGATTCATTTTTACGTTGCTCAAGAATATCAGCTAATTTTAATAATGTATCACTCATTTTTTTTATAGATCAGGTTGGGGTTTTTTAAAACAGGCTCAAAAGAAGTCCATTGTAAGTTTTTTAGGCGGCGGTAAAAACAGCTTTCTCTGCCAGTATGACAAGCAATTCCGCCCTCTTGTTCTATTTTTAATAGAATAACATCCTCATCGCAATCAAATAAGATATCAATAATCTTTTGACGATGACCAGATTCTTCCCCTTTACGCCATAATTTTTGACGTGACCGAGACCAATACACAGCATAACCTGTTGTGGCGCTAAGATTTAAAGCATCACGGTTCATCCAAGCAAACATTAATACTTTACCGGTTTCTGCTTGTTGCGCAATCACAGGAACTAAGTCGTCACGGGACCAGCGTATTTCTTCGAGCCAATTAGGAGTGTTTGTCATAAGCGTACAACAATGTCATTATCAGCCATGCATTGTTTGGCTTGTTGAATCGAGTAGTCACCAAAATGAAAAATACTGGCCGCTAGAACAGCATCGGCTTTGCCTTCGGTTACACCTTTAACTAAATGTTCAAGATTGCCAACACCGCCAGAGGCAATAACAGGAACAGAAACGGCTTCACTGATAGCACGTGTTAGTGGTAAGTCAAAACCTTCTCGGGTACCGTCACGATCCATGCTGGTTAATAGAATCTCACCGGCCCCAAGATCAACCATTTTTTGTGCCCATAAAACAGCATCAAGGCCAGTTTTTTTTCGACCACCGTGAGTAAATATTTCCCAACGATCAGGCTCTTGTGGGGTGCTCACTTTTTTAGCATCTATAGCAACGACAATACATTGGGAACCGAACCGTAAGGCTGCTTCACGGACAAATTCAGGTGTAAAAACAGCGGCTGTATTGATGCCAACTTTGTCGGCACCGGCATTTAACATGCGGCTAATATCTTCGAGAGACCTAATGCCGCCACCCACCGTTAAGGGAATGAAAACAGAGTTGGCAACTTGCTCAACAACATGAACCATTGTTGCTCTATTGTCTGAGCTCGCGGTGATATCAAGAAAGGTTATTTCATCAGCGCCTTCACGGTCATAGCGTTTAGCAATTTCAACGGGATCACCGGCATCTCTAATATTAACGAAATTGACACCTTTAACGACACGGCCATTATCAACATCTAGACAAGGAATGATTCGTTTAGCGAGGCTCATAACACCGCTTTAAATGAACGTGCTAATTTAGCACCTTCAGCAAAATCAAGACTTCCCTCATAAATAGCGCGGCCGGTAATGGCGCCACTGACACCATCATTAACAATCGCCCCTAAGGCGGTTATATCGTCTAAATTAGTAATACCACCCGAGGCGATAACAGGGATGGTAATGGCTTGCGCCAATTTGGCTGTGGCTTCTATATTAACGCCGCTCATCATTCCATCACGTGAAATATCGGTGTAAATAATAGAATCAACACCATCAGACTCAAATCGTTGAGCCATATCAATAACATCATGATTGGAAAGTTTGGACCAACCATCAATAGCGACTTTACCGTCTTTGGCATCTAAACCAATAATGATATGGCCAGGAAACTCAATAGCAATATCATTGACAAAGTGGGGTGCGCTAACAGCTTTTGTGCCAATGATGACATAACTTACACCGGCATTTAAATACGATTGGATGGTATCTTCATCCCGAATACCACCACCAACTTGAATAGGAACATTGGGGAAAGCGCTACTAATAGCTTGAATAATAGGTGCATTTTTAGGTTTACCTGCAAAAGCACCATCTAAATCGACTAAGTGTAGGCGTTCAGCGCCGGCATTAACCCATTTTTCAGCAACTGCAAGAGGGTCATCAGAAAATACAGTATCGTCTTCCATTCGGCCTTGGCGCAAACGAACACATTTTCCATCTTTTAGATCTATAGCGGGAATTAATAACATAGAATAAGCCTTAATTATTTAATCGAATGAAAAGTCCTAATGGATTTAATTGGTTCCGTCCCAATGTAAAAAATTTTGTAGCAGTTGTATACCTACAGTTTGACTTTTTTCTGGGTGAAACTGTACGGCAAAAATATTTTTGTATTTTAAGGCACAACTAAAAGCCTCAGGATAATCCGTTGTGGCGGCGCTAACATGAGGCTCATCTGGATTGACATAGTAACTATGAACAAAATAAAAACGACTGTGTTGCGGAATTTTTTTCCATAGCGGGTGGTTTTTATTTTCTTGATTGACATTATTCCACCCCATGTGAGGGATTTTTAATTTGTCACCTTGTGCGTCTGTCATGTTTTTTGCAAAACGGTGAACGTGACCGGGAATAATATTTAAACAATCAATGCCCTCATTTTCTTCACTGTTACTGAGTAAAGCTTGCATACCTAAACAAATACCCAGAAAAGGTTTGGTTGTAGCTACTTCGTTAATGACAGTTTTGAGGTGATGTTTTTCTAAAGCCTGAATACAGTCACGAATGCCGCCTACTCCAGGAAAGACAATTCGGTCGGCAGCCAAAATGGTGTCGGCATCGGAGGTTAAAAAAATATTAACGTCAGGTTCAGCATATTGTAATGCTTTTGAGATGGAATGGAGGTTTCCCATTCCATAATCAATTACAGCAACGGAAGGCATAATTTTATCTGTTAGTTAATTAAAGTAGCCCTTTGGTCGAAGGTGTGACGCCCTGCATTCTTGGGTCAGCAGTAACAGCCATGCGAATTGCTTTGCCAAAGGCTTTAAAGATCGTTTCGGCAATATGATGAGAGTTGCCACCGCGCAAGTTGTCGATATGTAACGAAACATTAGCGTGATTAACAAAACCTTGGAAAAACTCTTTAAATAAGTCAGTATCAAAATTCCCGATAGTACGCCGTGGGTATTCGGCGTGGTAAATAAGGCTAGGTCGGCCTGAAAAATCGATAACTACACGAGACAGTGCTTCATCAAGTGGAACGTAGCTATGCCCATAACGGGTGATTCCTTTTTTATCGCCCAGCGCTTTGTTGAATGCTTGTCCTAAAGTAATGCCAATATCTTCTACCGTATGATGGGCGTCGATATGTAGGTCTCCTTTGGCAATGAGAGCAATATCAATCAGACCATGTCGACTAATTTGCTCTAACATATGTTCCAGAAAAGGCACTCCAGTAGTCGCGTTAAATTGACCGCTGCCGTCTAAGTTAATGGTCGTTTTTATTTGTGTTTCGAGCGTATTTCGCTCAACTTCAGCAATACGTTGATTCATGGCAAGTCTGATTTAATTTTAATTAAATCATTTTACTATAATTAAGCCAAATCACGTAAAACAAAAACGATTCAATTTTTTATGCTTTGTTTTTAAATAAAACCAACCCGTGTTAATTTGGGTCGGGGTTGGTTTATGGGGATGAGTAATTTTAGGCGTTGAGTAAATTAACGGTTATGCGCCCTTTTTAAATTTTATTTTGCACGTTTACGGTCAATTTCTTTTAATAAGATTTTGCGTAAACGAATAGAGTCAGGGGTTACCTCTACCAATTCATCATCGCTAATGAACTCTAATGCTTGCTCCAAAGTCATTTTCTGAATGCGTGCACAGGTTAGACTCTCATCGGTTCCCGATGCGCGTACATTGGTTAGTGGCTTTGGTTTGGTTGGGTTTACTGTTAAATCACTATTGCGAGAATGGATACCAACGAGCATCCCTTCGTAGATTTCGTCGCCATTAACAACCAATAATTCACCACGAGCTTGTAGTGGGAATAATGAATAATCAACCGCTTTTCCTTTAGCCATTGAAACTAAGACGCCACGGTTACGTAGGCCAACAGCACCTTCTTTAACGGGTCCGTAGTGGTCAAATACATGATAGAACAAACCTGAACCCGAGGTGGCGGTTAAAAATTCAGTTTGAAAACCGAGTAAACCACGAGAGGGAACAATGTATTCTAAACGAATACGACCTTTGCCATCAGGAACCATGTCTTTAAGGTCGCCTTTTCGATCACCTAGTTTTTCCATAATGGTACCCTGGTGATCTTCTTCAACCTCAATGGTGACATATTCAAACGGCTCAGATTTAATGCCATTAATTTCTTTGATAATGACTTCTGGGCGGGAGACCCCCATTTCAAATCCTTCGCGCCGCATGTTTTCAATTAATACCGATAAGTGCAGTTCACCACGGCCGGAAACTTTAAATTTGTCTGGGTCATCTGTTGCTTCAACACGCAAAGCAACGTTGTGTTGTAATTCTTTATCTAACCGGTCACGAATTTGACGCGTGGTTATGAATTTACCCTCTTTGCCAGCAAAAGGAGAGTTGTTGACTTGAAAAGTCATGCTGACCGTAGGCTCATCAATAGATAATGCAGGTAAAGCTTCTACGTTTTCAGGGTCGCATAGCGTTTCTGATATTTGTAATTTTTCAATACCACAGAAGGCAATAATATCACCGGCTTGTGCAGATTCAACTTCAACACGGTCAAGCCCATGGAAGCCATAAATTTTTAACATGCGTCCACTGCGTGTTGTGCCATCACTATTGATAAGTGTGAGAGGCATATTACGTTTAACCGTGCCTTTTTGAATCCGTCCAATACCAATAACGCCCACATAAGAGTTGTAATCTAAACTAATAACTTGTAGTTGAAAGGGTGCGTTTATATCCACAGGAGGGGGATTGACTTTGTCGACAACAGTTTCAAATAAGGGTGTCATATCACCGTCTCGAACATCATCTTCTAAGCTGGCGTAACCATTTAATGCCGAAGCATAAACAACGGGGAAATCTAATTGCTCATCGGTACCGCCTAGGTTGTCAAAGAGATCAAAGGTTTGATCAAGAACCCAATCAGGGCGTGCACCAGGACGGTCAATTTTATTGATGACAACAATGGGGTTAAGCCCAAGTGCAAAAGCTTTTTTAGTTACAAAACGCGTTTGAGGCATGGGGCCGTCAACAGCATCAACTAACAATAAAACAGAATCAACCATGGAGAGTACACGTTCTACTTCACCCCCAAAATCAGCATGGCCTGGGGTATCTACAATATTGATATGGTAATCATTCCATGTTAACGCGGTGTTCTTTGCCAGAATGGTAATGCCGCGTTCTTTTTCAAGATCATTGGAGTCCATCATCCGTTCATCGGTATGCTCATGACTGGCAAAAGTACCGGATTGTTGAAGGAGTTTGTCAACCAGTGTGGTTTTACCATGATCGACATGAGCAATAATGGCAATATTTCTAATTTTTTCTATCACGTCTTATAGGCCTAAATTTTTGAGTAAATGAATGGTAAGGGATTTATGTTTGTTCCCAAGGGAGGTTGTGGTAACGCCAGCCGCTTAGATTTCCTCGGTGTTTTTGAGCATCTAAGTCACCCTCAAAACCTTCGCTAATGTTAATTAAGTTATGGTACCCGTTGTCTAGAAGTGCGTTGGCAGCGGCTAATGAGCGAGCGCCACTGCGACAAAGTAATAAAACGGGCGTTGCTTTATCATTAATATGTTGTTGTGCGGTAGCAATAAAAAGGGGGTTTACTTGCCACTCGGGCGCCTCTTTCCATGGGATATGGATAGCATTAATCGGATGACCAATAAAAGAAAACTCCACCTTGGTGCGCACGTCAATGAGAATAGCTTCAGGGTTGCTTTGCATGAAGTCCCATGCTTCTAATGGGTTTTTATGTACAATCATAATTATGGTTTTTGACCTATAAAAAGAGCTTGGTTTCTAATGCCTTTGGCAATATTACCCAGTTTTCCGTTTTCACGGTAATAAACAACGTTTAAGCGACTAAATAAATTTAGTAATTCTTTTTTAGCTAACAAAAAATCAGGATTATTGGGACCTTGTAAGGAGGTCTTTTCCTGGGTAAATGTTTGGTAAAATATTAACCCACCGGGTTTAAGGCTATCTGTTATTTTCGCACAGAGATCACGGTCTAAGAATTTGCTTATAACAATGACATCATAAGAAGCGGCCTTTAAATGGACCGGTTTAATGTCTAGCACTTTAGGCGTAAGCGGTAATTTTTTACCGTTGGCAAACACGTTTAGTTTTTTAATTGCAACATCTGAGCTATCCCAAGCATCAGTTACCAACCCGTGATGAGCTAAAAAAAGGGCATTCGCGCCCATGCCACACGCTAAATCTAAGGCCTTACCTGTTTTAGGCAATAAAAAGGCATTTTCGCTTAATATTTCGGCAACTGGGTATTGTACATGATCTGCATGAAGATAGCGTAGATCCCATTTGTTTTTATTAGATGTAGTCATTATTTATGGTCCCGAGTGGCGTTAACCATTCTTGTAAAAAGATTAAGAAATCACTGACTTTGGCGGATAAATATTTACGATGAGGATAAACGGCATTAACTTCCAGTGGGGGCAGTGAATAATGAGTCAGAATAGCTTGGAGTCGTCCCTTTTGTATATCGTCGTTAACCATATAACTGGGAAGCATAACGATGCCGGCACCTTGGATAGAGGCAATGCGAATAGGGTCGGCAATATTGGCTTGGAAATTTCCGGATGCTTTTATAGCGATTTTACTCTGACCTTGATGAAATTTCCATTGTTCATAGGGCGGCATGGCTAAGTTGATTAGGCAATTGTGTTCTTTAAGGTCATGGGGTTCTTGGGGTGTCCCTCGTTTTTTAAAATAGCGGGGTGAGCCGCATACGACAAGATCATAGCTTGCCAGTTTACGGGCAATAAAATTGCTGTTTTCTAGTGCGCCGAGAAAAATAGCGATATCAATACCGCTATCAATTAAGTTGTTGGGGTTACTTTGTAAAATAAGGTCAATGTCTAACTTTGGGTGTAATTCAATAAATTCAGATAATGCAGGGGTTATATATGAGGTCCCGAAAACGGTCGGTGCACTGAGGCGGAGCGTGCCTTGCGGTTCGGTATGCATATGGGAAACAGAGGCCTCCATTTCATTGATATCGGATAATACTTGTTGGCAGCGGTCAAGGTAAGCGGAGCCAATTTCAGTGAGGCTTAACTGTCGCGTTGTTCTATTAAATAAACGTACGCCGAGTTTCTTTTCCAAATCCATGATGTGTTTGGTTGTCATGGCTCTAGAAATGGATAGGTCACGAGCACCGCCGACAAAACTGCCGTTGTGTGCCACGCGGACAAAAACATTCATGCTGGTTAATTTATCCACCCAATTGTTTCCTTATAAGAAATAATTAATTAATAATTTAGGTAATTGTTATTTATTTGGAGCATTGTATAATGATCGCCATCAACACTACAAGGACGCCAAATAATTGTTTTGTAGTGATTTTTTTTAATTTAATGATTTTATAGAGGATTTGTTGTGTCTGACTTAAGAAAAGATTTTGTAATTGCAGCGGTATTTGTTTTTGGACTTTGTAGCTTTATGTCAGGTCAGTATGAATTCTCGATGGTTTCGTTTGTAAGCAGTAGTTTAATGGCTTTGTTAGCACGAAGAAAAGTGGCTTAAGATTTTACAAGTTGTTTAAGTATTGGTAATCCCCTCCTCCAAAAATAGATTATTAATATTCCCTTTTGACCCTATTACTGATTTCAGTAATAGGGTTTTTTTATGATTAATAGAATGTATTTGTTCAAGAAAGATAACTTAGCGTTTTAGGGGTTGGAAAAGTTAATATTGTGTTGATTTTTGTCCAGTATTTTTGGACCAATACCTTTAACTTGAGTTAATTCATTAAGGGATGAAAAAGGGCCGTTTTTTTCTCGTAAATCAATAATAGCGTTAGCTTTTTTTAATCCGACACCATTTAGAGCGTTGGCGATTTCAGTTGCACTGGATGTGTTTATGTTTATCGGCTCTGCATGTAGTGTGATTGAAAAAAATAGTAGCAAAAAAAAATATTTGATCATGTTCAAGCTCCTTAAATATTAAGGTATTAAAATACTGCGAAGAAAATTTATCGCAGTGACGCTTAAACAATAGTTGGTTCTTGATTGGAGACAATTTTATTTTAATATTGAGAGGCTCGGGCATTGCTTGAGGGCTTTGTTTTGTTGTTTAATAATCCTTTTATGTTTTAGCATCGTAAAAGTATGATTCGATATTTACGTTATTTTTGGCCAGGGAAACTTAGGTCATCAGATCAATCAAAATTAAGACAGTCTCAAGATTTATGGCTTGAAGATGAGCTTTCGATTAAAGAAGAGCTAACAGACGTTGTTCTTAAACAAGTGTTACAAAAGAAAGAATTTTCTATTCTTGATGGGTTGAATGAATACGATGAGGATTATACTTTTTTTGAGTCGCGCGGGGCTATTATCACCCATGAAATGAAAAAAAGAGTGGTGAATGAAGTCCTGCCGCCACGACAGGATTCTGACACCGTGGTGTGTGAAAATGAAAATAAATGGCAGGATCAAGGTCTTAATCAGGTAAGGGAACAAGATGACCAACAATCCGGTTGAATTAGCACAACAGGTCTTTGAGGAGTTTTCTGTAGAAGCGGCATCTTATGTATCGTTTGAATCTGAAGGCAAGTTATTGATTATCGGTTCAGCTACACGCGTTCTTGAGGTATTGCCATTATTAAAGGTGTTCTCAGTATCCGTTTTATGTGATGGGCGTTCTTCCTCGCAAGAACAGGCTCGGTTGAGTGCAGTCGTAAGCTTGATAGAAGCCGTTGTTGAGATTCAATGGTCTGGGTATTTGGGCGCATTTACAGTGGTTGGCATAACAACGCCATTTGATTTGATTTTGGACTTACGTCCAGAAAGAAGTTGTCAATCAGCCTTAAGTCCGATTGGTTATTTTCATGTGAATGAGCTTAAAGAACTGCCGTCGGTTGTTGAGTCATTAAATGATCTTATCGGTGTGTTTGATAAGCCAAAATATTTTTCTTATTTAAAAGAAAAATGCGCACATAGCCGAAATAAGATAGAGGGCTGTCGGCAATGTATAGATATTTGCAGCGCCGATGCAATTACCTCAGTTAATTACGAAATTGTAGTTAACCCTTATTTATGTCAAGGGTGCGGTGATTGTTCCGTTGTTTGTCCGTCTGGTGCCATGAATTACCAGTACCCCACTCGACAAGAAATACTGAATCGTTTACGGTCAATGTTAAAAGCATTTTTTTTAGCGGGAGGTGTTCGGCCAATCGTTTTGTTTTGTAGTATAGAAGACCAGAGTGTTTTACATTCAGATTTACATGAATATTTAGTCTACCCTTTAGAATCATTGACCGCAGTGGGCTCTGAAGTTTGGTTGTCAGCATTGGCTTTTGGAGCTTCGCAGGTTGTTCTTTATAATGCTGTGCCGTTGTTACCCAGTAGTGAACAGACCTTGAATGAAGCATTAAAAGTAACGCATATGATTTTAAAGGGTATGGGTTTTTCAGAAACAGTGTTGTATCGCTCTGAAGGCATAAATGTTCAAGAGACGAAAACTGAATTATTAACGTTTTTGCCGGCGACTTTTGCGGGCGATAACGATAAGCGAACCGTTTTTCGCTTGGCTGTGGATCACTTATATCAAAATGGGAGTCAACAACCTAATCAAGTCGACTTATTGGCTAATGCGGCTTGGGGTGAAGTCAAGGTAGCGGGTGACTTATGTACGTTGTGTTTTTCTTGTGTTTCTTCTTGCCCATCAGGCGCACTGCAATCCGGACAAAGTAGTCCACAATTAAATTTCATTGAATCGTTGTGCTTGCAATGTAACCAGTGTGTTTCAACGTGTCCTGAACAGGCGATTGAATTAAATGCACGTTATATCTATAAGGGCATTGACGCGCGTAGTTCTCGGCGCCTACATGAGGAGCCTGTGTTTCATTGTATTGATTGTCAAAAACCATTTGCAACAGAAAAAATGATTGTGATTATGAAAGAGAAGTTATCTGGACATCCTATGTTTCAAGGCGATGCAGTGAAGCGATTGGAAATGTGTGAGGAATGTCGAATAAAGAGTCAATTTGGTTAAAAACAATGGTAGTCGATGAAGAATATATGGCACATCAGTTACGGGCTAATACTTATAGTTTATTAGCGCACTTGTTTGTTGCAGAACCTAATATGCAAACAGTCGCATTACTGAGGTCAATCAGCGAACAGTCTACGGTGAATAAAACACCTATTTCAATGGCTTGGGTGCGATTATTTGATGTGGCTAGAACGATGGACATCGCGGTAATTAGTGCAGAGTTTCAACAATTATTTATTGGGGTGGCACGGGGAGAGTTAATGCCTTATGGCTGTTACTATCAGAGTGGTTTTTTAATGGATAAGCCCTTAGTGGTACTTCGACAAGACTTACAAGTTATGGGTTTTACACGACAAGCAAATAGCCGTGAACCTGAGGATCATGTGGCAGCCTTGTGTGAGGTCATGGCCTTGCTTGTGAGAGAACAGCGTAAGGAGCAGTTCGATTTTTTTCAAAAACATATGAATGTCTGGATGCCGAAGTTTTTTAAGGATATTAATGATACGCCATCGGCTTGTTTTTATCAGGCCGTTGCTTTATTAGGAACGGCATTTTTTCAGCTTGAAGAAACTTTTATGGGTATGAGTAATGATGGAAAGTAATGCAGGGAATCGCTTGGTATTGGTTGACGGGTCTTCTTTTTTATTTAGGGCTTTTCATGCGGTTCCGCCATTGAGTAATGACCAGGGTCTGCCGACCAATGCCATTTATGGGGTGACTAATATGCTGAAACGTTTATTAGCCAGTGAGGATAGCCCTTACGTCGTTGTTGTTTTCGATGCGCCGGGGAAAACATTTAGGCATCAATTGTACAGTGACTATAAAGCCAATAGACCGCCAATGCCAACTGAGCTTAAGGTTCAGATTGAGCCGTTGTTTGAAGTTATTCGAGCCATGGGTTTCCCGCTTATTATTGAATCGGATGTGGAAGCCGATGATGTTATTGGTACGTTAACGCATTTAGCGCAAGCGCAAGGGTTTCAGGTCGTTATTTCTACGGGTGATAAGGATATGGCGCAATTGGTGAATGAGCAAGTGAGTTTAGTCAATACTATGACAGACAAGGTTATGGACGTTCAGGGTGTTGTGGATAAATTTGGTGTGTTACCAGAACAAATTATTGATTACCTCGCTTTGATGGGTGACACGGTTGATAATATCCCTGGCATTCCTAAGGTAGGGCCTAAAACAGCGGCAAAGTGGCTGAACGAGTTTCAGACTTTAGAGCACGTCATTGCGTCAGCGGAATCAATTAAAGGTAAGGTGGGTGAAAATTTACGTGCAAGTTTAGATCAACTGCCGTTGTCTAAAACACTGACAACAATAAAATGTGATTTGTCATTGCCTTATACGATGGAAGATTTAAAGTTAAAGTCATTAGATACGACGCTATTACAATCGTTGGTTTCTGACTTGGGGTTTGTTTCTTGGAGTAAGAAATTAACGGAACAAGTGGGGTCAGAAGCTCCGTTATCTGCGCAAGAAAAAGACGTCATTGACTACGAAACCATTTATACAAATGAGCGTTTTGATTATTGGTTGAAGCAGTTAGCGACAGCGCCTTTATTTTCATTTGATACGGAAACAACGAGCTTAAATTATCTACAAGCTGAAATTGTTGGGGTTTCATTTGCCATTGATTCGACTCAAGCGGCTTACCTTCCTGTTGCGCATAATGACCCCGATGCACCACAACAATTAGCACGGGATGTTGTTTTAGCGCGCTTAAAACCATTATTGGAAGATTCAGAAAAAAAGAAGATTGGTCAGAATTTAAAATATGACGCCCATGTGTTGGCTAATTACGGGATTCAGTTGCAAGGTATTGCGCATGATACGATGCTGCAGTCTTATGTGTTGAATAGTACCGTAACGCGTCATGATATGGATTCTTTGGCGAAGTATTATTTGGGGCGGGAGACGATTCATTATGAAGATGTTGCTGGCAAGGGGGTTAAGCAAATCTCATTTCAGGATGTTGCTATTAAACAGGCCGCGCCATATGCAGCAGAAGATGCGGATGTGACCTTACAGTTACACCAACAATTATGGCCTGTGTTGAAGTCACTGGATGCAATGCGTTGGTTGTATGAGACCGTTGAACGACCCTTAATTAACGTTTTAATGCGTATTGAGCGTAACGGTGTTTTATTAGATCATTCGATGTTAAATCAACAGAGTATGGTACTAGCTAATCAAATCATTGGGCTGGAATTAAAGGCGCATGAAGAGGCTGGAAAGGTTTTTAATTTAAGTTCGCCGAAGCAAATTCAAGAAATTTTATACGATCAGTTGCAGTTGCCCATACTTAAGAAAACGCCAAAAGGACAGCCGTCAACAGCAGAGTCCGTTTTACAAGAATTAGCCTTAGATTATTCATTACCTAAAATAATTTTGGATTACCGGCAATTAAGTAAATTAAAGTCGACCTATACCGATAAATTACCGCAATTAGTGCAAATAAAAACAGGCCGTGTACATACATCGTATCACCAAGCAGTTACGGCTACTGGGCGGCTATCTTCAACCGAACCTAATCTTCAAAATATTCCTGTACGGAGTGAGCAAGGGCGTAAAATCAGGGAGGCATTCATAGCTCCGGATGGTTTTTGTTTGGTGGCGGCGGATTATTCTCAAATTGAATTACGTATTATGGCGCACTTGTCTGCCGATAAAGGTTTATTGGCCGCTTTTGATGCTGGTGAAGACATCCATAAAATGACTGCCTCAGAGGTTTTTGGTGTGGACTTAAGCCAAGTGACTTCAGACTTAAGGCGTTCGGCTAAGGCTATTAATTTTGGGTTAATTTATGGAATGTCCGGCTTTGGATTGGCTCGGCAATTGGGGGTTTCTATCGGCGAGGCACAATCTTATATCGAATTATATTTTTCACGTTATCCGGGTGTTAAAGATTATATGGATACGATTCGAAAATTAGCAGGCCAGCAAGGCTATGTTGAAACGCTATATGGTCGTCGTTTGTATTTGCCAGAAATCAATTCACGTCATGCAGCACGCCGACAATATGCAGAACGAACCGCAATTAATGCACCGATGCAAGGAACCGCGGCAGATATTATTAAAAAAGCAATGATTAATGTTGACCGATGGATAACACAAGAACAACCGGACGTTAAAATGATCATGCAAGTTCATGATGAATTGGTTTTTGAGGTGCCGGAAATAGCGCGAGAAGAGCATATGAAATCTATCCAGTTATTAATGAGCTCAGCGGCTGACTTGGCTATTCCTTTGGTTGTTGATGTCGGGTTTGGTCGGAATTGGGACGAGGCCCATTAAGGTTTCTTGGGGCTGAGTGAAAGCCAAATATCTAGTGTGTCTTGGAGCTCCTGAATACCTATCTTTTTTAGTGAAGAGAAAAGTTGAATGGTGACCGATGTCGCCGAGTCGTTCAGTTGTTTTTCAACGTGCATAAGTGCGTTCTTTGAGGCCCCGTATTTCATTTTATCGCATTTATTGAGCAGTATGTGTAGGGGTAATTTACTGTGTTGACACCAAGTAATCATCTGCCAATCAAATTCGGTTAGTGGGTGGCGAATATCCATCACTAATATGATGCCAGAAAGTGATTTACGCTCTAACAAATAAGTTTCCATCATTTTGTGCCAGTCTTTTTTGACAGCTAAAGGGACTTTAGCAAACCCAAATCCCGGTAAATCAACAAATCGATTGGTTTCAGTCAGTTGAAAAAAATTAAGCAATTGGGTTCGGCCAGGTGTTTTACTGATTCGAGCCAGAGATTTTTGTTGGGTAAGGCTATTAATGGTGCTGGATTTACCTGCATTAGAGCGACCGGCAAAAGCAATTTCGTGACCAGTATCTTCGGGTGCCTGATTAATAGAAGGAGCACTCATTATGAAAGTGGCTTGTTGGTAAATTGGGTTCATCGTGATCTCGCTATGAGGGGTAAATTAGAGTAAACTGATACGAATAAGTTTTATTTAGACAATTTTGTAGGTGATCTGTAATTTTCGCCAGAAAACGGTCATGATAAAGCATTTGAAGATTGATCCAAGTCTTTAACGTGTCCTTTTTAGGTTTAAGAGCGTTAGCGTCTTAGGGACCTTATTATTTGTTGGGAGTAAAGAATGAGCAATAAATTGTTCACGGTTGGCGTTATATGGGTTTTAGTTATTTTTTCAGGTGTATCGCAAGCACAAAATGATGATGTTTCTTGTGAAGGCGTGCCGTTTGATAGAAGTTGTTGGTTAAATAACTTGTATCCGGGCCAGAAAAAAGCAGAAACTTGCGCGGGTTGTCATGGTCAAGATGGTAACAGTGCGATGGGATTGTTTCCGAAGTTAGCCGGCCAACACCCTGCCTACTTAGTTAAGCAATTAATAGCGTTTAAAAGTGGCGAGCGTACAGATCTAAGTATGCAATCCATTGCGTCGTCTTTAAGCGATGACGATATGCGGGATATTGCGGCTTTTTACTCAGAACAAGGTATTTCTGAAAACACGCCGCCGGAACCAGAAGTGGCAGAAGATGACGATGATGATTGGGGTGATAGTGAGACTACGGCAGAAAGCAGCTTATCTATAGATGAGTTGGTTGCTATGGGTCGAGATTTATATCGTAACGGTGATGTTGAAAATAAGGTTTCGGCATGTATCGCTTGTCATGGACCTTATGGCCAAGGAAATAAGCCCGCTGTGTTTCCACGGCTAGCCTCACAGCATGCTGATTATTTGATTAAGTCATTGAAAGATTTTAAGTCGAATGTGCGTAATAATAATCCTGACAGTATGATGCATATGATTGCTAACAAAATGACGGATGAAGAAATAGAGGCAGTAGCACATTATATTGCCTTGATGAAAAAGTAGTTTTTATATTGTTTATTTGAGAACGCAGGACTGTTCGTTCTGCGTTCTTTTAGGTATTGCATATGTCGGCTTCAGTAGATTCCTCTTTTCGTCCCCTTTCATTGACCGCTTTATTGATTCGTTTTTTGGGTTCAATGAATCTGGCCATAACGCTTTTAGTTGCCGTAGCTATTGCGTCAATTATTGGTACGGTGTTGCAGCAAAACCAACCTTATCCTGACTATGTCATTAAGTTTGGACCCTTTTGGTTTGAGGTTTTTAAGTCGTTAGATTTATTTGATGTTTATTCTTCGGTTTGGTTTTTAGTTATTTTAGGTTTCTTAGTTGTATCTACCACGGTTTGTATCTTTCGTAATACGCCACGTGTTTTAAAAGATATTCGTGATTATAAAGAATCTGCCCAATTAAAGGCTTTACGAAGAATGAGTCACGGGCATGAATGGCAGTCTGGTTTTAGTCGTGACATTTGTGTCGAGCGAATTAGTGCTGTGGCGAAAGCTACAGGGTATCGCTTGGTCGTTAAATCAGAAGCGAAGCAATTAATCGTGGCTGCAAAAAAAGGCAGCGGTAGTCGGTTAGGTTACATTTTTACCCATATTGCTATTGTGATTATTTGTATTGGCGGTTTAATTGACGGTAATGTGCCTTTAAAGATAGCGGAGATGACTGATAAAATTCAGGTCGAAACGCGCAATATTCCAGCGAGTCAGGTTCCATTAGTGAGTACTTTGCCGATTGATAATCTATCGTTTAGGGGGACCGTGACCATTCCTGAAGGTCAGAAAGCTAATTTGGCTTTTATAGATTTTAAAGATGGTTATTTAGTGCAGCGTTTACCTTTTTTAATTGCGGTTGAAGATTTTCGTATTGATTATTATAAAACGGGCCAACCTAAATCATTTGCAAGTGATTTGATTATTTACGATAAGGAGTTGGACGCGCCTTTATATAAAACAATCTCAGTTAATCACCCGTTGGAGCATCGTGGCTATACTATTTATCAGTCAAGTTTTGGTGATGGCGGTTCAGAACTTAGGATTAAATTATGGCCCTTAAAAGGGGCAAATCGCAGTGATGAGATTCGTGCGGTTGTGAACACTCCGTTTGCTCTATCACTTGAAAAGGCTGAGATGACCTTAGAGGTTTTGGACTTTAGGCCTATTAATGTTAATCCTGATATTACTGGCGTGAAGAAGTTTAAGAATATCGGCCCCCGTTTTCAGTATAAATTAAGATCCGCTACCGGTGAAGCAACTGAATTTATTAACTATATGATGCCGGTTGAAAAAGACGGAGCAAAATATTATTTAACAGGATTGCGTCATACCCCGGCAGAGGACTTTAGGTATTGGTATTTACCTGCTGACAGTGAAGATGGGGTAGATCGTTTTATGCGTTTTTTGGCCTTGCTGAATGATGAAACAAGACTTAAGAAAATAGCATTGTCAGCGTTACCGAAACAAGCAGATAGTTTTTTGCCAATGGCTGAAGACCAAGAGCTTGTTGCTCAATTTATGGTTGGTTTAATCAAGCAATTTGTCGAGGGTGGTGTGGGTCTTATCTCTGCACAAGTGAAGGCGGCTGTCGCTCCAGATAAACAACAGGAGATCTCAAGCCTTTATGCCAAGATGTTACACCATTTTTTACGGAATGTTTATTGGGTTGTTTTGCAGGAAGAAGAGTTAGATCCAACATTGGGTCTAAGTGAATTTGATGAGCGTTTTTATGAAGATGCTGTTGCCGCGGTAAGTATTAGTCATCAATATGATGTGCCGGTTTATTTAGATTTGGTTGGTTTTAATCATAAGGAGGCCACTGGGTTACAAGTGACGCGTTCTCCTGGAAAAATGTTGGTGTTTCCGGGTTGTTTGTTATTAGTGGTTGGCGTATTTTGCATGTTTTATTTACCACAGCGCCGCTTCTGGGTTATTGTGACTGAGTCACAGGATAATACACAGTTATTTTTAGCTGCTCAGGCGGGTCGTAATCCTTATGAATTTGAACAAGAATATAGTGCTTTAGAGAAGGCTTTGCTTTTACAATTAGGTACAGAAAGAACAGATTAAAACTATGGAAAATACAATAGATAAAGATTATAAGACGAAGCGACGTTTTTATCAGTGCCGAAACAGTGCTGATTATATATGGGGGTTGGCTAATATTGTCGGCGTTGTTTATGCGCTCAGTCAGTACCATATGCTCATGGATGGTTTTGAAAAAGCAATTATTGTTTGTACTGGGTTGGCTTTGATTGGGTTTGGTTGGGTTTGGCAAACGATTAGGGTATTTGTTACCGCTGTTGCTTTAGTGAGTTTATTTGCCGTATCACGTTATGGCGTTATGATTGATTTAGGTAAAACTGATTTTTTTCTAAAATATATGCTGGCAAGTCAATCAGCCATTATGTGGATGAGTGCCTTGTATGTGATGGCAACAGCCACTTATTTTTTTAACTTGTTAACGAATAAATCGTTTAGTGGTGTTGTTGCAACGAGTTTAACGTGGACAGCAACAGGAATGGGTTTTATTGGTTTGTTGGTTCGTTGGCGTGAATCATATTTGATTGATCCTGAGATTGGCCATATACCGGTTAGTAACTTATATGAGGTTTTTATACTTTTTTCGATTATAACCGCTCTTATTTATTTACGTTATGAGCAACGTTACAAGACGCGTGCCATGGGTGGGTTTGTGTTAACCGTTATTAGTGCTGCTGTTGCTTTTTTATTATGGTATACCGTTGAGCGACAGGCGGACATTATTCAGCCGTTGGTTCCGGCGTTAAATAGTTATTGGATGAAGATCCATGTGCCGGCTAATTTTATAGGTTATGGTTCTTTTTCACTGGCAGCGATGATCGGGTTAGTTTTTTTATTGAAGGGAAAAATGGAGGCAGTTGCTCCGAAGGCTTTTCTGACCCAACGACTACCTGAATTAACGCTTTTAGATGATGTGATGTACCGTGCCATTGCGCTAGGGTTTGCTTTTTTTACGTTAGCAACAATTTTAGGAGCACTCTGGGCTGCTGAGGCGTGGGGTGGCTACTGGTCATGGGATCCAAAAGAAACTTGGGCCTTAATTGTTTGGTTGAACTATGCGGCTTGGTTACATATGCGGCTTACAAAAGGGTGGCGTGGAAACCCTATGGCATGGTGGTCAATCGTGGGTTTTTTTGTGACCTTATTTGCTTTTTTAGGGGTTAATATGTTCCTGTCGGGGCTTCATTCATATGGGGGACTTTAAAATGGTTAAAGTATTTCGTGGCTTACTGTGGTTGTTTTTAGGGTTGTATGTACAACTATTGTGGGCTGAAACAGGGGTAGAAAAAGGTTATGAAAATGTTGCGCCAGTACAGCCTGTTGAATTAGCAGGAAAAGTTGAGGTTATTGAGTTCTTTTGGTATGGCTGTCCGCATTGTTTTTCTTTTGAGCCGGTATTAAATGAGTGGGTGAAAAAGCAAGGCGATCAGATTAATTATATTCGAGTCCCTGCGGTGTTTAGTAAGCGTTGGGGGCGTCATGCAAAGGCTTATTTTACTGCACAGGCTTTGGATGTTTCTGAGCAATTACATGCTGATTTCTTTAATGCCATTCAAGTTAAAAAACAGCGTTTGGAAACAGAAGACCAATTGGTTAAGTTTTTTGTCGCACACGGTGTAAATGAACAGGATTTTCGTAATGCTTACCATTCTTTTTTGGTAGATGCAAAAATGCGTCAAGCGCAGTCAATGGGGCCGCGATATGGGGTCACCAGTGTGCCGACTATTATTATTAATGGTAAATACCGTAGCAATGCAAGTATAGCTGGGGGGCAATCGAATTTGTTAGGCGTGATGGATCAATTGGTTGCCGTGGAATCAGCGCCGTAAAGGTTCAAGAGCGGGCGTTCTTCAGAACGACCGTGGCTATGGGTGCAATCATCTTAGGATGCTGTCGTTAAGTGGTGTAAAATTATTTTAAGCTATTCCAGTAGTTTTTTAAATTGGGTTATAATGTCTTTGGAAAATTTTTTAAGGAGAAAATGTAATGAGTGTTTTAGTAGGTAAGCAAGCTCCAGATTTTACGGTTCCGGCTGTTTTAGGCAATGGTGAAATCGTTGATAGTTTTAATTTATCTGATGCAATTCAAGGCAAATACGCGGTAATTGTTTTTTACCCGTTGGATTTTACTTTTGTTTGCCCATCAGAATTGATCGCACTGGATCATCGTATGGATGACTTTACTAGTCGGGGCGTTGAGGTTATTGCTGTTTCAATTGATTCTCATTTTACCCATAACGCTTGGCGTAATACGCCGATAGCACAAGGTGGCATTGGACCCGTTCACTATACTATGGCTGCTGACATGGCACACAGTATTGTTAAGGCCTATGATGTTGAAGCACAAGCACCAGCAGTCGCTTATCGGGGTACTTTCTTGATTGATCAAGCAGGATTGGTACGTCATCAGGTTGTTAATGATTTGCCTTTAGGTCGAAATATGGATGAGATCATTCGTATGGTTGACGCCTTACAGTTCCACGAAGAGCACGGTGAAGTTTGCCCAGCAGGATGGAATAAAGGTGATTCAGGTATGAATGCAAGTCCTGAAGGTGTTGCCGAATATTTAGGCAGTAATGCGGAAGATTTATAATAAATTATGAATTAGTTTGAGTGGTAATTTAAAAAAGCCATTCGTCATTCTGATTTTAGGTGTGAAGATAGGGTATTGTGAATTTCACAGTACCCTTTTTTTGGCATTTAAAGTTTCTTGGCCAGTTACTGCTGATGGATCCAATAGATTTTCAAAATTATATTTTAGAGTGGGCGGTTTTAGAGGGGCGTAAAGATTTACCCTGGCAAAAACCAGTGAGCCCCTATCGGGTCTGGGTTTCAGAGGTGATGTTACAGCAGACACAAGTAGCAACAGTGATTCCTTATTTTCAACAGTTTATTAAAGCTTTTCCTGATGTACAAAGTCTGGCGTCAGCTCCATTAGATACGGTGTTAACCTTGTGGTCGGGTTTAGGGTATTACGCACGAGCAAGACATTTACATGAGAGTGCGAAGGTGATTGCGGCGGGCGATACATTTCCAAACACATTGCCGGCATTAATGGCATTACCCGGGGTTGGACGCTCAACAGCCGGTGCAATTTTAAGTATTGCTTGTGGGCAATCAGCACCCATCTTAGACGGTAACGTTAAGCGAGTGTTAAGTCGCTGTTTCGGCGTTTTAGGCTGGCCCGGGGATAGTACGGTTCTTAAAGAGTTGTGGCAATTGAGTACATTTTATACCCCTCAAAAGGAGGCCGCGGCTTATACTCAAGCGATGATGGATTTAGGGGCAATGGTTTGTAAGCGCCGACAACCGTTGTGCGAGCAATGCCCCGTTAAGGTGTCTTGTATTGCTTTTCAGAATAATCAAGTTAACGTAATACCCGCAGCAAAACCTAAAGTAAAGTTACCGGTTAAAGAGAAAATATTTTTGATGTTGGTGAGTGATGAGCGGGAGGTTTTTTTAATTAAGAGGCCACTTAAAGGAATATGGGCGGGTCTTTGGTGCTTGCCAGAATTTAGTGATCTTGAGGGTGCCCTGAATGGGTGTGAGGACTATTTAGGTTTCGTACCGGTCTATCATTTACAGGCGCTCAGGCGTCATACTTTTAGCCATTATCATTTAGACTATCAGGTTGTGTTTATGCAAACAGAGATCAAAGAAATAGTGTTAGAAGATAGCGTTTGTTATGTCCCAAAAACAGATAGAAAATTAGGATTACCTGCACCCATTAAACGTTTATTAAATCAATTATAAGATAAGGAGAGGACCATGGTACGTATGGTGTTATGTAAAAAATTAGGGCGCGAGGCTGAAGGGCTAGAACGAGCCCCTTTTCCCGGTGAAAAAGGTCAGATAATATTTGAAACCATTTCTAAAGCAGCATGGTTGGAATGGGTTGGAATCCAAACGATGCTGATTAATGAGCATAAATTAGCTAGCTTTGACCCCAAAGCTAAAAAGCTTATTGAGTCAGAGCGTGAAAAATTTTTATTCGGTTCGGGTGTTGATATGCCAGACGATTTTGTTCCGCCGACGGCAGAACAAAAGTAGTCATTACCGTCTCATTGAGGCGAAAAATTCATCATTGGTTTTGGTCGTTTTGAGTCGGTCAAGTAAGAACTCAGAGGCGGCCATTTCATCCATGGGCTGTAGGATTTTTCGAAGGATAAATGTTTTTTGTAAATCCTCTGGGTCAACAAGGTAGTCTTCACGACGCGTACCAGAGCGGTTTACATTAATAGCCGGATAGACGCGCTTTTCCGCTATTTTACGTTCAAGATGTAATTCCATATTGCCGGTCCCTTTAAATTCCTCATAGATGACTTCATCCATGCGTGAACCTGTATCAACCAAAGCGGTGGCAATAATAGTGAGGCTGCCGCCTTCCTCAACATTTCTTGCTGCGCCAAAGAATCGTTTAGGTTTTTCTAGCGCGTTAGCATCGACACCACCACTGAGAACTTTTCCTGAAGAGGGTGCTACAGTATTATAGGCGCGAGCAAGACGGGTTAGAGAGTCTAATAAGATGACCACATCACGTTTGTGCTCGACAAGACGTCGTGCTTTTTCTATAACCATATCGGCAACTTGAACATGGCGTGTTGCGGGCTCATCAAAGGTGCTAGAAACAACTTCGCCTTTGACGCTTCTTTGCATTTCAGTAACTTCTTCTGGACGCTCATCAATAAGAAGAACAATTAAGTAACATTCAGGGTTTTCTGCAGCAATGGAGTGGGCGACACTTTGTAGAATCATAGTTTTCCCCGCTTTGGGCGGAGAGACAATTAAGCCGCGTTGTCCTTTTCCAATCGGTGAGACTAAGTCTATCATTCGACCGGTTAGGTCTTCGCTGGTGCCATTCCCTTGCTCTAAAGTAAAGCGTTGTTGCGGGAAAAGCGGTGTTAAATTAGTAAAATTAGTTTTTTGTTTGGCGTTTTCGGGCCTTTCAAAGTTAATGCTTTCTACTTTGAGCATTGCAAAATAGCGCTCGTTATCTTTCGGTGGACGTATTTTGCCTTTTATGGTGTCGCCGGTTCTTAATGAAAAGCGTCTGATTTGACTTGGGGAAACATAAATATCATCGGGTCCAGCTAAATAGGAGCTTTCGGGTGTCCTTAAAAAGCCAAAACCATCTTGTAAAATCTCTAATACACCATCGCCATAAATATCTTCACCGCTTTTAGCGTGTTTTTTTAAAATGGCGAAGAGTAGTTCTTGTTTTTTTAATCGCGCAGGGTTGTCGAGTTTAAGGTCGCTGGCAATGGTGATAATTTCATTAATGGGTTTTAGTTTTAATTCAGAAAGATTCATAAATAAAGATAGGGATTTTGGAGAGGGATGAATTTATGCCGCGCAAATGGGCTAATTGGATTTTCTTTGGAGATTTTTTGTGTTGGTTAATGCTTACTAGGTCTAGTAAGCGAGGTCAGTATATCGTAGGAGCCCGGTACAATCAAATAAAATAAAATACTTAATTGTATCGGGTTAAAAATATCGGTTATAGATTTGTATCTAGAAAGCTTGCAAGTTGACCTTTCGTTAGAGCCCCTACTTTAGTGGCTTCTATTTCACCGTTTTTAAAAAGCATTAATGTTGGTATACCGCGCACACCATAATTTTGAGGGGTTTGTGGGTTATCATCAATATTGATTTTTGCCACGGTGATGCGATCAGCATATTCTTCGGCAATTTCATCAAGAATGGGAGCAATTTGTTTGCATGGTCCACACCATTCAGCCCAATAATCAACTAAGATTGGTGACTCAGACTGCAAAACAATTTTGCTAAACTCACTGTCTGTTACATGAATGACAGCGTTGCTCATAGTATTCTCCATAGTTAAAATATTTGTAGATGCTAGTTGTCTGGAGAACCCTTGTCAATAAAATTAACGATTAATCGACTTAGAAAGGTGTGTTTGACGTTTCTTGAGTTAATTTTATTAGCCTTAAAAGGCGCAAATCTGTCTTTATTTTTAATAAATCACAGAATTTAAAGGCTAAAATGCGTTATCCTTAGAAGTTATGAAAAAAAATCATTTAACAGAAACTGAATTTAAAAACCTTGAGTTATCGAGTCTACTCTTAAAAGGGCTTGGTGATGCCGGGTTCACACACTGCTCTCCTATTCAGGATAAAACATTACCGCTTTCGCTGCGAGGCAAAGATATTGCAGGCCAGGCGCAAACGGGCACCGGTAAAACAGCGGCTTTCTTATTGGCGACATTCCAGCAGTTAATTAATGATGAGAGTGAGCAAATAAAGAACCCTAGAGCCTTAATTTTGGCGCCAACACGTGAGTTGGCCATACAAATCCATAAAGATGCGCTTTTGTTGTCCAAACACCTCAATTTAAATTTGGCATTGATTTATGGCGGCACCAGCTATAAAGCACAATTGCAGAAAATCAGATCGAATGTGGATGTTATTATTGGCACTCCTGGACGGATAATTGATTTTTATAAACAAAAGGCTTTTACCTTAGATAATATTCAGGTTTCAGTTTTAGATGAAGCCGACCGAATGTTTGATTTGGGTTTTATTAAGGATATTAGGTTCTTATTAAGACGTATGCCGGCACCCGAAACTAGACTCAATTTATTATTTTCTGCAACGTTATCTTATAAGGTTACTGAGTTGGCCTATGAGCACATGAATAATCCTGAATTAATTCGGATTCAAGAAGAGCAAGTCACCTCTAAGGCTATTAAGCAAAGTGCTTATTGTCCGTCTAATGAGCAGAAGATAGCCCTACTCATTGGTGCGTTAGAATCCCGTCAGCCTAAACGAGCAATTATTTTTGTTAATACTAAGCGCTGTGCAGAAAAGTTATATGATTACTTGAAAGTTAACGATTTTAATTCAGCGGTTTTAAGTGGTGATGTGGCACAGGATAAACGCGAAAAATTATTAAAAAAATTCCAAGAGAATCAATTAACCCTGTTAATTGCGACCGATGTTGCCGCGCGTGGTTTACATATTTCTGATGTTTCACATGTTTTTAATTATGATTTGCCACAAGACCCAGAAGATTATGTTCATCGCATAGGTCGTACGGCTCGATTTGGTGCTGAGGGTGAAGCGATTAGTTTTATTTGTGAAGAATATGCCTATTCTATGCCTGATATTGAGACCTTTATTGGTCAAAAAGTGCCGGTTCTGAAAATTCCTAAAGAGTGGTTGCCTGAGATTAAAAAGCCGCAACGTCGGCCCAACAGCCATTTTAAAAGGACCGGTGCAGGCCGGTCGCCTAAGAGGTCTTCTTACAACGCTCAACGAAGCGGTGTGAGTTCATCTAAATCGGTAACAGACTCATAGGTTGTGATCGTTCTTTTTGCTTTATGAGAGTCAGGCTTGTTGATCGATAGAAGGTATTTGATCCCATGATTTTTAGCTGAATCCAAGACGTTTAGGCTGTCATCAATCAATAAAGTATGTTCGTTATCGAATGGCTCAATTTGTTTTAATTTAGTCCAGAATAGTGGGTTTTCTTTAGGCAAGCCAATGCTGTGTGAAGAAATTACGTGATGGAAAAATCGGAGCAGTTGGGTTTTCTCCATTTTCAGATTTAGGCTATGATGGTGCGCATTGGTAACAAGAATAATGCGGCGCTCACTCTGATTTAACTGTTCTAGAAATGTATGGGTATGTGGCCGAATAGCAATTTTATCGGCTATTTCATTTTTTAGTCCGAAGATATCTAAATCCAGTTTCTGGCTCCAGAAATCCAGACAATACCAATTTAGTGTTCCTTCATAACGTTTGAAAAGAGGTTTTAGGAATTGTTGTGCTTGTGCTAATGATAGACGATGTTTTTTAGCATATTTGATGGGAATAAGTTCTTGCCAGAAAAAATTATCAAAATGTAAATCTAATAAGGTGCCATCCATATCGAGCAGGATAGTATCAATTTCATTCCAATTTATCATGTTCGAGAGTATAGTGTTTTTGGGGTTAAAAGACATCTAGAAAAATGATAAGAAAACCGATCATTCATAAAAAAACAGTCGTAGCCAAGTCGCGCCTTTTTCGTATTGAAGCGTTAGACCTTGAGTTTAGTAATGGCGAAAAGCGAACTTTTGAGCGTTTAGCCCGCGGCAATTCTACAGGGGCTGTTTTAATTGTACCGATGTTAGATAGCACTACCGTATTGCTGGTTCGTGAGTATGCTGCTGGCGTTGACCGTTATGAACTGGGTTTACCCAAGGGCAAAATTGATGATGGAGAGTCACCTTTAGTGGCGGCCAATCGTGAATTGAAAGAAGAGGTGGGCTACGGGGCTCGAGAATTGACGATGATTACTTCATTGTCCATTGCCCCTGCTTATTTAGAACATATGACCAATATCATTTTAGCTGAAGGGTTATACCCTGAAAAATTAGTAGGGGATGAGCCTGAGGAATTAGAGGTTGTGCCCTGGAAATTAGATGATCTGGGGCGGTTATTTGCGCAAGGTGAGTGTACTGAGGCGCGCTCTATTGCAGCCTTGTATTTAATACGAGATTATTTGTCAGACGCTAACGACAACACGGTGAATCTTTCAAACACCGGCAACAATTAACAGCAAAGCTAGCACCAAAAATGGGTGCTGTGATGTAGACCCATAAGGTTTCCCATTGACCACTGAGCAATGCCGGACCTATAGAGCGCGCCGGATTCATAGAGGCACCCGAAATGGGGCCGGCAAAGAGCGCCTCTAATGCAACAACACTACCAATCACAATCCCTGCCGTAATGCCCTTCTCTTTGGAACCCGTGGCAACATTGATAATAGTAAGCATGAGTATAAACGTGAGGATAGTTTCCAGAATAAACGTTTGCAAAATACCATAGGCGGGGAGTGTTGCACCGTATGTTGGATGCCCGAAGAAAAGCCCGTAAACTAACGTGCTTGCTAAAATAGCACCGCTGATTTGACAAATAATATAGGGGATGACTTTATGGCCTGGGAATTTATGTGCTTGCCAAAAGGCAATAGTGACGGCGGGGTTGATGTGGGCGCCTGAAATATCGCCTAAGGTATAGATCACAGCGAGCACGATTAAACCAAAGACTAGCGCGATTCCAACATGACTAACCATTCCTTGGCTGATGTCATTAACAACAATAGCCGAGGTTCCACAAAAGACTAAAATAGCGGTTCCGAGAAATTCAGAGAAGAGTTGTTTGAACATAGAAAAGCCTTATAAAGAGGACTGGTGATATTCTTTTAAGCGTTGGACTTCTTGTTTGGCCCCTAAAATAAGCGGTACACGTTGATGTAATTCATGGGGTTGAATAGCGAGGATTTGTTCTTGGCCTGTAGAACTGTCGCCGCCAGCTTGTTGTACTAAAAAGGCGATAGGATTTGCTTCGTACATTAATCGTAACCGCCCTGATTTCGATTTATGGTTGTCACGTGGATAAAGAAAAATCCCGCCACGGGTCAGTATTCGATAGACTTCAGCGACCAATGAGGCAATCCAGCGCATATTGAAGTTTTTCTCTCGAGGGCCATCGCAGCCAAGAACACATTCGTTAATATAGTGTTGTACGGGCTTTTCCCAAAATCGTTGGTTAGACATATTGATAGCAAATTCACTCGTATGCTCAGCGATAACTATATTGGGGTGAGTTAGCATAAATTCATTGTTCTGGGGATTGAGTGTAAAGGCATTAACGCCCTGCCCCGTAGTGAGGATCATCATGGTAGAGGGGCCGTAAAGCACAAAACCCGCGGCGATTTGTTGGTTACCGGGTTGTAAGAAATCTGCTTCAGAAAGTGTTTTTGAGTTTTGGCAACGTAAAATAGAAAAAATACTGCCAACAGACATATTAATATCTATATTGGAGGAGCCATCAAGGGGGTCAAATAAAATGAGGTATTTCCCTTGGGGGTCGTGATGATTTTTTGTGGGGATAATTTCATCGTTCTCCTCTGAGGCTAACCCAGCTACATTAGGGTTATTAATCAGGGCTTCGACAAAAATATCATGGGTAATAATATCAAGTTTTTTTTGAACCTCACCTTGAACATTCTCAGAGTCAGCATCTCCTAAGAGTTGTGTTAAGTCGCCTTTATGGACAAGGCCAGCGATTTGCTGGCAGGCGGAAATAATATCATCCAAGACTAATGATAAGGATTCAGAGGCGCCTGCTTGTTCTGAAATAAATTGTGTTAAAGATAGAGGCTTCATGATCCTAGGGTCTCCGAAATAAAATGATGCTTATTATAAGCGGTATTGTTTTTATAGGATACCTAAGCGGTGTAAACAGCGCAGGGTGCCTTCAAATCCAATGACCTGGTGGGCGATAAAACCCACCTGACGTGCGCTGTCAATATTGTGTCGATTATCATCAAGGAAAAGAATGGTCTTCGGTTCGAGCCCCATAGCATTGGCAATAAAGGTAAAGGCTTCAGGGTTGGGTTTGGCTACGTGAATGAGATGTGATGCGAAATAGTGGTCGACTTTGCCTGCCAGTGACATTTCGTTGAGGAGTCTTGGCCAGTGAATGGCATTGGTATTTGAAAAAATGCCTAATGTAAAATGTTCACGCAGTTGGGAAAGGGTATCAAAGATACCAGGATAAGGGCCAACGGGCCATTGTTTAAAGTGCTCAATAAAGAGTGTCGGGGTAATATTTAAAGACATTTCAGAAATAATAGTTTCAGCAAACTCAAGGGGGGTAATGAGACCCTTTTCAAAATTTTGAGCGGTTGAAGAAAGTAGCCATGCATCACCCGTCATATTAAGGTTACTTTCAGTCGTACGCCATTCGTTTTTAATCAGTTGTTCACCTAATTGTATCAGTACGCCTCCTAGGTCAAATACAATGGCGTGAATGTTTGGGGGTGTAGCCATAGTCTAAATTGATTAGAGTTTATATAAGGGTTTTAGTTTGTTAGGGGGCGCGTCAGTGGCGGGTGCTTTAGGTTCAAAGGCCTTAAACGCCGTGTATAAGTTTTCACCGTTCCAGTCATCACAACCGGGGCTATATAAGAACGTGTTAAGCAAGAGCATTTCTTTTTTTAATGAGTCATCGCAGCGGGAGGCAATGCAACGCAAACTTTTTTCTTGAAAGTATTGTTGTCCCCAGAGTAATAAGGCATTTTTAGCAGATTCAGCATTATGGGCGGCGCAGGCTTGTTTAAGTACCTTATGATTATAAGGCGGAGTTTGTTGTTCAGGTGTGGATAAAGGCTTTGGTTTTCGGTGCGTTAATAGTAGGGTTAGAAGCCAACCAAGAGCTAAAAATAAAGATAAGCCTGGCCAGAAATAGGGCGTGACTTGAGTTGGAGTTGTTGACACGGAGTTAAGAGGCAGTTCTTCTTGGGGTGTTGTGGCTAGGGTTGAATCTGGGATTACTGGCGTTGATTGGGGTACTAATGTAGCGACTAGGGTCGTTTCAGGAATAAGTGCGAGCTCAACGGATTGTGTTTGGGTATTCCACCAGGGGACTTTGATAGCCGGTAATTGATAGAGCCCTTTTTTAGATGCAATGAAGGCGATTTTTTCTTCTCGATACGCAATGAGGGTATCGGTTTTTTTTTCGTGTAGCGCAGGCTTATCAGGGTAAGTTTTGAGTCCGCTTCCGACATTGGGTTGCAGTGAATGAAGTTCGGGTAATTGTCCAGCAGTGGTGCCTTGGGCAATGATCTTAAGGGTGCGGGTTAGTGGCTCACCGACTTTCATGTCAGTGATATCACCGGACCATGACTGTTCAATATGTAGGGCTTGGGCGGGCAACCAATGGGTGGCAGTAAATTGTGCAGGAACGGACTGTACATTGAGTTGAACAGCATCAGAAAAAACTCTTGTGATACGAGTACGAGAACGATTAAATAAACCATTAAATTGACCACGTTGTGGGCTATAAACTTCAGCATTTAAAGTAACAGGTGCGATAGTTAAGAGGCCCTTTTGTTGTGGGAAAATAGCATATTTTCTTTCAGTCACTTCATAGTTAAGGTTATTGTGTTGATCTTGATAGGATATGTCCTCTCCTAATCGTTCAATAATAGCCGTGTCTGATGTGGGTTCAGTTAGGCTGGCCTGGGAGATTTTGACTCGTCTGAATAAGCGCAAGGTATATATAAATTGTGATTGTACGAGACCTTTTTGAGGCGAGATTTCAGCCATTAAGAAGAGGTCTTTATTTGGCTGTGGCGATGAAGGCTTTGCCTGCTGATCGGGTGTGACTACCTTAATGATTAAGGTATTGCTTAGATCTTTTCCAAAGGAGACGGGTGGTAATGTGATAACCCCTGATTGTTTAGCCAGTACGTTAAGGTGCCAAGATTCTTGGTGCTGGAATTGGCCGTTAATAATCGACGTATTACTATTTTTATGTTGATTTAAAATTTCAACATAAGATTCAAGAATGGAGAAGTCTGGCTCGCCATCGGGCGTATCAGTTGCTGAAAAGGTCAGTTGGAATGATTCATTTAGGGTGACGGGGTTTCGCTCTGATGTCACAGAAATAGTTGTCGCGTAGGCATATGAGCAAGGCATCATCGTAACGGTTAAGACGATAAAAATAAATCGTGATAAAGGAACGGTAATAGCGCGCAAAGCAGACAACGAATGCATAAGAGCAAAAAATAATAAGGTCATTTGAGCTTTTAGGTTACCAATTTTCATTAGTTTCAAAATCATTTTTTTGTTGGCTATATTGATATTTAAATTTCCTCTTCAATAACCCAGAAGGGTCATCGGGGATTCTTTTGAGCCATTGCTCATTAACCTTATTTGAGGCATCTTCTGTTTCAGTTGCCTTGTCTAGATGCTCTTCAGACGGATTCTGTTCAGGCGCATGGGTCGATTCATCGTTCGGTTTTTTAGGGTTATCTTCAGGTGTTTGGTTTTCTTTGGCGCTAGAATCTTGCTCTGATTGAGACGACGGGTTATCTTGTTGATCTTTTGGAGGCGCATTCGTATCATTGGATTCATCATTGTTATGGGTCGGTGAATCTTCATCGGGAGGTGAATTCTTGGAGGCGTCTTGGTCAGGCGATTGTTGTTTTTTTAAGGCATCTTCGATGAGTTTTTTATTATAGTGCGCATCGGTATGGTTAGGGTTAATCGCTAGCGCCGCGTTATAGGCTTTAAGCGCTTCAGGAAGTTGTCCCAATTTAGTATAGCTATTGCCGCGGTTGTAATGGGCCTTAGCACTATTTTCATCACTCAAGGCCTCAATGGCTTTTGAATATTGGCCGTCACGGTAAAGGGCGCTGAATTTCCAGTCAGTGTTATTAAATTTTTCGGCGGCTTGAGAGAATTGACCCTGATTGAATTCTTGATAACCCTGTTGGTCGGGCGTTTGCCAAATATTTTCTAAGGCTTCAGCGTGACTGGTTTTTGGAATCGGTAAAAGAAACAATGCCAACCAACATAAAATGCCGCGTCGAAAACATAGACTGGCAAGCGGTATAACCAGAAACAGTAACCAAGGGCCGCGTTCTAGCCACAGGTCTAATTGAATATCTTGTGACTCATTTTTAGCTTTCTCCGGGTGTTGGTTAAAGCGCGCAGCGAGGGCGTTAGTATCGGTATCATCAGCGGTAATCGTTTGCAGTATCCCCTGGCCTGCATGGCTGAGTTCGGCCAAGGCGGTTAAGTTTAATTTAGGAATGACAATGGTGCCGACAGGGTCTTTTAGAAAACCTCCGTTGGGCATATTAATGGGGGCTCCGGATGGGGTGCCTATGGCTAATATGGATAATCGGTAGGGGTCTAAAACCGGGGTTATTTTAGTGATGAGCGAGTCATTAATGCCATCAGTAACGAGGAGTATATCGCCCTGATTTAATCCCGTTTGTTTGAGCAAGGCGGTGGCCTTTTTAATGGCATTATATGCGTTACTCCCTTGTCGAGGCATAATCTGGCTGTTAAGTGCGGTTAATTGGCTCGCAATAGTTTCAATATCGTTTGTGAGTGGTGTGACGGTATAAGCATTATTGGCATAAACAATTAAGGCGGTCTGGCCATCTTTTCGTTGCTTGAGAATATCGGCTATTTTATAGCGAGCACGGATTAAGCGGCTGGGCTTTATATCTTGAGCATTCATTGATTGTGATAGATCTAAAACAATGACCAGTGCTGAAATATTACGAAAAACTGGAGCGGGGAGCTTTTCCCACGTTGGCCCTGAAATGGCAAGGATGGCGATCAGACATCCTATAGCCGTTAAGAAAACCGGTGCTTTAGAGTGTTGTTGGAAATTGCTCTGGAGGATAAAAGGAAGTAGTTCGGAATCACAGATGCGGTTCCAATGCCCGTGTTGGAATTGTTTTTTTAGCAAGATAATAAGTAATGCTAAAAAAGGGATTAAGGCCAAGAGCCATAGTGGACGAATGAAGTGAAAGCTATCCATTAGCGGTTTTTAATTTTTAAAATGACGATTAACAACATTAAAAACAAAGACAATCCAAGAGGCCAGATGTAAAGTTCTGTTTTGGGTCGGAAGAATTGTTTGTCTTTTTCGATAGGCTCAAGTTCATCCAATAGCGTGTAAATAGTATTAAATTCATCGGTATTGCGGGCTCTAAAGTATGCTCCCCCGGTTTTTTCAGCAATGGCTTTGAGTGTCTTTTCATCCAGATCACGTGAGGGGTTAACGCGGCGGTTACCAAAAAGACTGCGCACAATCATTTCATCAGCACCAATACCAATAGTATAGATTTTAAGTTGATGTTCGGCGGCCAAGTCGGCCGCTTTAAGCGGGGAAATAACACCGGCGGTATTGGCTCCATCGGTCATCAAGATGAGTACACGACTATTGCCAGGTTGGGTTCGGAGTCTTTTGACGGCAAGTCCAATAGCATCGCCAATAGCGGTACTTTCGCCAGCGAGGCCAATAACCGCTTCACTGAGCAGTGTCATTACGGTTTGACGATCGAAAGTCAAAGGGGTTTGAAGATAGGCCTGAGAGCCAAAAAGGATGAGTCCAATACGATCGCCGGCGCGTCTTGTTATAAATTGGTTAGCAACAGATTGAGTTGCAGTAAGTCGGTCCACTTGTTTTTGTTGGATTAAGAAGTCCTGCTCCTCCATGCTGCCCGATAAGTCAACGGCGAGCATTAAGTCGCGGCCCGTTACGGCCATTTCGACGGGCTCCCCTAGCCATTGGGGGCGAATACCGGCAAGGATTAAACAGCACCAGGCAATAACGGCCCAATAAAAAGGCCAGGATTTAGTGCTCATCACTTTTTTTGATGGCTGGTCTATTTGGAAGTCTTCAATAAAAGGGACACGCAATGCAGCTTGATTATGCGGGCTTATGGCGGGAAGTTTATGGGCTAGCCAAGGTAGTGGACATGCAGCTAAAGCCCAGAGCCATTCAAAGTGAATCATTTCTCATTTCCTTTAATGGCAGAAAGCCATTGTTCTGAGAGTTCAAATAAGGTCTTAAGGTTATGGCTTGTCGCCGGTTGGTAAAGGGAGCTGATGAGTGGCTGTCCTTGTGTCGAGGAGAATTGTTTTTGTTCAAAAGGACGGTCTAAAAATTCAAGCCATGCATGGCCCGTTAAACTGGCGACTTGTTCAAGGGGGTAGACGCTGATTGCTGTACGACGCAATAAGGCAGATAAGGCGGTGAGTTTACGCTGATCATTCCAGTCATGTTTATTTTGAATCTGAAGGAGTAATTTGCGAGCGGCTTTGACCGCCGTTTTACGCGTAATACTTTTATAGACCCAGATTATCAATACCATGAGCAGAATGCTGGATAAAAGCACTAACCACCAGCCGATCGCTGGAGGCCACCAGATAATCGGGTCAGGTAAATGAATATCCTTGATGGCTAACGGTTCAGAGTTCATAAGTTTTTTCGACACAAAAGAGCGGTGGGGTCATCATCTGTGCTACAAAAATAGGAGTGGATGGACCTTTTTTTTGTTAATTGTTGTAATTTAAGTTGTTGTTGTTGAAAGCGCTGTTGATATTTTTCCAGTTGCTGGGGATTCGTGGTATCAAAAGTAATATCGGTAATGCCGTCGGTAAAACGGTAATGTCCATTTTGGGGTAATGTGCTTTCTAAAGGGTCAGAGACCCTAATGAGTACCACGTCGCAATGTTTTGAAAGTTGAGCAAGATGAGGCTCGCAACTGTCATCAAGACCGCGAAAATCGCTGATTAAATAGACTAAACTGCCGGGCTTAACATGTCGACATAGGCGCATGATAGTGAGTGCTAACGGTTGTAGATTGGCGTGCTTTTGTATTGAGTGCTCTTGTTCGGCACGCACTAATTCGTGGAATAATCGTAAAACAGCCTGGCGACCATTTTGAGGTTTAATTTCACGTTGTGTGTTATTAGTAAAAACTTGACCACCAATGCGATCGCCTTGGCGGACAGCGGCCCAAGCAAGAAGAGCCGTTAGATGAGCGGCTTGAACAGATTTGAAAACACCGCGGGTTGCGAAGAACATGGAATCTCTTAAGTCTACGGATAAGAAAACCGGGCGCTCGCGTTCTTCACGAAAGAGTTTAGTATGCGGTTTACCGGTACGGGCTGTCACGCGCCAATCGATACTACGGATGTCATCGCCGGGCTGATAAAGTCGAGCTTCATCAAATTCCATACCCCTACCCTTAGCGCTAGATAAATAACCACCGCTTTGTTTAGATTTTATCGTGCTATGGTCCAAGTTGATTTGACGGGCGTTAGCAGATAAACGGATCAGGTTGTTAAATTGAATCTGAATGCGTTCGTCAGGCGTTAAAGATAGCGTTGTCTTCATTAGGGGACGGGTATTCTGCGTATAAGTTCCTTGATAAAGTAATCGGGGCTAATACCTTCGGCCTCGGCTTCGTAAGAAAGAATAATTCGATGACGAAGGACATCAAAAGCCAGTTCTTGAATATCTTCGGGCCCGACAAAGTCACGTTCAGCTAACCATGCATTGGCACGGGCACAACGGTCTAATGCAATTGTCGCGCGTGGGCTTGCTCCAAATTGTATCCATTGTGCGAGGTCTTCACCGTAGGCTTGGGGTTGGCGTGTGGCGAGGATAATTTGCAGTAAATAGTCTTGGAGGTTATCAGCCATATAGATATTAAGTACTTCTTTGCGAGCAGTGAAAATAGCCGATTGTTGGATAGGTTTATTGTCAATGGGGGTATTAGTGTTTTGTCCTAAAGCTTCTCGTCTGGCAAGGGCTAGAATTTGTTTTTCATGTTCGGGTTTTGGGAAGTCAACGTTTACGTGTAATAAGAAACGGTCGAGTTGGGCTTCCGGTAAGGGGTAAGTGCCCTCTTGTTCAATGGGGTTTTGGGTGGCCATAACGAGGAAAAGTTCCGGCAAAGGGTAACTGGTAGAGCCGACGGTAATTTGTCGTTCGGCCATAGCCTCAAGCAATGCTGCTTGTACTTTAGCGGGTGATCGGTTGATCTCATCGGCTAATACAAGATTATGAAATAAGGGCCCTTTTTGGAATTCAAAGGAACTTGTTTGTGGGCGATAAATTTCAGTCCCTGTAAGATCAGCAGGTAATAAGTCAGGGGTAAATTGAACGCGGTGGAAGTTTGTTTCAATGCCTTGGCTTAAACAATTAATGGCACGTGTTTTTGCTAACCCTGGAGCGCCTTCAACTAAAATATGACCGTCAGAGAGTAGCGCGATTAACATGCGATTAATTAAATCTTCTTGGCCAATAATATGGTGACCAAGATAGGATTTTAATTGTTTTATCGCTTCTATAGCAGAGCTATTTATTGGGTTCATGAGACCTTAATATATTGAAAAATGTAACGACTAAAAGACGTATGAGGTTTGCAAAGACTTGTATTTTAGCCCAGTTCAGGGTGAAAAAAAACCTTTTGTTAAAGCCGCAGACGATGAGTGATTTAGAAAATGAGGGGTTATAAAGGCCGCGTAAAGGGCGGTTTTTTCGGTACAATTGTTGTTATTTTTAAGTTATTTAATGGTTATGCGTCAGTATAAAAATTCTCCGACAGTGACGACACAAGTCCCCCCCGGTATTGCTTTTATTATTGGCAATGAGGCCGCTGAGCGATTTAGTTACTATGGTATGCGCTCAATTCTGGTAATTTTCATGACGCAATATTTAATGAATAGTTCTGGGCAATTGGAGGTTATGTCAGAACATGAAGCCCAAGGTTATTTCCATTTGTTTGTTTCTGCCGTTTATATGACGCCGCTATTAGGAGCGTTGTTAGCTGATGGTGTGTGGGGTAAGTATCGGACTATTATTTATTTGTCGATGGTTTATTGTCTGGGTCATTTTGTTTTGGCATTGGACGATACACGGATGGGCTTGTTACTGGGTCAGTCATTAATTGCCTTAGGTGCTGGCGGTATTAAGCCGTGTGTTTCCGCTCATGTGGGCGATCAGTTTGGTCGTGCGAATCAATTCCTGTTGAGTAAGGTTTTCAGTGGTTTTTATCTGGCTATAAATTTGGGCGCTTTTTTTTCCATGTTAGCCATCCCATGGCTATTAGAGCACTATGGTGCAAAGTTAGCCTTTTTAGTTCCTGGCGTTTTAATGTTATTAGCGACGATTGTTTTTTGGTCTGGGCGTTATCGTTTTGTACATATCGCTCCGGCGGGTAAGGTTTTTTTGCGCGATGTTTTTAGTGAGACCGGTATTAAAGTCTTAGGTAGATTGTCCGTTATTTATATTTTTATTGCGATGTTTTGGGCTCTGTTTGATCAGACCGGTTCATCTTGGGTGTTACAAGCACAGAAAATGGATCGACATCTTTGGGGCGTTGAGGTTTTGCCTTCTCAAATTCAGGCGGCTAACCCGTTATTAATTATAATGTTAGTTCCGCTATTTTCTTATTTTCTGTACCCGCAGCTCAATAAATGGTTTAACTTAACCGCCTTAAGAAAGATTGCCATTGGTTTGTTTGTAACGACATTTGCTTTTGCCATTTCCAGTTGGATCCAAATGCAAATTGATGCCGGGTTAACACCACATATCAGCTGGCAGTTGTTGGCTTATGTATTGTTGACTGCCGCAGAAGTTATGGTGTCAATTACTTGTCTTGAATTTTCGTATACGCAAGCACCGAAAACGATGAAGTCATTTGTTATGGCTTTTTACATGTTATCAGTGGCGGCCGGTAATTTGTTTACCGGCGCGGTTAATTTCTTTATACAGAATGACGATGGGAGTAGTAAACTGGCAGGGGCAGATTATTTTTGGTTTTTCACCTTGTTAATGCTGGTCACGGCATTATTGTTTATAGGGGTGTCACGTAACTATGTTGAAATGAGCTATTTACAAGATGAAAGTTAACGCTAAGACTATTTTGGTAACCGGTTGTTCTACCGGTATTGGTTATGATGCTATTGGCGCATTAAAGCAGCGAGGATACCGCGTTATTGCTTCGGCTAGAAAAAATGAGGATGTTCAAAAGTTGCTGGCTCAGGGTTTTGAGGCGATTCAACTGGATCTGAATGATAGTGAGAGTATCCGTAATGGCGTTGCTGAAGTTGTTAAATTAACGGATGGAAAGATTGACGCGTTGTTTAACAATGCCGGCTATGGTCAGCCCGGTGCTGTAGAAGATTTAACGCGTGATGTGTTGCGACAACAATTTGAAACGAATGTTTTTGGTTGTCATGAGCTAACCTGTTTGATCTTGCCTTATATGCGTAAAAATAACCAAGGTCGTATCGTCTTTAATAGTTCAGTTTTAGGCTTTGCGGCGATGAAGTACCGAGGTGCTTATAATGCCAGTAAGTATGCCTTAGAAGGCTTAGTAGACACACTGCGTTTAGAATTGTACGGGACTAATATTCAGGTCATTTTAATTGAGCCGGGGCCTATTCTCAGTGCTTTCAGGACAAATGCTTTTGCGTTATATAAAGAAAATATTAATAAGAAAGAAAGCGCACATATAGAGACCTATTTAGCCTTAGAGGCGCGTCTTGAAACGGTCGGTGCAGCAGTGCCCTTTACATTACCGGCTAGTGCTGTGAGTGCCAAGGTGATTACTGCTTTGGAATCATCACGGCCACGGATACGCTATTACGTTACTGTACCGACTTATGTTTTTGCTTATTTAAAAAGGCTTTTGCCTGGACGCTGGCTGGATACCATTTTAAGACAGATTAACTAGTTGAACGTTGGTTTTAGGAGGTCTTCTGTTATGCGTCAAGCTTGCCAAATTGTAGTGTTACTTTTTAGCGTTGTTTTATTCTACGGTTGTAGTGCGGCCAAGCCGTCTAATATTAAAAATATTTGCGCTATTTTTGATGAGCAGGAAGATTGGTATGACTATGCCAACGATGCTTATCAGAACTGGGGTTCGCCGATTCCAGTGATGATGTCTATGATGTATCAAGAGTCGAGTTTTAATGCCGATGCAAAGCCCCCTAGAACCACTTTTTTATGGATCTTTCCAGGGCCCCGCCCAACGTCGGCTTTTGGTTACGCGCAAGCACTTGATATGACTTGGGATGGTTATTTGGATCAAACGGGCCGATGGTTTGCTGACCGAAATGATTTTGAGGATGCCATTGATTTTATTGGCTGGTATAACCGTCAAAGTCATCAACGTTCTAATATTGCTCTCAATGATAGTTATCACTTATATTTGGCGTACCATGAGGGCCACGGTGGCTTTAATCGACGTAGTTTTAAGGGAAAGAGCTGGTTGAAAAATGCGGCGCGCAAAGTTTCAGCACGTTCGAAGAAATATCAACGTCAACTTAAAGGTTGTGAGCATCGGTTTAAATCGGGGTGGTGGTTTTTTTAGATGAAAGTAATAGCGTACCGGAGTATTTCTGTGACAAGGCAATTAGGTTCAATAATTTTATTAATACTCATAAGTAAAACAGCTATGGGTTGTTATACGCCAGCATTAACGGATGCGGTGAACTTTAAGAATTGTCAGTTGGTGGCTCAGCGCGACGATGGTGATGCGCAGTATTATTTAGGGTATATGTATCATTATCGGAAAGGTGTTTATAGAGATTACCAAAAGGCGCGGGAATGGTATGTCAAAGCAGCCGGTCAGAACCATGCCAGTGCACAGTATCAATTAGGTGTGTTGTTTGAATTCGGTCAAGGGGTGCTGTTAAATTATAAAAAAGCTAAGGAGTGGTATTTATTAGCCGCGCAGCAAGGCGATAGTAATGGCCAAATAAGTGTGGGCTGGTTATATCAGTACGGGAAAGGTGTTGGCAGCGATGAGAAAGAAGCGGCGAGCTGGTATTTAAGAGCGGCGAATCAAGGTAGTGCTAAAGGGCAATACAATCTAGGGGCGTTGTATCAGTTTTCAACCCGGGGGAATAAAGATATTGTTGAAGCGTTGCAATGGTATTTAAAAGCAGCCCATCAAGGTGATGCGGATGCTTACTTGCGGTTAAGTGAGCTTTACCAGTATGGGGGCGATATTCCTAAAGATAATGTAAAAGCCTATCAATGGGCTTTTCTTGCCGCTAACCAAGCAGGTTACCCAGAAGGAAAGGCAGACCGTTTAATTAAAGGGTCTTGGAGTGAGGCGGAGCGACAAGCAGGCAGGTCTTTAGCGGAACGTTGGCTTGAAGGACGTTGAAACGAGATTGTAAGTACACACCCTCTTAGTTAAAGAAGGTGTGCATTGTTTAAGTTTGAAGGGTCAGCGTTGATTAGTTGGTATTTCGCGTATCCAGTAAATAGTCGAGCCATTTATTAGAGAGTTTTTCTTGCACCGAGTTTTGCCGTAATCGGGCGTCAAGGTGGTCGAAATCAACGCGGTCTAGATCCTGATCTTGGTTATTACACGAATAAACAAAATATTCTTCACCGGTTTTAGGGTCGGTATGTCGGCACATGCATTGTGCGCAAATACCTTTCATCATACATTGCATCGGTGAGTTGATAGAGGCAACGGCTTCATGATCTTTTAAGTAGGGTTTGAGCATGCCACTTCGTGCTTCCTTCACGGCAGCCATCATTCGGTGTGAGCCGATAACGATCAAATGTTTAACGTCTTGTAATTGAAGTGTGGTTTCTCCAAGGTCGCCTTTGCCATAAGCTTCCATCGCTTTGAGGATGTTGCCGACAAAGCTAAAATCTTGTGGTCGCGTTGTTGGTAGAGCACTGACATCGTTGCCAGCATCAACTGACCAGACAATTACATCAGAAGCGGCCTCAATGTCTTCAGTCTTGAATTGGTCTTGGCTACTTTTATAGCCAGCGAAATAGATGACCTTATTGCCGGCAGCACGCATTGCCTTGCCGATGGAAAAGAGCACGGCATTACCAAGGCCGCCGCCAATTAAGGCAATGGTTTGGTTGCTAGGAATTTCTGTCGGTGCACCGGTTACACCCATGACAACCAGTTCATCACCAATTTCCCAAAGGGCACATTGTCTTGAAGAGGTTCCCATTTCAAGTGCGATGAGAGAGATAAGGCCTTTGTCTTTATCGACCCATGCACCGGTCAGTGCAATACCTTCAGTTGATAACGTGGTCCCTTGAATAATTTCAGCGTTGGCTTCAAAACTTTGGACCCGATAAAACTGACCCGGGTAAAACTTCTCTGCTTGCATCGGAGCGCGAACAATAATCTCAATGATCGTGGGTGTTAATCGGTTGATTTGGACAATTTTCGCGATTAACTGGTCGTCCATGTTCTTTTGTAGGTCGAGGAGCTTTTGGTCACGTTGTGTTTGTGTTGAGGGGTCCAGTTGACTTAATTGCGCTTCAAAAAGTTTGCTAATGTAAGGGTAGCCATCTTTCGCACTGGCCATTGCTTTTACAACGTTGCCCGCGTAGACAGGATGGTTGTCACCAAAGAATGAGATGTGCTTGCCATTTTCCTGATAAGAGGTAAATGGTGCAGGTTGCCCTATCTTCGGATTCCAGTCGTCATCGGTGGCGGTTAATTTAGGTTGAGCGCCCTCAGTCCATTCAGGTTCATGGCGTTGGAAGAATTTTCCGTCCATCACAAAACTATCAGGGTGTTCATCTTGGTAAATTGTATTGGGCGATGTACCCGCAGCCACATAAAGATTTTTTAAGGGAATTTCAATTTCTTCATTAGTAGAAGACCAGCGCCCTTCTGTTTGTTGGAGCTTGTCAAAACGCATGGCCTTGAGATGGCCGTTTTCATCTTGAATCGCTTCAATAGGGCTAAGTCCTTCAACCCAGGCGATGCCTTCTTCAAAAGCTTTAATAATTTCTTCGTGATTTTGGCGGTAGGCCGGTGCGTCTCGTAAGCCTTTACGATAGAACATAGTGACTCCGCCCCAAGCATTAAGGAGTGGCTGGAAATCAGGATCTTCATTGTGTTGTTTAGCACGTTCCCGTTCACCAACAATAGCTCGGCCGTGTGCTAAGAATTCTTCTAAAATAACGTGCTCTTCATCATCGTAACGAGATCGAATATCTTCTTTACCGTAAATTGAAACCAAGGTTTCGTAGCGGTGTAGGATTTTTTCAACTTGAACCGGGTAATAGGCCAGTAATTCTGTTGCCGTATCTGTTCCGGTTAAGCCGCCACCAATAACACCCGCAGGCAGGCGAACTTGCATATTAGCCAGTGAGGAGGCTTTGGCAGCCCCTGTTAATTGCAGGCTCATTAGGAAGTCAGAAGCTTTACGAATACCGCGGATCAAATTATTTTTGATGCCGATAACGGTGGGTTTTCCAGCACCATTGGCCATGGCGATGTGATCAAAGCCCATGTCCCAAGCATCTTCAATGGTTAAGGTGCCGCCGAAGCGGACACCGCCGTAACATTTGAAAGCTTGACGCCGAGCTAGTGTCAGGTAAATGACTTTAAGAAAGTTTTTATCCCAGCGAACGGTAATACCGTATTCAGCGACACCACCAAAGCCCAGCATAATGCGTTCGTCCAAAGCTTCATAGAGGTCGTTGAAGTCACGAATGGGTTCAGGGGGAGTGTCAGCAGAGCCAATATAGCGTTCTGGTAAGGGTTCAATTTTAAGTGCATCGATACCGGCGACCCCAAAGCCTTCATTGAGTAGGTAATGTGCCAAGGTATAGCCAGCAGGGCCCATTCCCGCAATTAAAACGTTGAGACCGTTGTAAGGTAATGCATGGGGGCGTTTTACATTTAGAGGATTCCAGCGCGTTAAGAAGCTGTATATTTCAAAACCGTAAGGCATAAATAATACATCAGTCAGTACGCTGGTCTCAGCCTGTGGAATATCAACAGGTTCGGTTTTCTGGTAGATACACCCTTTCATGCAGTCGTTACAAATACGGTGACCGGTGCCTGGGCACATGGGGTTATCGATAATGATAAGTGCCAGAGCACCGATGTTATCGCCTTGGCGTTTAACCAATTGCATTTCAGAAATTTTTTCTTCCAAAGGGCAGCCGGTTAAGGGGATATCAAGTGGGTTGCTACGAAATCCGGTTTCTTTCTTTAAACGCATGCCCTTTGAACATGAATCGGTATCATGGTCATGACAGTATTTACATTGGTTGATTTCATACAGGATGTGGCGTTGATCGTAGCGTTGGTCGGTTAAGCTAAAGCCATCGCGTCGTCTACGGCTGTCTTTGGGTCCGGTTAAAACGTCGTAACCAGAAACAGTGTGACTTTCTGTTGGAACTAAATTCTTAAAATCTGTGCGCGATGCGCTTTTAAAACCCAGCCATTGCGTTATTGTTTGTTGTAGTTCAGGATCTTTAGGGGCAATAAAAATCCAGCGCTGAAAAATGGCGAGTAATGATTGTACAAAGGCCTGAGATTCTTGCTCGGCGAGGATCGGTGCAAATAATGATTGAGCCGTCGCGTCTTGGGTTAATTTTTGTCGCCATTGCGTTAGAATTCCGTCAATAGTGGGTTGTTCAGGTGATTGTTCGCCAGCGGCTAAGCGTTCAAAATGTTTATCTAGCCGGTCTAATGTTGTGGCAGACCAAGCCAGTTTATATTCAGGGTCTGCTTTAGTGGCGTTGACGGGGAAAAGTAAATCAGTAAACAGGCTGACTTGTTGCTTGATTGTGGCAATATCCCAGTCGTCGGTTTTTTCACGGCGGAATTTCTTATTGGCGGCCGTAATGATCTGATTTTTGAGGGCAAAAATGGTATTGATTTCATCTTGAATCGCGTTGATTTGCGCTTCTCTTTCTTTTTCGACATTAAAAATCTGAGCAATAAATTCACCAACAACCGGTGCTGTTTGAACTAAAACTTCAGAGATGGCCTCAGGAGACATGCCGTCGCCTTGAGATTGTCGATAGGCACTATAGTCTGCAAATAACGCACTGTTGTTTTCTTCAAGGTGGTGTTCAAATTTTACGAGTAAATCATTTAAACGATTAGCATCGTAGAGATCAGCATAAGAAAAGCCATTAATTCCGAGTTTTAAAGCGTCCATGGTACCTTTATCTATAAAAATTATATCCCTATTATAATAGCAAAAATAGAGCAAACGGTTAAGGGTGGAGGATAAAAAAATATATTTTATGTAACCTTTACAAGGACTTTATACCGATACGACGTTTATATTTATTTCGAGGGATTAAATTTTCCGAGTATTGGTTGTGGAGGTGAATGGGTCTTCAGATTTAAAGCGCATTGCGGCGGCTATGGGTAGTGGTGACGCTTGTTTACTATTCGCTTGTTATGGTGTCAATTTAAAATGAGAAAGAACGGCTAAATAACAGCCGTGATGGGAAGGTGCAGTACTCGGTTTATCCGCAGGTTGTTAACGAGCCGGTAGCTATTTTTGTGCTAAAAGCTGTGCTTTTTCTAATTGTTTAGCGGTCATGCTCTTAGCAACATGATTTTTAGCGTCCATGGCTTCTTTGTGGCCATCGGCTGCCGCAATAGCGTAAAACATATGGGCTTTCACGCAGTTCTTATGAACACCCTGTCCGGATTCATGCATTAGTCCTATATGGAAGTGTGCGCCAGCATAGCCTTGTTCTGCTGATTTCTTAAACCATTTAAGGGCTTCTTTGTAATCTTGTGGAACACCTTGTTCAAGGTAATACATGCGCGCTAAATTATTTTGTGCCGTCGCATGACCTTGTTTTGCCGCTCTTTTAAACCACTTAAGGGCTTCTTTGTAATCTTGTGGAACACCTTGTTCAAGGTAATACATGCGCGCTAAATTATTTTGTGCTTTAGCCAGCCCTTGTTCAGCAGATTCTATATACCATTTGATGGCTTCTTGGTAATCTTGGGGCGTGTCTTGTCCATTTTCAAGCATATGGCCTAAGGTGTATTGCGCGTTAGAATCGCCTTGTTTGGCCATTTTTTGATACCACTTAAATGAAAACCCCGTTGTTTTCTTTTCAAAAAAACCAAACATATCCAACCTCAATAATAAAAATTAAAACGTGATTAATCGACACACTATAGCACTTGACTGATTCCTTGTAGTCTTCAGTAGATTATAGCGTTAACTCAGGTTAACAATTAAATCAGTATGGTTAGAACTTAATTGCTTTCACCGGCGTTGTGACTAAAGGGCTTTCGGATCTGGGTAGGCGCTGGAGAATAATTGGAATTACCAGTGAACGAGCAGATCATTGTTGACGGTGAAACGGCGTGATTTAAGGGCAATCATGGCGCGCCCGAGAGGATTCGAACCTCTGACCTCGGCCTCCGGAGGGCCGCACTCTATCCAGCTGAGCTACGGGCGCAAATGAGTTAAGTACTATTTTATCACAGTGGTGGTTATTTGCTTATATTCTATTAGGAGAGCATGTTTTTGAGTGGTGCTAAATGCGCTTTTCCGCGTTCTTTTTGTACTTCAGGTTCTTGCGGTGTATTGCCCATTCAAGGTTTTTTTTAATAAATGTGTTAATAGCGCCAAAGCGGTGCCCTTTTTTTATGCGCTCACCGGTATTAACAATCCAGTGAGATTTTCATTAACTTTTTTTAGGTGATTTGCCATCCAGCTTAAGAGCGTCATGTGTTTTTTGAATCATGTTGATTATCGTAATGCTATGACTTAAATATAAAGGACATCTGTTGCTATAAATGGAAGGTCACTTATATTTAATTGAAAAAGGTAGATCAGTTAATAAGTATAAGAAAAAAAGTCACCTATACTTTTATGAGATACAAAAAGTGGATAGATATGAACAGACCCCAAAGCGCAGGTTTTACGCTGATCGAACTCATGATCGTTATTGCCATTACCGCTATCTTAACAGCGCTTGCTGTTCCTTCGTTTAGCGTTACTCTTGATAACCAACGCATCTCCGGCGCGGCGGAAGCGGTGTTAAGTGATCTGCGTTGGGTACGATCTGAAGCGATTAAACGTAATACAGAAGTCAGGGTTACTTTTACCTCCGGCAGTAACTGGAGTTACACCATAGATACAGTTCCGGTACTCGCTACTAACGACGGGATTTTGCCTAAAACGGTTTATGGCAGTGATTTTCCTTCAACCACGTTATCAACAGCTAGTTTCTCTGGGGGTGTAGCCTATACCACCTTTGATCCGGTGCGAGGCATAAATTCAAATAACGGTACCGTCACAATTGAATCCGACCATTATACAGTTGATGTTAAAGTTAGCGTACTAGGGCGTGTGCGGATTTGCGGCACATTGGGAGGCTATGCGGCATGTTGATAACCCGAAAACAACAAGCCGGGTTAACCTTGGTTGAATTGATGATTGGTCTTTTAGTCGGTACGATCATTATCGCAGGCGGTCTTCGTGTTTTTACTGTCGTTATCAGGGGTCAAAGCGACAATGTCAAACTAACACGCCTTAACCAAGATATGCGCGCGATGATGGATATTATGGTGCGCGATATTCGAAGAGCCGGGTTTGTGACATCCGATCCAGAGAATAATTTGAGTTCGTTAAAAAACAATCCTTTTTTTGATGCAATTACCCCAGGGGCAACTACAGATATAAGAATACATAATTGTAACGATGTCGATAACGACGGTTATTGTAAGTGTGACGATGTCGATAACGACGGTTATTGTAAGCCTTTGTTGGGTGATGTGGATGAGCCTGGCGATTGTCTTGTTTATTCTTATAATCGAAATAATGAAACACCGCCGGTTGTTAATGCAAGCCCTGATAATGAACGGCTAGGATTTAAATTAGACGGTACCAAATTATTAATTTTGAAAAAAGGGTATACCACCGAGAGCTGTGATAATTCCTCTTGGCAATCGATTTCGGATGACGCTGTCGAAATTACGGAGCTGCAATTTTCTCTAACCGAGAAAGAGCTTAATGTCACCAGTATGACAAAGGACGTTAACCCAGTCGATGGAATTATGGACGGGGACGATAATGGCGATGGCTTCTGTGATGTTAGTGAAAAATGCACTATCTGTGTCACCAGTGAAAGTTGTTTAATTGTTCGAAATGTAGCAATCACCTTAACAGGACAACTCAGCACAGACCCTACAATCAAACAAACTATCACCGCGTTCGTAAGAATTCGTAATGACAAGTTTGTAGAGCAGTTTGTAGAACAGTTTCCTTAGCCATGCCTGACACACTTGCCACTCAACGTAACGATTTAACGGTCCATGATAAGGAGCTAGAAAGCTCTCCGGAGATCACGCAATGAAACCTACAACTGTTGACCTGAAAAAATCACAACACGGTGCTGCCACTTTGGTTGTGGTGTTGGTGTTGACGATGATTATGGCCGTTGTTTCAATAACGACGGCACGTACAGGGATCATGGAACAAAAAATGACCGGTAATGATTTGCGCGCCCGTGAAGCCCAAGAGGCCGCTGAAGCCGGATTAGAATATGGTATTGCTTGGGCAAGTAAGAATTATATTATGGGCGATGTCTTAACCTGCACTACAGCAAATGAACAGGATTGCCCAGTCCATTCACCTGTCAGTGGTTTTTCAACATCAGAAACCTACAGCTATACGCTTATTTTTACTAAAGTCACGGTAACGATTTGTTCTGATCCGACATACATAACAGAATCGAACTGTGTTAATAACGGTAAAACTTGGGAGTCTACTTTATTGGTTCGGGTTCAATCAACTTCTCAAGGGAATGCAGATATAAATATTTCTGCAAAAGCGGAAACCTTCATTAAACAAGATAGTTTTGATTTGTTTGGTTCTGGAACGACTATGCCCCCTCCCTGGGTTGTGGCAGGCTGTATTCAAAGTCCTAAAGGCAATCCTGATATATATGTTTTAGGTTCCAGTTCTATTTCGATCATATCAGGCAGTAGTAATTCCCTTAGCAGCTGTTTACCAGCAGGAAATTTAACTATCACTGAATGGGATGACACGAACGGAAATGGAATTAAAGACGATACTGAATCCGGTGCTGTTGTATCACCTTTTGCAAATTCAATTGGAAACTTTAATTGTAATGGAGCAACAAACTGTTCGTGGGACTACGCGTTCAATTTGCCATTAGCAGAGGCAAAGCAACTCGCCACAACTGCAGGTCACGTCTATGATGACACAACCTCTATACCTTGTGGCGCAAGTTCATCGCCTTCCATTTATTTGATAAATGATGTTAATCCACAAAATAGCGGTGATATTACCGGAGGCTGCTCCAGCGATAATCTTGATGGAGTAGATGATGCAACTATTGGTGTACCTCATGAGCCGATCCTATTAATAGTCCCTGCAAGCGCGGGCTGCCCTAAATTCAATGGCGGAATTACCATTTATGGCATTATTTATTATGAATCGACAACGGCGTGCGCGTCAAATGGTTGGGGAGGGGCTACCGTTTATGGTTCTGTGATTTGGGAAGGCGATGTAGACAGACCTAATTCTAATCCAGAATTCATTGAAGTGGATTACGGTAGCGGCGATACACTCAATAATTCGTTTCATACGACAATCAATGATGCTGCACGTTTACCCGGTACGTGGAAAGATTTTTAATGGCAAATTATGATGGAAAAAACATTACCGAATAAGGTACAAGGGTTTTCTCTAGTCGAAGCCTTGATTGCGGCAGTGATTGTCGCTGTGGCCATGTTAGGGTTGGGTAAATTACAAGGTATCACGCTGCTCAACAGCGCCGATAGCCGGATGAAAACCCACGCTTTAAATTTAGCGCAAGAGAAAATTGAAGCGTTGCGAATGTTTGCAAACCAATCGACTTATGATGGTCTGGTCTCTAGTCCGGCTGGGAGCTCAGATCTTCGGGTAGGAGCTAATGCTAACTTCAACCGCACCTGGGAAATTAGCTCCTGTCCTTCGCCGGTCGATACGAGGACATGCAAAAAAGTTAATGTGAAAGTGACTTGGACAGACCCGAAAGGAATTGACCAAACCGTGCAACTGACCTCATACATCGCCGAGGCAGATCCGGTAAAATCCGGTGTGGTGTTAATGTGATTATTGAATGTGAGCACAAGCGTTAGCGGCTGTTTTATCCTGTGAGGCGTGTTGGCTTACATTCTATCTAAGAGAGCATGTTTTTGAGTTGTGCTAAATGCGCTTTTCCGCGTTCTTTTTGTACTTCAGGTTCTTGCGGTGCATTGGCCCACTCGAGGTCTTCTTCCGGAAGCTCGTCTAGAAAACGGCTCGGTTCACAACTGATTAGTTCGCCGTAGCGTGACCGGTGAGAGCAATAACTTAAAGTGAGTGTTTTTTGAGCGCGGGTAATGCCGACATAAGCTAATCGGCGCTCTTCTTCGATCGCCTCATCTTCGACGCTGTTTTTATGAGGAATGATATCTTCTTCAAAGCCAATAAGGAACACATGAGGAAACTCCAATCCTTTAGCGGCATGTAAAGTCATCAGACTTACATTTTCACCGGTTTCCTCGTCTTGATTGCGGTCTAAAATATCCAGTAACATGATTTTAGCGATGGTTTCACCGATTGATTTTTCACCGTCTTCATCGCCTTCGGCTATTTTTTCTAGCCAATTAATTAAGTCGTAAACATTTTTAAGTTTACGCTCGGCTGATTGTTCATTCTTGCTGTTATCCTGTAACCAGGTTTTATAGTCTATGGTTTCAATGAATTCGTTAATAACGCCAAAGCTATCCCCTCGTTCCATGCGGTCACCGGTATCAACCACCCATTCACAAAAAGTAGTTAGCCTTCGAATGGGGCGTTCTTTTAAGTGTTGAGAAAGACCCATTTCAAAGCAGGCTGAGAACAGGCTGATTTGTCTTTGGTTGGCGTAAGTGGCCAGTTTTTCAAGTGTAGTGGGGCCAATTTCACGTCGAGGCGTATTGATTATTCTTAGGAAGGCGGCATCGTCATCATTGTTAATGAATAAACGGAGGTAGGCCAAAATATCTTTAACCTCAGAATAGCTAAAAAAAGAGGTGCTGCCACTGATAAAGTAAGGAATGTTATTTTCACGGAGTGCTTTTTCAAAAACTCTCGATTGGTGGTTACTGCGGTATAAGATAGCGTAATCTTGGTATTGACTGCCGGTTTTAAACTTATGATGAATAATTTCAGAGACAACTTGCAGGGCCTCTTCTAATTCATTTTGTTGGCTTAATACGCGGATGGGGTCGCCAAAACTGAGCTTACTCCATAGTTTTTTATCAAAAACATGCGGGTTATTCGCAATCAGTTGATTGGCTGACTTTAATATACGTCCAGACGAGCGATAGTTTTGCTCTAATTTAATGACCTTCAGGCGCGTAAAGTCTTTTTGTAATGCAACCAAGTTTTCCGGCTGTGCCCCGCGCCAAGAATAAATGGATTGGTCGTCATCACCCACGATTGTGATGCGGCCTAGTTTTCCGGCTAACAGTTTGATCAGTTCGTATTGTGTCGAATTCGTATCTTGGTATTCATCGACTAAAATATAGCGTGTTTTATGTTGCCATTTTTCTAAGATAGCAGGATGTTGTTGGAATAGTATTACCGGTAATAAAATCAAATCATCAAAATCTATAGCATTGTAAGCAGCCAAGTGTTGGTTAAAGGTTTTATAAAGTTCACCAATAGTTTTAGGAGTGTCGGTTAGGCCGAGTGCTTGCTCGGGCGTTATAAAATTATTTTTCCATTGACTGATTTGCCAGGCGTAGTGGTCAACTTCTTCAGGGTCGCCATTTTTAATATCATGGCTGATTAGGTTCCGCAATAAGACCCGCTTGTCGTGTTCATCAAATAAGGTCAGGTTAGCCTTGTAACCTAAGGTTTTGTGTTCTTTACGTAGGATATCAAGGCCTAAGGAATGAAAGGTTGAAACGCGAAGTCCTTTACTTTGTTTACTGTCGAGTAATTTTTTAACTCTGTTCTTCATTTCCCGCGCGGCCTTGTTGGTAAAGGTAATCGCGGCAATTTGTTTGGCGGGAACGCCCTTTCCAATTAGGTGTGCTATTTTTTCGGTAATAACGCGGGTCTTACCACTACCGGCACCGGCTAAAACCAGTAGCGGTTGTTCGGTAATGGTGATGGCTGATTTTTGTTGTGGATTAAGGGCTGTCAAGGGGAGTCTCAAAAAGCGTTGTATTCTATCAAAAAAAGTTAACTATTTTTGTTAGATGGTGCTCTTTGGGGTGTTTAATTTAAGGCTTGTATTGAGGCTATGGCGCACGGTCTAGTTTTCGGTAACTAATCGCCTCTGTTAAGTGATTGAGCTCAATGGTTTTCGAGTGATCGAGATCGGCGATGGTACGGGATAATTTAAGTATTCGATGATAGCCCCGGTGAGACAGTCCGAAACGATCAATGGCCTGTTCCAGTATTTGGTGGTTTGATTCAGATAAGGGGCAAAAGGTTTTAATGTCGGGGGCGGTGAGAAAGGCATTGGTCTTACCCGCACGTGATAAAGCGATATTGCGGGCAGCGTTAACCCGTTGTTTAATCGTTGGGCTGTTTTCTTCACCTTCTGGACTGCCTGAGCGAATAAGGTCAAGTTTAACGCGGGGGATTTCTAAGTGAATATCAATTCGATCCAATAACGGCGCAGATATTTTGTGCCGGTAGCGATTGACTTGTTCGGTGGTACATTGACAACGACCTAAGGGGTCGCCTAAGTAACCGCAAGGACAAGGGTTCATAGCGGCAATGAGTTGAAACCGTGATGGAAAGTCCGATTGCTTATTGGCGCGGGAAATGGTGATGATGCCGGTTTCTAACGGTTCGCGTAAAACTTCTAATGCTTTTTTGTCAAATTCAGGGAGTTCATCGAGGAACAATACCCCGTGGTGTGCTAATGATATTTCTCCGGGTTTGGGGTTGCTTCCGCCGCCCACTAAGGCAGTAGCAGAGGCGCTGTGGTGGGGCGATCTGAATGGAGGTGTGAGCCAGTCGTGTTGATTTGTTTTTTTGTTTGAAATAGAGGTAATGGCTGCAGACTCTAAGGCTTGTTCTTCGGTGAGCGAAGGGAGAATGCTGGGTAAGCAAGCGGCAAGCATGGATTTTCCCGTCCCCGGAGGACCATATAAGAGTAGGTTATGTTGGCCGGTAGCGGCAATTTCAAAGGCTCTTTTAGCGTGAAAATGGCCATGAACATCGGCAAAGTCAGGCGAGGTCCTGGTTGAGGGTGCTCGTTGTGAGCGGTATTGTTTAGCTTCAATAGGTTTTTGGCCGTGAAGGTGGGCGCAAACATCCAGTAAGCTGACGGCCGCTAGATTGGTAGCCTGTTTTACCAGTTGGGCTTCTTCTTGGTTTTCTAGGGGCAGTATTAATTTTTTCTGGGCATTTTTACAGGCCAGTGAGACCGGAAGAATGCCGCTGATGGGTCGTAATGCACCGCTCAGTGATAATTCGCCTACGAATTCATACTGCTCTAATATGGGGAGGGGGAGTTGGCCTGAAGCCGCAAGAATACCTAGGGCAATAGCGAGGTCGAAGCGCCCACCCTCTTTGGGTAAATCGGCTGGGGCAAGGTTAATGGTAATGCGTTGAACAGGAAAGGTCAGTTGAGAATTGATAATGGCCCCGCGAACGCGGTCTTTACTTTCTTTAACGGCTGCTTCGGGTAAGCCGACAATGGATAAGCTGGGAAGCCCATTAGTTACATGGACTTCGACCGTTACTAATGGGGCTTCTACACCTGTGCGGCCACGGCTGTAAAGGATAGCTAGCGGCATTTTTCAGGTGTCATCATAACGTGTTATTCCTTAGTCATTTGTGCTTCCAGCGTTTGAAGTTGTTGTTCGAGCGCTTCAAGTTTTAATCGAGTTTTAGCTAAAACGGCTTTTTGGACTTCAAATTCTTCGCGCGTCACTAAGTCCATACTATTGAGAACGCCTTGTAGGGTTGCGCGCATATTTTTTTCCACATCGGTACGTAAGGCGTCAATTCCCGGGGGCATATTGTCAGCTAAGCGGCTGGCAATTTCGTCAATTTTTTTAGGATCAAACATAATATTTACTCATGGTTAAAATTAATTAAGGTTTAGTTTCGGCTTCATGATGCTACCAATAAAGGATCACCCTTCTAATAGTTTAACATTTAACACAGAGCTACTCGTAAAGGTAGTACCGTTAATGTTTTAAGGAAGGGCTGTGGGGACAATAATGGTACAGACCCTCACAAGATTGTCAGGGTCTGTGGTGTTTGAGTTAGACGACTAAAAAACCACGAATGGTAAAGAAAAGTAGTGCAGCCAATAAAGCAGAAAGTGGCACAGTAATAATCCAAGCAGCGGCAATTTTATAAAGCTGACTTCGTTTAACGAGTTCTCGGCGATAGCCTTTTTGTAGTTTTTTGCGGTCACTCTTCGTGAGTTTGTTTTTTGATGATTTTCGCTTTAAGAGCTTGAGCATTTTTCTTTTAGTCGTGACCGATGACTTTTGAAATTTTTTCAAAAAAGCTGCAACTTTTTTAGGGTTATCATCTTCGTGATGCGCGATGATCTTATCGATCATACGGTCATAATTATTTTTTAAGTATTCTCTTAAAAAACCAACGCCAAAGACGGCACCCACAGCGGTGTGAGTAGAGCTAATGGGCAGTCCTAGCTGGCTGGCAATAATAACGGTAATCGCAGCAGCCATTGAAATACAAAAGGCGCGGGTTTTATCCAGTTCGGTAATTTCACTGCCGACAGTGCGTATTAATTTTGGGCCGTAGAGGGCTAAGCCAATGGAAATACCCACAGCACCAATAACCATGACCCACAGGGGAATAGCGGCTTTGGCAGTAATGCCACCGCTTGAGAAAGCATCATTGATAGCGGCAAGAGGGCCTACTGAATTAGCGACATCATTGGCGCCATGAGCAAAGCTTAATAAAGCCGCAGCAAAAACAAGTGGAATGGTAAACAGTGTGTCTACATCGAATTTTGTATTTTGTCTTAATAATGTTGCTCTATTAATTATCGGGCGAACCAGTAAGTAAATGGATAGCGCAAGAAAAAAGCCGATTGTGATTGCGGTAACCAGATCAACATGCCATATTTTTTTGAACCCTTTCATCATGAGGTAGGTTGAAAAGGCCCAGGCCATTAATGCGATTAAAATCGGCACAACGGTTCTGGCCGCAGCGAGCATGTCTGTTTTGTAGGTGACGGTTCGTTTGATCAGGTATAGAAAAAGAGCTGCAATAATGCCGCCCATGATGGGGGAGATAAACCAACTGGCGGCAATTTTCCCAAAGACCGGCCAATTGGCAATACCAAAGCCACCAGCGGCAATACCGGCACCTAATACGCCGCCTACAATGGAGTGTGTCGTTGAAACCGGGGCCCCAAAATAGGTCGATAGGTTTAGCCAGAGCGCAGCTGCCAGCAGTGCAGCGGTCATTAACCAGACAAAAGTGTCGGTATCGTTAATTAATGCCGGATCAATAATGCCTTTTTTAATGGTGCTGACGACATCGCCACCGGCGAGTAAGGCGCCGGAGGATTCAAAAATGGCTGCGATGAGAATAGCGCCGGTGAGCGTGATGGCCTTAGAACCTACAGCAGGACCCACATTGTTCGCAACATCATTGGCGCCAATATTAAGTGCCATATAGCCGCCAATGACAGCAGCAACAATTAATAAGGTATTTCGTTCGTCAATATAGCCACCCACATAAATCATGATGGCAAACAGGAATAAAATTGCTAAGCTAATTCGAACAATACCGGGTAACGTGCTCGCATCTTGGAGTTGAGATTGCTTTGGGTTTATAGAGTTCATTGTTTTATGGGTACTAAATAAAGGACTATATCTTATAAAGAACTCAATTATGTAAAGTGAATATGACAATAACATTACAGTTGAAATATAAGTGACGATTTTTTAAATCGTTTTATAGTACTGAATCATTTTAAATCAAAAGAAGGTAGTCAAGATATGAAGGCAGGCATGATCGGTTTAGGGGCTATGGGGACGCCGATGGCCATAAATTTGGCCAAAGCGGGGTTTTTAACCGCGATCTACAATCGTACGGAGGCAAAAGCACACCGTCTGGCTCAAGAATTGGCGGTCTGTTGTGCGCCGTCACCCAAAGATTTAGCGCAAAGTGTTGATATTGTTTTTTTATGTGTGTCTAAAGATGCTGATGTTTTGGCCTTGGTTGAAAAGATTTGTCCGGTGTTAAAGGCAGGCTCTATAGTGGTGGACATGTCGACGGTAGGGTGTGAAACGGCGCAACGAGCTGCAGTTTTGTTAGCAGAGCAAGGCGTTGGTTTTCTCGATGCCCCGGTCTCAGGGGGCGTTGAAGGAGCTAAAAACGGGACCTTGTCGATTATGGTAGGCGGCGAGGAAAAACATTTAGAGCATGTTAAACCGTTGTTAGCCGCTATGGGAGATAAGATCCTTCATATGGGCCCCGTCGGTGCGGGGCAAGCGACTAAAGCCGTTAATCAGGTTATGGCTGCAGGGATTAATCAAGCGGTAACGGCTGCGCTGGCTTTGGGGCAGGCGCAAGGTTTACCGATGGCGCAAGTGGTTGATGTGGTTTCAGGAGGCGCAGCCGGTAATTGGTTTTTAGCCCATCGCGGTAAAACGATGCTTCAGGGGGTTTATGAACCGGGGTTTAAGTTGGCGTTACACCATAAGGATTTAAAGATTTGTCAGGCCATGGCGAAGGCTCAAGGCTTATCGATTGATTTTTTAGATCAAACGCTAACAGATTACCAGCGCTTGATGACTGAGGGTTATGGCGATGAAGATATTTCAGCGTTATATCGATTAAAGCGGCCAGATTAAGGGCTGTTGGTTGAAAATGTTTTTTTAAGCACCGCAGCAGCGTTTATATTTTTTACCACTGCCACACGGGCACGGTGAATTTTTACTGGGTACGTTGGGATCTTGTTTTTTAGTTTCGGTGTGGGAAATCGCTTTAGCCGCACCGTCTAAATAAAACCAGCTATTAGCGGTTTTCTGGAACCGGCTAATTTCGTGCATGTAGTGTTCTTTGTTATCTAACAGAAAATAGGCTTTAAATTCCACGAGGCCCTTTTTGTCTTTACTACTGCCCTTTTTGGTATTGAGGATTTCTAAGCGTTGCCATTGACTTTGGTCTTTCGATAAATCTAATGTTTTAGGGCGGGTTTTGAGGGCCCAACTGTTTAGGAGATAATCGACGTTTTCACTGGCAAAGGCGCAAAACCGTGAGCGCATCAGCGCTTCAGCTGTTTTGGGTTTTTCTGTGCCGTCAAGATAAGGCCCGCAGCAATCGTTTCGGGATTTGGTCGAGCCGCAAAGGCAGAGTAAGTCTGTATTCAAAGTTGGGTTCCTGTTACCAGCAATCTTCAGAGGGGCTGCTGGTTTTATTGCTGTCCTGATCAATGCTTATTGTACTACAGCTCGTATCATTTTCCTGTGCCTTGCCGGTTGCAGGGGTTGCGGTGAGTGTATAAGTGGTACTCGTGGCATTACTAATAGCTAAGCCATAATACCCTTCTGATGAAGTTGATGAACTTTCTACCCTACTGGTAGTACAGTTATTTGCACTACCGATAGTGGTGGCATAGCTTGGGCAATTCACCCGAAATTTCTCTTGTGCTAATTGCAGTGACAACAGGGCCGTATGGGCATCGGCGCGCCGTGCTTTTTGTAGGTACTGGCTGTAAGCAGGAATGGCGTTAACGGCTAAAATAGCAATAATGCTAATCACAATCAGTAGTTCAATCAGGGTAAAGCCGGCGTGTTTGTTTTTCATGGGCGTTAAGTGTAATCAATGAAGGGGTTAATCGCTAATAAAATTGACGTTTTCAATGGTAGTTGCGCCGTTATGTTCTATGACTATTGTCGCTGTTGGGTTGCCAGTGGCAGTAGCACCATTGCCAACAAAGGAGCCGAGATTACTGGTGATCGTGGCATTGTTTTGTGTGGTTGTTGCGGTCAGGGTAACATCAGTTTCATTACTGGTTACGGTGCACTGGTAACTACTGTCAGTGCCTGTATTGCAAAAGCCACTTTCGCTGATTGTTATTGTGACCTTGTTGGTATGAGTACCTGAAATTTCGCCGCTAACGGTATAATTGTATTGGGCGCTGCTACAAGCGTCGGTATTGGTGGCTAAAACCGTGTTCTCCTCGATACCGGTTAATGTGCGGGTGATTTTTTTATTGGCAATAATAATAGTTTCATTAGGATAGAGAGCTTGCGTATTGGCATATTCGGTTGCGCAGTTTGATTGATTTCCGGTTTGATCGATAATTAAAAAATTCTGGCAAGCATACGGGGTATTAATGCCCTCTGAGGTGATTGTGCCATTATCGTCGCGAAGCGTTGTATATTCACGGGCTGTAGAAGGTTCATTGTTAATATTGTTAATATGCTCACTTTGACAGACTTTCTCGCGCCCCCCGCCACTGTCCACTAAACCGGTTAGCCCTACTTTCCCGCGCCAACCCCCGGGTCCAACAGGGTTATCTGGATTCTCAATGTTGTCATTACCACAAACAAAACAACTGTAAGGGGCGGCGGAATCTTCCCCAATGACAGGATTAAAGGCGCAATAGCCGAATCGAGAAACAGCCACGTCAATGTCATCAAGTTTATTTGCGGTGGCGGTGTAGACAGTGCCTTTAATCTCTAGAAGGGTATTGCCAAAACAGGTGAGTAAGATGTTGTCAGTGACATCAATTAAAATGGTATTCCCTTCTACATCTTTTGTCTTAAAGAGGCCCGAGTCAGGCTCGGTCTCGGTAGGAGCATCTTCAGGAGCCTGAGAAATTGTTAAATTACTATCAAGGATTGAAGAGTTATTATTGGGGCTGGGTGATTGGAGTGGAGTGGCTTGGTTTGCGCCAGCGATAGCGGCTAAGTTGCTATTGCCGGGACTGGTCCAGGTCAGTACAGTCATGAGGGTGACCTTGTCGGTCGTCAATGCTCCCCACGAAACGGTTACTTCGACTTGTTTGCGGTTAGGGTCGGTGTTGTCGGTTACGGTCCATTGCCGGGTAAAGCTGGCGTTGGTGCCTGTTAAAGGATTGTCGGGGTCATCATATGGCCCGCCCACATTTAGGGCAGTATTGTAATGCGTCTGACTGGTTTTGTTTTTGAATGTTGCCAGTTTAGCCTCTGCCAACACCAGTGCTTCTGAGCGGGTTTTGTTGAGACCGCCGGTTTTTGTTAAGTCCGTTTGAAAAGAGGCGAGCGCTAAGGCGCCAAGACTGGTCACTGTTAAAGCGATTAAGGCTTCTATCAGGGTAAAGCCTTGGGTATTTTTTTTAAAATAGAGCATGGTTTTATTACCAATCTTTCCAAGTGCCGCTCACGGCAACTGTTAACCCGGGTAAGGGTTGGTTGTCATCGTTTTGTAACAGGCTCGGTGCAAACACCTGATTAAGGGTGCCGTTGCCGATCACAGGGCTCTGGCCGGTAGGAACTAAATTCGGGTCACCTTCAATAACAGCGGCACCAACAACCGAAACGGTACCGCTTACTTTTAATTGACCGAAAACATAGACTAAGCCATGAATAATTGGATTACCGGAAATTTGAGCATTGCCGTTAAAAATAACAATAGCGGGCTGTGTGGAGGTGCCGATATCGCCGCCGGATAAACTGCTGTCCCCTTCGACCCAAATAAGACCGGTTAAACCGTCAATGTCAGCGGTGTAGTTGCTGCTGTCGGGGACGTCGTCGTCGTCGTCGTCGTTAAAAAGTTGATCGGCATTAATGGCAAGATCTTTAATATCACCGCGTGGTAACACAAAGGTATTGTTAAAAAATTCATCGGCGGTGAGTCCTGACAGCGCAGGGTCACTCTCAATGATATCAAAGCCAATGCCAAGATTGCTGCTGGAAATGATTTGGGTGGCCACGGTTGAATTGGTACTTTCAAGAACTGTGGTGGCAGCGGATAGGGGTGTGCCTGCGTCACGAATATAGGTTTTTATACTGTTAGAGTTGCCTAAAATGACAGGGTCGCCGGCCCAGGTGGTGGTATTGCCGTAGCGATTAATCACAGAGGCATTGCCGGTTAAACTAACGCTAGTTCTTGAAATAAGCGGTTGTTTAGGCCCCCCGCCCCGTAAAATATCCAACGGAGCAACGCATTGGCTGATGGTGTGGCGGCCTTTTCCATCATCACTAAACCCTTCTGCAACCAGTTTTCCTTGACTGAAGGTGGGAGGGCTTGCGCTACAGGCAGGGTCACTGTTATCAAAATAGACTATTGCTGATGTTTGTGTTGATGAGTCCGTACTCGTTAAAAAGAGAGAAAAATGGTCGTCTTTAGTGTAGTCAGTTTCGCCAAGAGGCTGGAGTTGATCAAAGCCGCCTTGGTTAAAATAACTTAAACCATAACTATAGGCGGCATAGGCGGCGGCATAGGCTTGCGAGGAGCGGTAGTGGTTAGCCGACATGCGCTGCTCCATCAAAGTCGTTCGAGCGGTAAATAGCGTGATCAGCGTGATGCCGACAAGGATAATTAACGACGTGAGTAGCGTCGCAAAGCCGCGTTGGTGGTTAAGGTGGCATGTTCCATTTAACATGGTGGTTTACCTTTACTATAAGTACAATGATTGGCGACAGTTACGCTGGCTTCAAGGGTCTTTTTTACAGTAGGGTCATGAGTCAACGCCCCTGAAAGGGAAATGGTGATATGGCTGATTTTAGTAATACTATTACCCGTAGAAGCTGCGGAATTAACGGTTGTACACGCCCCTTTGCTGGTGGGTTGGTTTGGGTTAGTCGCATTGAAACATTGAGACTCAGCGTCGCTAAAGGTTAACTCGGTGATTTGCGTGACATTCTCTTCAGTGATCTTTTCCCAGTCATTATCAGAAGAATCACAGTCGTCATTATTGAGGCCGCTTTTACGAAGGCGAATGGCATTGTCTTTCAGTTGGAACCCGTAGTATTTGATTTTAGGGGGGGCAATTTGGTCATCCCAATAGCTGTATAAAATACACTCATCAAAAGAGGTTCCAGAACTGTAAGTTTCTAGACTCGGAATAGCATTAGGGCTTGAGCCTTGATACCCTGCCCGTCTGATGTCATGAGTCATGATTTGCATGATGGTTTCAAGGTCATGATTCAGGCGTGTGGAGTGCAAAAGGTCAGAACTACTGCGGGTGGTAATAACGTATAAGGTAAGTGTCGAAGCAATAACCATTAGCCCCAAGGTTAAGCCAATGAGTAATTCAATCAGCGTAAAACCAGCGTTCTTTTGAGGGTTAAATGCTTTTATGGGCTGCATGGCGCATAATTATTTACGGCATAGGGAGTCGTTGAGTCATCGCAAATTCTGATGCGGCCTAATGAGCTTACAATCACTTTGAGTTGTAGGTTTTGGCTGTTAATACGTAAGTGCCCGCCCACCGGTACTGTGCCGCGCATAAATTTGAAATTAGTCGAAGGTGGTGATCCGGAAAAATTCTGTGATAGCGTTAAGTTGTCGTGGTCTCTCAAGGCGCTTACTGTTTTAATGTCGCAGCCGGTGCAGACGCAGTCTGCTGTTATTGGGCTCGTTAAGGGCAGTGTGCTAATCCCATAGCACCCGCCTGCTTGGTTATAGGAAACTGTCAGGTCTTGGCTGCGTTTAATCGCCTCGGTTCGGGTCCATTGCAGGTCTGATTTTATGCGCTCAGCAACGGAGCGGATGGTGTTCTTTTCAACAATCAAGCCTAATGAGGGGGCGGTCAGCGTGGCTATGATAGCCAGTATCGCTAACACGATTAGCATTTCTATCAGGGTAACCCCGGCTGTTTCTTTCATGGCCTTGTTGCAAATCAATAAGTTTCAAAGATAGTTCAAAATGGCTTGAATACACCTAGGCTGAGCATTTTTGTCGGTGACTCACGTTATAATGGTTTTTTTTAAGGGGTTAAGAGGGTAAAAATGAAGCTGGCAACATTTAGTCATAGCAATCAAACCCGCGTTGGTGCGGTCGTCGGGCAAGAGATAGTCGATTCCACAGGACTTATCGAGGGTCTTGTGACCATGGTTGATTTTATCAA
>ENA-ORXI01000008-ORXI01000008.1-sediment-metagenome-genome-assembly--contig:-NODE-8-length-116741-cov-8.966219_pt1 | contig 116741 bp, 144 predicted proteins | sample MGYA00237861_ERZ511468 | MGnify/ENA primary metagenome ERZ511468 (study PRJEB26299, sample SAMN06266213) | sediment metagenome | isolation source: Hudson Canyon methane seep mesocosm | place...
ATAGGAATAGAATGAATTACACCTCTATGAATAGTAAAATGAAGTAGAATTTTAAAAATAAAAAAATGTAATAAAATAGAAGATAAAAACCATATAAATAACATTTTACTAATAGATAAACTTTGTAGTAATGTAAGTATTGCTAAAAGGGGAATAAATATGGATAAAATACTTGAGGTAATTTGAATAGGTTTAGAATTTTCAAGATCGATATCTGGTAATATTCCACCAATCATACCAAAAAATAATAATGCTAATGCTTGATTAAGATCTATTAAAGATGACGAGTATAAAGGAGCTATAGTAATACCTGAGATTACTACAGCTACATTTATATGTTGTGCAAAAGAAGCCACTAAATATTTCGAATACTATTTTTCATTAGAATTGAAAAACTTATGAAAAAATCCTTTTATACTTTTTTGTTTTGTACGGCTAATTGCTAAATCACCAGATTTTACATCTGCAGTGATAGTACTTCCTGCAGCTATCATAGCATTATCTTCAATTGTTACAGGAGCTATTAGTTGAGTATCTGAACCTATAAATACATTTTTACCTATAATTGTTTTATGTTTATTGATACCATCATAGTTACATGTAATTGTACCTGCTCCCACATTTGTACCTTCTTCTATCGTACTATCACCTAAATATGCTAAGTGTCCAGCTTTAACACCTGTAAGATGTGACTTTTTAACTTCAACGAAATTTCCTATATGTGTATCTTTTAAAATACTTAATGGTCGAATTCGGGCCATTGGACCTATATCACTATTTTCTAAAATAGAATCTTCTACAATACTATTTGTTTTGATAATAGAGTTAGAAATTTTACTATTTCCAAGTAAAGTAACCCCATTTTCAAGAACAGTTTCACCTTCTATCTCAACACTGTGTTCGATATAAATAGTATCAGGAAGTTTCATAGTAATTCCAGCTTTTAAGAAGTTTGTTTTAATTCTATTTTGATGAATTACTTCTGCATTTGCTAAATCAAACTTACTATTTACACCTTTGAAATTTTCCTCTTTTACAACTACAGGTCTGATTGCAATATCTTCTTTTACTGCGATTTCAACTAAGTCTGTAATATAATATTCCTCTTGTGCATTATTATTTGATAATTTTGGTAAGCTTTCTAATAAAAACTGAGTATCAAAACAATAAATACCCGCATTTGCAGTCATGATCTCAAGTTCATAACTACTACAATCTTTTTGCTCAATAATCCTACTAACTTTCCCTTTTTCTATTACAACTCTTCCATATCCATCTGCACATTCAAGATTTAATACAGACATAGTAAGTTTTTGATTTTCTGCTTGATGAGTATTATCATCTTCAGTTAATTGTCTTAATTCATCTGCTTCAATTAATGGCATATCTCCATTTAAAACAAGAACTTTTTCATTTTTAGGAGTTATTCCCATAACAGCACCACCTGTACCTGGATATTTATCATGATCTTGAATATGATATGTTATATCATCAAAGTATTTATCCATTGAACTTTTTACAAGTTCTGATTGATGATATAAAACTACATGGATGTCATTTGAGAGCTTTTTTGCTTCTTCTATTGAGTAATACAACATCTCTTTTCCTGACATTTTGTGAAGAACTTTAGGGATTGATGATTTCATTCTAGTTCCCTTACCAGCGGCAAGGATTATTATAGATAGATTTGATTGCATGATGTACTCTCTTTTATATGTATTTAATAATATTATATCGAAAAATAGTTATTTTAGCTTGATATTAAATGCATTTTAATTATAAATAAATAGAAAAATCACTTGTTTAGAAAATAATCATATTGGCAAATTCATTAATTATAAAAGTTGAAGTAATAATTAATATTAATATATTATTAGATTAAATTATGTATAATTTATTAACCTTAATAAACTATAATCTAAAAGGAACAGGAATAGGGATTTACATGTCAAAAATAATTATAGAAGATAATGTAAATGGTAAATTAGAGGTACATTCTTCACAAAATGGAGTATTATTTATTATAAAACTTGGAGTTAACAATGAAAAATGAATTTTTAAGTGAATTAAATCTTCTTTATGTAGAAGATGAAGAAAAAGTACGAGAATTATTAGCACCAAGATTAGAAAGAGCAGTAAACAATCTCTATGTTGCTAAAGATGGTGAAGATGGATATCTTCAGTACTCAAAATTTAAACCAGATTTGATTTTAACCGATATTTCAATGCCTAAATTAAATGGTATAGAGATGAGTAAAAAAATAAGAGAAGAAAATTTAATCATACCCATTATTATGTTATCTGCACATTCTGACACCTCATATTTATTAGATGCAATAGAATATGGAATCACAGATTATTTAACGAAACCTATTAATAAACAAAAACTTTTTGATACATTAGAAAAAAATGCGAAAGTAAGATTCTTAGATAAAATAAACCTAGCGCAACAGAATCAAATTAAACAGCAACAAAGTATGTTACAAACGATAATTGATAATCAACAAAATATATGTTTTGTTACAGATTTTAATGAGATTACATTTGCAAATCGAGCATTTTTAAACTTTTTTTATATATCTCATATTAATGAATTTAATACAAAATTTACAAATGTAGAAGATATCTTTATTGAGGATAAAAATAATATTCATAAAACTATTGTTTCTGACTATGAAAATACTGATAGATTGTCTTTTGGAAAAATCTTTTTTAATGAAATTAATAATATAAATGATGCAAGAAAGATAGTGTCAATAAAAGATAAAGATTCTCAAATTAGACTTTTTTATTTAAATATATCTTGTATAGAAGAGCATAAAAATCAATTTTTAATTAATCTTACTGATATAACAAAAATGGGTGAAGAAAAAATAGTAATAGAACAAAAGGCATATAGAGATGGACTGACTAATATATTTAATAGACATAAATTTGATGAACTATTTGCAAGTGAACTTGAAAGAGTAAAACGATATAAATTTCCAATGTCTATTGCAATTCTAGATATAGATCATTTTAAAGAATTTAATGATAATCATGGACACTTAGTCGGTGATGAAGTTTTAATAATGTTGTCATCAAATCTAGGGGATAAATTAAGAAAGACAGATGTATATGCAAGATGGGGAGGGGAAGAGTTTGTTATATTGTTTATTGAAACAAAATTAGATGATGCAATAATTAGTTCAAATAATATACGAAAAAATATAGAACAGTTAGAACATAAAACTGCAGGTAAAATAACTGTTAGTTTTGGAGTTACACAGTATCAAGAAAATGATACATTGGAAAGTTTATTTAAAAGATGTGATGATGCATTATATAAAGCAAAAGAAAATGGTAGGAATAGGGTGGAATCAGTTTAGCTGTAGATAAAAGAGAAAAAGTTATCTTTCTCTTCTTCGTCTTCTTCGTGGATTACGACTTGCGTTATTTGAGTCTTTTTTTTCATCTCTAGAATTTCTGTCAGTGGAGTCTGAGTCTTTATATTTATTTCTAGCTCGATTATCTCTATCATTGTATGATTTATTATAACTTCTAGTTTTATCTCCATATCTATCTTTTCTATAATTATTATTTCCATCGTTTCTATTTCTACTTCTATTTTCCATAGGTTTTAAACGTTTATTTGACTTTAAAGAGTTTTCACAAAAATTATTTATTTCAACTCTACATAGTTCTGCTTTATGTTTATCAGGGAATAATTCGGGAAGTTTATAAGACAACCAAAGATATAAGGAGATTTTTTTGACTTCATCTTCTGCTTGTAAGAGTTCTAACTGAGTTCTTGCAATTCCCCCAATTTTAGATGAGAGTCTAAATTTTGTAACACTATGCGTCAAGATTGCATTAACATATTTTTTATAACCACTTAAAATTAAAGGTGATCTTGTATTAATAGGTGCATTACTTAACATATATTTATCTTCTAAACTTAAATCATCTTTTTGGTCTAACATAAGAGAAAGTTCTAACATACCTTTGAGATTTACTGCTTCAAATGGACCATCATACTTCATATGTTTTGAAAAGTATTTTAAAATTGTTGTTAGATTTTTTGTTCCTAAATGTGTAGATAACTCTTCAACTTGTACTTGGGTAGCTTTTACTTTTACAGGTGGTTTAATCGTTTTCATAGGAGAGGTAAACATATCACTTATATGATTGAGTACCGTTCCAGAAGTTCCACCAATATGACCTACCTCATGTTGTCCGTACCGGCCAGCTCGACCTGCAATTTGTATAACTTCATTTGGAGTAAGAGGACGTTTCTCTTTACCATCAAACTTTCTATCTGTTGTAAATAGTATATGTTTAATAGGTAAGTTTAATCCCATAGCAATAGCATCAGTAGCTACTAGTATGTCACTTTTCCCTTCTCTAAATCTTTTTGCTTCCTCTTTTCTCACCTCTGGACTTAAATTTCCATATAAAACAGAAACCGTATGAAATTTACTTAGTTTTGCTTTGAGTCCCAAAACCTCTTTTCTACTAAAAGCTATTAAAGCAGTTGCAGGTTTAATATCTTTTAGGTTTGTATGTTTCTCATCTACTTTAAGAGGATTTTTTCTTTTAAACTTTACAACTTCAAGTTCTTCATCTAAATAAGTTGCTATTTTTTTAATAATATCAAGTGCATTTACACTTCCTGTCATGATAACTTTTTTAGCAGGTGATCCCAAGATTGCATTGACCCATGCCCAACCTCTATCTTCATCATCAAGCATTTGAACTTCATCTATAACACAAACATCAACTTCAAGATTAAAGTTTATCATCTCTATAGTTGAGCAAATATGTCCTGCATCTTCATCAAATATCTCTTCTTCTCCAGTTACTAGTGAAGCTGGTGTATTATTGTTTTTAAGTGATTCGTAGTTTTCTAATGCTAGAAGTCGAAGAGGTGCTAAATATGTACCTGTATCAGCTTTTGTCATCTCTTGCATAGCTTGGTAAGTTTTCCCACTATTAGTAGGTCCAACATAAAAATATAGTTTTCTATTTAGCTCACGTGCTAGAGGATATAATGCTTTAATGTCACAGTTTAGTAGGTCGCTTAGTTGTTCTTTAAAATTTTTATTTATCATTCGGTATAATAGCATATAAAATATAATAAAAATGTAGGATAGTAAATGACTTGTGAATATTTCGGAGTGTGTGGTAGTTGTAATCTTGGAGGCCTTTCTTATGAGGAGCAATTATCGAAAAAAATTGATATTGAAAAAGATAGATTTAAAAATTTATGGACTTCAGATATTGATATTATAAGAAGTAAAGATGGAGCATTTAGAAATAGAGCAGAGTTCAGAATATGGAAAACATTTGATGAAAATGATAATTACATATTAGATTATGCGATGAGTGATGTAGATAAAAAAACTTTAATAATAAATTCATGTAGTATGGTTTCAGATGATATATCAAAACTTATGCCAGTTTTATTAGAAAGTTTACAAGAAGATTCTGATTTAAATTATAAATTATTTACTATAGAGTTTTTAAGTTCTACAACTTCAGATATGTTAGTGACGTTAATTTATCATAGAAAACTTGAAGAGAATTGGAATATAAAAGCGAAAGAGTTAGAAAAAAAATTTGGCATTAAAATTATTGGACGAAGTAGAAAACAAAAAGTTATTTTGACAAATGATTGTATAGAAGAAACTTTAAATATTAATGGTGATGATTTTAAATTTATGTACAAAGAGGGTGGATTTACACAACCAAATCAACAAGTAAATATACAAATGATTGAATGGGTTTTAAATAATATAAAGCCTAGTGATGATTTATGTGAGTTATATTGTGGTGGTGGTAACTTTACGATTCCATTATCAAAAAAGTTCGATAAAGTAATTGCAACAGAGATTAGTAAAACATCTATTAAATCTGCAAAAGAAAACTGTGCTTTAAATAATGTAGAAAATATTGACTTTATTAGAATGTCTAGTGAAGAGTTTGTAGAAGCTAGAAATAAAGTTAGAGAGTTTACTCGAATGAAAGATGTAAATTTAGATGATTACAAGTTTAGTACAATATTTTTAGATCCGCCACGAGCAGGCTTAGATGTAACTACTACAGAGTTATCACAAGAGTTTGATAACATTATATATATCTCGTGTAACCCTGAGACATTACACCGTGATTTAGAAGAATTAACAACAACACATACAATTGAAAAGTTTGCACTATTTGATCAGTTTGCTTACTCTCATCATATTGAATCAGGGGTTATATTAAAAAGAAAGACTATATAGTTTGTTGTCTTAAACAAATTTTAAGAAATGTAGAGTAAAATGTGTTATATTTTAGTAAACATGGAGTAAATTATGAAAGTAATTATCGCATTAGAAGAGATGATAAAAGATAATGAAAATGTTATTAAATCTATTAAAAAACAGCTAGCAAATCATGACTCAGGTGAAAGTAAACTTACTTTCATGGGGAAAGCATCAGCTGAAACAAATTTAGAGAATGCTCAAGAACAACTAGAAAGACATAAAACAAAATTAAAAGATCTATTAACATATGATATGGCAGAACTTGAAGAGAAAGAAAGAGTTCGCGAAGCTATTGAGAGAAAAAATTATATAAATTATCAAAAAGTTAGAATTAAAAGAGAAGTTTCTAAAAGTAATGATGAAAAATTAGAAGCTATGTTAATTTTAGATGAATTAAAAGAAGATTGCCATATCGAAGATCGAGAACTATTTGAAATAGTATCAAAAGTAATCTCTCTTGATCTTACAGTTCATTGTGAATTAGAAAATACATTAAATGAAATTAAAAATGATCTTGAAGTTTTATTTAAAGACTTAAAAGATGAAGATATAAAAGAGTTAGGAACGTTAAACTCACAAGGTGCTATTGTGATTTTACACTTTCATGTTTTACTTTTAAATATACAGGAAAATATAGAAGAAGATAATTTACCTCCCTTTAGAGGTCTTCCAAAATTTGAAGATTGGTGGATTGTGGAATTATGGTCAAATCATCAAGCGTATTATGGTTTATATAAATGGAAAGCTATTATTTCAAATTTATGTATAACGGATGAACAAAAACGTGCATGGGAAATAATATTTTCAAATTGGCTCTCAATCAAAAAAACATTAAGTGGTAAAAGTGTGTTGGGATACCATTATAATTATATCTTTGATACTATTATGAGAAAATATGCTACGCTTGAAGAAGAATTAGCAACAAATAGTTTAATCTCTATGGAAAAACTGATGGAAAAGTTATCAGAAAATGAAGATTTTACTAAATCAACTGGTAATCATAATATTGTTACAGAGTATGTTTTATTTAAAAGAGAACAACTGGACTATAAAGATGTAAAAGAACTTCCTAAACCAGTGGAAATTCCAGTTGTAAAAAAAGAGGAAGAAGACTAATTTAGTCTATACTCGTCTCTTTTAACTTTGCTTCTAATTTAGAAACTGTAGCTTGAAGTTCTATGATTTTTGATTGAAATCTTTCTTTTTCATTTCCATATTCTTGTGTTTTTTTCATAGCTTCCAGTTTTTTTACTTTCTCTCCACCATCTATTTTTTGTTTTTGTTTTGTTAGTTTTACTATTTTTTCTTCATAATGAAGAATTTGTGTATTTAACGTAACAACTTTTTGTTTTTCTTTTGCTAAACTACTCATAATAACTTGACTGTCTTTACTGCTAATTGAAGATGCTTTTATTTGTTCAATTTGGTTTTCTAACTCTTTTGCAGTTTTTACTAAATTTGATTCTTTAGTTCTTTGTTGAATCATATTTTTTCTAACTCTTTGCATAGTTTGCTGTTTTTCTATCTCATCATCAGTCTGATCTATACAAATGTAGATATAACCTTCTATGTTGGAGTTATATTCATTTTTTGAAGTGATAATTGTAGACCCCATATAGAAAGTATTTCCAAATTTGGAGCTAAATTTTAATTTACCTTTAAATAAATCATTATGATCAATTAAAGCTAATGTATCATTAAATGTTTTTACAATAGTATCATTATGTAAAATATTATCGACATGCATACCTATGAGTTCATCTTCTGTATACTGGGATACTTCACAAATCAAGTCATTTGCTTCAGTGATTATACCTTTTGAATCAACTTTAAAAATAGCTGTAATATTATTGATAATATCCATGTATTGGATAATTTGATTAGATTTTTCTTTTACTAGTTCTTTGTTTTGTTCTATCATACAAAAATTTGATATATTATCTAATAGCTCAGAGGTGTTGATTGGTTTAAGTGAATAGTATGCTATTTTTAATTTTATAGCTTCCATTAAATAATCAGATTCTCCATGTGCTGTAGTAAATATGATAGGAATATTTTGATCGAGTTCTCTTATTTCTTGAACCATCTCAATTCCACTTTTATTTGGCATGTTGATATCACTAACAATAAGATTTATTTTAGTATTTTTTTCTTGAGTATAATACTTAAATTGATTGATACCAACATCACCATCATTACAGATGATTACTTCGGCAAATACTTTTTTAAAAATATTAGATAATGATGTTCTAATATTATCATCATCTTCAACATATAGTACGGTTAAGGTCTTTAAAAATTCTTTATTAAACATATATTATTATATAAAAATTTTGCTGAAAACATAGTTTTAAAAATTAAACTTTGAAAAGACTTAATTTAAGCTTCTTATAAGGATATAACGCTATTATTCCGAACTTATTTTTAAGAAAGGATATATTTCAAATGAAATTTACACAAAGCTTACATCAAGTTGATGTTAAAAAAGACTGGATTGTTATAGATGCTACTGATAGAATCTTCGGTAGACTTATGACAGAAGTTGCAACTATTTTAAGAGGTAAAAACAAACCTAATTTTACTCCTAATATTGATTGTGGAGACAACGTAGTAATTATCAATGCTAGTAAAGTTAAATTTACTGGTGCTAAATTAGCAGATAAAAACTATTACACTCACTCAGGACATTTTGGTTCTACAAAGACTCACAAAATGGCTGATATGCTAGAAAACAACCCTGAGAGATTGTTTAAATTAGCAGCAAGAGGTATGTTACCAAAAACTAAGTTAGGTGCTAAAATACTTAAAAACTTAAAAGTATATGATAGCGCTGAGCACCCACATACAGCACAAGTACAAGGATAATCAATGGCAAAAGTATATGCAACAGGAAAAAGAAAAACAGCAATAGCTAAAGTATGGCTAGAAGTTGGTAAAGGTGATATCACTGTTAATGGTGAAGCACTAAATGTATGGCTTGGTGGTCACGAAGCTCTTAAAAAAAGAGTTAGACAACCATTAGAAGTTTCTAAACAATTAGAATCTGTAAATATCGTTGCTAAAACATTAGGTGGTGGATATTCTGCTCAAGCTGATGCTTTAAGACATGGTATTTCAAGAGCTTTAGTTGCTTATGATGAGCAATTCAGAGCAATTATTAAACCTCATGGTTTACTTACTCGAGATGCAAGAACAGTTGAGAGAAAGAAGCCAGGAAGAAGAAAAGCGAGAAGATCTCCTCAATTTTCAAAAAGATAATAGATACTTTATCTTTCTTTCTAAAAAGGTCAAAAAGATTTTTCTTTTTGACCTTTTTTTATGCCTAAATTATACTTAAAATTAAATCTATCTCTTATATAATTTTCTATACAATTGCCTATGAAAAATATAGTTTTAATGTGCTTCTTATTAGTAAGTGTATATTCATCAACACTTAACTTAAGTCTCTCTTCAAATCCTAGTAGAATCAATCCAATTTTATCAACAGATAGTGTTAGTAGTGAAATAGAGTCATGGATTTTTAATGGTTTATTTAAATATGATAAAGATGGTAAAATAGTAACTGAATTAGCATCTTCTTATAAATTTTTAGATGATGTTACATTAGAGGTTAAATTAAAACAAAATGTAAAATGGCATGATGGAGTTGAGTTTACAACGCATGATGTTCTGTATACCTATAATGCCATTCATAATCCTAAATTGTACACTCCATTAACCGCAAGTTACAAAAAAGTTCTATCAGTTGTTGCTAATGATAAATACACTCTTACAATAAAATATAAAGAAGCATATTTTAAAGCCTTAGAAATATGGATGATATCTATTATCCCTAAGCATATTTTCGAAAATGAAAAAGATATGATGACAAGTGAATTCAATAAAAAGCCAATTGGTACAGGCCCTTATAAACTTGAAGAGTTGAAATTGTCTCAAGATATCATACTTACGGTAAATAAAAACTATTTTGGAGAAGTTCCCAAAATAGAAAAAATTCGATATAAATTTGTCCCAGATATTACTACCTCTTTTTATATGCTAAAACAAAAGCAATTGGACTTGGGTTCGTTAACTCCAATTCAAATGGATAGACAACTTGATAAAGAATTTAATGACTCATTTAATATATATGAGAAACAAAGTTTTGGTTACGGATATTTAGGATTTAATTTAAAGAATGAAAAATTTAAAAATAAATCAATACGAGAAGCGATAAGTTTTGCCATAGATCGACAAGAGATTATTGATATATTATATTTTGGTCATGCTAAAGTTTGTAATGGTCCTTTTCTTCCTGGAACATTTGCTTATAATAATAAAGTTTTAACTCCAACGGTAGATTTAATAAAATCTAAACAGATACTTAAAAGTTTGGGTTACGATGAAAATAATCCCTTTGAATTTGAGGTAATTACAAATGCTAATAATTCGGCCAGAATAAATCTAGCACAAATAATTCAATACCAATTACAAAAAGTTGGTATTAAAATGAAAATTAGAGTGATGGAATGGCAAGCATTTTTAAATACTGTAGTTCATCCAAGAAAATTTGAAAGTTTAATACTCGGTTGGTCATTGGCATTGATGCCAGATGCTAGATCGATATGGCATAGTTCTAGTGATATAAAAGGTGGATTTAATTTAGTTGGATATGAAAATAAAAATGTTGATAAATTAATTGAAAAAGGGGAAACTACCGTAAATAAAGATAAATTAGGAAAAATCTATAGAGAAATTTTTCAAGAGATTTCATCTGATTTACCATACATATTTTTATATATCCCCGATAGTATCACAGCAGTAAATAAAAATATAAAAAATGTTTTTCCTGCTTTGATAGGTATAACACACAATCAAGAACAATGGTTAAAAATAAAGGAATAAAGTGGAAAATAATAAAGAAATTACAATACTATTTGATTTAGATGGTACATTAATAGATAGTACAGATGCTATAGTGGGGTGTTTTTATCATTCGTTTGAAGAATTAAATTTTGATTTTAAAGGTGATGTAGAAGATATTAAAAATGAGATTGGATATCCATTAGATGTTATGTATGCAACATTAGGTGTTCCAAAAGAAAATGTTTGGGACTTTGTTAATTCGTATAAAAATGAATATAGAAAAGTATCAGAAGCCAAAACAACTCTTTTACCAGATGCTTATGAAGCCGTGAAGTTAGCATCATCTTTTGCAAGACTTGGAATAGTGACAACTAAAACAACTATGTATACAATTCCTTTATTAAAAAACTTTAAAATTTTTGATTTTTTTGAAACTATTATAGGAAGACAAGAGGTAACTCATCCAAAACCACATCCTGAACCTATAGAAAAAGCGATGGAAAGTATGAATCTTACTGTTGAGAATAATATTTATATGGTAGGTGATACAAAACTTGATCTCATTGCTGCTAAAGAAGCAGGGGTTAAAAGTATTGGAGTCTTATGTGGGTATGGTAAGAAAAATGACTTAGAATGTTATACTGAAGATATTTTTGATGATGCTTTAACAGGAATAAAAGAACTCAAACAAAAATATACTTCAAATTAGAAAATATGCAAAAAGAAAATCTTTTAATAAGTTCTTGTTTATATGGTGAGTATGTACGTTATGACGGAGATCATAATAAAATAAGAAATGATTTATTAGATAAGTTAAAAATGAAATATAATCTATTTCATTATTGCCCAGAAGTAGCAGGAGGACTTTCGACTCCACGTGTGCCTTGTGAAATAGTTTCTATAAATCCACTTAAAATTGTAGATAAAAATGGAATAGAAACAACAAAAGAATTTTTAGAAGGTGCAAGAAAAACTCTTGAGTTATGTATTAAAAATAATATAACAAAAGTAATACTAAAATCCAACTCTCCTTCTTGCTCCTCCTCATTCATATATGATGGTTCCTTTTCCGGTACAAAAGTTACAGGAGTAGGGGCTACAGCACAACTTTTGTATGATAATAATATAGAAGTATTTGATGAGCATGAGATAGAAAAGTTATTATAATAACAAGTAGGATAAAATTCTATTATGAATTATTATGAAAAAGAATTAAATATTATAGAAAAATCAAATAGATTTCGAAAAAGAAAAATATTTGATAAAAAACTAATTGACTTGGCATCAAATGATTATTTAGGATTAAGTACTAAACAATCACTCTTAAAAAAAACATATAAAAAACTAAAAAAAGAAAAATCATTTTCTCCAAAATCTTCTGTACTGGTAAATGGATATTCAAAGATACATAATAAGTTTGAAAAAAAACTTTGCAAATTAAATAACTTTGAAGATGCTATTGTTGTAGGTAGTGGCTTTTTAGCAAATATTGCTTTGATAGAGAGTTTAATACGAAAAAGAGATATATTATTTATAGATGAACAATACCATGCTAGTGGTATGCTTGCTACTAAATTAGTACAAGGTGAAGTCGTAATTTTTAAACACAATGATACAGAAGATTTAAAAAATAAGATAACTAAATTATCGTATATACCAAATAGAATTATTATTGCAATTGAAGGTGTTTATTCTATGGGTGGTGATATTGCTCCTAAAGAGTTTAATGAAATAGCAACAAATAATAATGCGATTTTGATAGTTGATGAAGCTCATAGCTCAGGAGTAATTGGTAAAAATCTTTTAGGTTGGTTTGATTATTATGATATAAAACCGCAATCAAATCATATCAAAATGGGCACTCTAGGAAAAGCATATGGTAGTTATGGGGCGTATATTCTATCCTCACATAATATTATTTCATTTTTAGAAAATAGGGCTAAACCTATCATTTATGGTACCGCTCCATCATTGTTTGATATAGCACTCGCTCATACAAATTTGAAATTTTTACAAAAAAATAAAAATAAAATTAAAAAAAGAATAGCCCAAAATCAAAGTATTGTTAAAAAATATTTGAATATAGATGCCGAATCTTTAATAATACCTATTGAAATAGGTGATAATAAACAGGTGATGCAAATACAAGAAAAACTTATTGAAAAAGGATACTTAGTTGGTGCGATTCGTCAGCCTACAGTAACCAAAGCAATTATTAGAATGATTATAAAATTAGATGTAAAAAAGAGTGATTTGATTGAAGTAGTAAGATACCTAAAAAGTTAGGTATCTTTTTTAATTTAGTCTTCTTCTTTTCGTGGCTGTGGTAAAATAAGATTTAATAAAATACCCATAATTGCCCCAAGACCAATACCAGAAAAAGATACTGCTCCAAAATTAAAAGTCATTCCACCTATTGCAAATACTAAAATTACAGAAACAATAACCATATTTCTAGTACAAGATAGATCAACTTTTTCTTTAATTAATGTAGACATACCAACAGAAGCAATAATACCAAAAAGTAATAACATGATTCCACCCATAACTGGCACTGGAATAGTAGCAAGAAAGCCACCAATTTTACCAACAAATGCTAATATGATTGCAAATATTGCAGCCCATGTCATAATAGCTGGATTAAATGCTTTTGTAATAGATACAGCACCTGTAACTTCAGAATAAGTAGTATTAGGAGGGCCGCCGAAAAATGATGCTATAGAGGTAGCTATACCATCTCCTAAAAGTGTATTTTTTAATCCTGGCTTCTCCAAGTAGTCTTTTTTTGTAACATTAGAAATAGCAAGCATGTCTCCTATATGTTCAATTGCAGGTGCTATAGCAATAGGTAAAATAAAGATTATAGCTTCCCAATGAAATACAGGAGCAACAAAATCAGGTACTGCAAACCAAGCTGCTTTTTCTATCGTAGAAAAATCAACAATACCAAACATTAAAGCAACACCATAACCACCAATAATACCAAATAAAATAGGGATAAGTTTGAATATACCTTTACCTAATAAAGATGTAAATACAGTAATAGTTAAAGCAATCATTGAGATAATTAAAGCTTGATCTATTGGAATTAATTGAACAGCACCATCTCCTGTTTTACCCATTGCCATATTAACAGCAACTGGTGCTAAAATTAAACCTATAGATATAATAACGGGACCTACAACAACACCTGGAAGTAGTTTATGTAAAAAATCTGTTCCTTTTATTCTAATAACAAAACTCAAAATAATATAAAAAAGTCCAGCTGCTACTAAACCAGACATAGTTGCAGCAACACCCCATTGTGATACACCATAAGAAATAGGTGCAATAAATGCAAATGAAGATGCTAAGAAAATAGGTGGTACTGCTTTTCTATTTATAAATTGAAATGCCAATGTACCAACACCTGCTGTGAACAATGCAACGCTCGGATTTAGTCCTGTTAAAATAGGCACTAAAACAAGTGCTCCAAATGCTACAAATAAAAATTGTAGTCCTACTATCGAATCTTTTATTCGAAAATTATATTCTGTATTATTCATCTCTTACCTTTGCCGTATATTACTATATCTATGTAAAAAACTTGGTAAATTGTGTTACAATACAAAAAATATTTTAGGATTAATAAATGTATAAAGAGAGTACAAATGTTGTAGTAAAACATCTTATCAATAGATTAAGAGATGTACATACAACTTCAAATGAATTTAGACTTACAATAGAAGAGATAGCAAGAATATTGGTATCTGAAGCATTATGTGATTATCAAACAGTAACTCAAACAGTAAAAACTTGGCAAGGTTCTGTTGATGTTCAAATGTTAGAAGTACAAAAGTTAGTATTGGTTCCTATATTAAGAGCAGGTGAGCCTATGCTTACAGGTATTTTAAGAACTTTACCATATGCAAGAAGTGGATTTTTGGCTATGAAAAGAGACGAAGAAACAGCTGAGTCAAAACTATTCTATGAGAATATTCCAAATATAGAAGATAAAACTGTTTTACTTTTAGATCCAATGATTGCTACAGGTGGTTCGCTTATAGATGGTATTGATTATTTAAAAAGTAAAGGTGCTCAAAGAATTATATCTTTAAATCTTTTAGGTGCTCCAGAAGGTATCAAAAATGTTCAAGATGCACATCCTGATGTAGATATTTTTATTGCACAAGTTGATGAAAGATTAGATGAAAATAATTATATTAGACCAGGTCTTGGTGACGCTGGAGATAGAGCATTTAATACAAACGATTAATTTCGTTTGTATCTTAGTTGGTGTTAGATATACTCAATTCTATCTGTAGTTCCTGCTAATTTAAAACCATTTAGTCTTAGTCTACAGCTATCACAAACTCCACAAGCTTTGTCTTCATTTGCATAACAACTCCATGTATGCTCCAGTGGTACGTCAAGTTCTATTGCTTTAGTTACAATCTGTGCTTTACTCATATGTACTAAAGGTGTGATGATTTCTAGTTTTGTTTCATCTTTTGTTCCCTGATTCATAGCAGCAGACATTTTATCTATAAATGTATCTGAACAATCAGGATATCCACTACTATCTTCTTGAACTACACCTATATATAAAGCCTCAGCCCCATGTTTTTCTGCAATAGCCGTAGCGATACTTAAAAATATTCCATTTCTAAACGGTACATAAGTAACAGGAACTCCCTCTTCCACTCCACCAGTTGGAATATCTATAGATTTATCTGTTAGTGCAGATGCTCCAATTTGTGTAAAAAATGGGATATTTATCTCGTATTTTTCTTCTACATTTAATTCTCTCGCAATATTTCTAAATGCTTCTAATTCTTTATGTTCTGTTCTTTGTCCATAATTAAAATGAACTGCTATAATTTCATAGCCACTATTTCTTGCAATGTATGAAGACAGAGTTGAATCCATCCCACCACTTAATACACATACTGCTTTTTTCATATTTTTTGATAACCCTTAATTAAAATAATCTTTTTCTACATCTGTGAAGAACTTCCACGTAATAGGTAAGATTTTTACTATTGCTTCTTTTTCTAATGACTCATTTTGTTTATTTAAAACCATGATACTATTACATTTATGTAAAACACCTACCATACCTGCAGCTCTTTTTTCTGAAGCTGTAAAATATTCTCCATCAAAAAAACCAGGAATAATAGTAGTTCTTCCTTTTTTATTATTTAGTTTTGAACCCATCTTAGCTAACAGAGTATTATGATGAACATTTTTACTGCCTGAAAGTTTTTGCATAATAATTTTTCCAAAAACCTCAAATATCAGTGCTGCTGCTAGAGGATTTCCTGGAAGATTTAATATATATGTATTATTAATTTTCCCAAATACTGTAGGTTTACCTGGTTTAATTGTGATTCCATCAAAAAGTGTTTCCATATCAAAAGAATCAAATGCAGCTTTTGTAAAATCAGCATCCCCAACACTAATACCACCACTTGTGATAATAAAATCAGCATATAAAGAGTTAGAGATAACCTCTTGCAAAGATTCTATATTGTCTTTGGCCATCCCTACAAATGTAACATCAGCGCCTAATTCTTCAGTCCTTGATAATAAGGTAGGTGTATTTGAATTAAATATTTGATAATCTTCTATTTTTTCATAATGAAGTTTTAATTCTTCTCCACTTGTAAAAACAGAAATTTTAGGTTTTCTATATACTTTAACATGTGTGATACCTTGTGAAGCTAATATAGTAACAGAAGAAAAATTTAAATCATCTCCTTGCGATAAAAGTTTTTCCCCTTTTTCGATATCTTCACCTGTAAATCTAATATGTTGATTTATCTTAATTGTATCTGGTAATAAAATAGTATTTTCATCTATCTTTGTAGTTAGTTCTTGTGGAATAACTGCTTCAGTTGATGTAGGTACTCGAGCGCCAGTCATTATTTTGACACATTGTCCCTCTTCAAAACTAGTTCTTTTTTCACTACCTGCTAAAATAACATCAAGAACTTTTATTTCTTTGTTCGCATCACTTATTTTTACTGCATAACCATCCATTGCTGAATTATTAAAAGTAGGAAGTGATAATTTTGCATAAATATCTTCAGCTAGAATTCTGTCTTTAATATTTTCAATAGGAACTATTTCACAAGAGACTTTGGAAACGTTTTCTGAAATTATTCTTAATGCTTCTTTGATACATATACTCATAATACTACCCCTTAATTTTTATATGATATAATACCAAAAAATATTAAAGAGGAATATTATATATGGATTTTGTAGCTACATCGATTACATGGCATGTCTATGCTATTGTGATATTAGTTTTAATAATGATAAACAATCTTTTTACTGTATTAAAAGCAGAGGATTACATAACATTAGTAAGAAAATTAAAAATCATGACACCAATTTATCATTCAATGAATGCAGTTGTTGCTTATACCGGAGGAATTGTTGCTGCTTACTCTCATGATGTAAGTATCACTGTAGTCCTTATGATTGCAACAACTATTTTTGTAATGGTGTTAGAGATTAAAAGATATAAAAAAATGAGAGTGATTAAACTTGCAGAAGTTGAAAAACAAGTAGAGTTTGTAAAGTTTGCTAAAAAAATCTATATGATGGAAATTGGAGCGGTTGTGTTTACTTATGTCGTTTCAAAATTGTTTTAATTTAGAATTATGCAATACACTTATCATAAAGATTCAGGTTCTGATATTATTGAAATAGAAGCGGAAGTACATAAATATCTTTTTAAAGTAAGAAGACATGATATAAGCGAAGATTTATATTTTAGAAATTTAGAAGATAAAAATATTTATAGTTATAAAGTACAAAACATTGATAGAAGAAAAACTATTTTATCGTTACAAAGTTTTCAAGAAAAAATTATTGAACCTAAAAAAGAGTTGCATATTGGTTGGTGTAAAATAGACCCTAAATCGATTGAAAAAGTGATTGCAAGTTTAAATGAACTTGGAGTAACAAAAATTACTTTTATTAACTGTGAGTTTTCTCAAGGAAAATATAGTGTAAACTATGACAAATTAGAAAAATTACTTATTAATTCTAGTCAACAATCAGGACGTAGTAGTATTATTGAGATTGAGGAATGTGACTGTTTAGATAAATTTATAGAAAATAATCCAGATACTTACATGTTTAACTTTTCTAAAAATTTAATTGATGATAAAAAACATGACATTAAAACTATTATTATCGGCTGTGAAGGTGGGTTCTCTAGTGATGAAGTAGGTACTTTTAATAAAGATAAAATTGTTGGAATTGATTCTAATTTAATTTTACGAAGTGAGACAGGTGTGATAACTATTGCCTCTAAAATTACTGTTTAAAGTAAAGGTTATAAAGTAAAACTATATTTGTTTTACTTTATAGTTTGTAGACCTTTATCTATCCACCCATAATTAATTCCACCATCTAGTTCAAATACATTTTTATACCGTAATTGTTTAGTTAAAAATTTACCAACAACTTTTGTTCTATTTGCATGTGCACATACTAAGATAACTTTTTGCTCTTTGTTTTTTACAAGTTTAATAAATTGTTCCATCCATAAATTGATATCATATTTACCTTTTTCATCAAAAAAAGTTAATTTGTGACTGCCTTTAATTGTTCCATATTTAGTCCACTCCTCTTCTCTTCTTATATCGATAAGAATAGTGCCATTTTTTATTTCAGTTTGAACATTTTGGGTACTCATTGTTTTAAAATCAGCAAATAATATATTTCCTAGTAATAATATAATAAAAATATTTCTTAACATTATTTTTCCTTTTAGTCATAAAAAAAGGAAGAACAAATGTTCTCCCCTTTTTTTATTTGATATTGTTTAAAACACATTAGATTACTCTAATGATATTTTATTCTTTTATCTAGTGAACTTGTCTCCAGATTTTCATTTTCCATAACACTGCAAAGATAGCAAAAATTACTAAGTATCCTAAGAATGGTCCGGCTAATGCTTCTCTTTCAGCTTTTTTACTATCACCAACTTCAGTTAAGTAATTTACTACTTGATCTTCAGATTCTTCAGTTAAACCAACTCTAGGCATAGCTGTTCCGTGTAAATGTTTTTGAGGATCATTAATGAATTCATGTAAAAAACTTTCACTTCTACTTCTAATCATTTGAGATAAATCTGGTGGGATAACACCCATGTAAGATTTAATACTTGCATCAGGAGTTGTAGCAGCCATTGAACCACCATAAAAATCACCATATTTAATACTATGACATCTTTGACAAGCATCAACATAAACTTCTTTATTAGTTAGCTCTTTTGGCGCAATTGATTTTAAAAATGCAACTATATCAGCTACAGCTTGAGCATCATCATCACCAAATATACCATCATAGTTCATATCAAAATTTGTCATAGGGTGTGTTGCACCTTCTTCAAATTTATGTTCAACTTTACCAGCTTTAGCAGGGTTTGCTATAAACGCAGCTAAATATCTTTCATCATAAATTAAACCAGCACTTGTTAAATCAGGAGTCATAACTCCTAAATCCATTGAACTACCAATTTTTGTACCATCAACAGTCATAGAGTGACAAGATTGACATTGGAATTGATCAACAATAAGTGACTTACCGCTTGCAACATCACCAGTTTTACCAGCTCTTACATCTTCAGTTTCTGAAAATGTATAATCTGGTGCTGGAACATGTGGATGTAATTTAGTGTGAGCAAATGGCTCAACACCCCAGTATAGTACTCCTGTAAAGAATACTACAACTGCTAATATTTTAAATTCTCTCATTATACTGCTCCTCTTGCTTTCGCATCTGCTCTAGTAACAAATGGCATAGATGCAAATAGTAGTAAGAATACTGCTGTTGCATAAAAACCTACCCATGCGTTTGCACCAGTTGGAGGTAATTTACCATAAACTGTAAGTACTAGTAAATCTATAATCATAATCCAGAACCAAATAAAGAATCTAGGTCTTTTGTGTGCTGGTAAAATATCTGGATCTCTATCAATAAATGGAATAATTAAGAATGCCGCTTGTGCAAATCCAAAAATCATTAAACCAATATCTCCGGCTTTTAATCCAAACATATCAAAGAAAGGTCCTCTTAATGTTTCATAAGACCATAAGAAATACCACTCAGGGTAAATATGTGCAGGTGTTTTCATTGAGTTTGCAGGGTCAAAGTTAACTGGATCCATTGCAAAGTTATAATTGAAGAACACAAGATAAAAATAGAATATTAAGAATATACCAAGTACAGCAAAATCTTTTGATAAGAATACTGGCCAAAATGGGATAACTTTAGATTCTTTTTTATTTCCAGCTAAATATTTTTCAGCTTCTGCATCATAATCAATGTCTTCAGAAGACTGATTATTTACATGAGGAATTCTTAAAGTATAGAAGTGAATAACAATAAGTTTAATAATAATTATTGGTAATAAGAAAACGTGTAACATGAAGAATCTAGTAAGTGTTGCATCATTAACAGCAAATCCACCTCTAATCCATTCAACAAGTCCCCATGCTTCTAAAGATCCACCAGCAAATAAGTTAGTAATAACGGCTGCTGCCCAGTAAGACATTTGTCCCCATGGTAACATATAACCAGAGAAACCTTCAGCACTGAATGTTACAAATAATAACATACCAGATAACCAGATCATCTCTCTACCTTTTTTATAAGAACCGTAGTAGATACCTGTAAACATATGAATATATATGATAAGGAAAATAACTGATGCTGCAACACCATGCATATGTCTAAATAACCAACCGTATGCTACTTCTTGCATAATTGTATAGTTTACACTATCAAATGCTAAAGCTGTATCTGGTTTGTAATACATTAGTAAGAAAATCCCACTAATAATTAAAATTGCAAATGTTGTAGCTAGTACTACACCCATAGCCCATAAGAAGTTAATATCTTTTGGAATCCAATATTCTGTCATCATCGTTTTCCAGAATTTTTTACCTGCTAATCTTTTTTCAAGACCATCAGCACTGAAAAATGATTCTTTAATTTCTGCCATCTTTTATCCTTATGCTCTTGCTGCTATCATAGCTTTAGATTCTTTTCCCTCTTGACCAAGAGTAAGAACTGTACCTTCTAGACTAAATGGTGGTACAACAAGTGGTTTAGGTGGTGGTCCAAAAGTTTGTTGTCCATTTGCGTTAAATGACCCACCGTGACAGGCACATTTCCAACCGTCTTTTTTCCATGCTGGAATACATCCAAGATGTGTACAAAGACCGATATTTACTGTGTATCTGTTTTCTCCAATTACTAAATCACCCTCAAATTTTTCCATATCTGCTGATTTAAGAAGAATAAAAACAGGTTTACCTCTCCATGTAAATATTTGTGGTTTTCCTGGCATTAAGTCAATCTTTGCAAGATCTACAGTTGTAAATCCTGCTGCAAGAACTGATGGAAGTGGATCCCATGCTTGTTTCATACCAACAAGCGATGCTGCCCCTCCAACTGCTGCTACAGCTGCAAATGACATTCCAAGAAAGTCTCGTCTATTTGTTTTGTTAGACATTATTTTTTCCTTTTAGTCGTAAATTTTTAATCGAGCTAGTATAATCTTATTTTACTTAAATTACTTATACTTATATTATATTTTAAGTATTATTTAAGTTGGATACGATTTTATGTATCATTTTTACATATTCTTTTTCTTTTTCTATTTAATAAGTTATGATTTGTTATAATCACAATAAATATACAATTAAGGATTATTATGAATTTTGTTTCAATTATTATGGGAAGTAAATCTGATTATGAGATTATGAAAAACTGTGCTAACACTTTAGAGATGTTTAATGTTAAATATGAGTTGATTATATCTTCAGCACATAGATCTCCTGAGAGAACAAAAAACTATATCAAAGAAGCGGAAGCTAAAGGTGCTAAGGTATTTATAGCTGCTGCTGGTATGGCTGCACATCTTGCTGGTGCTTTAGCTGCTGGAACAACTAAACCTGTTATTGGTGTACCTATGAAAGGTGGAGCAATGGATGGTATGGATGCAATGCTTTCTACAGTTCAAATGCCTTCAGGTATGCCTGTTGCTACTGTTGCATTAGGTAAAGCTGGAGCAATCAATGCTGCATATTTAGCGATGCAAATTTTAGCAATTACTGATAGTGAATTAGCTGCTAAAATTTTAGAAGATAGAATTGTTAAAGAAAAAACAGTTGCAAATGACTCTAGAGAGATTGAAGTACTAATAAAATAAATAGTCGTTACTACACTAAAATATATTTAGTGTAGTAATAATTCAAGTGTAAAAATCCAAAAAATTATATCTTAAAGTATTTCTATTTTTAATATAGGTAAATTTTGATATATAATTTAATAAATATATAAAAAAGGATGTAAATAAATGATTACATTTTCACAGTTGTTATTAAAACTACAACAATATTGGGCTGATCAAGGTTGCAATGTATTACAACCATATGATATCCCAGCAGGAGCCGGAACATTTCATCCTGCTACTCTTTTAAGAAGTTTAGATAGTAAACCTTGGTCAGTTGCTTATGTTGCTCCAAGTAGAAGACCCACAGATGGAAGATATGGTGAAAATCCAAATCGACTTGGGTCTTACTATCAATTTCAAGCATTGATCAAACCTAGTCCTGATAATATTCAAGATTTGTATTTAAAATCTTTAGAGTACTTAGGGTTAGATTTATCAAAACATGATATTCGATTTGTAGAAGATAACTGGGAATCTCCAACACTTGGTGCTTGGGGTCTTGGTTGGGAAGTATGGCTTGATGGTATGGAAGTTACTCAATTCACATATTTTCAACAAGTAGGTGGTATCCCTTGTGATCCTGTTGCTGTTGAAATTACGTATGGAACTGAAAGACTTGCTATGTATCTTCAAGGTGTAGATACAATTTTTGATATCGTTTGGAATGAAAATGAGCATGGTGTTACTACATATAAAGATATCCATATGGAAAGTGAAATCGAGTTTAGTAAATATAACTTTGAAGTAGCAGATACTGATATGTTATTTAGACATTTTGATGAATTCTATGAAGAGTGTCAAAAATGTTTAGAAGCTGAATTACCATTACCTGCATATGATCAATGTATGTTAGCTTCACATGCTTTTAATACTTTAGATGCAAGAAAAGCTATTAGTGTTACTAGTAGACAAAACTATATTCTTAAGGTGCGTGAATTATCTTTGGGATGTGCAAAAATGTATAAAGAGCAAGAGCCGGCTAGACAAAAAAGATTAGGGTACTAGGTATCAATTGTATGAAAATTAAAGATATTTACAACTTCTTAGATTCTGTTTCACCATTTGAACTTCAGGAAAAATGGGATAATAGTGGTTTGATAGTTGGAAATATGAATGATGAGTTTAAGTCTGTTTATATCTCTTTAGATTTAGATTTAAAGATGATTAAAAAAGTTAAAAAAAATAGCTTGATTATTACTCATCATCCTCTTATATTTTCTGCTTTAAAAACTCTTAATGATGATACTTATAGTACTAAGATTTTAAAAAAACTTATTAAAAAAGATATATCTTTAATCTCAATGCATACAAATATTGATAAAACTCATCTAAACTCTTATGTTGGATGTGATATTTTAGGCCTCGATTTTAAAAAAGATGAAGATTTTATTTTAAAAGCTAATATCAATTTATCTTTTAAAAGTTTTACTAAACTTCTAAAAGATAAATTAAATTTAAAAACATTAAAAATAGTAAATGCGAAGAAAAAAATAAATACAGTATCTCTTACTACAGGTGCAGGTATGTCGTTGTTACCAAATATTTCTACAGACTGTTTTTTAACAGGTGATATTAAATATCATGAAGCGATGGAAGCAAAAGCTAGAAATATATGTCTTATTGATATAGGACATTATGAAAGTGAAATACATTTTATGACACTTCTTGACACACTTTTGGAAAAATATTTGAAAACTAATGGTAAAAAAGCTATAATGCTAAAATCACACAATCCATTTAATTATATGTAAGGAAAACAGATTGAATAAACATCTAGAACAATTAGTAAAATTATCAACTTTTGATAAGAACATTGTAAATTTTGATCCAAAAATCAAGAACGAAGAAGAAAAACTTAAATCATTTACACAAGTTGTAACTAAATTAACAGATAATGTTGAAAAATTATATGTAATCATTGATGATGCTAAAAATAAAAGAATCAAAAATGATATACATTTAAAAGAACTTTCTGACAAATTAGAAGAGATAGCAGGTAAGCACAAGCTAGCGAAAAATGAAAAAGAAGTAAAAGCATTACAACTTGAAGAAGAGATCGCTAAAGAGCAAGTGAACTTTGCAAATGAAGAAATTATCAGATTAGATACATTAGCTGCATCTAAAACAGAAGAACTTGAAGTAATCAAAGTTGAATTAGCAACAGAAGAAGAATCTGTTAAAGAACTAAAAGAAGCGATTGATAAAACTATTGCACAATTAGAAAAAGAAAAAAATTCAATTTATGAAGAAAAATCAGTTTTAGTTTCTAAAGTTGATTCAAAAGTTTTATCTTTTTATGAAAAAATCAAAAGATGGGCAAATGAAAGTGCTGTTGTTCCTATTAAGAAACAAGCATGTTATGGTTGTAATATGAAATTAAATGACAGATTCTATAGTGAGTTTTCAGCTTCTAATGAGATTATGACTTGTCCTCATTGTGGTAGAATAATTTACAAAGAGAATGAGCCATCAGCATAATTTCTCAATAAAAGATAATAAAAATGTTTAAATTTTTTTATTATTTTTTAGCATTAGGTTTATACCTAATTGCTATCCCTTATCTACTTTATAAATCACGAAATAAAAAATATTCTGAAGCAATACCTGCAAAATTCTTTTTAAATAATAATCCACAATTTGAAGAAAATAAAATATGGTTCCATAGTTGTTCTATGGGTGAAACAAAAGCATTAAAACCTATGTTTGATGCACTTGATCCAAAGAATATTAATTTGTCTGTGATTACCAATACTGGATTTGAACAAGGTTCAAGTATGGTTAAAAATGTTCGGTATTTACCTTTTGAAATATTTTTACCATTTTGGATTACTAAACAAAAAGTACTTTTAGTTATGGAAGCAGAACTTTGGTATATGCTATTTTTAACGGCGTTTAGTAATGGTACAAAAACAGTTTTAATAAATGCAAGAATAAATGATAAGTCATATGAAACATATATGAAATATCGGTTTTTTTATAAACAATTATTTAAGTATGTAGATAAAGTATTTGCACAAAGTGAAATTGATAAAAATAGATTAACTGATTTAGGTGCAAAAAATATAGAAGTGATTGGTAATATAAAATTAGCCAGTTTACCAAAAGTAACTAAAGAGTTGGAAAAACCTGATACAATTGTGATAACAGCAGGTAGTACACACAAAACAGAAGAGGAACTTATCTTAAATGCATGGGATAAAAGTCAAGGAAAACTACTTTTAGTGCCTAGGCATCCTGAGAGATTTGGAGAAGTTTTTGCTTTAGTTGATTCTAAATATAAAAATAGTGATGTAACATATCATAAGTATTCCCAAAATGAAAGTTTTGACAGTGATATAGTTATAGTAGATGTTATGGGTGAACTTATAAACATTTATGCTATTAGTGATGTTGTTATTTTAGGTGGTGGTTTCATAAAAACTGCAGGTGGACACAATCCAATAGAACCAGCATTTTTTAATAATGTTGTAATAAGTGGAGAAGTTATATTTAATCAAAAGTCACTTTTTGAATGTGTGAATAACTATTATCTTATAAAAAATAATGAGTTAAAAAACAGATTAGACGATATAAAAAATTTAAAAAAATCAAGTTTAGGTAAAGCCGGAAGTGTTGAACCTATATTAAGATATATAAAGGATATATAATTATGGAAAAAGCATATAAATTATTAGCATTTCAAGAGGGAATCTCAAATGGAAAAGCTAAAGAACTGATTGACAAAGGTGTTGTTACAGTTATGGGTAAAAAACTTCAGGTAGCTCGTGGAGAGATGAGAGAAGATACTGTATTTAAAGTAAAAGATATTGCAAACGCTAGAGTAATATTTGAAGATGATGATATTTTAGTAGTTGATAAACCAGCTCACCTAAATGCTCAAGAAGTGGAAAAAAAATTCCCACAAGCTATTTTATTAAATAGACTTGATAAAGAAACTAGTGGTGTTATGTTACTTGCTAAAAATGAAGAGTTTAGACAAAAAGCTATTAATGAATTTAGAAACAACAAAGTATACAAAGAGTATGTTGCTATTGTTGATGGTAAAATAGTTGAAGAAGAAATTATTGATATGCCTATTTCTACTATTAAAGGTAAAACAGCGCGAAGTAGAATAGATGAAGAGCATGGAAAACCAGCAAAAACTTCTGTATTCCCAAATATGGTAGAGGGTAAAAAAAGTAAAATTAAAATCATTATTGAAAATGGTCGTACTCATCAAATTAGAGTGCATTTACAATATGCAGGTATGCCTATCATTGGTGATTTACAATATGGTAAACCATCAAATCAAGTTTCAAGAGTTATGTTACATAGTAAAGTAACAAGAATTTTAGGCTATGAATTTCAAGCAAAAGAACCAAAAGAGTTTTTCCATTTCGGATTCTAGGAGTACAAAATGAAAAGTTTATATGACGATAATGTAGCAAACGAGTTTACAAACGATTTAGAGTTTAGAGTATACACATCAAGATTGTTAGGTGGAGATTCATCTTTAGTTTTACATGGTGGTGGTAATACTTCTGTAAAAAGTGTTGTAGATGGTGAGGATATTTTATATGTAAAAGGTAGTGGTTGGGATTTAGCTACTATTGAAGCAGAAGGTTTTGCTCCTGTAAAACTAGATGTATTAAAAGAGATGGCGACACTTAATAAACTAAGTGATACAGATATGGTATCTGGTCAAAAAGAAGCTATGATAGACAAAACTGCTCCTAATCCATCTGTAGAAGCTATATTACATGCTATTATTCCTTTTAAGTATGTTGATCATACTCATAGTGATGCTGTAGTAACTATTTCTAATACTGATAATGGTCTTGAAAATATAAAAGAAGTGTATCCAAACTACTTAATTATCCCATATGTTATGCCTGGATTTATTTTAGCACAAACAATATACAATGAATTAAAGCATATGAATTGGGATACTTGTGAAGGTATCATTTTATTAAATCATGGAATATTTACTTTTGATAATGATCCTAAAGTATCATATGAAAAAATGATTGCAGGTGTAACTCAAGCAGAAGAATTTTTAGATAAAAATGCTGATTTAGTACTTGAAAAATATATTCCTAAAGCTGAATTAAATATAGATGTTTTACAAAAACTTATCTCGAAAGAAAAAGGATATGATGTATTTTTAAAAGTAAATCAATCTCCTTTAGCTTTACATTATGCAAGTGCTAGAAATATGAAAGATATAGCTACTAGAGGTGTTTTAACACCTGAACATATTATCAGAACAAAAAGAAATCCTATGATTATCGAGAACGCTGATATACAAAAATCTATTGATTCTTTTGAAGAAGAATACCTAGAGTATTACAATGAATTTACATCAAATGAGATCATGATAAATCCAACACCAAATTGGGCTGTAGTAAAAAACTATGGAACTGTTAGTTTTGGTAAAAGTGAAAAAGAAGCGTCAATAATTGAAGATATCAATAATCACACAATGCAAGCAGTATTAAGAGCTGATATGTTAGGTGGTTATAAAAGTATAAGTTTAGCTGATAGTTTTGATATGGAATATTGGGAACTAGAGCAAGCAAAATTAAAGAAGTAGAGTTTATACTCTAAGCTTCTTTAATATCTTTTTACATAATGTCTAATTGATGTGCTAAATCATTAGCAATTCTCTCATTATTTCTAATCTCTAATAATCTATTTTGACCTTTTACACCTACTTGTGCTACTTCGTCTTTTGATAAAGAGATGATTTTTTCTATCTTATCTTTAATAGAATCTACATCAAAATCACATAACCAAGCTGAAGAATCATCATCAAAAATTGACGTGTTGTTTTCATTTTTAGTCATAATACAAGGAATAGTAGAAGTATAATAATCTAAAACTTTCATAGGTGTAGAACTATTAAATAAAACAATATTAGGTAACGGTGCTAATCCTACATCTGCTTTAGCTATGAGTCCTAAAAGTTCGGCTTTTGAATTTGTATTATAAAGTTCAACTGACTCTTGTAAAGAAGGATAATCATCCAGCATCTTATTTGCATATTCAGGATCTTTTGTAGAGATCATAAGTTTAAATTTACTTGGATCAACTAAAGAAAAAGCTTCTAAAACTGTTTCAAATTCACGTAATTTATCTAAAGTACCTGCGTAGAAAAATCTTTTTTCCGCACCCTCATGTTGTACATTTGGATGTAAGTTTTCTGGGTCAATAGCAGATGGTATAACAAAAGTTCTTGTTTTAACTGTTTTTAAATAATCATCTCTCATTTGTCTTGACGTTGGTAAAAAGATGTCACATTGGTTTATAAGTGCAGACTCAGAAAATGTTTTTACTTTATTGCTGATTACATCAAAAAAACTTTTTTTATTGTTTGCTTCATCTTTTTGTAGTTTTGCAATTCTTTTTGGAAATGATAATCTATACCCCAATATAAAGTTATAGTCTTTTTTAACACTTAATACTTCTTTTAAAATAGCAGTATGATTTCTAACAAATACATATTTGTAGTGACCTATATAAACTTTATTTCTATCTAATTCATCTATAATATTATTTTTGTGTTTTAATGGCATGATAAATCTATTACCATCTTTTATTTCAAAATTTTCATTTGTTTTTGAAAAGTACATAATATCTACTTCATAATGTTTACCTAAATATTTTTCAAATAGTGGACCTATAAAACTGTGTTCTTTATTTTCATTCTGATCTGTTAAATATAAAAATTTTTCCATAATATTTCCTTTGATTAAATTTATCATTAAACTGTAGCATAAGAGTAGCAAATAATTTAATGGGTATATTCTACACATGAATTACTCTGTTGAATACTAGATATGTGTATTTATGTAACGATATTGGTCTAAAATAAGCAAAAAAGTAAGTTTTTTTATTATTCTTGATACAAACTGTTCAACAGTTATTTTAGATATAATTTGCCATTATATAAACCAAAAGGATGCTTTAGTGAAATATTTAATGGCAATAGATGCAGGTACAGGAAGTGTAAGAGCAGTTATCTTTGATACTAATGGAAATCAAATCTCAATGGGTCAGCGAGAATGGACTCATTTAGAAGAGAAAGGTATATCTTCCTCTATGAGTTTTGATTGGGATAAAAACTGGAAATTAACTGTTGATTGTATAAATGAAGCACTAAAGAGTAAAAATATAGATCCAAAAGATATATTATCTGTTAGCTCAACAAGTATGAGAGAAGGTATTGTACTTTATGATTATAATATGCAGGAGATATTTGCAGTAGCAAATGTAGATGCAAGAGCATCAGCCGAGGTATCTTATCTTAAAGACCAATTCCCTGGTATAGAAGAGGAGTTTTATGCGTTATCGGGGCAAACATTTGCTTTAGGCGCACTTCCTAGACTTATGTGGGTTAAAAATAATAAACCAGATCTTTATAAAGAAGTGTCTTATATCTCAATGATAAGTGACTGGATACTTTATAAGTTAAGTGGAATTCTTGTTAGTGAACCTAGCAATGCTGGAACATCAGGTGTATTTTCTTTAGAAAATCGTGAATGGGTATCTACTATGGCTAGAAAAGTTGGTATTAAAGATGATATATTTCCGACTATTTACGAAACTGGAGATGTTATAGGTAGTGTTTCCAATCCATTTTGTGGACTAGATTCTTCAACAAAAGTTGTTATGGGTGGAGGAGATGTACAGTTAGGAAGTGCTGGATTAGGAGTAGTTGAGTTAGGTGATGTTGCTATTTTAGGTGGATCATTTTGGCAACAAGTAGTAAATATGCCATCTTCAACAATACCACCAAAAGATATGGCAATAAGAGTAAATCCTCACGTGATACCATCCCAGTCTCAAGCAGAGGGGATAACTTTTTTTTCTGGATTAGTTATGCGATGGTTTCGAGACGCTTTTTGTGATTTGGAAAAAATGGAAGCAGTTGACCGCAATATAGATGTATATCAAGTTTTAGAAGAAAAAGCGGCTAAAGTACCTGTTGGTTCAAATGGAATCATCCCGATATTTAGTGATAGTATGAAGTATGGTAAATGGTATCATGCAGCTCCTAGTTTCTTAAATCTAAGTATTGACCCTGCTGTTTGTAATAGGGCTTCAATGTTCAGATCTTTACAAGAAAATGCATGTATCGTAAGTGATATAAACTTAAAAAAAATAGAGGCTTTCTCTGGTATAAAAACAAAAACGATTGTATTTGCAGGAGGTGCTAGTAAAGGTGCTTTATGGTGTCAGATACTCTCTGATGTAACAGGCTGTGAAATCAAGATACCAAATGTGACTGAAGCTACAGCACTAGGAGCTGCAATGTCAGCAGGTGTTGGGGCAGGAATATATAAAGATTTAAAATCAGCAGCTAAAGAGTTAGTAACTTGGGATAAAACATACACTCCAAATAAGCAAAATCATGAGCAATATAAAAAGATAAAAGAAAACTGGCAAAAAGCTTATGATGCACAACTAAAACTAGTAGATGACAATATAACAACATCTATGTGGCAAGCACCGGGTCTATAGTTTAAAATTAATTAGATAAAATACAATATAAAAAATAAGGGTTAGATATGACGATTACAAAAAGAGTAACATTTATAGCAAAAGAGGGTTGTGAAGACAAAATGAAAGAGCTTTTAATAGCGATGATTGAGCCTTCTAAAAAAGAACCAGGAGTTATCTTTTATGATATCTTCCAATGTAAAGACAATAAGAAAAAATTCTATGCAGTAGAGTCTTGGGAAAGTGATGAATTTTTAGATGGACATAAAGCAACAGAACATTATGCAGTTTACAAAGCAAGCTATGAGCCTTATTGTGATGATAAGTATACAGAAGATTTAGATATTTTAGGTTAAGACCTAAAAACATAAAATATAAATAAAAGGAAAAACTAATGGAAGAAAAAAATAACGGATTTTTAAAAAGAGCAGATGCACATATTGCTTTAGCAAATGAACAAATGGTAGAAGGTTTAACAGCAGGAGATATCAGTGCTTCTTTTATGTATGGAGCAGCTAGGTTCAACGCATGGATCGCAGCATCTTCATTTGATACAAGAGAAGATATGATAGAAGAAAAAGAAACAGCAATTGCATACTTTATGGAAGAGTATAAAAAAGCATTAACTGAACACTTAGATCATCATGCTGATCATTACGACTTCACACAAAACCAGTCTTAATAGTTAGATAATACAAATATAAAAAAGTCCCATCAATATGATGGGACTTTTTTTATGTCTAAAATTATTTTTATTTAATTAAATAAAAAAAGGGGAAAGTCAAAATGACTTTCCCCTTTTTTACAAATCGTAATATAGATTAAACTATATCACAACCTTTTTCACCTTCAACTATGTCACCGATAACATAACCGTCAGTTTTAGAAAGAATTGCATCTACTTCAGAAGGGTTAGCAACTAAAATCATTCCTACACCCATGTTAAATGCTCTGAACATTTCAGATTCTTCAACGTGTTGACCCATAAGTTCAAAGATTGGTAATACTCTTACTTGGTCTCTTTTTACTACAGCTCTTAAGTTGTCAGGTAAAACTCTTGGTAAGTTTTCAACGATACCACCACCAGTGATGTGTGCTAATGCGTTGATGTTTTCTTTACAAGCTTTGAAGTCTTTTACGTAGATTCTTGTTGGCTCTAAAAGTGTATCGATTAAAGTTCGACCATTAAAGTCGTCTTCAAATTTCATACCTAATTTATCTAATAATAGTTTTCTTACTAGTGAGAAACCATTTGAGTGAATTCCTGAACTTGGAAGTGCAATTAAAACATCACCAGCTTGAACTTTAGAAACTCTATCCATCTCAGATTTTTCAGCGATACCTACACAGAAACCAGCTAAATCAAAGTCACCTTCTTTGTACATACCAGGCATCTCAGCAGTTTCACCACCGATTAAAGCACACTCAGATCTGATACAACCTTCAGCGATACCTTTTACAACTGCAGATGCTTCTTCTACTTCAAGTTTAGCAGTAGCATAGTAATCTAAGAAAAATAATGGTTCACCAAAGTTACAAATTAAATCATTTGAACACATAGCAACTAAATCAATACCAACAGTATCAAATTTTTGAGAATCGATAGCTAATTTTAGTTTAGTTCCAACACCATCTGTTCCAGCTAAAATAACTGGTTCTTTGTATCCTGTTGGTAATTCAAATGCACCAGCAAAAGAACCTATCCCACCTAAAACACCTGGAATTTTTGTTGATTTTACATATGGTTTAATATTTTCTACGAAACTGTTACCAGCATCGATATCTACTCCAGCGTCTTTATATGAAATTGTACTCATGTTTTATATCCTACTACATTTTTTTGTTAAAATACAAAGAGGGCAAAAATTTAATAATCCGGCAATAAGAGGTAGTACGCCTAAGTACCACCATGTCCAAGCCAATGTTCCATCGCTTAATAAATAACCTACAACAATAGCTGTTATACCAATGATTATTCTAAACGCTCTACAAAAGCTTCTTATTTTGTCGAATGTATTCATAATTTTCCTCTTTAGTTTTCTCAAGTTATTAGAGTTTAACTATTTTTTGGTATTATATCCAAAATTAATTTAAAAGGCTTATAAATGGCAAGTAGTGATAATAAAAACTATGCATACGATGAAATGATGGTACATGTAGCAATGTGTTCTCATAAAGATATAAATAAAGTTTTAGTAGTTGGTAACGTTTCTGAAGATTTTAAAGGTGAATTAGCAAAACACGAATGTAAAGATATTACATATAGTGATGAGTTAAATGTAGATGATAAATTTGATATTATTCTTTATAACAATGGTGTGCCATCTGAATTAGACATGGCAAATGTTGAAAGATGTCTAGAGCCTAAAAAAGGTATCTTTGTAACTAAAGCTACTTCTGCTAGTAGAGATATTGAAGCTGCTAAAGAAGAATTATCAAATATAGGAAAAAATTTCTGGATTTGTATGCCATATAGTTTTGGACATACTACTCTTGTATTTGCTTCAAAAAAATACCATCCACAAGCTGAGATAGTACTTCAAGTTTCTGATTTATTAGAGGGTTGTAATTATTATTCTACTGAAGTACAAAACGCTGCATTTGTTTTTCCTGCAAATATTACAAAAGCATTAACAGGTATCGCAAAAAGATAATTTAGAAATCTAATCTATCTCAAGTATGAGATAGATTAGTTTCTAAAATCCTAGTTTAAGTACAATCTTTCCAAGTGAAGCCGCATTTAAAGGTTTCAAAATATAGTTTTTTGCACCAGCTTTGATAGCTTTTCGAACCTTTTGTTCTTCACCATGAGATGTCACCATTATTACTAGTGCATTTTTATCATACTCTTTAATTTTAACAACAGCATCAATACCATCTTTGATATCATTTTGCTCAGGCATAGTAATGTCCATCGTAACGAAGTCAGGGTTACATTTTTTGTATTCTTCGATTGCTGTATATCCACTATCCGCTTCACCCACAACTGTATGTCCAAGTTTTTCAAGAACACCTCTAATATTCATTCTCATTATTCTTGCATCATCTACTATTAATACATTTGCCATATTAAAATACCTTTTATCACGAGTTTAAATTGGAATAGAAAATCTAAACTCTATCCCAATATTTTCTTTATTTATTACAATCATTGTACCATTTAATATTTCAAGTTCCCCTAAAATCGAAGCTAAACCTACGCCTCTACCTGATATATCTGTAACAATATCAGTTGTACTAAAATTATCTAAAAAAATTATTTTTAATATTTCTTGCTCTGATAATTTTTTCAACTCTTTTTTTGTATATAAATTTCTTTGTAAAGCTAACTCTTTTATATATTCAGTATTGATACCTTGTCCATCATCACTCACATTGATATATAAATTTTGATCATTTTTTGATACATCACAAATGATAGTTCCAAATTGTTCTTTTTCTTTTTCATAACGTGTTTCAAAATCTTCAATACCATGATCTACACTATTTCTAAATATATGAACTAGTGAATTTAAAAATGGTTTAAATTTATCTTCAATATAAATATCAGTACTATTGATGATAAGAGGATTGATTTGTTTATCTAGTTTCAATGATAATTGATCGACTAGTTTTTTGTAAGGATTTAAAAATGTATTGATATTATGAAAATATAAACTTTCTATATTGTTTGTGATATCTTTAAAGTCTGAAATCTCTGTACCTTTTAAAGAGTTTTTTGTTAGTTTATAAAACTTTTTAATTTTTTTAGTGATTTTTCTAAGTCTTTTTTTATTGATAGATATATTGTTTGAACTTTTAAATACCTCTTGTCCTAAAACATCTTTAAGTATCTCTATATCTTTTTCTAACCATGAAAACATCTCTTCTTCAGTTATATTTAAAATTTCATCATATATTTTTTCTTCATGTCTACTTGAGATAATATAGTTTTCAAAGTTATGTAACTCTTTTACTATATTTAACATCTCTTTTTGTGCAAATAGACCTTTATATGTATGAATCTCTCTTGCTAATGAGGGAAGCTTATCTAGAGTTTTAAAAGTATCTATATTTGATAGAAGTTTTTTATAATCATTTGTTATCTCTATAAATTGTTCCATAGAGGTAGCTGTTTCTACAACCATTTTGAGTATTTGTTGTTCCTCTTTAATCTTTTGTGATAACTCTTTCCTACTCGTAATATTAGTAAGAATAAGCATCATTTGTTCATTGTTTAAAACTTTATACTGAAGCTCAATAAATTTACCATGTAATAGTATTTCTGTTGGGAGTAATGATAAAAGTACCTCTTGCATATCTTCATCTTCTTCATCAAAAATATCTATAGCAGTTTCTTCAAACTCTTCAGCTTTATAATGCTCATCAAATAAAAGATTTGATATTTTTTTATCATCTATTTGTTCTCCTAAAATACTTAGAGTCTCTTTTGAGTATTCCGTTCCAATTTTCATCTCTTTATCAAAATACATAAAACCTTGACCAACATTATCAAGTAATGATTGTATTTCATGTTTAGCTGTTGCTAAATCTGTTGTTCTTTCTTTTACCTTTTTTTCAAGATTTACAGTGAGGTCTTCTACTTCTTTTTTAGATGTAATATCTTGTCTTATTGCACTATACCCTAGAAGATTTTGGTCCTTATCATACTCAGGAGTTATGATAGCTTCTACCCAATAATAACCACCATTTTTCTTTTTGTTTCTTACTTCTCCTCTCCACTGTTTACCTGATCTTATCGTTTTCCATAAGTCTTTAAATACAGCTTTAGGCATCTCTGGATCTCTTACAACATTTTGAGCTTTTCCTAATAACTCTGCTTCTGTAAATCCACTGATTTCACAAAATGCCTCACTCACATAAGTAATAGTCCCATCAGGGTCAGTTTTACTAGCAATAACATTTTTATCAAATGCTTTTAATAATCTTCTAATTTCTGCTGTTTTGTGTCTAACAAGTGATTTTAGTTTTTTATTATTATAAAGAACAAATGCCAAAACAAAAAGAATAACTCCAATGATTTTAAATATAAAAGACCAGTCAGTTTTGTTTGTAACCCTTACTTGAGTCCATTTAAGAAATATACTATTAATTTCTGCTTCTGTAATAGTATTGATTGCTTTGTCAATAATTGATAGAGCAATAGGATCAAAATCTTTTGTTATTGCAATCTTTAAATCAAGTTGGAAATCTGTTTTATAAGCAATTTTAAGATCATTAAATCCTAGTGAATTAATATAATATTTTGCCTTGGTAGCATTTACTACATATACATCGATTTCACGTTTTTGCAATTGTATAAATCCATTTTGGTCTATTTTTTTAAGTTCTATAAGTTTGATATTTGGTTTGTTTTCTTTGATTAATCCATGTATCGTGGAAGCTTCATTTACTGCTATTTTTTTGTCTTTTAATCCTTTAAAACCATTTGTATAATCTTCATTTTTTCTTGTAACAAACACATAGGGAGTAGATAATAAATTATTTTTAGTAAAATTCATCGTCTCCTGTCTTTTTTGTGTTATTCCTACTGCACTATACATCTGTACTTCTTTATTTTCTACTTTTTTAATAGCTTCTGGCCATGTATTTGATGGGCTAGATATGAAGTTTATATTTGATCTTTGTTCTATTAGACGAAGTAAATCAGCCACTATACCTACATGTTTTTCTATTCCATTTTTCCATTCAAAAGGGCTCCAATCTGGATCAAAAACATATTTTATAGGAATTTTTTTATCAAGCCATTGTTCCTCTTCTTTTGTAAGTTTTAATTTATTTCTAGTTGATAAGTCCATTTGATCACGAAGTTTTACAAACTCTTCTTTTGGAATAGTTTTAAATGCTTTATTAATAATTGAATTTAGTTCTGGATAAGAATGATTTATACCAATCGAAACTTCTCCATATCGATCGTATATTTTTTTTACTATTTTAAGTCCATGTTCTTTTATCTTTTTTTCATCGATAAAATATGAAACTAGGGCAACAGCTTCATTTGAAGAGCTAAGTTTTTTGTACATAGTATCAACATCTATAACATCGATTACATTTACAGTAGGCACTTTTTTACTTAACATTTTATGTGTAATTGCATTTTCTTTGAGATAAACTGTTTTATGTTTTAAATCTTGCAAACTTTTAATTGAATTGTTATCTTTTTTAGTAATTAAAAAACAAGGGGTAAAATTATATGCAGGAGAATAAAAAAAATGTTTTTCCTCTCTTTGTTTACTCCAACTTAAACCCATTATTCCATGTACATATTTACCATCAACTGCATTATCATAACCAAACTTCCATGCATCAAATTCTATGGGAACAAGATTTGTTCCCATGTGTCTATTGATAAGTTTTAAAATCTCGGTATGAAGGTTTCTACCATCTTTAATTTTTGGCCAATAGTCCATAACTGCTATTCTAGTGATTGGATTGTCTTGAATCCATTGTTGCTCTTTAGGTGTGAGGGGTTCATTTATGGCTTGAGACTGATGTGTTAGTGCAAATAACACATTACACATTATAAGTAGTAGTAAAAAACTTTTTTTCATTATATATCCATTTAATATTTATAGTAATTATTATAGCAATAAAGACATTTCGAATAAATTTAGAATTTACTCAAATAATTGTTATGGTATAATTTGTTACTAATTAGAAGGTATAAAGAATTGGAAAATAAGATAGATAATAGTTTTAAACATGCAATTGCATTAACAGGTGGAATAGCAACAGGAAAAAGTACAGTTACTTCTTTATTTATGCTTCATGGCTTTTTAACAATAGATGCTGATAAAATAGCACATAAGTTGTTAAATATACATAGCTTAGATATCGCAAAATTATTTGGTGATGAATATGTAGAAAATGGTCAAGTAATACGAAAAAAACTGGGTGGATTGATTTTTAATGATGAAAAAGAAAAAGAGAAATTAGAGAAATTTATACATCCACTTATCAAAGAATCAATTATAGATGAAGCAAAAATATTTGAATCTCAAAAAAAACCATATCTAATTGATATTCCATTGTTTTTTGAAAAACAACATTATAATATTGAAAAATCAATAGTTGTATATACGTCAAAAGAAACACAAATAGAAAGATTGATGAAAAGAGATAATTCTACAGAAGAAGAAGCACTGTCTCGGATAAATAATCAAATGGATATAGAAGAAAAAAAACTACTTTCTACATATATCATTGATAATACTAAAAATTTAAAAAGTCTTCAAAATGAAGTGGAAAGAATAAAAAACTTATTAGTATAGAATAAATCTGAGGTTTATTCTATACTTTCCCTGCTAACATTCCATACACTGTCATTGGCTTAAGCAGATAGATTTTTAATAACCACCAAATATATCTCTCTTTTGTTGGATCGATTAATGATGTTATCGCAGCATTTTTTCCACTTCCCGTTTTTTTAGAAGCCCAATTAAATTCTGCAAGCATAACTGTTCCTATATCAGTTATAAGAGGACAAACAGTATATCCATCGTATTTAAGATTAGTGGCAGGAATTTCACCTTTTTCCATCATTGAGATGATATTGTTTACTACTACTTTGTATTGTTTTCTGACACTTCCACTTGTTTTACCCATCGGAACAGCCGCAATATCACCTAAAGCAAACACATTAGGAAACTTTACGTGTTGTAATGTTTCTTTATTTACAGGAACCCAACCTTTTTTAGAACCAAGTTTTGAATTAGCAATTTCATCTGGTGCTTTCATAGGTGGCGTAACATGAATAAAATCAAATTCTTTCTCAACTGTCGAGTGAATTGTTTCTTGAATATTTTCTTCTAAATCTTTATCATATACTTCTTTAACTTGACTATGATCATCAAATACAGCTATACCATTTTTAATCTCAGTTAAATTATGTTTATATGAATAGTTCATATTTCTTTTTCTAAATTGATCCACGATTGCAGTATTGTAGTCTTTTATTCCAAACATTTCGCCACTATTTGGATAAAAATGTAAATCAGCATTTGCTCGAGCAGCTGCACCAGCTTCATTTAATCTAGCATTTGCAAGATACATGATTTTTTTTGGAGCTCCTCCACATTTAATAGGAGTATTAGGATGAGTAAAGATACCTTTTACTTTTTCACCTTTTTTTGCTTGTGCAATAAAAGCTTGCATATTAGTCCATGTTTGTTCTGCTCCATCTGCAGTGTAGATTGAAGATACACCTTTTGAAGTTAATGCTTTTATCGCATCGATATTATTGCCCGTTGAGTATAATTCACCAACATCTTCAAGTCCTTTAATAGCAGAATAGTTAAGTTTAACTCCTGCTGCAATAACTAAAAAGTCATACTTGATCTCTGTTCCTTTATCTGTTTTTATAATATTGTTATCAGGATCAAATTCGATTGCTTTTTCTTTTACTATTTTACTGTCATAAGGGATGAAATCATCTCTTTGATAAAGGATATCTGTTTTTTTCCATAGTCCAGCACCTATTAGTGTTTGACCAGGCTGATAAGAAACAGAATCAGCTTCAGGTTCTATAATTGTAATATCGGGATTTGATAAACTCTTAGATAGTCTTGCAGCTGTTGACATACCAGCTAATCCACCACCAACAATTACGATTTTTCCTTTTGCTTCACTAGTTTTATCTTCAGTTTCTGCCTTAGCTTCTGTACTACCAAGAACAAAAGTAGCTCCACCAAGTCCCATCATTTTCATGGCATCTCTTCTTGAAATTCCCTGTTCTTTTAATAGGTAATCTAGTTGTTCTAAATCTTTTTGAACATCTCTATTTTCAATCATTATTGTTCCTTTGATTAATTATTAAAGTAGACTAACACAAAAAAAATAACAGATACCTTGATTTTTACTAGAGATTAAAAAATAATAATATTTGTTTATACTGTATATTTGTTATATTCATCTTTAGTATTAATATTTGCAAATTGATCATCATTGTTAAAAAGTATTTCTTTATAGTTTTTTGAAGATTTAATAAGCGTATTTATTTTGTGTATATCATCATTGAGTAAGTTTTCAATGATTGGTAATAGTGATTTTGAGAAGACTCCGCAAAGGTTATGAGTGTTTGAACTGTCTTTTGCAATAGTTATATCATATTGAGTTGACTGTAAAACTAACTCTTTAAATGTATCTATTTCTATAAAGGGAACATCTACAGTAGTAATAAAAACTTTTTCATCTTCGATATTACTTAAAATTGATTTTAATGCAATCATAGGTGAATAAATCTCTTGAGATTCATCGATTAAAAGTTGTGCATCAAAGTTAAATTTGTTGTTTTTACTAGAGATAAAAATAGTATTAAAAATTTTTGAGAGTTTTGAGTATTGGTATTCGATTAGAGTATCAAACTTTTTAAAAGGAAGGAGGGATTTATCTTCCCCCATTCTTCTACTTGCTCCACCACTTAGGATGACGCAAGGTATATTTATCATTTTATAATGATGCTGGATCTGTAATATATCCACTAATTGCTGAAGCAGCTGCAACAGCACTATTTGAAAGATAAATTTTAGAAGTTCTACTTCCCATTCTTCCTACAAAGTTTCTGTTAGTTGTAGAGATACAAACTTCGTCATCACCTAAGATTCCCATATATCCACCTAAACATGCTCCACAAGTAGGATTTGATACAACTGCACCTGCATCAATTAAGATATCCATGTACCCAAGTTTATTAGCTGTTTTTAAAATAGTTTGTGTAGCTGGTGTTACAATCATTCGGGTATGTCGAGCAATTTTTTTACCTTTTAAAATTTCAGATGCAATTTTTAAATCACTTAATCTTCCATTTGTACAAGATCCGATAAATACTTGATCTACTTTAATGTTATCTTGAACTGCAGTACTTACAGCATGACCATTATCTGGTAAGAAAGGATATGCAATTACAGGCTCTAGTGCAGCAACATCGATTTCAACTACTCTTGAATATACAGCATCTTCATCACTGTAAAATTCTTTTGGAGTATCTCTTAATCCATCATTTGCTTTAGCTCTTTCATCTAAAAACTCTCTTGTTATATCATCAACCGCAACGATACCATTTTTAGCACCAGCTTCAATTGCCATGTTACATAAAGAAAATCTATCATCCATAGTTAAGTATTGTATTGTATCACCTGTAAACTCTAAAGTTTTATATAAAGCTCCATCAACACCTAATATTCTAATAATTTCTAATATTAAATCTTTACCAGTAACAAATTCACTTGGTTTCCCTGTAAAAACAACTTTAATCGCTTCTGGTACTTTAAACCAGTTTCCACCAGTTACCATAGCAAATGCTAAATCTGTACTTCCCATACCTGTTGAAAATGCACCAAGTGCACCATGTGTACAGGTATGACTATCAGCACCAATGATAACATCACCAGGAATTACTAAACCTTTTTCTGGAAGTAGAGCATGCTCAATACCCATATCTTTTTCATCAAAAAAGTTTTTTAAATTATGTTTTTCTGCGAAAACTCTACTTACTTTAGCTTGGTTAGCACTAGCAATATCTTTTGCTGGAATAAAGTGATCAAGTACGATACTAAAACCATCTGGATTTGCTAATTTTGTTGCTCCACTCTCTTCAAAAGCTTTGATTGAGATTGGTGTTGTAATATCATTTCCTATAACCATATCGATAGGACTTCTTACAATTTCTCCCGCATATACATCATGTCCAACATGATTACTAAATATCTTTTCTGTTATTGTTTGTGCCATTTGTAAATCTCTTTTTTTGTATTATTTTCGCTATATTATCTAAAAAATCATTTTATACCACTTATAAGTATTTTGTAGTTACAATAAATTTATATAAAAGAGAAGGAATTATTTTGGATAATGAAAATATCATATTGATTGGTTTTATGGGAGTAGGTAAAGGAACTGTTGCCCGTGCTTTAGTAAAACAAAGTGATTATTTTGCAGTTGATACTGATGATTTAATAGAAAGTTTAGAAAATAAAAAAATAAAAAAGATTTTCGCAGAAGAGGGTGAACCGTACTTCAGAGCTTTAGAAAAAAAATGTGCATTATGGTGTGAAAAGAACATTCAAAACTCTATCATATCTACTGGTGGTGGTTTTTATAAACAAGAGAACATTCAAAAAATAGGTAAAATTGTTTATTTACAGTCTACTTTTGAAAAAATATTAGAGGGAATACATAACTCTCCAAACGCAAAGAAAAAACTAAAAAAACGTCCTTTATTAAGTAACTTAGAAGAAGCAAAAAAGATATATAATCAAAGAGTTAAAGAGTATGAAAATGTTGCTGATATCATTATAAACGTTGAAGATTGGGATGAAAATGTAGCAGCTCAAAATATATTAAAAGAGTTGTCAAAATAATAATTTAGAAATAAAATTTTTGAGTTTATAAAGTTTAAAGAATATTTCGATATAATCCACAACTTATTTTCGTTTGAGTAGTCTAACTACCAAACTTAATAATTCAAAATTTTCGCAAAGGAGTCCTAACAATGCCAAAGATGAAATCTAACAGTGGAGCTTTAAAAAGATTTAAAGTGAAAAAAAATGGTTCGATTAAAAGAGGAAGTGCTTTCAGAAGTCACATTCTTACTAAAAAAAGCCAAAAAAGAAAAGTAAATCTTAGAGGTCCACAAGTTGTTTCTGCTGCAGATTCAACAAGAGTAAAAAGAATGTTAAATAAAGCGTAAGCTTTATATTACTATCTTTTTTTAAGTCCAATAAAGAAACAGTCCCTCCGATTTAATTCGGATAAGTTCAGTACAATTGAGTACAGACACCAAATACAGAATATGTATTATGGTAAAGATAAGGAAACAATATGCCTAGAGTAAAAACTGGTACGACAAGAAGAGCAAGACATAAAAAAATTCTTAAACTTGCTAAAGGATTCTACAGTGGTAGAAGAAAACACTTTAGAAAAGCTAAAGAGGCTGTTGAGCATGCAATGCAGTACGCTTACAGAGATAGAAGACAAAAGAAAAGAGATTTTAGAAAACTTTGGATTGTTAGAATCAATGCAGCTTGTAGATTAAACGGTATGAGTTATTCAACATTCATTAACGGTTTAAACAAAGCTGGTATAACATTAGATAGAAAAATCTTAGCTGATATGGCTATGAACGACGCTGCATCTTTTGCAACAGTTGTTGCTAGTGCGAAAGCAGCTTTAGAAGCGTAATTTTTACACTTTTAGAGTAAAAAAGGGGAGATGTTAATTCATCTTCCCTTTTTTTATTTCTTTAAAAAATACTACTTATGAACAAGAAGGTATATTTCCTGAGTCATTTGCATATTCATAAAAAAAATCGTAATAATGTGGCAAATATTTTTCTTTAACATTTTTTATTTTTGGACAGATTTTTTTAATTTCCTTTTCTAATGCTCCTTTATCATAAATAGTTTCCCATTCATCCTGTGAATGTTTTGATGCCATTCTTGCACCAGTCATATTACATGCATTTTTAAGTTTTTTTGTAAAAAGTTTTTGTCCTTTTATAACATCTGCATTTATAACCGTAACACTAATGCTCAAGTAAATAACACTTAATAATATTAATTTACTCATTACAATCCTTTCTCTTTAAATTTACAATAGATTCTATCATGGATGTGTAGAAACTAAAATAAAATTATAAGTATTGTAAAATATGATATAATTCCAAATGAAATATTACATACTCAAAAAGTTAACAGAACATCTCTTACACTATAAAAATATTAAATATATTAAACGTGTTGATAACAATACACTTAAAATAGAATTTAACAATCAAAATATATATTATTTTGATCTTCCAAAAGGTAATGGTAACATATATAAAAAAGATAATAATGATAATATTAAGAAAGACTTTAATGCTCCATTTGATGTTATTTTACACAAAAGATTTACATCAAGTAATATAAAAAGTGTTAAGTTATTAAATGATGACAAAATAATACATATAGAAGTACAAAGTAAAAGTGCCTATAAAACAGAAACTACAATATTACAAATGGAATTTACAGGTAAAAATACAAATGTTATAATCTTAGATGAAAATAATATAATATTAGAAGCTTTACGTCATATTGATGAGTGGTCTTCAGTTAGAGTGGTAAAGGTTGGACTAGAGCTTTTACCTTTAGAAAAGCCTACTTTTGAATTTGAAGAAAAAGATATCGAAGATATAGATAAATTTTTGTTAGAAGTTTATAACAAAAAAGAAACACACGAATTAGAAAATGTTAAAAAACAAAAATATATACAATTAAATAAACAAGTAAAAAAAATTAATAGTATATTAGTCAAGTTAGATAACATTGATGTCTTATCTCAAAATGCTATTAAATATAATGATGAAGCGACGGTTATTTTATCTGATGTATATAGTTATGAAGGATATACCAAAAGTTTAAAAATACAAAATTCAAATGACCTTTTTAATAAAGCAAAAAAAACAAAACAAAAAATAAAAAATCAACATATAGAAGAAACAAATCTTACTCAAAAACTTGAGTTTTATAAAAGACTTATATTAGTGATTGAAAATGCAACAACAAAAGATGAGATTGAATTTTACATGCCTAAAAAAGATAAAAATCAAAAAAAGACAAAAAAGGCCAATCCTTACAAAAGTTTTTTTATTGATGGATATAAAATTATGCTTGGGCGAGATGAAAGAGAAAATATTTATTTATTAGAAAATAGTAGAGCAAGTGACTTTTGGTTTCATTTACAAGGGGAAGTTTCTTCTCATGTTATAGTTTCTAATACTAAAAAAACAATACCAGAAAAATTGATACTAGAAGCTGCAAAAATATGTGCAAAGTTTTCGAGTGATTTTGGTGGTACATTTAATGTAGACTATACTCAAAGAAGAAATGTCAAAATACAAACTAGAGCAAATGTACTATATAATCCATACAGTACAATGGTAGTAAAAGTATAAAATACAAAATTTATTTATTTAGAAAAAAATTAAGGATAATTTAATAAAACATCCATTATAATTCCGCTATCAAACAAAAGACAACTAGCTTGATAAGGGTCCTTAGCTCAGCTGGTTAGAGCACTCGGCTCATAACCGAGTGGTCGAAGGTTCGAGTCCTTCAGGACCCACCACTTTTAGTTTGACACTTATTTTTAAGCGGGAGTAGCTCAGTTGGCTAGAGCCTCTGCCTTCCAAGCAGATTGTCGCGAGTTCGAGTCTCGTCTCCCGCTCCACTTAAAAATCAAAAATTATTATGTTGCTTCAGTAGCTCAGTTGGTAGAGCAGCTGATTTGTAATCAGCAGGTCGTAGGTTCAAGTCCTATCTGAAGCTCCACTAATCAAAACATCACAACTATTTATCATAATTCAAATCATATTTAACATAAACTCATTATATTTATTAACATATTAGATTAATTGTAAGTTTGTCTATTTTAGTTAAACAAAGATTTAGAACTACAACTGTAAAATGCAAATAATATAAATACTAAAAGGCAAAGAATTGGAAAATTCAGTAAAAAAGATATTAGAACATATCGGTGAAGATCCTGAACGAGAAGGACTATTAGATACACCAAAAAGAGTACAAAAAGCTTGGGAATTCATGTGTAGTGGTTATAAACAAGATCCTAAAGAGATAATGCAATCAGCACTATTTACAAGTACAAATAACGAAATGGTTATTGTAAAGGATATAGAGCTATATTCTACTTGTGAACACCATATGTTACCTATTATAGGAAAAGCGCATGTTGCGTATATACCAAATGGTAAAGTTATAGGATTATCTAAAATTCCAAGAGTAGTAGACGTATTCTCAAGACGTTTACAAATTCAAGAACAATTAACAGAACAAATTGCGGATGCTATAAATGAAGCGATTGATCCAAAAGGTGTTGCTGTAGTAATTGATGCACGACACATGTGTATGGAGATGAGAGGTGTTCAAAAAATTTGTTCTACAACTATTACTTCTGCATTAAGAGGAATTTTCAAAAAAGAGAAAAAAACAAAAGATGAATTTATGTCAATAATTGCATCTTCATTTCATAAATAAAAAGTTCAAATAATTCATTTTAAGAATTCTTTATATTCTATTCTAGCCATACTTTTTACATATTTGTAATAAGTGTGGTTTTTTTTAGAAGTAAAACTCCACTAGTACTAATTCAATTTACTTATTTTATAACGTAACTCTTTTCTATTTCATTAATATATACAAAATGTATAAACATAATATTTAACTTAATTAAGTATAAAATACAGCATCTAGATAGTTTTCCTTTTTAAAAGGAAATAAATAGGCTGTAAAACTCATACGAACACCATTATACTTGACATCTAAGAACAAAAACGATATAATCCGCGTCCATACATTGGTTAGAGTGATACAAAACACACGGTTTTGGATTAGTTCTAATGAGTTCTTTAAAGGAAAAAAAATGGAAAAAATTAGATTAAAGTTAAAAGCTTACGATCATAGAGTTCTTGATCGTTCTGTTGCTTCAATTATAGAAGCTGTTAAAAGAACAGGTGCTGAGTTAATAGGTCCAATCCCAATGCCTACTAAAATCAGAAAATACACTGTTCTTAAATCTCCACACGTTAATAAAGACGCTAGAGAGCAATTTGAAATCAGAGTTCATTCAAGAATGATCGATATCGTATCTGCAACACCAGATACAGTTGATAGTCTTATGAAACTTGATTTAGCACCAGAAGTTGATGTTGAAGTTAGATCAATGGGCCAAGAGTAGAAAGGAGTTATAGATGGAATTTATTGTAGAAAAAATCGGAATGAGTCGTACTGTAACTGTTCCTGCTGTACCAGTTACTCTAGTAAGAGTTGTTGATACTAAGGTTTGTGAAGTTAACGAAGGCGTAGCTATTGTTGCTTATAACAGTGGTAAGAAATTTAACAAAACTATAGAAGGTCAACAAAAAAAGTATGACTTATCTGCAGAGTTTAACAGATTTGCAACATTAAATGTAGCAAATACAGAAGCTGGTGATATTGATACAGCTGCTTTAGTTGAAGGTGTAGTTATTAAATCTACATTTAAAACAAAAGGTAGAGGTTTTGCTGGTGTTGTTAAGAGATATAACTTCGCTGGTGGTAGAGCATCACATGGTCACAGAATGGGTAGAACTACTGGTTCTATTGGTAATGCGGAATGGCCAGGTAGAGTTATGCCAGGTAAGAAAATGCCAGGTCACTATGGTAACACTAATATTACACATAAAAATGATGTAGTTTCATTTGATGCTGAAACAGGAATCCTTGTTCTTAAAGGTTCTGTAGCTGGTTCAAATGGTAGTTTTGGTAGAGTAAGGATTGCATAATGAGTAAATTATTAGTATTAAATGAAAAATTTGAACAAGCTGGTGATATAGCTTTAGGTGAAAAATTTGAGGGAATTAATTCTCACAACTTACACTTATATGTTAAATCATATTTAGCTGGGATTAGAGCAAATACTGCAAGAGTAAAAAACAGATCTGAAGTAAGCGGTGGTGGTAAAAAACCTAAAGCTCAAAAAGGTTCTGGTGGTGCTAGATGGGGATCAATGAGATCACCATTATTTGTAGGTGGTGGACAAGTTTTTGGACCATCAAAAAGAAACTATAATCAAAAAATTAATAAAAAGCAAAAAGTTTTAGCACTTAGATATGCTATCAATGCTCAAGCTGAAAGAGGATCTATACTTGTTACTGATTCTGTTAAAGTTGAGTCTGGTAAAACTAAAGATGCAAGAGCTATTGTTAATAAATTAAACAAAAGAGATCTTTTAATTGTTGTTGAAAACTATGATGATAATACATATTTAGCTTTCAGAAACATCAAAAATTGTTATGTGATTGAAAAATCAGAATTAAACGCTTATTTAGTAGCTGCTTACCACTCGATTTTAATCGAAAAAGCAGTAATAGATAGCTTATTATTAGTATAAGAGGTATAGGAAATGGCAGATATTACAGATATCAAATCAATTGTTTATACAGAAAAAACTATTGAGCTTCAAGAAAATGGTGTAATTGTTGTACAAACAAGCACTAGAATGACAAAGAATGGTTTAAAAGAAGTATTTAAAGAATATTTTGGTGTAACACCTATGAAAGTTAATTCTTTAAGACAAAGTGGTAAAGTTAAAAGATTTAAAGGAAAAGTTGGTTCAAGACCAGATTTCAAAAAATTCTATGTTACATTACCTGAGGGCGCTGAAATAGCGAACCTTTCAGCATAAGGGAGTAGGAAATGGCAATTAAAAAATTTAGACCAATAACACCTGCAAGAAGATTTATGTCTGTTATGGATACTTCTGATATTACTTCAAAAGCAACTGTTAGATCTCTTTTAGTTAGAGTTAAAGCAAGTGCAGGTAGAAATAATAACGGTAGAATCACATCTAGACATAGAGAAGCTGGTGCAAAAAAACTATACAGAATTATTGATTTCAAAAGAAATAAATTAAACGTTCCAGGAACAGTAGCTACTGTTGAGTACGATCCGTACAGAAACTGTAGAATTTGTTTAATCAATTATGCTGATGGTGAAAAAAGATATATTATTCAACCTTCAGGTTTAAAAGTTGGAGATGTTATTGCTTCTGCTGAATCAGGACTTGATATTTTACCAGGTAATACAATGAAACTTGCTAACATTCCAGTTGGTACAATGGTTCATAATATTGAAATGAAACCAGGAAAAGGTGGACAAATCGCTAGATCTGCTGGTGGATATGCTCAAGTTATGGGTAGAGAAGACAAGTATATTATCTTAAGATTACCATCTGGTGAAATGAGAAAAATTCTTTCTGTTTGTATGGCAACTATTGGTATAGTAGGAAATGAAGATTTCTCTAATATGGTAATTGGTAAAGCTGGTAGACAAAGACATCTTGGTAAAAGACCACAAACTAGAGGATCTGCAATGAACCCTATCGATCATCCACATGGTGGTGGTGAAGGTAAGACTAATTCAGGTAGACATCCAGTTACTCCATGGGGTATGCCAACTAAAGGTTATAAAACTAGAAAGAAAAAAGCTAGTGATAAACTAATCATTTCAAGAAAAAAGAAATAAGGGTATAAAATGGCAAGAAGTATAAAAAAAGGTCCATTTGTTGATGCTCATTTAGCTAAAAAAGTAGCTAAAGCAATTGAGTCTGGAGACAAAAAACCAATCAAAACTTGGTCAAGAAGAAGTATGGTATTACCTGATATGATCGGTCTTACATTTACAGTACATAATGGAAGAAATTTCGTACCAGTAAATATTACAGAAAATCACATTGGATACAAATTAGGTGAATTCGCACCAACTAGAACTTTTAAAGGTCACAAAGGTTCAGTACAAAGAAAGGTAGGTTAATCGAGTATGGGTAAAGCTACATTAAAATTTATTAGACTATCTCCAATTAAAGCTAGATTAGTTGCTAGAGAAGTTCAAGGTATGAATGCAGAAGTTGCAATTGCATCTTTAGAATTTACACCTAACAAAGCTGCTGGAATTATTGCTAAAGTTATTGCTTCTGCAGTTGCTAACTCAGGTTTAGAGCCAGAAGAAGCTATTGTAACAAGTTGTAGAGTAGATAGAGGTCCAGTTCTTAAGAGATTTACTCCAAGAGCTAGAGGTAGTGCTTCTCCAAAACATAAGCCAATGGCACATATATATGTTGAAGTAAATGCTATAGAAGGAGACAAGTAATGGGTCAAAAAGTTAATCCTATTGGACTTAGATTAGGGATCAATAGAAACTGGGAAAGCAGATGGTTTCCAAAAAAATCTACAATGCCTGAAAACGTTGCAGAAGATAACAAAATAAGAAAATTCGTTAAAAAAGAATTATATTATGCTGGTATTGCGCAAACACTTATCGAAAGAACTACTAAAAAAGTTAGAGTTACTATTGTAGCTGCTAGACCTGGTATTGTTATCGGTAAAAAAGGTGCTGACGTTGAAAAACTTAAGAATAGCCTTAAAGCATTAGTTGGTAAAGATATTGCTGTTAATATTAAAGAAGAAAGAAAACCTTTCTTATCTGGACAATTAGCTGCTGAAAATATTGCACAACAACTTGAAAGAAGAGTTGCATTTAGAAGAGCTATGAAAAGAGTTATGCAAAATGCAATCAAGGGTGGAGCTAAAGGTATTAAAGTATCTGTTTCTGGTAGACTTGGTGGAGCTGAAATGGCTAGAACTGAGTGGTATTTAGAGGGAAGAGTTCCTTTACATACATTAAGAGCTAGAATTGATTACGGTTTTGCTGAAGGTCATACAACTTATGGTTGTATTGGTATTAAAGTTTGGATTTTCAAAGGTGAAGTACTTGCAAAAGGAATTCCTGTAGAAAAATCAGATGATAATGACAAATCTAAAAGACCATCAAAAAGAAGAGGTAACTAACAATGTTAATGCCTAAAAGAACTAAATACAGAAAAGAAATGAAGGGTCGAAATAGAGGTAAGTCTTTTAATGCTAACACATTAGCTTACGGATCTATTGGTATCAAAGCTTTAGAACATAGTAGAATTGACGGTAGACAAATTGAAGCTGCCAGAATTGCTATGACAAGAAAAGTTAACAGAACAGGTAAAATATGGATTATGGTATTCCCTGCTAAACCACTTACTGCTAAACCACTTGAAACAAGAATGGGTAAAGGTAAAGGTTCAGTTGATAAATACGTTATGAATATTAAGCCAGGTAGAATTATTTTTGAGATGGCTGGGGTTGATGATGATCTTGCTCGTGCTGCTTTTGCATTAGCTCAAAGTAAACTTCCTTTTAAAACAAAGATTGTAACAAAAGAGGGTGAAAATGAATTATTCTGATATCAGTGCAAAAACTTTAGAAGAGTTAACAGCATTATTAAAAGAGAAAAAGGTGCAACTTTTTGAACTTAGACTTAAGTTAAAAACAATGCAATTAACAAACACAAGTGAATTAAAAGCAGCTAAAAAAGAGATTGCTCAAATTCAAACTGCTATTACAGCAGCGAAGTAAGGATTAAAATTATGAGTACACATAAAAGAGAAATCCAAGGTACTGTGGTAAGTATCGCTGGTGAGAAAACTGCTTCAATCTTAGTTGAGAGAAGAGTTATCCACCCAAGATATCACAAGACTGTAAGAAGATTCAAAAAATATTTAGTTCATGATGAAAAAGGTGAATTAAAAGTTGGGGATACAGCTATTGCTATAGAATGTAGACCATTATCTAAAACTAAATCTTTTAGATTAAAAACAATTTTAACAACAGGAGCACACGTATGATTCAAAGTTTTTCTAGATTAAACGTTGCTGATAACACAGGTGCTAAAGAGATCATGTGTATCAAAGTTCTTGGTGGAAGTCATAGAAGATATGCTACTGTTGGTGATGTTATTGTTGCTTCAGTTAAAAAAGCTCTTCCAGTTGGAAAAGTTAGAAAAGGTCAAGTTGTTAAAGCCGTTATCGTTAGAACTCATAAAGAAGTTCAAAGAGAAAACGGATCTTTAATTAGATTTGATGACAATGCAGCTGTAATTCTTAATGATAAAAGAGAACCTATTGGAACAAGAATTTTCGGACCTGTTGCTAGAGAAGTTAGATACTCTGGTTTCATGAAAATTGTTTCTTTAGCTCCGGAGGTATTATAATGGCAACTAAGTTAAAAATTAAAAAAGGTGATACTGTAAAAATTATCGCTGGTGATGACAAAGGTAAGACTGGTGAAGTTTTAGCTGTATTACCAACAAAAGGTAAAGTTATCGTTAAAGATTGTAAGATCGCTAAAAAAACAGTTAAACCATCAGAAGAAAATAAAGATGGTGGATTTGTTAATAAAGAGATGCCTATTGATATCTCTAACGTATCTAAAGTAGAAGGTGAATAAAATGGCTGCTAGATTACTTGAAAAATATAAAAGTGAAATTAAACCAGTTTTAGAATCTGAATTTCCTCAAAATAAAATGTTAACTGCTTCTTTAGAAAAAGTTACAATTTCTGTGGGAACTGGTTTCGCTATGAAAGATAGTAAATTAATGCAAAATATTGCTGATACTATCTCTTTAATTGCTGGTCAAAAAGCTGTTACTGTTATCTCTAGAAAGTCAATTGCTGGATTTAAAGTAAGAGAAGATATGCCAGTTGGTGTAAAAGTTAACCTTAGAGGTGAAAGAATGTACGAATTTATTGATAAATTATGTTCAATCGCACTTCCAAGAGTTAAGGATTTTAGAGGTCTTGAAAAAAATGGATTTGATGGTGCAGGTAACTTTAACTTTGGATTAGATGAGCAATTAATGTTCCCAGAAGTTGAATTTGATAATGTTATTCAAACACACGGTATGAACATCTCTATTACTACAACAACAAGTAGTGATGAAGAATCTTATAGATTATTAGAGTTAATGGGTGTACCATTTACTAAAGGGAGAGCATAATGGCAAAGAAGTCAATGATTGCAAAACAACAAAGAGAACCTAAATTTTCTTCAAGAAAATATACAAGATGTTCTTCTTGTGGTAGACCAAAATCAGTTTATAGAGACTTTGGTCTTTGTAGAATTTGTTTAAGAAAAATGGCTAGCGAAGGTTTATTACCTGGTGTTAGAAAATCTAGCTGGTAAGCTAAAAAAATTTAAGGATAAAAGCCCATGATGAATGATTTAATCGCAGACGCTTTAACAAGAATCAGAAATGCATCAATGAGAAAGTTAGAAGTAACTACATTGATCCACTCTAATACTGTAGAAGCACTTTGTAAAGTGTTAAAAGAAAAAGAATATATCGAAGATTGTAAAGTAGTTGAAACTGAAGGTTCTCCAAAAAAGAACATTTCTGTTACACTTAAATATGATGAAAACGAAAATAGTGTTATTAACGAAGTTAAAAGAATTTCTAAATCAGGAAGAAGAGTTTATAAAGCTGCTTCTGAATTAAAATCTTTTAAAAACGGATACGGAACAATTATTGTTTCTACTAGTAAAGGTGTTATGAGTAATGAAGAAGCTTATAAACTTAACGCTGGTGGTGAACTATTATGTTCAATCTGGTAAGGAGTTAATATGTCAAGAATTGGTAAAAAAATTATCGCAATTCCAGCTGGAGTTGAAGTAACAGTTAATAGTGGAATTGTTACAGTAAAAAAAGGTTCTAAAGCTATCGACGTTGATACACATAACAGAGTTGGTGTAGAAGTTGTAGATGGTAACATTAATTTTTCTTTAGTAGGTGAAGAGTCTCAAGACCGAGCTTACTGGGGAACATACAGAGCGTTAACAAACAATGCTGTTATTGGTTTAACTGAAGGTTTCAAAAAATCTTTAGAAATCAATGGTGTTGGTTATAGAGCTGCTGTTAAAGGTAAAGTTTTAGAATTACAATTAGGTTTCTCTCATCCTATTAATTTTGATATCTCTGATGATATAGAAATTGTTGTTGAAAAAAACATAATTAATATTAAGGGTAGTAACAAACAAGAAGTTGGACAAGTTGCTGCGAAAATTAGAAGTTTCAGACCACCAGAGCCATACAAAGGTAAAGGTGTTAAGTATACTGACGAGCACATCGTTAGAAAAGCCGGTAAAACAGCTAAGAAATAAGGTATAAATTATGAGTAGAGCAAAAGATCTAGTAAAAAGAAATTCTTTAAGATTAAGAAGAAAAAAGAGAATTAGAGGAAGTATCAGCGGTTGTGCTGAAACTCCAAGATTAAGTATTTTTAAATCGAACAAATATTTTTATGCACAAGCAATTAACGATGTAGCTGGTACAACACTAGCTGCAGTTGATTCAAGAGTACTTAAATTATCTGTTAATAAAGAAAATGTTGTAACTGTTGCGGCTAAATTAGCTGAAACATTAAAATCAAAAAATATTGAATCAGTTGTATTTGATAGAAATGGTTACTTGTATCATGGTGTTGTAGCAACTTTTGCTGACGCACTAAGAGACAACGGAATCAAGTTATAAGGGGCAATGATGGCAATTAATAGAGATGATTTCGAAGAAGCTATTGTTAAAATAGGTAGAGTTACAAAAGTTGCTAAAGGTGGTAGACGATTTCGATTTACTGCTTTAGTAGTTGTTGGTGATAAAAACGGTACAGTTGGTTTTGGTGTTGGTAAAGCTAAAGAAGTTCCTGATGCTATTAAAAAAGCATTAGATGACGCATTTAAATCTTTAGTAACTGTTAAACTTAACGGTTCAACTATTAACCATGATATTGAATATAAATATAATGCAAGTAGAATCTTACTTAAGCCTGCATCTGAAGGTACAGGACTAATTGCTGGTGGAGCTGCTAGACCTGTTCTAGAACTTGCTGGTATTACAGATATTATTGCGAAGTCATTAGGTTCTAATAATCCTAATAACCTTGTTCAAGCTACTGTTGAAGCATTAGCTAAGATAAAAGGATAATAATATGTCAATTTTACAAGACTTACAACCAGCTGATGGTAGTACAAAAAACCGAAAAAGAGTAGGTAGAGGTCAAGCATCAGGTACTGGTAAGACTTCTGGTAGAGGTCAAAAAGGGCAAAAGTCTAGATCTGGTTATAAGATCAAAAGACACTTTGAAGGTGGTCAAATGCCACTTCAAAAAAGAGCTCCAAAAATCGGATTTCACTCAAGAGTTGTTAAACCTTATTCTATAAATGTAGATAAAGTTGTTAAAGTAGCAAATCTTGAAGAGATTACAATGGAAACTATTAAAGCTGTATATAAATTATCAAAAGAAGTAACTAAAGTTAAACTTATCGGTTCAACTACAAGTGAATTAGCTTCTAAGATAAAAGACGAAAACGTTACATACACAGGTAAATAATTCTTATGAATAAAGATCTATTAAATAAGATTTTAATTACATTAGGTTTTATTTTAATATACAGGGTACTGGCTTATGTTCCAGTACCAGGTGTAGATTTAACAGTGGTTAAAGAATTTTTTGACACTAACTCAAACAATGCATTAGGTTTAGTAAACATGTTCAGTGGGAACGCGGTTGAAAGACTAAGTATTATCTCATTAGGTATCATGCCTTACATTACTGCCTCAATTATTATGGAATTATTAGCTGCTACATTTCCTGCTCTTGGAAAAATGAAAAAAGAGAGAGACGGAATGCAAAAGTATATGCAAATCATTAGATATGCAACTATTGTAATTACATTTGTACAAGCTATTGGTGTTTCTATGGGATTAAATTCTCTTACTGGAAGTGCTGGGCAAAGTGCAATTATGATTGATATGGATACTTTTGTTGCTGTTTCAACTATCTCTATGATAGCTGGTACAATGATGTTGATGTGGATTGGTGAACAAATCACACAAAGAGGTATTGGAAATGGTATTTCTTTAATTATCTTTGCTGGTATTGTATCTGCTATTCCAAGCGCAATTGGTGGTACTATTGATTTAGTAAATAATGGACAAATGAACTTTTTAACAGTAATAGCAATATTAGTTGTTATTTTAGCTACAGTTGGTGCTATTATTTATGTTGAATTAGGTGAAAGAAGAGTTCCTGTTTCATATAGTAGAAAAGTTATTATGCAAAATCAAAGTAAAAAAATTATGAATTATATACCTATTAAAGTAAATTTAAGTGGTGTTATTCCTGTAATTTTTGCAAGTGCGATTTTGATGTTTCCTGCTACTATATTACAAGGAACACAAAATGAAACTTTAGTTGCTATTGCGGATTATTTAAATCCTAATAGTTATACTTTTAATTTTATTACGTTTTTATTCGTAGTATTTTTTGCTTACTTTTATGCTTCAATTACATTTAATGCAAAAGATATTTCTGAAAACTTAAAAAAACAAGGTGGATTTGTTCCCGGTATCTCTCCAGGTATGGGTACACAAAAACTTTTAAATGAAGTTGCAAGTAGACTTACATTTTGGGGTTCTATTTATCTTGGTATGATTGCTACTGTGCCATGGCTTATTGTTAAAGCTATGGGTGTTCCATTCTTCTTCGGAGGAACGGCTGTTTTAATTGTAGTTCAAGTTGCTATTGATACTATGAGAAAAATAGAAGCACAACAATACAATGACAAATATAATACTCTTAGTGCAACTGGTTTATAAGTAAATTATGGCAATTCCATTAAGAAAAGCTACTGACATTGAAAAACTTCGTACAGCAGGTAATGCTGTTGCGAAGACTCTAGACTATCTCCAAAAAAACGTTAAAGCTGGTATGACACTTTTAGAAGTTGATGCTATGGGTGAAAAATATTTAAGAGCTTTAGGTGCACGACCTGCATTTAAAGGTCTTTATGGTTTCCCTAATGCTGTTTGTACATCTTTGAATGAAGTTGTTATTCATGGTATGCCAACAAATGAAGTTTTAAAAGAAGGTGATATCTTAGGTCTAGATATCGGTAGTGAAATTGACGGTTGGTATGGTGATGCTGCTATTACGATGCCAATCGGTAAAATAAGCAAAGAAGATGAAGCTCTTATAGCTTGTAGTAAAGATGCTTTGTATCACGCGATAGATATTATTAGAGATGGTATGAGATTTAAAGAATTAAGTTTAGCACTTGAAGAATTTATCACGGGACGAGGGTATGTTCCATTGGTAAAATTTTGTGGTCATGGTATAGGTAGAGAACCTCATTGTGATCCAGAAGTGCCAAATTATCTTGATTCTCCTAATGCTAAACAAGGGCCTAAAATAAAAAATGGAATGATTTTTTGTTTAGAACCTATGATATGTCAAAAAGATGAAGAGCCTATAATTGATGAAAATGATAAATGGTCTGTACGAAGTACAGATGGTTTACGTACTAGTCATTATGAGCATCAAGTTGCTATTGTAAATGGCAAAGCTGAAATATTAACTAAACTATAAGTTAGAAGGAATAAGAAATGGCAAAAGATGATGTAATCGTTGTTGATGGTAAAGTTAAAGAAGTTTTACCTAATGCAACATTTAAAGTTGAACTTGATAATGGTCATATTGTATTGTGTCATATATCAGGTAAAATGAGAATGCACTATATAAAAATACTTTTAGGTGATACTGTAAAAGTTGAAATTACTCCTTATTCATTGGATAAGGGAAGAATAACACATAGATATAAATAAGTTTTTATTTAATCTATTACAAAAAAGGGGGAAGTTTTAACTTCCCCCTTTTTTTATGCCAATTTTTTATATTAAGAAATTCTTTCTTGTTCTAAACTTAGTCTTTCCTCTAACTTTTGTTTTTGATCAATTAAAAACATAATGTTCTCTTTTAATGCTTTTCTGTCTTGGTAAGATTCAATTATAAACTCATACAATTTTGGCCTATTTTGTTTCCAGTTATGTAAAGTTGTCTTATTTACTTCAAGATCACTTTCCATTTTTCGCAAACTGGGTCCTTTTTTTGCTTGTGGTGCAGTCAATTACTATCCTTATATTGATATATCTGTGAATTGTACAATTATGTGGAACATAAGTCAATGATAATTATATTTTTGTTCCAATTAATGGAACAAAAGATGCTGAAAGGTTAACTTTGTATAATTTCTTTAATGAATATGACACATGAAAAGAAATCTGAATTATTACATCTATTAAATAGTAAAAAAATGTTTGGAATAGAACATATTGAGATGATAAAGTTTAGAGAAGAAAAACTTCATTTAAATCAATTACCAACAGATATTGATACATTATATGATTATGTATCAAATTGCTCATTATGCAAGTTATCAAAGAATAAAATATCTTTTGACTTTGATAGAGGTGATAGAAAAAGTAAAATTGTATTAATCACTTTAAATAATAGTAATGATAATGAACGAGAATTTCAACATTTTAGTTCAATATTTGACAATATATTAAACATTAATATTAATCAGATATATATGACAAATATACTAAAATGTACAGTCAAGATAAACAAAGATAATTTAAATGATGAAATTTATCAATGTATTAATTATCTAGAGCAACAAATTAAAATATTAAAGCCTAAAACAATAATTACTTTTGGCATTGCTTTCAATCATTTAATGAATAGTAATGATGATATTACTGATGTGTCAGGAAATTTATTTGAATATAATGGGATAAAATTAATACCATTATTGGGATTGGACTTTATAAACAAAAATCCGTCATATCAAGAAAAAATGATTAGTGATTTACAAAAAATAAAAATTATAATGGATGAAAAATGAGAATTATATTACCTTTTCTTTTAACTTTATTTCTGCTGACTGGTTGTACTACAACAAAGTATAGTGTTCAAAAATACGATCCTTTGAAAAATACTTCATCTGATAATATTGTTAAAAAAACTGAAAAAATCATATCTAAAAGAAAAGAATTAGAAAATAAAGTAGAAATTGAGAATCATACGTTGGCAATTGTATTTCCTTCTTATACTATTGGTAAATATGCTTTGGAAGCAACAAATAGTATAAGTACTTATTTAATTAGTAAGAACAAAAAGTTTAAATTAAATGTATATGATATTGTTGTACAAAACAAAAAAAATATACTCAATGCAATCGCTCAAATACAAAAAGACAAAGTTACTAAAGTTATTGCTATGATTACTAAAGAGGATTTAATACATCTAAATGAGATTAACAATATAGGTAGAGTAAAATTTTATTTGCCTTTGATAAATAAATATGATGTTGAAAATATTGATATATATAGTAACTTGGATTTAACATTTGGTGCAATTAGTTATAAAGATCAATTTAAAAAATTAATTGAGTATGCTCAGGATAAACCTCTCGTGGAATTTTATGGAAATTCTGGTATTGGAAAAACTTTACATAACTATTTAAAAAATGAAAAAATTATATATGCAAAAAAAATTGATGATAATAATGGTAGGTATAAAAGGTTTCTTGAAAATAATAGAAGGTTAGATAATAGTGTTGTTCTTCTAAATACACCTGTTGTAAAAAGTTCTATATTACTATCAGCTATAAACTCTCAAGATTTAAATATCGCTTCTATTTTGTCAACACAATTAAATTATACTCCATTACTATTTTCACTTACACAAAAACATGATAGAGTGAAGCTTGTAATAGCAAATTCTATTGGTATTATTCCAAATGAGTTAGAAGAGTATAATAAACTTATAGGAAATAATTTAAGTTATAGTTGGGTGAATTATTCAACGATTATAGGTGCTGAATATTTAGTGAACAATAATATTGAGATATTTGATGATTTATCTTTAGAAGATAATCAAATAATATATCCAATAAAATTGTATAAAGTGGGAAGTAGTTCTTTTAAATTAATAAAATAAATTCTTTAAGAATTTATTTTATGTGATTTAATATTTGTGTTAAATCTTTTGTATCAATTATAATATTTGCTTCTTTTTTTAGAATATCTTTAGCACAAAATGCAATTCGAGTATCCGCTTCAGCGAACATGCTTCTATCATTTGCTCCATCGCCTACAACTAATGTATCAGCTTTAGTTACCCCTAAAATATTTTGAAGACGTCTTATCATATCCCCTTTACTATAATCAAACATCATATCTCCTCCAACTAAACCAGTTAAAAGTCCATCTTTATGATGTAATACATTAGAAAAGTCAGCATCTAATCCTAAAATGTCTTTGGCTGGACTTGTTCCAACTCTAAATCCACCTGAAAAACAGATAACTTTATAACCTTTTGCTTGTAATGCAGGTACTATTTCTAATGCTCCTGGCATAAGTGGTAAAGTTTTACCTATTTCAACAACTTTTTTATATTCTAAACCTTTTAATAATTCAACTCTTGTGATTAAACTCTCAAAAAAATCCAATTTACCATTCATTGCTAAGTCTGTTATTTCTGCTACTTCTTTTTCTAAACCAAGTTCAGCTGCGAAGAAATCAATTGTTTCACCATCCATTAAAGTTGAATCAAAATCAAATACTGCTAATTTCATTATTTATACCTTTTGTGTTATAATATCGGCCATTATATCGATAACTTCGTTAGAAGTTGATTTATTAAAAAGGCTAAACACATATGTTTGAAACTCTTATAAAAACATTAGAAGAAGATAAATATTTAACATTGGAAACGACTCCACCTCATGAGCCAACCATGAATAATATAATTGAAAAAATAGAAGAATACAACTTAGATAAAAAAGTAGATGGTTTTAGTACAACAGATAATCCTTTGGCTAAATTAAAATATGGTGCAATGTTTGCAAGTGTAAAATTACAGCAAAAATTTAATAAACCTGTAATTACTACTATGAGTATGCGAGATAAAAATAAAATAGCTTTACAAAGTGATTTGATAGGTGGAAATGATTTTGATCTACGTGCTGTTTTGGCTCTTACTGGAGATCCTGCTCATATGAGTGATCAGCCACATGCAAAAGGTGTATTTGAAGGAAACTCAACTATATTATTAGAAATAATCAATTCTTTTAATAACGGTATGGATTATGCGGGAAAACCTTTTAAAATCGCACCTAAAGAAATCTACCCATTTTCTGTTGTAAATTCATATGCAAAAAATATGAAATCTTTAGAAAAAAGAATGTTTAAAAAGGTATCGAAAAAAACACGAGGTATTATTACTCAGCCTGTTTATGATTTAGAAAATGCAAAACAGCTTGTGAGTTACATGGAAAATGTACAAAATGAATTTCAAGATGAGAGACAAAAAGCACAATTAATTATAGGTGTATTTCCTATTACAAGATTACGAACAGCACAATTTTTATCTTCACATGTACCCGGTATATATGTACCTCAAGACTGGATAGAAAAACTTGCAATTGCTGCTAAAATAAGCCCAGAAGAAGAGTATAAAGTTGGGATGGAATTAAGTTCTAATATTTTAAAATCTATCCAAGAGATACATCCTAAAATACATTTAATGACTGCAAATAAGTTTGATGTTGCAAATGAATTAATATCATAAAGAGGAAATAATGTTTACACTAAAAAAAATATGGAATGCTTTAAATCATGCAGGAAAACCATGGCAAATAGCTGTGGCAGTAGCACTTGGTATGTTAGTAGGATTTACACCTCTTTTATCACTACATAATATAATAGTACTTTTTGCTGTTTTTATTTTTAATATTCATCTTTCAATATTTTTATTAGCTGTTTCGTTTTTTGGTATGTTAGGATTATTATTAGATCCTTTCTTTACATATCTAGGTAAATCTATTTTATTGTCCCAAGGCTATGAAGAGTTATTTACGACTTGGTTTAATAACCCAGTTGGACATTTAACATATTTTAATAATACAATTACAATGGGAAGTTTTGTAATTTCATTATTATTCTTTTCTCTTGTATATAAAACTACTTCTGTTCTTATCTCAAAATATAGAGAAGTTATCGCAGTAAAATTAAAAAATATACCTATTCTAAATAAAATAGACTTTTTTCAAAAAGAAGAGATAAAAGAAGTTAAAATAGTCAGAGTTCTTGGAATCGTTGCACTATTTATCGTTATTGGACTAATAAGTTTATTTACTTTATTTTTCCTAGATAATATTATAAAATCTAATATTGAAACTGCAATCAATAAATCTTCAAATAAAATAGTAAAAATTGGTAATTTATCAACAAGTTTTCTAAACTCATCAGTGTCATTAGAAAATTTAATGGTACAAGATAAACAAGACAAGAAAAATAGTACACTTATTAAAAGTATTGTTTTCGATTTTAACTTAGGACAATTGGTATTTGAAAAAGTCATTATAGAAAATCTTAAAATTGATGGTATAAGTTTTCCCTCTAAAGTTGCAATGAAAGATTCAAATACGGCTCCATCTTCTAAAGAAGTTATTGTGACAAAAAAAGAGAAAATAAAAAGTAAATCTGATCTAACAGCTTTAAAAGATTTAAATAATCTTAAAGTAGAAGAAGATTTTGATAAAGAAATTAAAAGACAATTTGAAAAATATAAAAAATATTATCAACAAGTAAAACCTTTGTTTAACAAAGAAAATAAAATTGTGAAAAATAGAGATGATGGAAAATTCATCTATTACACACTTCAATCAAATTTACCAGATTTATTAATAAGAAAAGGTACCTTTTCAATTACAAAAGATGATACGTCAATAAAGGGTAGTTTCAAAGACTTTACAACAAATCAATTTTTATATAAAAAACCTTTTGTAATTTTAATTGATACTAAAACAGAAAAGCTGGATAATATTTTATTAAATGCTTCTTTTCTTGAAACGAAAGATATAAAAGAGGATACACTTAATATAAAAGTTAATGGGTTTGAAATAAATGAATTACAAGAAAAAACTGTTAATATTAATAATACTAAATTAAACAGTATTTTAGATCTGAAAATTATAGATCAAAATGAAATTAGTGGGTTTCAGTCTATTAAAATACTATCAACTGATATCGCATTTCCTGCAAGTAATAAATATATTGCACTTTTAAATAAATCTTTAATTCAAACGAAAGGGATTACAGGAGACATAACAATTTCAGGAAGTTTAGATAATCCAAAATTTAAGATTAATTCAAATGCCGATAAGATATTAAAAGTAAAAGTAAAAAATATACTTAAGTCTCAAAAAAGTGCAATAAAAGATGAAATCAAAACAAAAGTGAAAGAAAAACTCAAAAATAAATTAAAAGGGATATTAGGTTTTTAAAGAATGCAAAAAAAATATGCAAGTATAGATATCGGATTAAAGAGAATAGGGTGTGCAGTTTCACTAATGTCTGAAATTGTAAACCCGCAAGATGCAATTTTGCGTAAAAATAGAAATCAAGCTAGTCGTGATGTTGATTCATTTTTACAAGAATGGGAAATAGATACATTAGTAGTTGGTTATCCAGCTTCTAGTGAAGATATGATAAAAAGAGTAAATCATTTTGTCACACTTCTGGAGTTTAAAGGTGAAATTGTTTTTCAAAATGAGAATTTGAGTTCCCTTGAAGCCAAAGAGTTAACTATGGGTGAAATTAAACATAAAAGAGATGGACGTATAGATTCAATTGCTGCAAAAATAATATTAGAAAGATATTTGGATAAAAGGGATTAATCATGAGACAAACATTTGAAGTAGAAAATGTAAAATGTGGTGGTTGTGCTAACACGTTAAAGACAAAATTGAGAGATGCTTTTGGTGACGTTGAAGTCGATTTAGAAGTAAGTCCTAGAAAAATTACATTAGAAATTGAAGATAATCAAATAGATGAGTTAAAAGATCAATTACGCTCATTAGGATATCCTCTTTCTTCTGAAGAGTTATCCCCCTTACAGAATGTTGGAGCAAAAGCAAAAAGTTTTGTTTCTTGTGCTATAGGTAAAATGGATTCATAGTATCATGGTTGGAATTGATATAGCAATTATTGCTAGAATACAAAAAATGATGGATCGCTTTGGTGATAAAGCTTTAGAAAAATTTTTAGCAAAAAAAGAGATTAAATTAGTTACAAGTGTTTCTACAGCAGCTGGGTTTTGGGCGGCTAAGGAAGCTGCTTGTAAGGCTATTGGTACTGGAATTGGAAAAGAGTGTAGTTTTTATGATATTAAAATATCCAAAACAAAAAAAGGGCAACCTGTACTTAAGTATAAAAAACATATTCGTAAAAAATTTCGTATTCGAAACTCATCTGTAAGTATAACTCACGATGGCGGTTTTGCCATCGCGGTTGTGGTAAATACCTAAGAGTACTTTCTCATACTAGAATTAGTATTATCTCTTGCTAGAGAATTTTCACGGATATGTATATCCTCTTTTCCTTGAAATTGTGCGGCATTAGAAGTTGATAATATTTTCTCTGCAACATTATAAACTTGTTCTGATACAGTTCTTACATCATCACAAATAGTTGCATTATTTTGAACAGACTTATCTATACTATTTAGTGCATTTTCAACTTGATTTATACCATTTGATTGTTCACTACTTGCTGTAGCAATATTATCAATAAGTTCAACTGTTTTTGTTAAATTTATTGTAAGAGCCTGATAGTCCTCTTTCATATTATTTGCTACTTGTTTTCCATTAGTTGCTTTATGTTTCAACTGATCCATTAAATCACCAATTTCTTTTGCTGCATCTGAACTTCTTGAAGCAAGATTTCTTACTTCTTGTGCCACAACAGCAAAACCTTTTCCAGCTTCACCAGCAGTTGCTGCTTCAACAGCAGCATTTAATGATAAGATATTTGTTTGAAAAGAAATTTGAGATATAACACTTATTGCATCATAAACCTTTTGTGTTGAATTATTAATTTCATCCATAGAATTCAAAGTATCATTTGCAAGTTTTTCACCTTTTTGTGCAGATAATTTAACATCTTCACCTAAATGCAACATCTCTTGTGATGCCTGCGTATTTGCTGCTATATTTGAAGAGATTTCAACAACAGCAGCAGCAGTTTCTTCTATTGCTGTTGCTTGTGTTTGTGTTGATTCTAATAGTAAATTTGCTTTATCTTTAAGAACTTGCGATTCATGTTCTAGAACCATACTTTCTCTATGAGAATGATATAAATTTGTTGTAATTTTATCTCTAAGTCCATTTACTCCAATAAGCATATTTTTTAGCTGACCAGTTCTAAAAGATGATTCATCAATCCCATTTAAATAATTTAAGTTTGAATATTCATCTAGTCTATTAGTTAAATCATTCAGTACAGTATCTAATTTTGTAAATGTAGTATTTAATGTTTTACCTATGTAATTTAGTTTAGGATCATTAGATTCTATGCTAATTATATCATCCGTAGAACCATCTGCAAGTTTTTCACTTGCCAACATTATTTCGCCATATAAAGTAAGTGATTTCTGATTTCTTTTTTCTAATAAATGAGCAATCTCTAGAAACTCATCTTCAATCTCTTTAAAGTTTGAATTTGAACAGTTATTCGTTAATTCATTTAAATTATTAATATCACCTATTATATATTCCTTGAAAATTTGTAAATTTTTAAGGATATTATTTTTATCTTTTGTTGGATTTAGTATCATGGTTTACTCTTATTTTAATGTTTTGTATAATGCATCTGCATTTGAAATTTCTTTGGAAGTTGGTTTTACTCGAACGGAAATATATCTTTTTTTACCATCTTTATTTGTTGAGGGATAAGCTGTAGCATTTACCCAGTAGTAATCGTTGTTTTTTGTTTTATTTTTAACTATTCCATTCCAGATATTACCAGACTGTATAGTTTTCCATAAATCTTCAAATGCTACTTTTGGCATATCTTCATGTCTTACTAAATTATGGGGTTGACCTATTAATTCTTCTTTTGTGTATCCTGCCATTTTGCAAAAGTCATCATTTGCATAAATAATGATTCCTTTTTCATCAGTTTCTGATACAATCATAGTATCTTTATTTAATTTTATTTCTTTTGACATAACTATTCCTTCTTTTGGAATTATAACCTAAAAAATATTTGAAATATTTCAGATATGTAATATTTTTTAGGTATAAAATAATTATGTAACTTTTAAAGAACTATACCTCTAATCATAAAATAAATAGCTGCAGATAATATTGCTGCTGCTGGCACTGTAATAACCCATGCTGCAATAATTTTTTTAACTGCATCTCTTTTTACATATTGTACTTTTTGAGCATTTTTAAGATCTTTTTTCACTTCTTTTAGTTTATGCTCTTCTTCATCAATCATTTGATATAAAGTTACAATTCTTTGGTAGCTTTCTTTTTTCTTATCTTCTTTTGACTCTAATGATTTTAATTCAGAAGTTAATGCTTTAAGAACTTTTTTCTCATCAACAACTGCTTCTTTTCCTTCTGCAATTATATCTCTTTTTTCTGACTCAGCTAAGTATTCTCGTAAGAATCCAACCCCAAAAATACCACCAACAGCAATATGTGTTGAAGATACAGGTAGTCCTAATTGAGAAGCGATAATTACAGTAATAGATGCAGCCATAGCAACAGAAAATGCTCTCATTTGATCTAGTTCAGTGATTTCTGATCCAACAGTTCTAATTAGTTTAGGACCATATAATGCAAGACCAATAGCTATACCTAATGCTCCAACAGCCATAACCCAAAGTGGAATTCCAGCTTTTGAAGATATACCACCTGTCATTACTGCATCATTAATAGCAGCTAATGGTCCAATTGCATTTGCAACATCATTTGCTCCATGTGCAAAACTTAATAATGCTGCTGCAAAAACTAAAGGAACTGTAAATAATTTATTTACACCTCCTCTTGAATTTCTCAAGTTACTCGCTCGTAATAGCACAGTTTTTTTAACAATGAAATAAACAATAATAGCAACAATTAGTCCAAATATTGCAGCAACCATAAATGATGGTTTTTTAGTTTGAGGTAAGAAGATTAATATCTCAACAATATGTGGCCAAATCTTTTTTAAACCTTTTAAAGTTAGATAAGTTACAAATGCCCATGACATAATTGCCACGAAAACTGGAACCCATTTTGTTGCAGCTTCAATTTTATTTTCTTTAAAAACTATTGTTTTTTTAATTGAGTACAAAAATACTGCAGCAATAACTCCACCTAATACTGGAGAGATAATCCATGAAGCAGCAATTTTTCCCATTGTTCCCCATGCTACAATACCAAATCCAGCAGCAGCAATTCCTGCTCCCATAACTCCACCAACAATTGAGTGGGTAGTCGATACAGGTGCTTTTGCCATTGTTGCAAAGTTTAACCATAGCGCAGCTGCTAAAAGTGCAGCCATCATCGCCCATATAAAAGAATCAGTATTTCCACCAAAAGCATCAATATCAATAATACCTTTTTTTATTGTATTAACAACATCTCCCCCAGCTATTAAAGCTCCAGCTGCTTCAAATATTGCAGCAATTACAATTGCTCCACCCATAGTAAGTGCTTTTGAACCAACCGCTGGACCTACATTATTTGCAACATCATTTGCTCCAATATTCATGGCCATATATGCCCCAAATAATGCAGCGATTGCAAGGAACATGTTATTTGTAATTCCTCCTGTGCTTAAAACACTATACGTTAGTACAGCTACCATAAAAAATAAAGCAAAACCTAGGCGCATAAAATCTATGCTACTACCTTTTCTTGCTTCTTTTTCTAATTTTTTCACCGTCAAAATCTCCATTGTAATCTTCCTGTAACTTTTTTTGTGTGGAATTATACTCTTTGGTAACTTAATGTAAATAGGGCATGAAGTGCCTAAATATGGGTGTTTATCTATAAAATATAACTATTGGATATATTAAATAATTAGAAATTATTGATATTTTTTTTTATTCTTGAGATAAAAATATATTGAATCTAATTCTTCATTGGTTAAGAAGTAAGTAGGCATACTATTTCCATAGATTAGTTTCTTACAAACTTCATCTTTTTCGAATTTTTTCTTAGTTTTTTCTATTTTAGGATCTAATGTAAGTAAAAAACTTTTGTATGTAATATCTGTAATATCATCTGACTTTATTACACATTTATATTTTATTTTATTTCTAATATGAGTAAAAGTTGCAATTGTTTTTCCTTTTGCATCTGCTCCATGACATTTAATACAACTAATTCCTCTTGGATTTGCATAGAGCATTTTCCCATACTCATATTTAGTTATGAATGAATTATCGAAATCTGATTTAGAGAGTAGTAGCGTGGTAAAAAATAAAAAAATTAATTTAGTCATAATCGCATTTTATCATTAAAGAGCTTATTAGTAAATATTAGCTATAATAGCTAATATTTTACAATTAATTTAGGAGTAAGTTTGATAACTTTAAAAGAAGCATTAAGCTTAAACGAGGAAGAGATTTCATCGTTAAGAGACGAAATAGCTACAAAAATAGATGAACACAAATCTTTAGGTGCTTATGTAGAACAATTAACATCAAAAAAGGTTGAGAGTGCTATATCTGGTATTCCAATTGCAATTAAAGACAATATCAATGTTGTTGGTACTCCTTTAACTTGTAGTAGTAATATTTTAAAAGGGTATATTTCTCCATATAATGCAACAGTAATTGACAATTTAGAAAATGCTGGATTAAGTCCATTTGGTAGAACAAATATGGATGAATTTGCTATGGGAAGTAGTACTGAGTCTAGTTGTTATGGAAAAACATTAAATCCTGTAGATAATACAAAAGTGCCAGGAGGAAGTTCTGGTGGTAGTGCTGCTGCTGTTGCTGCTGGTTTAGCTGTAGCTGCACTTGGTACTGATACTGGTGGAAGTATTCGTCAGCCTGCTGCATATTGTGGTTGTGTTGGTATGAAACCAACGTATGGAAGAGTTTCAAGATTTGGTATAGCTGCATACTCATCTTCTCTTGATCAATGTGGACCAATTACACAAAATGTTGAAGATGCTGCAATTCTATATGACATTATTAGTGGTCATGATCCAAAAGATTCAACGAGTGCAAATAGAGAATATACACCGGTTGCTCCGCTTTTAGATGATTCTAAAAAATTAACTATTGCTGTTATTGATAACTTTATTGAAGAAGCTGATGCTGAAATCAAAAAAGGTTTTGATATTGCTATAGATGCATTAAAAGCTGCGGGACATACAATCATTCATAAACATATGATGGATACAAAAAAACATGTTTCAGCATATTATGTAGTTGCAACTGCAGAAGCTAGTGCAAATTTAAGTAGATACGATGGTATTCGATACGGAAATAGAGTTGAAGGTAAAAATTTATCCCAAACATATTTAAAAACAAAGTCGGAAGGTTTTGGAGAAGAGGTGCAAAAAAGAATTATGTTAGGTTCTTTTGTATTAAGTAGTGGATATTACGATGCATATTATATTAAAGCTCAAAAAGTAAGACATCTTATTAAAGATGATTTTGAAGAAATTTTTAATGAAGCTGATCTTATATTATCTCCCGTAGCACCTACAACTGCACCAAAATTTGGTAGTTTTAAAAGTTCACTAGAGATGTATTTAAGTGATATCTATACAATTTCGGTTAACTTAGCAGGATTACCTGCTATTTCATTACCTGTAGCAAAAGATCAAGATGGTATGCCAATAGGATTACAACTTATTGGAAAAGCATTTGATGAACAAACATTATTTGACGGGGCTATGAGCCTTGAAAAATCAGTAAATTATACAAAATAAGAAGGGATAGAAAATGAGAATAAGAAAAAGAGCATTAACATTTGAAGATGTATTATTAGTACCAGCAAAGTCAGAGGTTTTACCAAAAGAGGTGAGTTTAAAGACTAGACTTACTAAGAATATTTCTTTAAATATCCCTTTTGTTAGTGCAGCTATGGATACAGTAACAGAATATGAAGCTGCAATAGCAATGGCTAGACTTGGTGGAATTGGTATTATTCATAAAAATATGGATGTTGCAACACAAGCTTTACAAGTAAAAAAAGTTAAAAAAAGTACAAGTGGTGTTATTATTGATCCTATTTCAGTAAGCCCTGACCAAACATTAGAAGATGCTGAAAATATTATGACAGAATTTAAAATCTCTGGAGTACCTGTTGTTGATAAAGATAATGTATTACTTGGAATTTTAACAAATAGAGATATGAGATTTGTAAAAGACTTTTCTCAATTATCTGCTAATGTAATGACTAAAATGCCTTTAATTACAGGTAAAAGTGGTACAACATTAGAAGAAGCTGCAGATGTTATGCATAAAAATAAAATTGAAAAGTTACCAATTATTGATGATAATGGTGTGTTAAAAGGTCTTATTACAATTAAAGATATTAATAAAGTAGTTGAATACCCAAATGCTATTAAAGATGAGCGTGGACGATTACTTGTTGGTGCTGCAATTGGTGTTGGTCAAATGGATAGAGCAACAGCATTAGTTGAAGCTGGTGTTGATGTTTTAGTACTTGATTCTGCTCATGGACACTCAAAAGGTATTTTAGATACAGTAAAAGCAATTAAGGACGAACTAGATGTTGATGTAATTGCTGGTAATGTTGCAACTGCTGAAGCTACAGAAGATCTTATTAAATGTGGAGCTGATGCTGTTAAAGTTGGTATTGGACCAGGTTCTATTTGTACAACTAGAATTGTTGCTGGTGTTGGGGTTCCTCAAATTTCTGCAATTGATGAGTGTGCTGCTGCTGGAGCAAAACATGGTGTTCCAATTATTGCTGATGGTGGTATCAAATATTCTGGTGATGTAGCAAAAGCTTTAGCTGTAGGAGCTGGTTGTGTTATGATGGGATCTGCATTAGCAGGAACTGAAGAATCTCCAGGTGAAGTTATCTTATCTCATGGTAGAAAATTTAAGTCATACAGAGGTATGGGTTCAATTGGAGCTATGACTAAAGGAAGTACTGATAGATACTTCCAAGAAGGTACTGCTGCTGATAAACTTGTACCTGAAGGTATTGAAGGTATGGTTCCTTACAAAGGTTTCATGTTTGAAATTATCCATCAATTCATCGGCGGTTTACGAAGTTCAATGGGATACCTAGGAAGTAAAGATATTCCAACTTTCCAGGAAACAGCAGAATTTGTTGAAATTACAAGTGCTGGACTTAAAGAGTCTCATGTACATGATGTAACTATTACAAATGAAGCTCCAAATTACCACGTATAAAACTAACAAATAACCTAAATAGTACAATCTATTTAGGTTAAGAAAATCTACTCAAGGAAACAATCAATTATGAATGCATTTAATCGATCAATATCTACGCCAATAACATCATCTGCCGCATTTTTTTATGAAAGCTCTCAAGAAGCAGAGGATATCTTCTCTGGAAATGTTGCTAAACCATTATATTCGAGAATGGGTAACCCTACATCATCTGAATTAGAAGAAAAATTATCTTTAATGGAGAATGGAATAGGAGCAGTTGCAACTAGTTCTGGTATGGGAGCAATTACAATGGTTCTTATGAGCTTATGTTCTGCCGATGATGAAATTGTAGCTATTGGTGGATTATTTGGTGGTACATATGCTTTAATGACTCAGACATTGCCACGATTTGGAATTAAAACAAAGTTTTTATCAGTAGATGATTTAGATACTATCGAAAGTAGTATTACAACAAAAACAAAAGTTATCTTTTGTGAATCTGTTGGTAATCCAAGTTTAAGATTACCAGATTTAGAAGCAATTGGTAAAATAGCAACTAAGCATAATATTGCATTTATTGTTGATAATACAGTTACTCCAGTTATTGTTAAACCGTTTGAATACGAGGCTGATATTGTTATCTATTCTACAACAAAAATAATTAGTGGAAACTCTTCTGCATTAGGTGGAATAGCTATTTTTAAAGAAGTAAAAGATCATGATAAGTTTAATACATCAAGATATGAATTCTTAACACCTTTTATTAATAAATTAAAAGGAAAAGCTTTAATTGGTTGTGCTAAAAAAAGATCTTTAAGAGATTTTGGAATGAGTGCAAATCCTCATAGTAGTTATCAAACTCTTTTAGGATTAGAAACATTAGAGTTAAGAAATAATAGAATTAATACTTCTTGTGAAATAGTAGCAAAAGTACTAAAAAGTGAAGGCGTAAATGTTAATCATCCTTCTTTAGAAGGTAATATAGATAAAGATTTATATGATAAGAATTTTTCTGATGGAACAGGATCTATGATTACTATAGATATGGGTACACAAGAAAAAGCGTTTAAATTTTTGGATAATTCAAAACTATTAACAATAACTGCTAATATCGGTGATTCTAGAACATTAGGGTTACATATGGGTAGTACAATATACCAAGACTTTACAACAAAAGAAAAAGAGTTTTTAGGTATTACTGATGGGCTTATTCGTTTATCAATTGGTTTAGAAAAACCTCAAGATATCATTGACGATTTATTAAGTTGTTATGAGGCGTCTAAATAAAACTATATAGTTATTTCTTGTAGGTAAATATACCTACAAGTTAGTATTTTATGCAGATAAGTTGTCTAAAATATATCTTTCTAAATCAACATTTTTTATATCATCATCTTTTGCTTTTTCATATATATCAGAAACTTCAACATTAAATTCTTCATATGGGAAATGAGGAAAGTGTAATACCCACATTTGTTTAATTCTTTCTCTTGTAACTGTATCTCTAGTCCAATCTTTAAAAACATTAAAAATACCAAATAAAAATGCAGTAGCAATGATAGCTACAATAATTGAAGCATGACAGTCAAGCTTTGCAAATAATTCATGTAAAAGAAATGATAGAGGAATAAGAATAACTTGAATTAAAAGCATGAAAACTAAATAAGCCCTCCCTGTTTTAAGTCTAAATCCGAGTCTTGTGCCATCTAGTTTCATCCCTTCATTAAAAAGTGTATTTGCTTCTAGTAGTTCACTTAATTTTACTGGTTGTTTTGATATATTATATATATAAGATATGATATTTTCTTTTTGTCTTTCAAACATTAATATTCCTTTAGTAATGAGATTATACATTAAAAATATTAAAATTGTAATTTGACATATCGTAATCTTTTTTATATACTCCGCGTATGAATACATTAATCGCTATTACTTCAATATATTTATTCATTTTTATAGGATTTACTGCAAAGAAAATTTTTAAAGATGAGATAAATGAGAAAACTCTTATTTTACTTTCTGTTTATTTTTTACAACCTATACTTACATTTTGGGGATTAACGAGAGTTTCTATAAATGATGATTTATTATATGTACCTGTTTTATATATAATTATAGTTTTAGCAGTTTTGATTTTATTAATAATCTCGTCAAAATTCATATTTACAGATAATAAAGATAGATCAATCTTCATCGCTGCATCATTAATTGGAAATACGGGGAATTTGTCGATACCACTAGGTATTGCATTATTTGGAGAAAGTAGTGTTGCGTATACCAGTATTATAAATATAGCAAATTTATTTTTTATATATACAATTGGGATATATTTTTATGCGAAAAGTTCTTTTAGTATGAAAGAGTCAATATCTTCAATGTTAAAAATACCTATTTTGTGGGTTGCTTTAATTGCACTATTATTTAACTATCTGGAGATACTTATTCATCCTCAAATTAATTTAGTTCTACAAATGGGTGCATATGCTGCTATTGTTATACAATTAATTATATTAGGTGTTTATTTAAGTGGTGTTAGATTAAAAAATCATGATTATAAATTAAGTTTATCAGTTAGTTTTGCAAAGCTAATAGTACTTCCTGCTGTAGGTATTGTATTTGTTTTATTATCAGATTTAAGTGCCGAAACATCAATGATTTTAATTATTTCATTGTTTGCACCATTAGCTGTGACAAATGTAAATTTAGCCGCTTTGTATGACTGTAAACCAAGTGCAACTGCCGGTGTAATTTTTGTTAGTAGTTTTTTATTTTTGTTTTTGGTTTATTTTGATATTGAGATTGTGAAGTATATTTTTAATTAGTTTTGGAATAAAAAAAGGCTATCTAATTTAGATAGCCTTTTTAGAAGAAACATTTATTGCCTTCTCAGAAGCAATATAAGTACATTTAGTACTTATCGCTTTTCGGAAGTAATCTAGATACATTTAGTATCTAAATTGCTTCCTCATCCTCTTCACCTGTTCTGATTCTTACAATTTTTTCAATTGGAGATACGAATATTTTTCCATCACCGATTTTACCAGTTCTAGCAGATTCAGCAATTAGGGCAACAACTTCATCTACTTGATCTTCAGATACAACTAGGTCAAGTTTAATTTTTGGTAAAAAATCTACAACATATTCAGCCCCTCTATAAAGTTCACTGTGTCCTTGTTGTCTTCCATAACCTTTTACATCAGATACTGTCATACCTGTAATTCCTGCATCTGTTAATGCATCTTTTACATCTTCTAATTTAAATGGTTTAATTACTGCTTCGATTCTTTTCATTATACTCTCCTAATTTTTATATAGTTATCAATTAAAATGCTCGTTTAAATTCAGGGTATGCTTCAACACCACATTCATTTACATCAAGACCTTCTAATTCTTCATCATTAGTAATTCTTAATGGACTAATTTTATTAATTATGAATAATACTATATAACTACTTACAAAAGCAAATAATGCTACAACTACGATACCTTTTATTTGCCCCATTAAAGTAATACCTTCTGCTGGATTAGCTGCAAATATACCAACTGCTAGCGTCCCCCAAATACCATTCACAAGGTGAACAGATAAAGCACCAACAGGATCATCTAATTTAAGTTTATCAAAAATAGGAACAGCAAATACAACTAATACTCCACCAATTGCACCAATAAGTACAGGTTGATAGATATTATATAAATCAGGACCTGCAGTAATAGAAACTAGTCCTCCAAGAGCCCCATTTAGTACCATAGTGATATCTAGTTTTTTATACTTAAGTAACATTAATGCACCAGCAACAATAGCTCCAGATAAACCAGCAGTATTTGTATTTAAAATTGTTAATGCAACTAAATCAGCATTTTCCTTTGATGTAATAGAGCCAACACTACCACCATTAAATCCAAACCAACCAATCCATAATAAAAATGCACCCAAAGTTACAAGAGGAATATTAGAAGCAGGAATAACTCTCACTGATCCATTCTTTCCATATCTATTTTTTCTAGCACCAATGATTAAAATAGCAGCTAATAATGCCCAACCACCTGTAGAGTGAATTACTGTACTCCCAGCAAGGTCATACATAGATAAGTTTAGTATTGTATCTTGAAGTAAGTTTGCTCCCCAAGTCACGTTTACAACTAAAGGATAAAGTACTCCTGCCATAATTAAAGCAAAAATTGTGAGTGGGATAATTCGTGCTCTTTCACTCACCCCACCACTCATAATATTGATTACTTTACCAACAAATGCCATTTGGAATAATACAAAAGCCCATTTACTCATGTCGTCATTTCCGTATGCCCCAAATGCAATTTGGTATCCAATAAATAAAAATGCAAATGATGCAAAAGCATAAATCATTGTGTTCATCATTAATACAGATGTAACATTTTTTGTTCTTACTATACCTGCTTCTAGCATGGCAAATCCAGGTACCATAAATATTATGAGTACAAAAGAGAATATTATGAATAATGTATCTATAATATATGAAATTTCAGGGGTCATTGTTCTTCCTTAATTTATTTTTTATACTATATCATAATCTAAAAATTAAAAAAGGAAAAAAGTTGTATATAATCTATACAGTTATAGGATAATAGGTAATTCTAACTTAAGTTTATTTTGTGTAAAAAAGATATTTGCATTTGCTTTTGATGCTTTCTCTTCTAAAGCTGCATTAACAGAAACTTCACGTTGTGCAATAAATTCTAAAGAAACTATTTTAAATTTTTTGTTATTTATTATTTCGTATTCACCCACTTTAATTTGCACTTTTAAAGTGATGTTTTTATCATTTTCAAAATATTTAAAACAATCATTAAGGCATAGCAGAAATTCATTGATATTAATTTTCATCTCTGGTAAAGAGATGTCATAAACTTCATTTATTTTTATTTCATTACTTAAAAGTGTAGAGTTTTTTGATAATTCGATTAAGCTAAAAATATTAACAAGCTTTAGTTTGCTATTATTAATAATATTTGTTTGATTAGAAACTACTTTGTATAATCTAAGAGCAATCTCTTCATCAGATGCATAACCTACTAATATTGCATAATAAGAGTGTTTGTTAAATTTTAATGGAAGATACTTTTGTGAAAATCCAAAGTCATGACTTGCATTATCAACAGCAAGTTGAAATAACTCTTTAACACTTACATAGTTTAATAAAAACTCTGCTTCTTTATTAAAACTTTTTATACGTCCATTTGAATTAAATACAAAATATGGATTTAAATCATATTCTAGTAGTTGTTCATAAAAATCAGTCATTGTCATTTCCAAAATATTGTTCTATTTTTTTTCGTAAAGTAATTCTATTTAAATTGAGTTTTGTTGCCATTTGAAGCTGAGATTTAAATTTAATTTTTGCAATATTTAATAATGGTACTTCAATAACTTTGAGAAAATATTTGTAAGTATTACTTTCATCTAATTTTGTAGAGATGAAGTTTTCAAGTGCTGTTTCGATATCCTCTTCACTCATTGAATTTAATAGTGTATTTTTGTAAATAGATTTTTTTAAAGAGATACCATTTTGTGAAATATCAATTTTGATGCTATCTAGTGAAACATTACTATTATAAATTTCATTTGCATTTGCAATATATATATTCGAAATTTCATCCAAGTCTTCTTTCCTATTACCTAGAGCTGAGATATCAACTTTAATAGCAAATTGTTCTTCTATATCTTGGATAAGTGTTTTTGAAGTTGCTACTATTTTTATATTAATTAAATTATTTAGAAACTCTTTTTTATTAAGCACTTGATGAATGTTAGTGATAATTAATTCTTTATATTGATCCATATTTATACTATTATTAATAATAGAATTTTCTAAAAATCGACCATCCATAGAAATTGCATTTGGTAAAATCTCTTTAGCTAAAAGTTTTTTACCAACACCACCTTCTCCTCGAATAACAACATTTACAGGTAAGTTAGCAGATACTTGTACAATATTAAGTATCTTTTTTGATTCATCTGATTTTGCTATAAACTTTTTCATAATATTATTTACAAGTATCTAGTTTATTTTGAAAATATTTTTTTACTTCAGAGTATAAAACAGTTTCTTTAAAGTCTTTAAATGCAGCACCACTTGCATTTGGATGACCACCTCCACCTGCTAGTTTTTGAGCTAAAACGGATACATCAAGTTTATTATTAGCTCTAAGACCTGTTCTGCCTCTTCTATTTATATCGATAAAAAAATCATAATCAGGATTAGCTCTTAAAAATGCATTTGCAGGAATCGAAATACTCCCTAGGTTGTATGTTAATAAGCCTTTTTTATCTAGATAATGCACTGTTAACTCTTCTTTTTTATTATCCAGTGATTTCACTAAATAGTTTGAACTGAGGTTATCTAACGTATTGTTATTATCATCTAATTTTAAAAATTCTTTTTTTATGTGATAAACATTTTCATCAAGAAGAATATGTCCATTTTCTTTATCTACATATTGAAGTGTTTGAGTAAGAAGGAAAAATTTATATTCACGACTTTGTTTACTGAATAATGAATTATTAATTTCATATGACTTAGAAATCATACTCATACAAACTTTTCCAAACTCAAACAACTCTTCATCATCTAACCAAATATCAACGGCATTTATAGCATTAATAAGGTTTTCATAATTTGGAGGACATTGGTTTTTAAATTCTGGATAGTGTTCACAAAAGTAATCATATGTAATTTTTGTTGCACTTCTGCTTGTATCTAAATAATACCAGTCATACTTATCTGCACTTTTTTGACCAGTTCCATGATGATCAAGTAGTTGTAATGTGATAGTAAAACCATCATTATTTAAGTTAGCAATTTCTCTATCTAATTTTTTAGATTCATCAGGAGTCAGATTTAAGTCAGTAATTAATAAGAAAATATCTTCATTCTTATCTGATAATGCAATTTTTTCTAATGCATCTTTTAAAAACATTTTAACTTCTATTCCATAATTTGCATTATAATAAATAGCATCTGGAAATATCTTTTGTGTGGTGAGTTGACAGCCAAAACCATCTAAATCTGTGTGTGAGATATGAAAAAACTTCATTTTGTGATAAATCCTTTGTATATGAAATAAACTTAATTATATTATATTTGTATAGATTATATCCAGTTTTTTATAAGATATCTTTTAAAGTAAGTTGATTTAAAAAATCATTAATTTTGAATTGTAAGTTATTTAATAATGGGAAAATTGTACATTTGCCTTCTTTATTACTTTCACATGTTACACCTGTTGTAGTACATTCAAAAACAGTAGGAAGTTTTTGTTCTGCTATTGTAGTAATCTCTAATATAGTTAATTCTTCACAAGGTTTTTTTAATGTAAAACCACCATTGTTTCCCTTATAGGAATTAAGAATTTCATTCTTTGCAAGATTTTGCAGTATTTTTGCTAGAAAAGATTTTGATATATTTAATTCAGTTGCCAATAGATCTACATTTTTTGGAGTATTACTTTGCGCTATACTTACCAATGATAGTAGGGCATATTCACTTTTTTTAGTTAATAACATTTATTTCCTAGTTTTTATTATATTGAATTGTACTGAAATGTTTTGAATAGAGTATAAATAGTTTCTTTTTTATCTTTATATTAAGATATATTTAAGAAAAAGGGTAAGATTTTCACCTTACCCTTCTTAATTATTTAGCTCTGATACCTAAATCAGAAACTAATTGTGTAAATTTAGCGAAATCAGTTCTTCTTAAATATTTAAGAAGTCTTTTTCTTTTACCAACCATTTTTAATAAACCTAATCTTGAATGATGATCTTTATGGTTTTGTTTTAAATGATCTGTTAATCTTACGATTTGTGCACTTAATATTGCAATCTGCACTTCTGCAGAACCTGTATCTTTTTCGTCTCTTTGGTGTTTAGTAACAATTGCTTGTTTTACGTCCAAATCTAAAGCCATTTTGGGCCTCCTGATCGGTATATAATCTCAACTGTAAAGGTTAACTTACAAATTGGAACGCCATTATATACAAATAATGTATAATTAAGCTTAAAGAATAAATGATAACAAATTTAATTTTTTTATAGTATAATCGTGTAAATCAAACAGGATGAGTATTATATGGAAATCGAACAAAATATATTTTTTGATGAATTTAAAAATAAATTGATTACTTTGGAAAATTCACTTATCGATGTGAAAAATTCAAATTATAATTATCACCAAGATGAGATATCGGAAATTTTTAGAGCAATACATACTATTAAAGGAACTGCAGATTTATTGGGTATGTTTGACGTTGTATCTTTAACTCATAAAGCAGAAGATTTATTACAGTATATTAGAGAATGTAAAATTACAATGGATAGGGAAATTTGTAAGTTATTTCTTGATCTTAAAAACTTTATTACATTAGTTGTTGATAATGTCTCTCAAGGTATCTTTGATGACTCTTCTGCTGAAAGCTTATACATTGCTTTTGAAAAAGAGTTTAATCGTTATATTCATATTGCTGAAACATCAATAGATGAATATGAACCCGTAAAAACTATTTTAGTTATAGAAGATTCTGCTATTGTACGATATATGATTAAAAAGATTGCTATAGATGAGGGATATAATGTTTTGACATCTGATAATGCTGAAGATGGATGGCAGAAAATAAAAGATTACGCAGTAGATTTATTATTCTGTGATTTTTCTGAGCCAAATGAAGAGTCAGTTAATTTAGCTGAAACAATTAGAATTGATAGTGCTACAAAGAATATGCCAATTGTTATGTTATTGGCAAATATTGATAAAACAATGAATAACTTAGGACAATCAATATCTGCTAAAGCATGGTTAAAAAAACCAGTTGAAGAAACTAAAGTAAAATTAGTTTTATCTAAGTTATTGGTTACTAACTAGCTAAAGAAGTGATATGCTATAATGCACAAATAAAAATTAAATAAATTAGGAAGAAAAATATGAAAGTATTATTAATAAAAGACGTAAAATCATTAGGTGTAGTTGGAGAAATCAAAGAAGTAAAAGATGGTTATGGAAAAAATTTTTTAATTGGAAAGGGTCATGCAAAACATGCAACACCTGAAGTGATTAAAGAATGGGAAGCAGAGCAAGCAAATTTAAAAGCAATTTTAGATGCTGAAATTAAAGAAGCTCAAGATGTAAAAGAAAAAATTGATAGTTTTAAATTTACAGTAAAACACAAAGTTGGTGCTAATGGACATTTAATTGGTAGTGTAACAAATAAAGAGGTTCAACAAGTTATGTATGAACAAGCTCAAATTGCTATAGACAAAAAACAAATTACATTAACTTCTAAAATTAAAACAATTGGAATCTTTGAAGCTGATTGTAAATTAGGAAATGGTATACATGCAATTGCTAAAATTGATGTAATTGCAGAGGTTTAATAGATGTTTGATGCGACAACAATACTTGCTTATAAAAGTGAAGATGGTAGAGCAGTTATAGGTGGAGATGGTCAAGTAACATTTGGTGATACAGTACTTAAAAATAATGCTACAAAAATCAGAACACTTTACAATGGAAAAGTTTTAGCAGGATTTGCTGGAAGTACTGCAGATGCTTTTAACTTGTTCGATATGTTTGAAGAACATCTTACTAATACAAAGGGTGACTTATTAAAATCGGTTATTAACTTTTCTAAAGAGTGGAGAAAAGATAGAACACTTAGAAAACTTGAAGCAATGATGTTAGTATTAAACGAAAAAAATATTTTTATCTTAAGTGGAACAGGTGATGTAGTTGAGCCAGAAGATGGATGTTTAGCAAGTATCGGAAGTGGTGGGAATTTTGCAATTGCAGCTGCACGTGCATTAAAAAAACACTCAAGTTTAGAACCTTTAGACTTAGTTAGAGAATCTCTTATGACAGCTGGAGAATTGTGTATTTATACAAATCAAAATATTAAAACATTAACTTTAGATAAGAAGGAAGATAAATAATGAATATGACTCCTAAAGAGATAGTTGCATATCTAGATGATTATATCATTGGTCAAAAAGATGCAAAAAAAACTATAGCAATAGCTTTAAGAAATAGATATAGAAGAATGCAATTAGATAGTGAATTGCAAGATGAAATTATGCCAAAAAATATTTTGATGATAGGAAGCACTGGTGTAGGTAAAACAGAAATTGCTAGACGAATGGCTAAAATGATGAATTTACCATTTATAAAAGTTGAAGCTAGTAAATATACTGAAGTAGGGTATGTAGGTAGAGAAGTTGAATCTATGATTAAAGATTTAGCACATGAGTCTTATAATCTTGTAACTAAAGAATATGAAGAACAAATCTCTGGTTCTATTGATGATGAAGTTATTAAACAAATTGTAGAAATATTGGTACCACCTTTACCTGAAAGTGCAAGTGAGAATACAAAAGATTCATTTATTAAAACATATAATTTAATGGAAAAGAAAGTAAAAAATGGTGATATGGATGATAAAAAAATCACTATAGAATTACCAAAAACTACTCATGTAGAGATAGTAGATAGTAATATGCCAATGGATATGAGTGCTATTAGTGAAAGTATTAATAGTATGATGGGAAAAATGGGTAAAGAAAAGATTACAAAAGAAGTAACAATTAAAGATGCTAAAAAACTTTTAAGAGGATTAGCAAGTGATAATTTACTGGATAAAGAATCTTTAAAAACTGAAGCTTTAAATAGATGTGAAAATGGTGGTATTATTTTTCTTGATGAGATTGATAAAATTGCAACTGGAAGTAATAATAAAAATCAAGATCCAAGTAAAGAGGGAGTTCAGCGAGATTTATTACCAATTGTAGAAGGAAGTTCTGTACATACTAAATATGGTCAAGTTAAAACAGATCATATTTTATTTATAGCAGCAGGGGCATTTCATGTAAGTAAACCTAGTGATTTATTACCTGAATTACAAGGACGATTTCCTTTACGTGTTGAACTTAACCCATTAGAGGAAAGTGATTTATATCAAATTTTAACAAATACAAAAAATTCATTACTTCGACAATATAAAGCATTACTTGATGTAGAAAATGTAAATTTGGAATTTGATGATTCTGCAATACATGCTTTTGCAAGATTAAGTGTGAGTGCAAATGAGAAAGCGGAAGATATTGGAGCAAGAAGATTACACACTGTAATTGAAAAAGTTCTAGAAGATATTAGTTTTGACGCAGATGAACATGGCGGAGAAACAATAGTTGTAACTGAAGAATTAGTGAAAGAAAAACTTGAAGATATAGTACAAAACGAAGATACAGCGCGATATATCTTGTAATATAATTTTATAGTTATATTAAGATTTGTTTTGTTAGAATGTAATTACTTAAATATGGAGAAAAAATATGAAAATTACAAGTTTTGAAGATATAGAAGCAAAAGGTTACGACATTTGCTTTATCCATAGTGGCTGTGAAGGTAAGGCTGATGTTATTTTATTAGATATCAATAGTATTTTTGATTATGAAGAAAAAAAACATGAAGCGTGTAAAGAAAAATTCACTTCAGTTGCAATTATAGATGATACAAGTGATTACGATGCATTTAAAAATTTTGGTATTACTGCATGGATTAAAAGAGAAGATCTAGCTAAATTACCAGAGTTATTAGATGAAGTTAAAACAAGAATGGGTTTATAAAATAAAATATGCCTATAATTGATTCACATTGTCATCTTGACAATATTCAATATCAAGAAGATGTGGATAATGTAATACAAACCGCATTAAACGAAGGTATAGAAGCTTTTCTAATACCTGGTGCGGATCCAAAAGATTTACCAAGAGCAAAGATGTTGTCAGAAAAATATGATGAAGTGTATTTTGCTGTTGGTGTTCACCCTTATGATTGCGAAAATTACAATTTAGAAACACTCAAAGAATATGTCAATCATCCAAAATGTATTGCAGTAGGAGAGTGTGGTTTGGATTATTTTCGTTTACCAGAAGATGATTTAGAAAAACAACAAAATATAGAACTTCAGAAAAAAATATTTATAGAACAAATAAATTTTGCTAAAGAGGTAAATAAACCTTTAATAATACATGTTAGAGAATCTTCAAATGATAGTAAAATGATTTTAATTGATCATAATGCTAGAGAAGTAGGTGGGGTTCTTCATTGTTTTAATGCTAGTGAACATCTACTTGAATTAAGTGAACATAACTTTTATTTTGGTATAGGTGGTGTTGTTACTTTTAAAAATGCAAAAAAACTAGTAGAAATATTACCAAAGATACCAGCTGAAAAAATTATCTTAGAAACAGATGGTCCATATCTCACCCCACATCCTTTCCGAGGTCAACGAAATGAACCAAAATATACAAATAATGTTGCCCAAAAAGTTGCAGAATTATTATCATTAAGTTTAGAAGAGACCGAAAACCTTACAACAAAAAATGCAAAAAAATTATTTAAAGAGTTTAACAATTAAATTTAGATAAAATAAATACAAAATTAACAAAAAGGTATTTATTTGAAATTATTTTTAAAAATAGTTTTATTGTTTGTAACTATTACATTTTCGAATGCTACTCTAGTAAGCACTGCTTTTGTTCACAATGACTTAACAGTACTAGAAGAACTAGATATCAATCCAAATTATATTACAGATTATAAACTACAAGAAGAATTTCAAAATAGATTGAAATTTAGTAAAAAACGATACGCACAAAAACTTAATAATGCGCATTTATTTGTACCTCAAATAAAAAAAGTGTTACGAGAAAATGAGATTCCTTCTGCTTTTCTTTATTTAGTAATGGCAGAGTCTAATTTTATTTTAGATGCTTCATCACATAAAAGTGCAAAAGGGCTTTGGCAATTTATGCGTCCTACTGCAAATCATTTTGGATTAAAAACAAATGAATATATTGATGAGAGAATGGATATTGTTAAATCTACAAAAGCTGCTGTAACTTATCTAAAAAAACTACATGGTATGTTTGATAAATGGTATTTAGCTGCTGTTGCTTATAACTGTGGAGAAGGAAGAGTAATAGAAGGTCTAACAAGAGCTACTATTGATATGTATTGTGAAGATGTTGGTTATAAGGTTTGTAGAAAAGAACCACAAATTAATCAGTTTAGAAAAACAATGCGATTATATCAAACTAAAAGAGTTAAATTTAGAGAAATCAATAAAATTTACAAAAAAGTAAAGAAATGGAAATATAAACCAGATATTGATAAACTTTTAGTAGTTCAAAAAGGTGTAAGTAGACAATACCTTCCAGAAGAAAGTCGTGGATATATAAGAAAAATTATTTCTTTAGCAATGATGAATAACAGTGATTTTCTTATAAAAGATGATAATTCGCATCTTTTAAATAGAGGTATTAGTGATCCTATTGCTAGTATTGATGTTAAAGGTGGTGTTTTATTAAGAAATGTTGCTGAAGTTATTGGTATTGATAAAAAGAAATTAAAAGAATTAAACCAACATATTAAAAGAGATTTACTTCCACTTGATAATGATAAATATACATTGTATATTCCTTATTCTAAACTATCAAGATATAACCTAAATAAAGGTAACTTAAAGTCTACACAATATGAAATATACAAAGTAAAACGAGGCGATACATTAGCTTCTATAGGTAGAGAATTTAAACTTGGATATAAAGTTATTAAAAGACACAACAATATGAAAAGTAATCTTTTAAGAATTAAACAAGATTTAATGATACCTATTGATCCAGATCTATATAAGAGACCGGTTAATTATATAGTAAAAGTGGGTGATACTTTAGGACGAATTGCATCAAATCATAAAGTTGCATTTAAAAAACTTATGAAAGATAACAATCTAAAAACAAGCATGATACGTATAGGAGATGAACTTGTTATCAATTATAAATAAAAAATTTATAACTTTATGTGTAGTTCTATTTATTTTAACTGGATGTGGTAGTAGATACACTTACACAAATAAGAGTTATCATTCTAGTTCAAAATATGCGAATAACAAAAATACATATAGTAATCTTCAATATACTGGAAAAAGTGGAAAAATAAGAAATAGTAAAGCGATGCATCGTGCAACTATGCGTCCATATGAAGTGTTTGGAAAAAAATATTATCCAACTTTAGCTAGAATTAGTGATGAATTCAGAGGAATCGCATCATGGTATGGTCCAAAATTTCATGCTAAAAAAACAAGTAATGGTGAAATTTATAATATGTATGCAGAAACCGCAGCACATAAAACTTTACCAATGAATACAATAGTAAAAGTTGATAATTTAGAAAATGGAAAATCTACAGTTGTAAGAATTAACGATAGAGGTCCATTTGTAGCAGGTAGAATTATCGATTTATCTAATAAAGCTGCTCATGCTATTGATATGGTAAAAAAAGGAACTGCAAAAGTTCGAATAACAGTATTAGGTTTTAATGGAAAAATTGCCAAAACAGCTGAAGAAAAAAATGAAGTACGAAGTGTATCAAATTATTATGTTCAAGTTGGAGTATTTTCAAAAATAGCAGGTGCAAATGCAACAAAAAGAAAATTTGAAATGGTACTTGAAAAAGATTATAAAGTAATATTGAAAGATGGAAAACTTGACGATAGAGATATCAAGAGAGTTTGGATTAGTGGATTTAGAAGTGAGCAGGAAGCTCAAGATTTTAAAGAGAAAAATAATCTTCAAAGAGCTATGGTAATTGCTCAATAAGGATAAGAAATGCAAGAATTAAATAGAGTTACAAAAGAAACAAACATATCTTGTACATTAGATGTTAATGGTACGGGTAAATCAGATATTCAAACAGGAATTGGTTTTTTTGATCATATGCTTGAAGCTTTAACAAAACACAGTGCAATTGATTTGACATTAAAATGTGATGGTGATCTGCATGTTGATTATCATCATAGTGTTGAAGACTGTGGAATTGTTATTGGGCAATTATTAAAAAAAGAAATTTTCCCTATTGCTAATGTTGAAAGATATGGTAATGCCACAGTAGTTATGGATGAAGCAAGTGTTACTTGTGCATTAGATTTAAGTAATAGACCATTTTTAGTATATGAACTTGATGTAAATGAAAAAGTAGGTACATTTGATGTTGAATTAGTTGAAGAATTTTTTCATGCTTTAGTTATGAATAGTGGAATTACATGTCACATTATTCAAGATAGAGGTAGAAATAAACATCATATTATTGAAGCAGCATTTAAATCATTTGCAGTTGCATTAAGACGTGCACTAATTGAAAATAAAAAACTTGGTGTTCCTAGTACTAAAGGTGTACTGTAAGTTATGATTGAGTTAATTGTCTTAGATGTTGATGGAACATTAACTGATGGTAAAATTATATATACCTCTAATGGTGATGAGATAAAAAATTTTGATGTTAAAGATGGTTTAGCAATTGCATCTTGGACAAAAAAGCTTAATAAAAAAGTAGCAATAATCACTGGACGAAAATCAAAACTTGTTGAAAATAGGGCAAAAGAGTTAGGTGTTACTCATCTTTTTCAAGGTGTTGATAATAAAGATGAAATATTACAAAACATATTAGAGGAAGAAAATCTTACTTGGGACCAAACAGCAGGTTTGGGTGATGATTTAAATGATTTAAAAATGTTAAATAAAGTTGGTATCTCTTTTGCTGTTGGTGATGCAGTTGCTGATATACAAGAAATATGTGATGTAGTATGTTTAAAAAAAGGTGGCTATGGTGCTGCTCGAGAAATGATTGAATATATACTAAAACATGATGGTCAAAAAGAGTTGAAAGACTTATGGGTATAAGTAAATTTATGATTTTATTAATCATATTTACATTAGTTTTTCTTTTCATTGAAAAAGAGCAAACAGTTCCAAAAGAGAAACAAGAGGCAAAACCTAAAGTGAGCTTTTTTGACTCTACTATGTATGAAATTACAGAACAAAATGTAAAACAAATTGTAAAATCAAAACAAGCTGATATTTATGATAAAACTGAAAAATTAATTGATGCTACGATTGTAGTAAAATCAGATAAGAATAGTTATAATACAAATATTGTAAGTGCTAATAGTATGATTAAAGTTGGTGATAACGTTTATTTAAATGATACAGTAAATTTAGATTTAGCAGATGGTACTAATATTAAAACTGAACAATTAGATTATAATTTAGAAACAAAAATTGCACAAAATAGTGTGCCTTTTACTGCAATTAGAGGTACTGATACTTTTAAAGGTAATAATTTATTTTTAGATTCAGTAACTGAATATATTACAGCAAAACAAGCAAAATTTAGAATGAAAGTAGAAACAAATGAATAAATTATTAGTAAAATTTGTAGTGTTATTGGTACTAAGTATAACAGCAGTAAATGCAGAAGAAAACTATTTAAATATTGATGCAAAACACTTTGAATCAGATACACAAAAAAACATTTTGCACTTTAATGGTGATGTAAAAATGACTAAAAATAAAGATATATTATTATGTCAAAAATTAGTGATTAATACAGAAGCTTCACCTTTAGATCCTAAAAAACAAATACCAAAAGATTATAAAGCAACAGGAAATGTTTCTTTTGTATTATATACAGTTGATAATGTATTAAAAGGTAAGGGTGATATTGTTTATTATTATCCGAATGAAAAAAGATATATTATCATTGGAAATGGTTTTTTAGAAGATACAAAAGAGGGTAAAAAAATCAATGCAGAAAAAATATACATTGATGAATTAACTGGTAGAACAAAAATTGATGGTGGTAAAAATAAACCTATACAGTTTAGATTACGATTAAATCCAGAAAAAGAAACTACTGTTAAAAAAGATAGTAATGTAACAAAAGAAACTAAGACAACGAAGGAAAATAAGTGAAGAATCTTAAAATAGTAAATGCAGAGTTTTTGACTTCTGCTCAAAGATTAGATGACTCTCCATCTCCGGATAAAGCAGAAATCGCTTTTTTAGGGCGAAGTAATGTAGGTAAAAGTTCTTTATTGAATTCTCTTACAAAAAGAAAATCATTAGCAAAGTCATCATCGACTCCTGGAAAAACACAGTTGATAAATTATTTTGATGTTACATTTAAAGATTATGCAGAAGAGGGTTCTAATTACTATGCAAGATTTGTAGATTTACCAGGTTTTGGATATGCAAAAGTATCAAAGTCATTAAAAAAAAATTGGCACCAAAACTTAACAGACTTTTTAGAGAAACGTCCTTCTTTACAAATTTTTGTACATCTTATTGATTCACGACATTCTACACTTGATATAGATAAAAGTGTTGACGAATTTTTAAAACATATTAAGCGTGGCGATCAAATCGTAATTAATGCTTTTACAAAGATTGATAAACTAAAACAAACTGAAGTGCAAAAATTAAGAAGAGAATATCCTGAAGGAATATTTATCAGTAACCTAAAAAATAAGGGTATAGATAAATTAGAGAAAAAAATAGCAACTTACTTATTTGGAGAGTAGCATGGAAAAATTAGTATTTATAAAACCTGATGTTTTAGATATAGAATCTATGCAAAAACTAGTATATGATGATGTTGAAAATGGAAATATTTTAGATCGAAATAGTAATGAGATGGCTACTACAATTCGTTCTTATACTGCTGTTAAACTTGAAGATGAATTTATAGGTTTTGTAGCTGTTCATATTCATACTACAAAGTTAGCAGAAATAAGAAGTTTGGTTGTAAAAAAAGAGTTTAGAGGTAAAAATATTGCGAAATTATTAATAGAAAAAGCAATTTTTGAAGCCAAAAGTTTAAACTTAGAAAAACTTCTTGTTTTAACATATAAAAAAGAATTGTTTGAGCATTTTGATTTTATTGAGATACAAAAAGAATCTTTACCTGATACAAAAATATGGGCTGATTGTATTAAATGTAAACATTTCCCTATTTGTGATGAGATTGCTTTAACTTTAGATATTTAGATAATTCTATATCTTTTAGTATAGAATTATCTAGCTCAAATATTTATCTTTTATAATATGTAACGATAGAACTTTTTTCGATTGTATGCATATTTAATTTATATCCTATAATCGCAGAACTTGTATTTTTATTTACTCCCAATTTTTTAACATCTAGAGCATAAACTGTTGTTATGTATGTATGAAATCCATCACCTTTAGGTGGACAAGAACCTCCAAATTCATTTGAACCATAGTCAGACTTCCCTTGAATACTTCCTATTGGAAGATTATTTAATTTACTTGCATTTGATGTTATTTGATTTGTATTACTTGGAATATCAAATACTACCCAATGCCACCATCCACTACCAGTTGGTGCATCAGGGTCATACATAGTTATTGCAAAACTCTTAGTACCTTGTGGTACGTTAATCCATGAAAGCTGTGGAGATATATTTTTTCCCTGACATCCGAATCCCTTAAAAACTTGGTCGTTTGTCATCTGCCCTTTCATATCATCACTTGATAGTGTTAAACCTTTAGCAAACAATGTATTACTAAATATTGCAATACAACTTATTATTAATATATTTTTTAATGTTGATTTCATTTTCTTCCTTTTGATTAAGATAAAGGTATTTTATAAGAAAGTAGAAATAATAAGTACATGAAAAGTTACATATTCTGTCGGAATTCTTTCGGTGTTTGATTATATTTTTTTTTAAATTGAGAAATAAACCATGAAACAGTTGCGTATCCACATTCTGTGGATATATCTGTAATAGTTTTATTTGTATTTTTGAGCATTAAAGTAGCTTTTTGAAATCTTCTTGTATCAAGCCAAACTTTGGGAGTCAGGTTATACTCTTTTTTAATATATCTTCTTATTTGACCTTCTGAAAGTCTTGTAAGTTTACACATATCACTTAATGTTTGAATTAAATCTAGATTGGACTCTAATATATATTTGATTCTATCTTGGCTTTTTGAAGTGATCTCATTAATAAATGAGGAAAATAAATTTGGATTTAGTCTTAATGAATGTAAAAATATCTCTTCTATTTTTAATTTAAGAAGATTTGTATCTAATTCTTGGTTTATATAGTCTTGAAATAATTGTACATTAGTATTGAGTAATGTATTTCTTTTGTAGTTAAGTTTGACTATATTATTTTTTTCTTTTGTGTTAATTGTTATTTTATACTTTAACAGTGCATCAAAGATATATTTATCATCAAAATAAATTATAAGAGCTTTATAATTAGAATTGGCAACTAGACGTTCACTCATAAAATAATTATCTTGTGTTAAAAAACAAATTTCACCTGCATTAACATTGATATTTGAATTTTCTAAATGAATTATTTTAGAACCATCAATTATAATAATCATACAATGCATTACAGTTCTTACTGAAATAAAATCACTTTTAGTTTTATTTGTATAATTAAAACAAAGTAATTCATCAATTTTTGTGTACTTTGTAGTTGCATCTTCTAGAAAAAAGTTGGGGAGTACATGTGTCAATTTTAGACACTTTTTAAAGATAATAAATCATCGATTACTGTTTGACGATTTGTTATCTCTAGCTTTTTACAAGCACTAGTCATTGCTTCTTCTTCCCCTACAATGTAACACATATTTTTAGCTCTTGTTATTGCTGTATAGAGTAGTTTTGTATTGTGCATTATAAAGTGTGAAAAAGACATAGGTATTAAAGCTGTTTCATATTCCATACCTTGAGTTTTATGTATAGTTAAACAATATGCTAAAGAGATTAAATTATCCAAAGTTTCAAAATCATAGAATACAACCATATCATCATTTGGATACAATACTATTAATTTTGATTTTTCATGATCTACTTTTATTACCATCCCTAGTTGCCCATTAAAAACTCTTTTATCAACAAAATCAGGATTACCTGCTTTATAAAACTTCATACTTTGAGATTTCATATTTTCATTTTTGATATGGATAACTTTATCTGCTAATTTATACTCGTAGATCTTTTTTTGAATTCCTTGAGAGTTTGTTTTATTGATAAGTTTTTGTAAATTGATATTGAGATTTTCAACACCAAGTGTTCCACTTTTTATAGGTGTGATAACTTGAAATAGTGTCAAAAATGAAGCGATCTCTTTATCTTTAATATATTTGTACATTGGTTCTATATATTGTGAAGCGATGTTAAGAATATTATGTAATATAGTAAAGTTATTATCATTTCGAAGTACATTAACCTCATAGTCACTTAATATTGCTTTTTGGGCATAATAGTTTGGTATTGAAGCATCAATAAACTCAAAATCTTCATACTCTTCTTTAAACTCTGGCACTTGCCCTTTTCTAATTTCATTTGCAATAGTGGCTATTGCTTGCAGTTCATTTTGACGATAGATTTTAGTAAGTTTACAAATAGGAGCAAGATTATATTTAATGGCATCTCTTAAAATATCACCAGCACCAATAGCAGGAAGCTGCCCATCATCTCCTACAATAATCAAAGTAGTATCTGGATCAATTTTTGATAGTATCTTATAAAATGTTACACTATTTACCATACTTGATTCGTCTATTAAAATCACTTTATAATCAAAATAATCTTTATCTGTATTATCTATTTTTACTAATGCAGATTGTATAGTACTACTTTTGTATCCTGTAGTATCGCTTATCCTCTGTGAGGCAATTCCACTCAAAGCCATACAATGTATATCATCATATGGAACAATCTCTTCTAGTAGGTTTAAAATGGCTTTACTTGACGTAGATTTTCCTGTTCCTGCATAACCTATTAGTAAAATAGTATTTTCACCATCATTAATTAGTTCAACTGCTTTTTGTTGTTCCTCACTTAAAATAAAACCTAATGATTTTTCTTTTTGTTTAATATATTTGTCAAAATCTTTAATGATTTTTTTATTATGATTATGTATTTTTCTATTTTCAAAAAAGTCTAATATTTTAGTTTCGCAATTAAAGTAAATACTTGGAGCATATTTTTCTTTAACTGTTTCATGTATTTCATCTTTTGCTAAAAGAGCAATAACTGCCTCTTCATAAAGTGTTTCTTGATCTCGAAAATTTAAAGCATCATCCAAAAGTGAAAATAGTTGCATTTTTGATATAGAACTATTTCCGTTAGATTCACAAAATTCTTTTAATGTGTAATTCATACATGCAGATATTCTAAAGTTACTAAATCTATCTATACCTAGTTTAGTACCAATTTCATCTGCTCTTTTAAAACCTATACCTTTTATAGAAGTTAGTAAATATGGATTTTCTTGTATTTTTTCAATTAGGTTTTCAACCTGTCCAAGCTCTTGATATATTTTATTAATAAGATTACTTGTAACTCCAAATTGTGCTAAGAAACTTCCAAGTTCTCGTAGATGTTTAAACTTATTCCATGACATTACTATTTGAGTAAGTTTTTTTTCTTTTATCCCTTTAAACTCTAAAAGTTTAGCTGGAGTATTATCTAAAATATCACAAAGTTCATCTTCTGAGTATTTTTGGGTTAATTCATGAGCTAAATTTTTTGTGATACCTTTTACAATTTTTGTCAAAAAGAAAAAAATTTCTGCTTCTTTGAGTTCCATTGAAGTAAATACAAATTGAACACCATATTTTTTATGATTATTCCATGTCCCTGTAATAAGTACTTCTTCACCTACAAGTTTATGCAAGTCTGTATCAAAATACTGCCCACATATCTTTTGGTCATTTTCTAATACAGCAATATAATAGTGATTTTCTTCGTTGTAGAATAGTATTTTTTTAAGAGTGCCAGAAAGTTTAAATGACTCGTTAGTATCCATCATTAAACTTTTTATGTTTATGTTTATCTTTTTTGTATCTATTATTGTTTTTTAGTTTTGCTAAAAGGTTTGCTTGCTTAAGTATAGATGCTTTTTCATTTTCGAAATCATGTATTTCATCTGAAAATTCATCTTCTTCATTGTTTGTATGTGTATCTATACAGTTCATTATATGTTGCGCTAGGTTTTTTACTGCAAGTGGATATTCATTATAAAGAACAACAGATTTAGTTTTACCTAATTCTGTATATGCTTTGATTGTAGCTTTTTTGAATAAGTCTTTATCAAAGTTATCATACTTTAATAATGAGATAGCTTTTGTTACAAATTTTTCTAATACACGTATATATCTTAATCGTATTGTTTTTTCGTTTACTTCTCTAATCATCTATATTTTATGTTCTGTAATCAGCATTAATTTTAACATATTCATAACCTAAGTCACAACCCCATGCTGTAAATGATGCTTCACCAACACCTAAATCACAAATAATTTTAAAGCCTTTGTTTTCTAAAATCTTTCCTGCTTTCTCTTCTGTTTCTTCTGTAAAACAAAGTTCACCTTTGTTATATACAACAACATCGTTGTATGATATAACTAAAGTATTTTCATCACAAGTTACACGACTTGCTCCAATTGTTGAAGCAATTCGTCCAAAGTTAGGATCTTCACCAAACAATGCAGTTTTTACTAAAAGAGAATTTGATAATGCTTTAGCAGCTATTTCAGCTTCTTCTATTGAAGCAGCATTGTTAACCTCAAAGGCAACTGCTTTTTTAGCACCTTCACCATCAGCTACCATTAACATAGCCATATCATGCATTACTAATCGTAAAGCTTCTTGGAAAGCAACTTTATCATATGTATTAGATTTACTGTTTGACAATAACATCACTGTATCATTTGTAGATGTGTCACCATCAACAGAGATTGCATTAAATGTTGTATGAGAGTTTATTTCTAATAATTCTTTCATATCAGCTTTAGGTACATTTGCATCTGTACAGATAAAACAAAGCATTGTTGCAAGGTTTGGATTAATCATCCCTGCACCTTTTGCAACAGCACCGATTTTAAATGATGTTCCATCTTCAAGTTTTACTTCATAAAAACACTTTTTAGCATATGCATCAGTAGTCATAATTGCTTTTGATAAGTTTTCACCATTTTGTGAAGTTAAATCAAATGAATTAGCTCCATTGATCAGTTTGTCCATTGGTAATGGATTCCCAATAACACCGGTAGAACTCATAATAGGATTTGTAACTGTATGCGTTAATTTATCAAATAGAGTATTGATATCATCAATACCTTTTTGCCCTGTCATCGCATTTGCATTTTTAGAATTTATTAATACAAAATTTGTTTTAAAATCATTTGGATACATTTGATAATGTTTTAATGGTGCAGCTTGAAATTTATTTAAAGTAAAAATTGATTCTACTTCACATAACGTGTCACTATAAATAAATCCCATATCTAATGCACCTGCTGGTTTTAAACCTGCACTTATTCCATCACAATAGAAACCATCAATATCACTAATTGTTCCTTTTAATGGGAAAATACTAAACATAAATCTTGTCCTTTTCATTCATCATTTCTATATAATCTGGTCGAATAGTATCATTTACTAATAGTTTTGCTTTTGCAATTCCATCTTGATTACCAACAACTAATAATTTACAACCTTTAGTTACTTTTGTAGTACTTCTAGGTGTTTGTAAAAAATTACCACATTTTTCAGTAATACCGATTATACTTACTTTTAATTTATCTCTCAAATGAGCATCTTTTATCTCTTGGTCGATAAACCAACTTTCATCTTCTATAAAAATCTCTTCCATATCAATAGGAGTATCTTTTTTATATAAAAATTCTTCTAATACATTTTCCATATCAGGACGTATTGCCATTGCACTTACTCTTTTTGCCATAAGTTCAGGAGGAGCAACAACTTTATTTGCACCAAGTTTTTTTAATCTTTCTATATCTTTTTTTGATTCTGCATTACAAATGATTAAGTATGGATTATCACGTCCTAACTCTTTTTCATATAATCTTACAGATGCTATAATAGTAATACTATCTGCAATATTTTTAGATAAAGAGATTACACCTTTTGCACTAGATAGATGTGCTTTTAGAAATGCTTTTTCTGTATATGTTTCCTCTTTTATATAATAAGGGTAGTTATACTTATGTGCTATTTGTTCTAAATCTTCTCTTGGATCAACAATAACAAATGGAATATGATTTTGTTTAAATTGATTTGCTAATTGAATACTATATTCATTGTGATTAAAGATAACAAAATGATTTCTTAATCTTGCAATTTTATATAACATATCTCGCTCCTTATATAAATCTAAAAATTTACCTTTTACTAATACTTGAATTAATGCTGTGATGGATAATGTAAATATTAAAAAACCAAAAATGATTAATGTAATAGTAAATAATCTTCCTGCTTGAGAAATTGGCTGTATCTCTCCAAATCCAACAGTAGTAAATGTTATACCTGTTTGATAAATAGCATCTAAAATTGGGAAGTCATCAATAACCATGTACCCAACAGTACCAATTATCATAATAAGTTGTAAAAGTATTAGGGGAAGTCTAAAGTGTTTAAATTGAGAGTATATCTCTTTGTCTAAGCTAAACTCTGGTTTGGTAACTTGATATTCCCAACCCAGTGCTTTCTTGATGTTTTCTATGTTTGTCATAAAAACATCTTAATTAATTATGAATTCTTTTTAAGAGTTCTTAATTCTTTAGCAGAAATTTTAATTTTTCTTGTTGTTCCATCTTCTAAACTGATTCTAACTGTTCTTAAGTTTGGTAAAAACTTTCTTTTAGTTCTGTTTTTAGCGTGACTTACATTGTTCCCAGACATTGGGCCTTTTCCAGATAGCATACATCTTCTTGCCATTATATATTCCTTGAGTGTAAAATTATTCGGAAGTTTATCGAACATCTACTTAAATTATTCTTTAAATGTTAATCGTAAGTATTAACATCAAAATATCTATGTGGTCTTCCATCATCTTTTTTAGGTTTAAAACTGTCATAACTTTCACTAATATGACTGTATTTTGCTTTAGTATCATCCAATAACATTCCTGCTATTATCATAATAATAAAGAAAAAAGTTAATATATAAACTAAAATTTCACTTTCAATTCTGATACTGAAATTGTAATCTAAATAATTCACAATTTTATGTCTTTTTAGAAAAGCAGTAACCAAAATAGCAAAACTTACAGCAAATATTAACTCATTCATTTTTTATCCCTCTTTAGATTCTAAAAACTCTTCGTATGTACCATCAAAATCAGTAATAGTACCATCTTCTTGAATCTCTATAATTCTGTTTGCATAAGCGTCTAGAAGCTCTCTATCGTGTGAAACACAGATAACTGTACCTTCATAAGCTAATAGCCCTTCACCAAGCGCAATAATAGCTTCAAGGTCAAGGTGATTTGTAGGCTCATCTAAAAGTAAAAAGTTTCTTTTCTCTAACATAATTTTACTAAGCATCATTCTGTGTTTTTCACCACCAGAACATTTAACTACTGATTTTTCTTGTTCTTCACCATTAAATAACATTCTACCTAAACAGTTTCTGATTTCTGCAATATCTGCATCTCTATCAAAATCTCTTAACCAATCATATAAAGTAATATCACCTTTAATTAAATCTGTTGAGTTTTGTGGAAAGTAACTAACATTTGCAGTAGCTCCCCATTTTATTTCACCTTCATCTGGTTTAATATTTTCCATTAGCATTTCACATAAAGTAGTTTTACCTGCACCATTTGGCCCAATTAAAGCTATTTTATCTTTTTTCTCTAACATTAATGATACATTGTTTAGTACAACTTCACCATCATAAGATTTTGATACATTTTTAATTTCTAAAACTTCTTTAGAAATTCCTTTTTCTTGTTTAAATACAATAGAAGGATCTCTTCTTGAAGATACTTCAATAGCAGAAATATCTAACTTATCAAGTTGTTTTTGTCTAGAAGTTGCTTGTTTTGCTTTAGATGCATTCGCAGAAAATCTTCTTACAAAGGCTTCAAGTTCTTCTTTTTCTTTCACTTTTTTATCTCTATCAACACCTGCTTGTTTAGCAATAACTGTAGAAGCTATATACCAATCATCGTAAGTACCAGTAAATTCTCTAATTTTTTTGAAATCTACATCTAAAATATTTGTACAAACAGCATTTAAGAAGTGTCTATCATGTGAGATAACTACCATTGTTCCATCATGATGTTGAAGTTGATTTTCTAACCATGCAATTGTTTCAATGTCAAGGTTATTTGTAGGCTCATCTAGAAATAATACATCTGGTTTTGGGTATAAAACTTGTGCAAGTAAAACCTTGAATTTATTACCACCAGTAATTGTACTCATAAGTTCACCATGAGTTTCAGAAGCAAATCCTAAAGATTCTAAAATCTTTGTAATTTTTACATCATATTCATATGTTGGATCTTCTTCACAACAAATCATCTCTAACTCACCAAGTTCTTCACCAATAGAATCAGTATACTCTTCTAGGTATAATTCTTCTTTTCTTTTGATAGCATCAAATAGTCTTTTATTTCCATATAAAACAGTATCTGCTAAAGTGAAATCTTCATAAGCAAATTGATTTTGACTTAAAACTCCAACTTTTTTACCATTTTGTACTTGAACTTCACCATCTGTTATCTCTTCTGTTCCACTAAGCATATTAAGAAAAGTAGTTTTACCAGCACCATTAGCACCAATTAAACCATATCTTTTTCCTGTGTCTAAAGCAAGATTTATGTCTTGAAAAAGAACTCTTGAACCAAAAGTCTTTTTTAATTTTACAATTTTAACCATTAAATGTTTACCTTTTTTTAATTTTTATTATATCAATTTTTCGGATTATATCTAAAGTTTAATCAATTTAAACAATTCTAGATATCACATCACCAAATCTAACTTTGGTATTTATATTATTCTCAAGAGATACCATATCTTTTTCCCAAAACATAAGTACTGTAGAACCCATCTCAAAATAACCTAAACAATCACCTTTTTTAATGTGTAAATCATCATAGTCATAAACAGTTGGATGACAAACTTCAGTATTAGTTTTTATTTTAGGCTCACATGTAAATACCATTTTACCAACATTTAGTGCTCCTACAAATACCATATAAAAAAGTTGGTCATCAGAAGTTACACACTCCATGATTACTCTTTCATTTTCTACAAATAAACTTTCTTGTTTATTTAAATATGTAAAGTTAACTGGATAAAGTTTTCCTGGTACATGAATCATTTTTGTAACTTTACAATCAAAACTTGCATGATATCTGTGGTAATCTTTTGGACTTAAATAAAAGTTCATAAATGTACCATTTTTAAGTTTTTGTAAGTTATCGTAAACAATCTCTTCAGTTAATAACTCTTTTACACTATAACTCATACCTTTTATTTGACAGGCAGTTTCATCTTTAATATCACCAGACTCACTTACAAAACTATCTGCAGGGCTAATAAAATGTAATTCATTTGTATCAATAGGTCTTTCTACTTTTAATTCTCTTGTAAAGAGTTGATTTAGAGTTTTAAATGTGTTTGCTTTTTCAAATTCACTCATATCTAAGCCAAGAAGATTTACGTATCCATTATTAATAAAGTTTTGTATTGGTTTTGGAAATTCTTTTGTTGCAAATTTATGAAATACATTTGATATCTTATTTGTAATATGCATATATGTTAGTCCTTTTTTTCGATTTTGTTATTTGGTACTAAAATAAATAGTTCACCTACTTGTTTCATTTGTCCAGCAAGTTCTCTTGCTTTTTCGCCATTTCCAAAAAAGAAATCAGCTCTTATTTTACCTTTGATTGCACCACCTGTATCAGCAGCAATCATAAGTTTATTGATTGGTTCTTCTGTAACAGGATTTGTTGTATTTATAAATACTGGAAACCCAAGTGGAATGTTTTTTCTATCTACTGCTAAATTTCTATTTGCAGTTAATTGTGTACCTAGACTTCCAGTTGCAGTTTTTGCACTTTTAGTAAAAAATACATAACTTTTATTAAGATTTAAAATTTCATCTGTTTTATCTGGGTTTTCTACTAACCATTTTCTAATAGTTTGTAAAGAGATATCTTTTTTTTCTATAACACCCATCTCAATTAGTTTTTTTCCTATTGCATAGTATTGATGACCATTTTGTCCACCATACCCTACGTTTATAAACATTCCATTTGGAAGTTGTATTTTACCACTTCCTTGAATCTGAAGAAAAAATAGATCGATTTTATTATCTACAAAACAAATTGGTTTTAAATTTTTAGTACTTTTATAATCAATAGCATTTATTTCTGCTCTTGTTTCATAAGGTACTACTTTATTACCTTCTAGTTTTCCTCTTAATCGATAATCAGAAAGTGATGGATACGCTCGTGAAAGTTGTATATTCAAAAGATTTTTTGGTACAGCATATACTGGATATTTAAATCTATTTGTTCTATAGTAACTTCCGTAAAGTAAAGGTTCATAGTATCCTGTAATCAATCCCTCTTTGTCATTATCATCAGATAATAACTGGTATGCAGTAAAGTTCTTTTGAAAAAACTCTTTTGCATCTTCTAAAGCTATATCTTCTTCTGCTTTTAAACATACAGAAGTTAGTTTAGGATCTTTTTTTGAAGCAGCACAATCTTTGATAAAAACTTTTAATGCTTTTGTCAAATTATCTGTATCAAAACCATCGATAGTATTCATATCGATTTTTTGAAAGTTTGCTTTAGAAATTTCTTTCTTTTGTTCTACTTTGATAGAACAACCTGTAAATAATAATAATGAGATAAAAAATAGCGTTATTATTTTTAGAGAAGACATTACAGTGACAACTCTTTTTTAATTTTCTCTTGATTTAATTTTACTATTGTTTGTTTTTTAATAGCTACCAATCTTTCCTCATCACATAATAACTCTTTTTGCATTGTTGCATCATCTGCGTTTGCAATTTTTAGTTTGTAGTACTTCATCTCTTTTTTAGTAAGTTTTCTTTTTAAAATCTCTGCTACTTGTTCTTCACCTTTTAAAGTACCTACTAATTTTTTTATATCTTTATTTAATTCTTCTGTAAAATTACCCATTTGTTATCCATCCTTTTAATGTATCTATATCGTTATAACTTGTCATATCTAATTGTATTGGTGTTATTGAAACATAGTTATCTTTAACTGCTTCAAAATCACAACTCTTTGTTTCGTCACTTTGCCATGATAGAGGGTGTAAACCTATCCAATAAAACTCTTCTCCTCGCGGATTTCTGTGTCTATGTGAATCATTTCCATACTCTCTATATCCAGCTTTTGTTATCTTTAAACCTTTGCACTCTTCAATGCTACATGGCGGAACGTTTATATTAAGAAGTTTTCGTGTCCCTAAAGGAAAGTCATCTTCTAATATTTTTTTAGCAAGATCATAAATTGTTTTCATTGCTAGTTCATATTCCCATGCACTTTTATTTGCGTTGTTTAAGTCATTGAAAACTTGACTTATTGCAATTCCAGGAACACCTTGAAGTACTGCTTCACTGGCACCTGCTACTGTACCACTGTATGTAATATCTTCACCCATATTTGAACCGATATTTATACCACTTATTACTAAATCCGGTTTTTTATCATCATCAAATAAATTGTTAAGCCCTAAAAAAACACAATCAGTAGGTGTGCCATCATCCATTTTATAATAATCATCATCAACACTTACTAGTTTCATAGGACGAGTTAGTGTCATGCTGTGTGCTGATGCAGACTTTTCATTTGCAGGTGCTACAACAGTTATTTGAGCTAATGGTTGAAGTGCTTCGATTAGTTTTTCTAACCCTTTAGCATCCCAACCATCATCATTTGTAAGAAAAATTTGTTTAGGAATCATACAATTTTATCTTTGATAGTATCATGTGCAACAGCTGCTTTACCTGTCCATGATTTAAAGATTTCACAAGCTACTTTTGCACCTTCACCATTTGCAATTGCAAACATAGTTTTAGCACCACTTGCAAGTCCTGCAACATATAAATTTTCAGCTATTTTATTGTCATTATTATCAAGTGCTACTTTACCTGGTTTCATAACATCAGCGTGAGTGATAACATTTGTCAAATCACACTCTATTTCAAATTTATGCATACCAGTTGCTATTACTACTATTTTTGCACTAAGTGTTTCGTCTGCAGTGATTATATCAAAGTTCTCGTCCTTTTTTTCTAGTTTTAAAACAGTGTCATTTTTACTTTCACATGATTTAAAGTTAGATAGTTGAGTTTGCATTTTTGAATACAACTCATCCCCACCTATACCAAAAGGTACTCCAGCTAAGTTAAAGAAACTTGCATTTAAAATATCACTTTTACCATTATCTATCATAAGGTATTTTTTGTCTTTTGCCCACGCTTGCGTGTTCTCTACTGATGCTAGAGTTAAAGCACAGCCATAGCCAGCTGCTCCACCACCAATAATTATTACGTCATACATTAATCGTCCTATATAATTACATTTTAAGTCTATTATAGCTGTTTATTACTTATTTTTATGTTTTGATGATTATTACGGTTTTTGAAGCAATGTATTCATCTCATCTTCAGTCAAAGTTTTGACCTCTAGACTCACTGCTTTGTCATATTTGCTTCCAGCATCCGCGCCATAAATAAGATAGTCAGTTTTTTTAGAAACCGAACCAGCTACTTTTGCTCCAAGAGCTTCAAGTTCTTTTTTGACAACTCCACGACTAACTGACATAGTTCCAGTTAAAACTACTGTTGTATCTTTAAATGGATTTTGCTCTACTTCTACTCTTTCTTCAATGACAGGTTGAATGATCTCAAAAAGTTTTTCCATAAGATTTCTATTTACTCTTATGAATTCTAATAAACTATTTGCCATCTGAAAACCGATGCCATCTATTGCTTCTAGTTGTTCATTTGTTACATTTAAAATATCTGCTCCAAATTCTAAACAGATTTGTTTACTTGCAACTTCACCAATATGCTCAATACCCAATGCATTAATAACTCTATGAAGTTCTGTATTTTTAGTATTTTGTATAGCCGTTAAAAGATTATTGATTTTTTTCTCTTTAAAACTTTCTAATCCCTCTAAGTCTTCTTTTTTTAAACTATATAAGTCTAAAACATCTTTTATCTTTTCTTTATTTACTAAAAGTTCTACTATTTTGATACCTAAACCATCGATATTCATACAGTTTTTACTTGCAAAATAGATGATACTATTTACTACTCGACTAGGACAATCAAGATTTTGACATTTGATAAGTATCTCTTCAATTAATAGTTCACTGTCACATTCTGGGCAATTTTCAGGAGTAGGGATATCTATTTGTGTTCCGTCTCGTCTATCTACAAATACTTTAGTTATTTTAGGGATGATATCTCCACTTTTTATGAGGATAACTTCATCGTTAAGTTTTAGACCTAGTCTTTTTATCTCATCAAAGTTGTGTAATGTAGCACGTGCTACTGTTGAACCATCGATTAGAGTAGGTACTACATTTGCTACTGGTGTAATAGCTCCAGTACGTCCAACTTGAAGTGTGATACTTAATACTTTTGTTGTTTTCTCAACTGCAGGAAATTTATATGCACAAGACCATCTAGGAAACTTCACTGTATATCCTAAATCACTTTGAGAAGCTAAGTCATCTATTTTGATAACCATACCATCTAGACCCATAGAGATACTTTCTCTTTTAGCGATGATTTCATGATATACATTTTCTATCTCTTCTACCGTAAAACATAAAGTTTGGATAGGTGGTTTTGCAAATCCAATAGAATGGATATATGCTATAAGTTCAGAACTTTTTTCAAAATCAAGTGAATGTTCTCCTACACCCCAAACATTAAAAAAGAGTTTTCTTTTTGCTGTGATACTACTATCTAACTGTCTCAGGCTTCCAGCTGCAGCATTTCGTGGGTTTGCAAAAGGTTGTTCATCATCTCTTATACGTTGTTTATTTATAGTATCAAAGTCATCTTTTTTGATAACTATCTCACCACGTATCTCTATAAGACCTTTATGTGGTATAGTTAAAGGTATAGAACGTATTGTTTTTACATTTTGAGTTACATCTTCACCTACACTACCATCACCTCTTGAAATGGCTTGTTTTAAAACCCCATTTTCATAAATGATATTTAAACTTGCTCCATCAAACTTTGGTTCACATACAAATGTTAGGTGTTGTTTATCTACTACTTTAGAAGCTCTTTTTATCCAGTCTTCTAACTCTTCTGTATTAAATATATCTTCTTGTGACCACATACGAGAAAGATGTTTCGCTTTTTCAAAACCATCTAAAATACCACCACCAACTCTTTGTGTTGGAGTACTTGGGTGTATATGTGTAGGATTTGATTCTTCATATGAAAGAACTTCACGATTGAGTTTATCGTACTCTTCATCTGTTGCTATTGGGTTGTCATCTATATAGTATGCTCTTTCCCATGATATTAAAGTCTCTACTTGTGTGTTGTATTGTGTTTGTGTCATTTGATTCTCATTTATGTATATTAAAAACGTATTTTAGCAAATGATTGATTTAGTTTTGGTTGGAGTGAAAGAAGAGATACAAATAAGCTCAAATTGTATTGAGCTTATTAGATTTTATTAGTGATTTTTTACTACATCGTATAATATTTTTAAGAAATTTTCAGGACTTAAAAATCCACCACCTAGTTTTTTATCGATATCTTTATTTGGCATCATAGCTACAACTTCTTCAAGTGTTTTACCTTGATTTATTAAGTTTTTCATTCTATCTCTAAGAATTATAAGTGTATCTCTATACTCTGTTAACTCTTTTTTGTTTGATAACTTACCATGTCCAGGGATGATTTTTGTATTTTCATTGATTTTCTTTAATATATCAGTAACGCTAGCGATAATACCATCGATACTTCCACCACTAGAACCATCTATAAACGGATAAAAACCATTAAAGTAAATATCTCCTGTATGTACTACATTTGCATTTTTAAAATACAATACTGCGTCACCATCTGTATGAGCATTTGGTTTATGGATGATCTCTACTGTTTCATTATTGATATGAAATGTCATCCTATCATTAAACGTGATATCAGGAAGTGCAACTAAAGGGGAGGGCTCTATCTTTTTACCAAAAGCTTTTATCACTCCACCATTTTGAAGTCTTTGTCTTACGTTATCATGAGATACAAGTATCACTCCATCTTTTCCAAGGTTTTCATTTCCTCCCGTATGGTCATAATGCCAATGAGTATTAAATACATACTTGATAGGTTTGTCAGATATCTCTTTTACAGCAGATTTAATTTTGTCTGTAAGAGGAGCAAACTGATCATCTACCATAAGTATTCCATCATCACCCATACTTACTCCGATATTTCCACCAGCTCCCATAAGCATATAAATACCCATATTTACTGGAATAATTTTCATTTGTACTTTTGCAAATTTATCATGACCATGTGCAAATAATGTTGAGGTACAAACTGTTAGAAGTAGTCCTGCTGTGAGTAGTTTTAAAGATTTCATTAATAAGTCCTTATTGTATAGTTATATTATGATGATACAAATATTTTTCTATGATAAGCTTAAAAAGTAGTTTTAGTTTATAGTGGTTTTATATTAAGATTATTGTTTATATATAATTAAGTAAAAATTTTTAATTAGTCAAAAAAACTTGACATACTTTTAAGTTTTTAAATGATAAGATTTTATTAGACAAGAAAAGTAAATTTAATCTTTTACCCTCTGTGGAAATGAAACTCGAATTTCATTTACCAGATTAATTTTACGATTCAAGTATATTTGTTCACAGATTTTCTAGAATCTGTCACCAATTGTAAATATAATAGTAGGTTACTTTATTTTAAGTAATCTATTATTTCAACAATATTAAATGTTACTTCAATAATTATATTAAAAACTATTGTGTATTCTATCATACGATATCTCCTTTACTTTTATTTAAATTATTGTCTACCATTTCTCTTTTAAATCATAATTCCCATTTACAACTCCAAATTATGCTTTTGTAAAAACTTGTATGGAATCTGTAATTATTTTATCTAACACAGCATTAAAAAAAGTATAAAAAAGTTGTTAACTTTATTTAAACAATTTTATATAAGTTTTTGGATAGAAAAGTAAATCAATTAGACAAAAGATGAGAAGAAAATAATACTAAGAAGCTATATATTCCAATGTAGCTTTTTGGAATAGGGCAGAACGACTTAGATGGTGTTCTTTTGCGTAATTATCCGCTATATCTAAAAAGTTTGCTTGTACTGATATGTTGATACGTTTAGATTCATTTCCAAAGTCTCTTATGATACCCTCTACTGATATATCTTCATCTATATCTTCAAAATGTATACCTATCCCACCAGCAATTAGTCTATAGTTTTTAAGTTCTTTACTTTTTGCATTTTGTAGTTTTTTAGTATACGAGTATGGAACAGTTAGTACTCTTGATGTATTTAGTTCTATAAACATTTTCTCTTCTGCAAATCCTACTGATTTTATTAGAAATCTATTGTTTAAAGTATTCATCCCATGCTCCTTGTCGTTTCGTATTATTTTCTTTTACTAGTTTTGTTAGTTTTTTTAAATCTTTAGAATTTAAATTATAACTATCTGTTACTTTTAAAGTGTCTAATTCAATCCTAGCATAACCATCACCTTTTTCTATGTGGATATGTTTTGGATTGTGCTCATCACTAAAAAAGAAAAATCTATAACCTTCTATTCTTAAAATAGTTGGCATATTAACTCTTTGTTGTGTAATTATACACAATAATATTTTTACTGTCAAATCTTCTCATAATAAACTCCATAATTTTATATACAAAGAATAACAGTAAAAAGCAACAAAGGTGAATAAAATGTCAATTTGCAATATTACATTGGAAGGAAAATAAATTATAAAGGGTTTAATAAGTAACTAAACCGTTTTAGCTATACTTTTTTATACAATTTAACAAAAAAGGATTTATATGGAATCTGGTGAAATTTCAGCTATCGTACTTACTGGCGTAATAATGGCAATATTGGCATTTGCATCGTTTAAGATAGGTAAAAAAATCGGTGATAACAAGAAGTAAAGGGATTTATTCTCCTTTACTTATCTTAATCTTCTAACTCTTTTACGCAAACATCTAAAGCTTTAACATTTGATAAAGATAATAAAGTGATTATAAACCCTAAAATCACTATGATGTATTGTCCTGTATAAACTGATGCAAGAATTATAACTATCCCTAAAAATAAAAAAAGTAAGTTAGATGCGATTGATATTTTATATATCAATTTATTTTTTTTGTCGATTATAATTGGCATACCAAATATTTTACTAGTACCAGAGTATAATAAAATAGCTGGCATTATATATGCTCCAATAGCTATAACCAAGAAAAAAAGCAGATAGACTGTTCCTGTTTGACTAGCTTTAAATATCAGCATTAAACCACCGAAGACTAACGCAATTGAAAATGCCCAATTAATAACTCTTAACCCTTTAGTATCTTTTTTAGTAGTATCATTTTTGATAGTTTGTTTTTTCATTTTCATAAACCTTAATAAATTTTAATGAAGTGTATCTTTTTTATTGTAATAGTATACTTTCAAAGAATATTTTTATATCTCTTCATATTTATCAGTTTACTGAAATAATTATAATAAATCTAATATTTTTTGTCAATTGGTTATTAAGAATAAAATAGTAAAATCTTTATACTAAAAATAAGGGTTTAAAAATGGATTACGCTAAAATTGATTTAAATGCTAGTGCTACAAAAGGTTTTGCAGACATTTCAGCCTATATGCAAGACTTAGGAAATCTTTCAAATAATATGAAAGCACAACAAAAGTTCAAGCTCTTAAACCATAAAGTTATATTAGATGGACTAAAACAACTAAATGGACTAAACAGTAAATTAGATGCAAAAGTAGATAAGCTTTTAAAAAAGATAGAAAAGCCTTTGGCAAATAAAAATACACCAATTGTAAGAATATTTTCTATTCATATCTTTGCTTTTATAGCTATCTTCTTAATCACAGTTATACTTACCCCTACAAACTTTAGTATTGGTTATGCTATATCATCTGTAGTAATGGGTTGTGCTACTGGTGTACTAAATCTAATGCTAATACGTGAGCGTAAAAAATATAAGATAAATAATGTTTTTTTCTTACTAGAAGATGAAAATATCGAAGAGTTAGAACCTTTACATAAAAAATTAGCGAAAATTATAGATGATTTTAAACAAGAAGAGATTCAAGATACTCAAAAATTGGTAATTGTTCTAAAAGAAACTATCCAAGAAACAATAAAATAAAAAAGAGGTGATTAACTATCACTTTCTTTTTGAAATACTAAGTTTTTTAAACTTCGATTCTCATCTAAACTTTTAAACTCTTCTAAATTATCAAGTCGTTTTATAAATTTAAAATTTGGAGCAAGTTCAGTAAAAATATCTATAATAAAATTTTCATCTAAATCAGGACTATTTAGACATGCCAATACTGTGGCGTTTTCTGAGCTAAAAGTATCAAGTCTTTTGATGATTTTATTGTAATCTTTAGTAGCCTCAAAACTCCCTTTTTGTAAAGTAGGGGGATCGATGATGATAACATCAAATGGTCCATCTCTTTTGATACGGGAAAATGATTTTAATATATTGTGTGGATAAAACTTTACATCTCTTGTATCTATGTTGTTGAGGTGATGATTTTCTCGTCCAGTACTTAAAGCTCCCTTTGCCATGTCCATATTTACAACCTGACAAGCTCCACCCGCCATACTAGATAAACTAAATGCACAAGTATATGAAAAAAGATTGAGTACTTTTTTATCTTTAGAAATACTTTTTATAAATGCTCGTCCATTTTTCATATCTGGAAAGTAGCCATTGTTTTGATTTGACATAAGGTTAAGTTTTATTTTGAGTCCATTTTCTCTTACATATAAATCATTTTTCAGTTCACCTACTAAAACTTCTGTGGGAGATTTAGCTAAGTATCTTCTTTGTAAAACCAAAATAGTATGTCGTGAATTTTTGATGTAGTTTTTTAACATTTCAAGTAGTTCTATTTCTATATCTTCTTCAATAGAAAAATAAAAAGCGACACTTAAAATATCATCAATAGAATCAATAGTTAAAAACCTCCAGTCTTCACCATAAAGTGCACCTCGACCATGAAATATTCTTTTAAATTCATTTGTTAGATGGTATGAGTTTTCAGTAATTGTATTTTGTAAGTCTTGTATGTTCATATATCTCTTTTGTATTATTTTTCTTTATGAGTTAATGTCATCTCATATACCCAATTTTGTAAATCTTTCATATCATCGTATATAGCAAATAACTTATCTAGTAATTCAACAGTATAAAAAGTATCATCCAAATCATACTCAATATATGAAAATACAGAATCAAATTTCGTAAGATAGAGATGAGTTTCATCCCCTGAAAAATCTTTAGGAACTCTTTTATATTTTTCAGGAGAGTGTTTATATCCTTTTGCTTTGAGTTCTTCTAAAATGATGTGTAATGAATCTCTATGTTTTTCATGTTGGATGTAACTTCTATATGTTTTTAATAAAGGTGATTTAAAAGCTCTTATACCAGCTGCTACAAAATACTTCTCTTTTGTATAGTGCATATAAAAAGATGAACTTTGCATACGGTGACCTAAACCTTGCCAAAACATAAGACCGATTTTATCTTTCATAGCAGTTTTGTCTTTACTGAAACGAACATCTCTATATATTTTAAATAAAGATCCAGAAACTTTTGGCAAAGCTTTAATTGTAGGTACAAGTATTTGTAAAGTATCTCCCATATCTTCTATGAAAGCTTTGTTTGGAGCAAGAATGGTTTTTTCCCAAATATGTCTATTTGTCTCAAACCAAACTTTTGAGTTGTTTTTTTCTAATTTTTTTAAGAAAGCGGTACCTTCTTTTGCAAATCCACTAAATATCATGATTAAATTATAAAATCTCTTGAACTCTTCCAACATCTCCAGATGTAAGTCTAACCTTTATTCCATGAGGATGAGTCGGTGAATTTGTTAATAAGTTTTTTACAATTCCTTCTGTTAGTTTGCCACTTCTTTGGTCTTGTTTTAAAACTATATTTACTTTTATTCCTGGTTTTATATTGATACGATTTTTCCCATTCACGGTATATTGCCTTCTTGTTTTTTTTCTATTATATCAAAAAAACTTATAATTAGATATACTGAGTGTTCAAATTAAAATGGAGAATGTATGGATTATGGTCAAATTTTTATGTATGGTTGGGGTTTAAACATCGTAATGTTTTTAGTAAATTTATCGATTGCGTTAAATGTAATAAAATCAACAGATGTGACAACTATGACTAAAGAACATGAAATATTAGGTGAGCTAAAACTAGAAATTGATAAGTACTATCCAAATAGAGGATACGAAACATTACTAAGTTATTTTATTCCGTTTGTTGCTTTTTATAAAGTACTATGGAGACTAATTGAGATGATGTCGTTTTTTAGTAAAAACCAAAATACAAGAATGTTTGACTTTATGGTTTACAGATATCAAAAAGAGATATCTGTAGCCAAAGACAATGCAAATTCACAAAATAAATAAACACAAAAGAAAGGTCAATAAATGAGTTTAATAGAGAAGATTAAAGACAAAGCAAGACTAGACGTAAGAACAATTGTTCTTCCAGAATCAGAAGACGTAAGAGTACTTCAAGCAACACAACAAGTTTTAGAAGCAAAAACAGCTAATATTGTCTTAATCGGTGACGAAGATAAAATTAAAGCAGATGCTGCAGAATGTGGAGCTAATATTGAAGGTGCTACTATCATCAATCCTAAATTTTCTGATAATTTAGAAGCTTATGTTAATGAGCTTGTTGAATTAAGAAAGAAAAAAGGTTTAACTAAAGAAGAAGCTACTGAAATCATGACTACAGAGCCAAGATTTTTTGGTTGTATGATGGTAAGACTTGGTCATGCTGATGGTTTAGTTGCTGGTTCTAGTTCTCCTACTGCTGATGTTTTAAGAGCTGCTATTCAAGTTATTAAAACTGCACCTGGAATCAACACTGTTTCTTCTACATTTATTATGGAAACTGCTGATGGTAAATTTGGTGACAATGGTCTTATTTTATTTGCAGATTGTGCTGTAAACCCAGAGCCAAATGCTGAACAATTAGCAGATATCGCTAGTGCTACAGCTGCAACTGCTGCTTCTGTTGTTGGTTTAGAGCCAAGAGTTGCTATGTTATCTTTCTCTACAAAAGGATCTGCAAAACATCCATTAGTTGATAAAGTACAATTTGCTTGTCAAATTTTAGAAGATAGAGAAGTTGACTTTGCATGGGATGGTGAGATGCAAGCTGATGCTGCAATCGTTGAAGCAGTTGGAGCATCTAAAGCACCTGGTTCTAATGTTGCTGGTAAAGCAAATGTATTAGTATTCCCAGACTTACAGTCAGGAAATATTGGATACAAATTAGTTCAAAGATTTGCAGGAGCTGCTGCTCATGGACCAATCATTCAAGGTTTAAGTAAACCAGTTAATGATTTATCTAGAGGATGTTCAGTAGAAGATATCTCTAATTTAGTTGCTATTACTGCAACACAAAAATAAATTAAAACCTCTTGATTAGACTTGGTTCCAATTCTAAAACAAGAGCTCTAATCCTTGCTTCTCAAGGATTAGAATTTATTCAACAAGGTGGAAACTTTGATGAAGAACAAATCACTACAACAAATCCAACTCAATTCGTAGATATTGCAACAACAGGAAAATTTGAGGAACTATATTCTAAATATGGTTGTGAAGATATGCCTTTATTAGTAGCTGATACAGTTGTAACTGCAAATAATGAACTCCTACGAAAAGCAATCGATCAAAATGATGCAAGAAGAATGTTAGAGCTTCAAAGCGATAATGAAGTGACAATTATCACTTGTATGATATTTAAATCTCAAGATACATATATAAAAGATATCTCAAGAACAACATATCATTTTGAAAAGTTCGATGAAAAAGATTTAGATAACTATGTTAATAGTGGAGAGTGTATGGGTAAAGCTGGAGCTATTATGGTAGAAGGTTTTTGTAAACCATATATCAAAAGTGTTGATGGATATGAAAGTACCGCTATGGGACTTTGTGTAGAAAAATTATTAGCTTATTTAAAATAATTATAAATCAAAATTTTACTGTAATCAAATAATATATCTTAAAATAGTATACTATTGATATTAAATATCACGGGATACTATTGATGGATAAATCTTATAAAAATATACTGATAGCTTTATTTCTTTCATGTTTTGCATACTTTTTAGCAGGACAACTGTTTGCAGAAACACAATCTCGTCTTATAGGAAGTGTTGTATTTCTTATATCTATGTGGACAAATGAAGCATTACCTTTGGGTGTAGTGTCGTTATTTCCTATTATATTATTTCCATCTTTAGACATTTTAGCTATAAATGATACCACTGCTAACTATTCAAAATCTATTATATTTCTTTTCCTTGGTGGTTTTTTGATGGCAATTGCTGTTGAAAAAATAGGCTTACATAAAGTTATAGCTCATAAACTTTTAGGAATATTTCCTCCAACTGCAAGAGGAATTATATTTGCATTAGCTATCACGTCTGCATTTTTAAGTTCATTATTATCCAATACTACAACAGCACTTTTACTTATGCCTATAGCAATATTTTTAACTGATATTCCAAAACTAAAAATTAGATTGGTATTGGCTGTAGCATATGGAGCTAGTATAGGAGGAATCATCACTCCTATAGGAACACCACCAAATCTTATTTTGATGGGATTTTTACAAGAAAATAATCTCGAGATGTTAACCTTTATGAGCTGGATGTTTAAAACAATACCTTTAGCTATTATTATGTTAATTATTGTTCCTTATATCCTTTCTATAGGTACTAAAACATTTTCAATTTCAAATGATATAGAAGGTGAAAAAAAGTTAAATAGTGATCAAAAAAGGCTTTTAACTATTTTAGGGACTTTGGTGATTGTTTTATTTGTGAACTCATTTTTCAAAATAAGTGAAGCTGGTATATTACTTGGATATGGACTCTTTATGTTCATGCCAAAAATTGGATTTATAAATTGGGAAGATACACGAAAAATTCCTTATGAAATTATGTTTTTATTTGGAGCTGGTTTTTCTATTGCAAAAGCATTTAGTTCAACAGGATTAGCTTTTGATATTTCACAATTACTTTTAAATTTAACACAATTAACACCTTTGCTTTTAATACTGTTAGTAGCTGCATTAATTACATTTACAACTGAAGTTACAAGTAATACTGCACTTATATCTATAGCTTTACCTATTATTTTTTCTTTGGGAGCTAGTTCGAATATTGATGTAAATTTACTTTTAATGGTAGCAACTATTTGTGCTAGTTATGCTTTTATGTTACCTATTGCAACACCTCCAAATGCAATAGCAATGAGTAGTAAAATAGTGACTATTAAAGATATGGCAAGTTATGGAATATTGTTTAATATTATAGCTATTTGTATGACAACAATGGTAGCTATGTTAATTTGGTAAATTTATGATAGAATTTTAAAAAACTATGGAAAAATTATGAAACTATTAATCTTATCTCTACTTATATTTACTTCTACACTTTTCGGATTTACAAATGATAAAATAACTATGGATTGGTTAGAAAAACAGCCAAGAAGTTTTGCAAAAGATTTTTATATATGGCGATATTTAAATAAAAATATAACTTCAGAAGAATCAAATAAAGCACTATCACAAGTGCGATACTTAAATAACAAACTTTTATATAGATATATAAATAAATCTAAAGATGTAAATCTACAAGAGTATAAAAGATGTATGCGGGCTAAAACAAAAAACTTGATAAATAAAGAAGCGTATTGTATTGAAGCAGGTCTTAGTATGTATGATGCAACAAAATTATCTAAAAAGAACTTAGATAAAGTAATCAAGACATCAAAATTAGAATACCCAGACTTTACAAAAAAACTTGAAATCATACAATCAAAAGTACCATTTAAAAAACTAATAGAAGAAGATAAAGATGTTTTCTTTAATACTTTTAATGAATGTGGTGGAAAATATAGAGTACAAAACTTTAATCACTATTTCCCTTCAAAATTATTCTTAAAATTAAAAGATGATAAAAAGTTTGCACAAACTATTAAACTCATCGTGACAAATCTAAATATGAGAAAAGCACAAATATCGTTACTGAAACTAACACCTGAGGGATTAGATTTTAAATCCGTATTTCATTTAGCGATTAATGCAATACGACATAAAAAAGAAGATAAGGCTTTAGTTTATTTAGAAGATGCTTTTGGTAAAGCGTATTATAGAATGCAAAAAGACAATATCTTATTTTGGCAATACAAACTTACAAACGATAAAAAGTATTTAGATACTTTATCAAATAGTTGGGATGTAAATATATATTCATTATTTGCAAAAGATATTTTAAACGAATCTCATAAAAATATAATCTTTGATATCAAACAAACAAAAGAAGAGTTAAAAACATATGACCTGGCTAATCCTTTTGATTGGTTACAAGTTTTAGATACAAGCAAAAAAATGACTGACGAAAAACTAGTAAATTATGAAAGTATGTTTACTACGACTGAAACACTTGGTCATTTAGCTTTTGTAAAAGAAAGATACGACAGATATAGAAACTCATATTTTGTTACACCTTATGAATCATATTTAAAAGGTATAAATGAACAACGAAAATCATTGATATATGCAATAGGAAGACAAGAAAGTAGATTTATACCAACTTCAATTTCAAGTTCATATGCAATGGGAACGATGCAAATTATGCCATTTTTAAGTCGTGCAATTGCAAAAGAACTAAAAGAATCGTATAATATATTTGAACAGTTTGATGCTAAAACAAATTTACGATATGCTAACCATCATTTAAATTTTCTAGAGAGAAGATTAGATCATCCTTTATATATTGCTTATGCATATAATGGTGGAATAGGTTTTACAAAAAGATTGTTAAAAACCAAATTATTTAAAAAAGGAAAATATGAACCATACTTAAGTATGGAGCTTTTACCTTATGATGAAACTAAAAAATATGGTAAAAAAGTTTTAACAAACTATTATGTATATAATAACTATATCAATAAAAAAGGTAAAATAAAGTTTTCAGAATTGATAAATAGTATCAAAAACTTATAAAATAAAAGTAGTTTAGCAAACTAAAATCAGATTTTAGTTATAATGCGAAAAATTAAGAAATATCATAACTAGGATGGAAAATGTCAAATAAAACACTTGTAATTACAGGCGCAACTAAAGGTATAGGAAAAGCATGTGCATATAGATTTGCAAAAGAGGGAATCAATATTGCATTTACATATAACTCTAATGAAGAGATTGCAAAAGAGATTGCAGCTGATTTAGAAGCACAATTTGGTATAAAAGCTAGATATTATCCTTATAATATTTTAGAGCCAGAAACAGCTAAAGCATTATTTTTAGAAATTGATAAAGACTTTGATACTATTGATTACTTTATCTCAAACGCTATGATTTATGGTAGAGCTGTTGTTGGTGGATACGGTAAATATATGAAGTTAAAACCAAGAGGGCTTAATAATATTTATACTGCTACTGTTGATGCTTTTGTATGTTGTTCTCAACAAGCTGCAAAAAGAATGCAAGCTAATGGTGGTGGAGCTATGGTTAGTTTAAGTTCTACTGGAAATCTTGTTTATATTGAAAACTATGCTGGTCATGGTACAAATAAAGCAGCTGTTGAAGCAATGGTTCGATATGCAGCAAATGAACTTGGTGAATTTGGTATTAGAGTAAATGCAGTCAGCGGTGGGCCTATTGACACTGATGCACTTAAAGCATTTACAAACTATGAAGAAGTTAAAGAAAAAACAGCTGAATTGTCACCACTGAATAGAATAGGACAACCAACTGATTTAGCAAGCGCATGTTATTTTTTATGTACAAAAGAAGCTTCTTGGGTAACTGGACATACATTGATTGTAGATGGCGGGACAACTTTTAGATAATGACAAAGTCTTTAAATTTACCAAACACTTTAGCACTATTAAGAATAGCATTGGCTCCGCTGATGCTGATTTTTTTGGTGCATAGAGATGCTTTTATTTTTGAGAGCTGGGATCCCAGTTGGCTTGATTATTTTGCAGGGCTTATTTTTGTAATTGCATCTGTGACTGATTTTTTTGATGGTTTTATTGCAAGACAATGGAATCAAATGACAAAATTGGGTGCAGTGTTAGATCCACTTGCAGATAAAATGCTCATGCTGGCAGGTTTTCTAGGTCTCATGTTGATTGATAGAGCAAGCGCTTGGGCAGTATTTCTTATACTTTCACGTGAATTTTTCATAACAGGGCTTCGAGTTGTAGCTGTGAGTGAAGGTAAAGATGTCGCATCAACCATGGCGGGTAAAATTAAAACCGTTGTTCAAATGATAGCCATTGGTTTTTTAATAATGAATTGGCCATATGCTACAACGCTGCTTTGGATAGCAGTAATTTTAACTTTATACTCTGGATATGAATATATCAGAGATTATTTTAACAATTAAATAATTAATATAATTAATTACGGAGTATTTTTTTGGGAATTATTAATTTTCTACTGGTCTTATCGGTTTTAGTTTTTATACACGAATTAGGACATTTTTTAGTTGCACGATATTTTGGTGTAACAGTACATGTGTTTTCAATTGGTTTTGGGAAAAAGATTTTCAGTAAACACTGGAAGGGTACAACTTGGCAGTTTGCTCTTATTCCTTTGGGTGGTTATGTCAAAATGAAAGGTCAAGATGATTCTGACCCTTCAAAAATTGAAGAGGGTGATGACAGTTATAACAACAAATCACCACTTCAAAGAATAGCCATACTTCTTGCTGGTCCTTTTGCAAACTTTATATTGGCTGCGTTTTTATACTTTTGTATTGGCTTAATGGGAAGTAATGCACTTGCACCCAATATTGGAAAAATCGTCGAAAGCTCGCCTGCCCAAAAAGCAGGATTGATGGTCGGAGATGAAATAATACGAATCAACCAGACTGATATTAAAACGTGGGATGATTTAAGTGATGTAATTAAAAGTTCAAAAACGGCACTAAAGTTTTATGTCAAAAGAGACAATAAAACATATGGGAAAATTGTCAATCCAGAGCTGAGTGATTCTCAAAATATGTTCAGAGAAAAAATCAAAAAAAGAATGATAGGAATTGCACCTGCACCAAAAGTAATTGTTGTAGAGCGATCAATTACACAATCGGTCACTTTTGCATATGACAAAACCCTAGAATCCAGCAGAATGATATTTTTAGGTGTTCAAAAACTGCTGCAAGGAATCATTCCAAGCAGCGAAGTTGGTGGAGTTATTACCATAGGAAAAGTCATCTCAGATGCAAGCCAGTCTAGTATCATTGCACTTTTTTCAATCATGGCACTGATTTCAGTAAACCTTGGAGTTTTAAACCTCTTACCAATACCTGCACTTGATGGTGGACATATCATGTTTAACCTCTATGAATGGATTACAAAAAGAAAACCAAGTGATAAAGCCTTTATATACTTGACCATTATGGGATGGATCATTTTAGGTGCATTGATGATATTGGGTCTGTACAACGATATCAATAGATTATTCGGTCAATAAAGAATAGGGATTTTTATGAACAAAGAACAAGCTGTAGAAAATTTAGATACTGTTATTACAAATGTCGAAGCTGCAAGATTGAGTTTAAGCGATCATCATATCGTTAAAATTGTTGCCATAAGCAAATACAACAATGAAGAAGACATTCAAACATTATATGAAGCAGGTCAAAGAGCTTTTGGTGAAAACAAAGTCCAAGATTTAAAGAGTAAATCAGAAGTACTTGATGATACTCCTATTGAGTGGCATTTTGTAGGACGTCTTCAAAAAAATAAAATCAATAATTTAATTGACTTAAATCCTTCACTAAACCATTCACTTGATTCACTTGAGCTGGCATATGAACTGGATAAAAAACTAGAAGCTAAAAACAGAAAAATGAATTGTTTACTTCAAATAAATTCAGCACTTGAAGATTCAAAAGCAGGTGTGAGTCCAGTAGATGCAATTAATATTTATGAAGAAATTTATAATAACTGTAAAAATATAAATCTTAAGGGTGTGATGTCTATTGGGGCACATGTTGATAATGAAGAAGCCGTAAAAAGCAGTTTTGAAACGACTAAAAAAATATTTGACGATCTTAAAGACAAAAAAGCAAAATATTGTTCTATGGGAATGAGCAGTGATTATGAATTAGCAATACAGAGTGGTTCAAATATGATTAGAGTGGGTTCTACTTTATTTAAATCTTAAAAGATTGAAGAATTTTTTCTTCAATCTTCACTTTTAGGAATAGCCACTTTAAAACAGGCACCTTTATAGTTTTTCCCTTCATATTCTACTTCGCAACTTGTTGCTTTTATTGTTCCTTTAAAACTATTTTCTATAATATTTCTACTCATATATAACCCAATACCTGTACCCTGTGATTTATGTTTTGTTGTAAAATAC
>ENA-ORXI01000009-ORXI01000009.1-sediment-metagenome-genome-assembly--contig:-NODE-9-length-116542-cov-5.715743_pt1 | contig 116542 bp, 133 predicted proteins | sample MGYA00237861_ERZ511468 | MGnify/ENA primary metagenome ERZ511468 (study PRJEB26299, sample SAMN06266213) | sediment metagenome | isolation source: Hudson Canyon methane seep mesocosm | place...
TGGAGTAACTCCTGGTTATGTAAGATTGTCTATAGGAATTGAACATCCTGATGACATTATTGCAGATTTAAAACAAGCTTTAGATGCTGCTGGAAGCGTAAAGCTAAAAGCTGTTAGTTAATTCTAGAATTTTTAAATACTAGAATTAAAGATGTTGTAATTAAAAGTATTGAGCCTATTTGGTGCATGGACGCTACGATTATCTGTGCACCAGAAAGTATTGTTAAAATTCCCAATAAGATTTGCAAGAAGAGAAATATAGAAACTAAAAAAGTTGCGTTTCTTAAATGAGCGAAATCATCATTTCTATATATAATTGTTGCAATAAAACTAAATAATAGCGACATTAATTACAGCCAAGTACTTAATGAAGAAGGATCTATAGATTGGATCTATGAAGATCGTCACCCTTATGAAACCTTTAATTTTGAATTCTTAGATCAATCATTCTCTTTCAGTGAGTTATACAATGAAGCGGCAACCTATGAAGGGTCGGATTTAGGTGATACCGTTTCAATGCGTTACTACTATGAGGGTGTGGAAGAAAAAATCATTAATACGTATGGCGGGGCGGATACTATTTATATTGGAGGTGTCAACTTCACTGTTGATGGTGGTATTGGGAATGATCATTTTTATACAGATAGATTCGAAGCTTCCAATAAATTCATTTTTAAGGTCGGAGATGGTGATGACACCTTTTCCTCAGGAAATAGTGAAGAAGTAAGACTCTTTTTCCAAGATTCAACAACTGGAGAGGTGATAAGCCTTGAAGATCTATCTGTAGAGTTAACAACGGATAACCATGCAGTCTTAAATTACTCTCAAAGCGATAGTATTGAGTTCACAAACTATACTTACTCAATACCTAATCACACCTTCTTCCTCTCTGATGGCAGCTTCCATTATTTTGATGAAATAACGCGCATTGAAAATGGCACAAGTCAGTCTGAAACAATCTCACTCTCCTCCACGGCTGGCTCAACTGTAAATACAGGCGCAGGGGACGACATTGTCTATGATAATGGCTATAGCGATACAAACTATATTTTCAATATAGGTGATGGCAACGATGAGTTGCACGAGTATGTAGCCACAGGTCAAAACATTATTACGTTTGGCGCCCTAATTGCAGAGCAAGATCTTACATTTGACAGAAACAATAATGACTTAACCATTCAATACTCGAGTACAGACTCTGTCACTATTAAAAATTGGTACGATCCAATTCAAGGTGCCCAAATAAATAGCATCTCCTTTGCAGGTGGGAGCATAATGAACTATCAAGCCATCTTAACGATAGCAGATAGCTTAGCTGCGCCCTCACAGCAAATTATAGGTACTGAATTCGATGACTACATTCAAGGCGGCACAGGTGACGATCACATACAAGCACTTGGTGGTGATGACGTGCTTGACGACTGGGAAGGAAACAACACCTTTGAAGGTGGCTTAGGAAACGACACTGTTTACGCAGGAACAGGTGATGATACCTACATTCTCAATCAAGGAGATGGTCATGATTTTTACGTTGAGTTTGGCGGATACGACAAAGTCCAATTTGGGGCAGGGATTATAGAATCTGATATTGTTTTCGATCGATTTGGTGATGCCTTATTTATTGGCTTTGGAGAAAATGATTCTGCTACTATTTCTGACTGGTATTTTGACTTGTCCGGACAGATAGAAGAGATAGCATTTGATAATGGAGCAGTATGGGATAAAGCCACAATTGACAGCTTTGTCTCCACCCTAATAGATGATTCACTACCTACTTCTGGCATGAACTTAATAGGTGATGAAAATGCCAACAATCTCTTTGGTACCGACTTTGATGATACTTTAACAGGCTTAGGTGGGGATGACTTCCTTGATGGCGGCTATTCAGGTTATAACATCCTTGATGGAGGACAAGGAAATGATATTCTATGGGGTGGAATAGAGGATGACACCTACTTATTTAGTGCTGGAGATGGATTTGACAATATAGACGATCTTGACGGCATTGATGACGCTATCATCTTTGATGAGACTATCTCCTATTCAGATATTTTAATTGACTCAAATGGAACTGACTTATTTATTGACAATGTCAGTACAGGAGATTCAATTCAAGTTTCTAATGGTTATGCAGTAGAGAGTTCAAAAATGGAATCAATTATATTCTCTGACGGCACGATCTGGACTAAATCAATCATTGATCAGATGGCGGACGAAGCTATTTATGCCAACAATCCCGTCTAAGAGGCAACTTAACTCCCAAAAAACAGTCTAATTTCAATTGCACGCATCGCCCATCCTCAATAAAGAGAGTGACACAAGCCATCATAACTACAGGAGTAGATATTTTACTTGCCAGCGTGTGATTTACAGCCAGTCAACCTGTAAATTTCCACTGACCATATTAAAATGTCATGAAAAGGTGTCTCCTAACCCTAACCCCCCCCCTTAAAGGGGGTGCACTGTATAATATATCTATGATACATTGAAGGTGAATAAGATTATTATATTTTATAAGAGTGACAGGGAGTATGTCATGAGCTATATGAAAGAGAATTATCAAGGTCTGCTTGATTTGACCAATAATGATATTTCTGTATTAACACAAAATACGGGCAAATTGACAGTTGAAGTCGATCCGTATAAAAACCTCATTATTGAGCCATTGTATGACGAGTGTCAACCCTTTGTTGTGGGTGATAAAGAAATACACGGCGATCAGTTTTGGTTGCAGTTTTACTTTGAAAGCACCGTCATTGATATGAGTTTGGAACCTTCTTTGACAGTGGTATTAAAGCCAGCAATAGAAGAGGCGGAAGTATGCTATCTTCTTTCACCGGGAATGGACTTAGAAGGTGTATCCCCGCAAAATGAACCTACCCAGCATCACCTTCACCTTAATCAGCTTCTTGCTGAGTGGGTAGAGTATCTGCAGGAACGCCAAGTGATGATCGAGGGTGAGACAGAGAAAATAAATCTACTTCCAAAACCTGGGTAATCGACTATATGACGGCCTGTATAAATTGACTTTTAAGTTGATTAGTGGTAACATGCTCTCAACAATTAAAAAGGAGTTCAGTGGTGAGCAAACATGAAAATACAGGTTTAAATAATCCTATAGGCGCGTTAGTGCCATGGCTGATGATGATTATTGTCACGATCTTTTATTTCTATGAGGGTAATACTGATTACAGTGGTTTGACCAATTCAGATCAATCGATATCCAGCGCCCATGATATTAGGATTAAATCAAAAGCATCGAGTCTTCCAAGTCAAAAGAGGATTGAGTTGAGTCAAGATAAAAAAGACTTAGCCAACCTTATTCGTTCGCGTGCTTTTAACGCTGTTAATTCTGCCGCATCTGATGGTTTATTTAAGTCTCAATTTCATATCAAAAACGGAATAGATTCTGATATTTTTTCAGCTGATGAATTAGATGCCATCCGTGATGACTTGGTCGGTCGTCTAACAGCTCAAGGCTATCAGGTGTCCTGTTTTTTAAACTCAACGTTTCACCAGTTTAACCCCTGCAACGTGACGTGGTAGTTAGTCTTGCTTTAGCCTAAACGATTCCATGCTGCTATGGCGATCACTATCAAACGTATCAATGTAATGATCGGTGGTTTTACTATCTCGATGCCCCACATCTTGTTGCACATGATGTTTGTCGCGAATTTTCACTTGCTCACTCACCGATGTGTGTCTGAGCCAATGAACAGTTGCAGCGGATAGCTGCTCAGCTTCATCGTTTAATCCTTTGCTCTGAAGCGTCATGACCGCTTTATCAAAATACGCCACCACAATATAACGGATCATGCGACTGCTTAAACCGGTTCCATTATGTTTGCCTGCAAAGTTTTCCAATAAAGGCGCACTATCCCCAGGCGCTGGTAGGCGGGTTAATTGCCTGCTTTGGCGGTAATCCCCTAAGATGATCAACATATCGCTGTTAACGGGCACATGACGTACCTTGTTGCCCTTACCTGTCGCTACAAACCACCACTGTTTATTATGATCACGCTTAAAATCGCTCATCATCTTAATGCTGTTATTGTCACTGGCTATTTCACTAATACGTAAGCCCATTAAATACAAGCTGGCAATAATGAATAGAGCGCGAGGGGCTTCAGTCACCTCCAGTCTGACATCTTTTTCTACCAAGCTTAAAATAAGTTGCCAATGCTCGTTAGTAAGCCGCCTAATAATAGGCTTGTCAGCTTCAGTGGTTTTATAGCGACTTTTCTGTCTGATCAAGGCAACAGGATTAAACAAGATATGCTCCCTATCAATCAGGAAGTTAAAGTAACTACTTAATATCGATAGCAGGGCTTTCTTACTGTTATTAGATAAGGTGAAGTGATCTTCCTTTGATACAAAGGGACGCCAGTTTTCATTGGGGACTTTAATGCCCCCCTGCTTTTTAAAACGAGGGGAGACTTGATTTCCTACCCATGATTGGGGCGGGGATTGGCAAAAATCCATATACTCATGGATTATTTCCCTCCGCATTAAGGGGAGTGTGGTATCTGATACCAGCCAGAGCCATTGCAAGAAGCGCTCTATCTCTCTTCTGTAGGCGGTAAAGGTGTCTTTCGATCCTAAGTACTCATTAAGAAAAAGAAGGCTACTTTGATAGTCTTTATGTCGTCCATTTTCTTCATCAAGCTCACTAAACAGTTCCATGCTGAGCTGCTTTTCATCACCGAAGATGGCTGAGGGAGTATGAGGCTGCTTCATTTACTTTAAGTCGTCTTTATGATTTATCTTGCGGGCTTTAACGCGTTTTTTAGCCATCTTTTTGTAGAAATCTATTTTGTCGTCTTTATTAACACAGGTTAAATCAAGTAAGGATGAGATGGTGCGTGAAATATGATCATCTACCAGTGTTCGCCAGCTTTCACGTCTAAAATGAATATAGCGTTTTAATTGCTGGGCTTCGTTTTGGTAGTGAGGGACGAACGTAGTGATATCTAAGATAACACTGTCTTCCTCATAGCCTTCTGGAATTTGAATCGTGATGTCTAATAGTATTTTATTTTTTGGGTGATAAAATAAAAGACCAAAACACTTATAGCCGTGTACGCGCTCATCAAAGCCAGACAATTGGGTGTAAACAACCGTGTTGGGGGAGTCTTCTACGGGATGTAAGCCTTTCTGAATTGCTTTTAGCCCTTTTAGACCGGTTACTGGTGCGGGGAGCAAGCTAAGATCGGTATCAATATTGTGAAGGGTTTTTAAACGATAGGTGTCACCCCTATAAATAGGGCTGTGTTTATGCTTTACTTTGGTCAACATTGATTTATCGACAGATGCGTAGACATCTTCGTCAATGGGCAAGAAAAACCACCTCAAACTATTTAAGACTATTTCAACTGTTGGATCGCTCATGAGGTGACTCCTTTGATGCCATGTTAACTCTTTATATCTTAGGGGTGAGCGGCGGTCAAGACTTGTGATAAAGTAAATTAATACTTGATCTGTATTATATAAATGTTATACAATTACGCTATTGAATTGACCAACAAGGAATCCCCATGAAAACAAATGTAAAATTAGGCTTAGCCTTATTATTGATCGGCGCAGGAAGTGGCGGCTTAATGGCTGCAGCACAACAAGATGCGCCGGCGCCATCAGCACCAGAAGCTAAAGTGTCTCAAGCATTCAATGAGCTCCCTCATCATGATCTTAAAGCTAAGATTGGACGCATCTCTCCTGATGCTCGCCATGAAGTAACTGAAGTATTTATGTACACCTGTCCTCATTGTCACAATATGAATCCACAAATTACAGCGTGGGCTGGCACATTGGAAGCAGATATTGCTTTTGAATCAATGCCGATTGTATTTCGTGATAAAGATGAAGATTATATTCGACTTCATTACGGCTTATTAGCATTGGGTATGGATTTAGATATTATTCAAGAGGGTATTTTCAATGCGGTTCATAATGACCAGTTCCGTCCTCGTGCTCGTAAAGATTTTGTTTCTTTAGGTATTAAGATTAGCCGTCGTACGGGTGAGGCTATTGAGAAATCGATGGATTCATTTGCCGTGTCAGCTAAAGTGAAGCGCTCTAAAGTAACGTTTGCAAAGTCAGGTGCTATGGGTGTTCCAGCCTTTATCATTGATGGCGAATACCGTATCGATCCAAATGATGCTCGTGCGATGGAAGATATTACGGGCTCATTGACGTCTGCTGTTAAATAGCATTATTTACCTTTTTATTTAGATTGACATGACTAAAACAGGGCATCAGATCATAGGTTTTTCTGGCGCCCTTGTTTTGGGCGTTATGGGGCATATTCCTGAGGCAGTAGGCTTCTTATTTGGCTCGACTGCACCTGACACACTGGAAATGTCGTATAAAAAGCTGGGCTCAGAAGGCACGAAAGCGTGGCATTATGGTCGGATCATAAAACACCGGACCTTGACGCATTTTTGGCCGCTATGGGTGGCTGCTCTTTACCTATCTATTATGGTCATCCCTTCCTACAGTAGTCTCCATCAGATCTTAAATTACCATATCGATTTAGTTATACTGCTTAATGCTGCTTTTTTAGGCTACATCGCAGGCGGGCTTGGTCATTTGATAACAGATAGTGCTACGCCAATGGGGATCCCTTTAAAAACACCTTACGGAAAACGCTTCAGCTTCAACCTCTATAAGACAGGTGGAATAGAGTGGCTGTTTTTAACGCCCTTATTGATTAGTAGCTTTATTTTTTCAGGATATGAAATCTATATTAGGAATATAATATAAAACTATGAGTCCTGAAGTTAATCGTTCTCGAAAAGTTATCCTGCTTGAATATGCGCTCATTATTAGCTCGGCTATTATTCTTTTGTATGTGGGGCTTTTGTCACGAAATGAATCGCCCTTATTGAACAGGCAGCTTATTCCTAATGGTATTGTTACGGAGCAGGGGCTCTTTGTGGAGCCGGTTACTGTGGGTAATAAGAAGGAATACTGGTTTTCTCCCAAACCTAAAAAAAGCAATTGGATCTTAGTGGGTAAAATTCCATTGGGAAATAACAGTTTTTACCCTATTTATTACACGACTTCAGGCCACCAAGTTCTAAGGCAAAATAAAGTAACTGGACTGTTTACTGCTCACGCATGGGTTGACAGTGTTAGTTTATTTTTTATTGTGGATACTGGGGCAACGGTAACAATGATCGGTGAGGGCAATGTCTTAAATAAATTAGGATCACAATGTACAAATAAAAGCAAAACCTCCTCAGTCGATAAAACTTACTGGGTCTGCTCAACTAAAGTCAAAGAAGTGAACCTCGATGGCTTTCTAAGTAGACAGGTCAGTAAGTCGAACTACGCAAGTCCCAATGACTACAATTTCCCCTCTAATTGGCAAGAGCAGCCTGCTGCGCAGTCTATTAACCTATTTGGGATGAATATGATAAGTGGATTTAACTTTGTCATTAAAAATAACTACATGCATATCCAACCTAATACGTCAGGCCGCTTTACAGCTGCACCTGCTATTGCTGCCTTGAGCGAAACAAATGCCATCATTAAGAAATAGCTGCCTACTTTTGAGTTTACTTTTCCCTACTCTTTCAGTGGGTGATCCAGCTACATTGAGTCATCAATTTAAGAGGATCAACGGGCATGACATTAGCTATACGTCACAAGGATGGCTTCGTGTTTATTCAAAGTATACTGAATACCCTGATCACTTCTTTTTAGATGCCGACATTAATGAAGGGCGTTATCGGTTTATTATTGATACCGGTGCAAACAGTGTGTTTGTCCCTTATGAAATGGCAAAGAATTTAAACTTAGAATGCAACCCTATCATGACCCAGACAGCTTCAAGTGAATTGAGAGCTTGCTCAGCAATCATTGATAAGATGGATATTAGTGGTATTGTCATTAAAAATGTTCATGTTGCCTACCCTTTAGAAGATTTATCTAAACATGCTGAGCCGTGGCCTTTATTGGGCATGGACGTGCTAAAGCGCTTGCAGGTTAAATACGTCAATAATAAACTGTATTTAAAGCCTGCCAGTAATGCCACCTACGCACAGTGGTTAATTAAGTGCATAAAAGAAGGTAATGCAGCCTGCCCCGATCCCTTGCGGGCAACGCGTCAGCACCCGTAACGGTCATGTCGGCAAGAAAGCATAAAAACCTATTCTGGTATGCCTATGCTTTATCGCAAGTATTAAAGGGGCATAAACCAAATAAAGTTCGAGCACGCATTAGAATGCTTCGAGACTTTGAGCGAAAGTTGGCTGAGCGACGTAATTGCAATAGACAATAAAGTGCTTGCCTTTAACGCTTAAATTCTGTAATATATATATCATTCACATTCGGAGAAAACAATGAAAAAAACAACACTTGCCTTATTGATGGGCTTATCTTTATTTGGTTCACTCGTAATGGCTGACGAAGTCGAAGCGCCGATTAATGGTCAAACATTAACAGAAGTTAACGCATTAAGCGATACTCAAGTTGACGCGCAACAAGCGCAACAAGCAGCACAAGAAGAGGCAATGAAAATTGCTGCTGAACGTGCAGACAAAGCAGCGATTGTTTTTGATAGCTTAGATCTTAATGTGGCTAATGAAGAATTTAAATTAGCGGTTCAAGCCTCTATTAGTCAAATCAGTAACAATACGATTACGGTTAAAGAATATTTTGGCGGGCCTGAAGGTTTTGTAGGTTTACTGCTTGAATTTAATGACGGCATAATGCATCGTGAAACAATCACTTTTGTTAATGGAGCAGGCAGCCTATTTGTAAGTGGTCGACTATTAACAACTGAGTTAGATTATTCGACAGAAGCTGAAAATCGCTATGTTACGGTTCCTCATATGACTCCAGTTGAAGACCCTTCAATGGCACCCCCTGCGGTGACGCCAATGGACAAGCCTATGATAGATCCTACTATACCAGAAATCGGCATGGATATGCCGCCTATCGATGCCTTATCTGCCAATATGGATCCTGCTGTAATTGTAGAACCACCAGTACCTATGGAGAACTTCTAACATGGCTATTGAAATTATTGATATAACGGATGCTGAGTTTGAAGAAAAAGTATTAAATTCTCCAAAACCTGTTCTGGTTGATTTCTGGGCGCCATGGTGTGGCCCTTGCCTGTCGATGCTGAAGGTTATTGACAGTGTCATTGATGACTACCCTGATGATATTCGTATTTGCAAGCTCAATATTGATGAGAACCCAGGTATTGCAGGTGCGTATAAAGTGAGAAGTATTCCTTGCTTTATGGTGTTTGCAGAAGGCACGCTTGAGTTCACGCACATTGGCGGCATGAGCGTGGATGAGACTAAAAAAGTCTTTGACCGCATGATAGAGATTGCTCAGCCTTAGGTTTCTCGGTTAAGAATATCATGACCCGCAACGCCTCTACGTTATGCGTACCAGTGCGGGTTTTTTTGTTTGAAGTCTTTTATAGTTGAGCGTTAATATGGTAATTAAATTATTTTTCATCACGCTACTGTTGAGTAGCTCCTGTGCTTTTTCGAAAGATAAAGTGAACAATGATTGGGCTGGGGAAATTGAAGGTTTACTGTATCCGCCTCTACCGACTTATAGCTACAGTATTAAATATGGCGCATGGAAAGCATGCAACCCTAAATATGGCAAGCAATCTCGGAGCTCGCTTTGTAAAAGAAGTGACGGTAGACTGGTCAGCTTAAGTTTTTGCGGTAAAGTAAGTAAAAGTAGCAAGGTAAGACGATGCAGCCCAACTAAAAAGGCACTCCCTTACTCTGCTCGATGGGTAAAAGTATACACGCCCAAGACAGTATCCAAATCTAAAATGTTTGGCCGCTATCCTAATGGTGGAAATTTAAGTTACGCAGGTCTTTACAAACATGCGACTAAAAAGGTAAAAACCTGCCGAACTGAAAAGAAAAATGGTCGATGCCCTTCTGGCTGGGTTATTTACAAAAAGAAAAAATGGTCAATGGTAGGGAGCAATGAATTTAAATGGCTTAAGAGTAAGGGCTATCATGTTTGGAAAGGATTCCCTACTCGCAAGCAGGGAAATATGAAACAAGGCAAAGCCTACCCGCTTCCTTCCAAATATTTTGCAACCGTAAAATAATATAGCTATTTATTTTCGGTAACACCTTTAATAGGCTTAGACCAATTTAAGTTAACCTCTTTTTTTCAATGCTTTCTTCAATTTTTTCAAAGCACGCTTATTCGTGCCCTTATTTACTGAGATAAGGGCATCAATTTGCTCAATCGTTACATCACCAACAGCGATGGCGCCAATCATGCCCATTGATGCGTGGGGCAAACACACATACACATAGATCCCAGGAACAGTGAAGTCGACCGTTACATTTTCTCCCATGGGTGAATTCCATTGAGCCGCACCTTCAGGTACGATTTGCGACGTACTGGTATGGGCAGCCATATTAACCCATGTTACACTGTCGCCAGGGCTAATGAACAAGTAAGGATCACTAAATTTTGTGCCGTAGGCTTTCACCTCATAGTCGACGGCTGTCGATTCAGTATCTTGGGGCGCTACTTCAACCCCAGTAGTGACTTCTTCTGTCATCACTGCCATGCCGCCGTTATCAATATTGATAACGTCCGAGAGCCCTGTAGCTGCATCCTTTACTGGTGTCGCTGCATCCACTTCAGCATGATGCATGCACGCATGCTGAAGCATAGGCTCCTCACTGCGTGTATCAGCAGGAGGACATGCGTAAGCAGATGTAGCGGAAAATAAGAGTGTAGCCAGTAAAATATTTAATTTTTTCATTGTTGACACCTTTTCAGTTATTGTGTATCTCTACCATATCATATAGAATGTGAACTGAAACTGAATATGACTAAAACCAATAAAGAAAGTAGACATAACGAACAGCAGGTATTGATTGATAATCTGGCTGATTTACCATCGATAAACATGGTAGATTATTACGCCGATATTTTATTAAGCATTAATAGCAGGCAGCTTATTATCAATATAGATGTGAATCAGCGGGCGCTATCATTTTGCGTTCATGAATCACCAAATGCAAGCAGCAATGATATTTTATTCCTGTCAAAGGTCACTGTGCTATGCCCTAAGCTGGATTATTATAGAAATGCGGATTTGATTGTTTCAAACACAAGGGGCTACGATCTTTCAGTAGCCTCTAACTTTAAAGTTGTTTTAGCGCCTTACACTTTTGCTTTTCGTGCGTCAGATGATGGGGGTAGTGGGCATCTCATTATGCTGGATGATGAGGATAATATTTTGGAAAGTATCGTCATCGGTTTACAGGCAGAAACTCCCCGCTTGAGTATGAAAATATAATCTGTTATCATCACATGATATACAACTTAACTCGAGTGTCAACATGCAACGTATTCTTATTAGCACCGCTATCGGTGGATTCGCCCTTAACCGTGTCGGCTTAAAATATTTAGCCGATAATGGCTGCGCACTTTCTGCAGCAGAATTAGCAACCCCAAGCATTGGCTTTAATGTCGATTACTACCCCTGCTTTTTAGATCGCAACGATCCACTTCTACTTAAGATGTTTGAAGTGATGGGAAAGGATGCCTTGAACGAAGGAGCAACGGCCGTTATTGTAGAGATCCCCGATGATACTGACTGGTTTGTATTTGAGCATGAATCAGGCTCAGAAGCCATTCATGAAAGACATCGGGTATGGCCATGAGCAAGCGTAAAGGGGGTTACGAAGACTTTCTTGCTCAAACCCATCGTCACTTTGTCAATTTAAGTAAACGCGCCCAACATGAGCAGGTTATTCAATTAAAGAATAAGCTGAGAGCCGCCCATGATGCCGACAATCAGTTCTATAGTGATTCATACCTAACTGAACAGGGCACCAGCTGGTTTTCTTTCCAAATACAAGGCAATGACAAACGAACTATTTTTAATGTCATGCTGGGCTGCTGTGCCAATGACTACTGGGGAAAAGTAGATAGCGCGGCCTTTGATGAGGTATACGAGCTTTTGTCAGATAACGAGCGTGCAAAAGAATTTGATATTAAAACGAAAGCGGTTCGTCGTAACGGTAAGATCGTCTATTACGAAACCATTGAAAAGGAAGCGGTCTCCTACCCTCAATTTGGTGGCATGACGTATCAAGAGTACAGTGATAAAGTAAAGCAATCCATTCATGAAAGCGGTGATATTATCGTATCAGAATCCATTAGCTTTGATCCCCGATCAGAAGGCGGCTTATTTATTTCAGCCACCTTGAACAAGCCGATCCTTTATAAAGCCGACATCATCGAGTTTATAGATAGCTTTTTAAGTAATGACATCTTAATGGCTCGGATTGAAGAAACCAAATTAGGACATAAAGAGGTCTTATTGCTTGAGGAAGTACCCTTAACAGTTCAGTCGATTGCTTTTGGCGATTTAAGTAGACATGGGAACTCACTGGCATTAAAGTTTAAATTTTAACTGTGAACTGTATTTAATTATATTAAATTAGATTTTATTATAATTGATAGATGTTTATAATAAGAGATCACGATCATGACAAACAACTACACAGACATGTCTGGGGCGAGCATTATCGTTAATACCCTAACAGCAGAGCAGTGCGCCCATGTTGATGTCGTTATCGATTTTTTAAATATGGTCAGCGACTTTGGCGATGAGGTGTTCTTTTATTCGGAAGAAGACGAAAGCGAGTTTGATAATGATCTGAGTGAAGAGTTTAAGGTTGCCATTAATAGAATGGAAGACTTCGCTGCCCAATCAGGCATGGATGAGCTACCTGATAGCATCATGACCCTTATTAAGGATTGCGAAAATCAAGGCTCCTTCCATGGCTTGACGGTTAAACTAAGTGATGGTCGGCTTGATATTTCTTCCGAAGAATCTTTCGGTGCAGATGTAATGGATTCTCTTGTTCAGCATGTCCTTATTTTAAAAGATGCGCCCAACGATGAGTTCGTTTTCTACACCGATCGTTATTATTGCGATAAATTACGCTTAGATGAATTTGGCGGGGGGAGCAATCTTGTTGGCAGAAACATAAATAAGGCTGTTTTCTTTAATTCAGGCAATATTCAAAGCGCGCACACCTCTGACTCATTATTAAGGGAGATGTTGGGTTTTGACGATCTTAAGCCTGATATCAAAAAGACGGTGTCACAGCAGGATTTATTCCCAAGTGAAGAAGGAGAAGATGAAAATTACAGCCAATATGACAGTAGCTATATGGTTGCAGCATCACCTGAGGCAAGAGACGACTTAAAAGGTCTCTTAACATGCCTTAATGGGGCGCTTGATGGTATGGATATTGAGGAAGAGGGTTTTATTTCCGATGAAGTATTTGAAGATATCATTAAGGAAGAGTTAAAAGATAATATTAAATTTGCTTTTCACTGTCAAAACATTAAAGCATCACTATTATTAAATAATGTCGATCCTGCTACTTTTGAACGTTTTCTTACCTATCAGCTGAGACTTGTAGAAGAGCATGGAAACGTCTCTTTCACGCCAGATTTTGAACAGTATGATGGATCAAAGGGTGTTTGGTTTGGCATTAGAGAGCAAAGCGATTTAAAATCAGTCTTATACATGGGTCATTTGTTATTAGTTCTGGATAGTAATGATGAGGTGATCAACCCAAGTTTCGCAGGGGGGTATAACGATCCTGTGAGTGCTTCTGGCTTAATGACTCGTAAAGGTATCAGCTTTGTTGACACTGAAGATAGTTACGCCATATTAATGAGGGAAGCGGCAAAAGAGCTTGAAGCTAATGCACCCGCACCGAGTATGAAACCTTAACTGCCACCACCTGACGCAGAGCCACCCGACGATCCCTGATCGGGAGATAGAGTCGGGATGGCAAAGGGGTTGCCGTCAACAAGACTGGGGTTCTCCTGTTCCATGTCTTTTTGTTTGTCTTCTTTTTTTCGGCGCTCTTTTTGAAACTGATAGATTAGCTCACTACTATCATCAGTCGTAAGGCCGAACTTATTGATTAGTTCTTGAGCAAGACCTACCCCATCTAATGTACAGTCATGATCGATAGAGACAGACTTTGGTTCATTGTGTATGGCATGTTTGATAATATCATCAATGGAGTCGTAGTTTATTTTACCCGCCTGATGAAGGGTGGTTAAAATCACTTGCTTTAAAAAACAAACAGACTCGAGACTGACATAATGTGGATTCTTCTTACGACGCTGCCATGACTTACTGTCTAAGATGGAATTGATGTCAGTATTGATAAGTTCAGTTAGAAAGGGGTGGCGTTCTAAGTTAAATTTATGGGTAGCAAAGACAACGCTTAACTCATTGACAAGCTGCCTTAACTTTAAGTCAACGTGTAATAATGATCTATCAAAAGGCACAGCATAATCATCTATGGTAAAAAGCCTAACGTGATTAAAGCTGTTACCCCTAAAAATCCATCGCGTTACCAAGTTCGAAAGGTCAATCGTATCTGCGTGAGATAAGGGGGTAAAGATAACAGAATCACTTAGACTGGCACCATCAGGAATAGTGCAGTAAAGGATATAATTAAGTGTGTTCCGTCTATGCATATATTTTGTATTGTATATTGAATGCAGATTTGTATTATGTTATAGTAAAGCAATAATAACCATAAGGCAACCTATATGACAGGTTTAACTACCTCATTAAAATGGATGGCAGGCATTGCTTTGTCTGCGGCATTACTCGTTCCGACGATAGGATCGGCTAAGCCGATGAATATCCCTGAGCAGGACATTATGAGCAGTACATTGTTTGCTTCAATTGACTCAAGCGAAGCGTGGGTTAATAAGATGCCAAGTCTCGACTCTGCTCCCCTTGTTTTAAATCAGTCAACTCAGAAGATGCAAGTTCACTTAAACCTTAATGTTGAAAACTTGTCTGCTGAAAAAGAGAAGTTTACATTTCATGTTTATGTCACCAATGACATAGAGCATCAGCCGACACTTAAGGTGAAGAACCTTGAAGTGAGAATGCCTACACATTGGGATGGTGTCACTTTCCCACATGAATCGGTAAATGTTGTTCTTTTTGGAACAGTGGCTGAGCCTGTCGATGCTAAAAAGGTTATCTACACCGTTGAGATCGAAGATGCAGACGGCAATGTCATTTACTTTAAATCAAATATCACACCAATCCAATACGCACTATAAGCAATTGAGGACGCTATGAAGGGAAAAGAACGCTTTAATAACGCTGGAAAACTAACCATTAACAGTGTGCTTAAGAATAAAAAGTCACCTAAGTTTAATGGTTTACTCACTATTGATGAAGTTACCTATTGGGTATCGGCATGGGAAAAGCCTCACCCTGTTACAGGTATGCCTTTTTTAAGTCTTAATATTATTGAAAAAGACGGTAAGAAAGGATATGAGAAAAAAGGCACTGGCTCACTTTATATTGGTCAAAATAGTGCGGTAACAGGCAACCTTGTCTTTGGTGACGATCAGTTTACCGTTGATGGTCGCTTTAACAATCAGACTATTCCTTTCTCAATTGTTCGTACAACCGAGAAGAGTAATTTGGTCACGCTTGAAATAGATGTGCTCCGTCATCATTATGAAAAATTAGAAGATCTTGCTGAATCAAAAGGCGCGTCTGTTGAAGCGGTAATCAGTCGTTTGATTAAAGTCTACGCTGACAAGATCCAGATCCCTTGACCTGTATCACTTAATTCAGGACGCATAAGAGATGACAGTGCAGGAAGCAACAGCACATGATTTTGTCGTGGCGAGGCAAGGTAAGGGGCGTCCCCTGAAAGGTATTAAGGTAGCCTGTGTTTTGTCTGTAAGCTATGCCACTAAGGGTTACATATACAGAAACAATTTCTAAGTCACTCTTTGTTAAGTTAGTTTTGAGTTGGTTAAAAAATGAACAGTTTAAGTTAAGTTATTGATGCTAAAAAGCCAGCCCTAAAACGGAAAAAGGGAAACCCTGATGAGATTTCCCTTTACGTGAATACTTCGTTTTGTCTTTGAAAGTGACGGCTCGGTTAAACTTGTGAGCATGTTTGGCAACAAAGTTGTTAATGACCGGCTTATCCGGCTTTTTCTTTATCATGATCCTCTCCTTTGAGGGTTGGTAGAGAATTAATCATATCACAAATATAATACACCTACCAGTTTCTATGTTGGGCAGGGGCTATTTTTTTAGCTTCTTTAGCGGGCACCATATTTGACATGAGATCTTCAAATAAGGCTCTATCTAAGATGTGGCATTCACGCACCTTCGCGATAACCTGGCTTACAAAAGAGGCTAATTTAGGTGTCGTTGTTAAGACATGCCGAGGATCGTCATTCTCTTCTCCTGTTGCTCGATAGGACTTAACAAATCGCTTCCTAAATAGTTTCTTTGCTCGTACAAGCGTGTCTTTGGCAACAACACGCTGCGTGACTAAAGCATCTGTAAAGCCATTATCACCCTTGCATACAAACAAAGGATTAGAAACTAAAATAGCCATAGTGTCTGGCGAGTTTTTGGCAATTTCATGACTAAAATTAACGCTACTGTCTAAAGGGAGTTTGTTATAAAAAACGCTAATCATGTGATACCACTGCATGAGAGATAGTAATTCATGTCGGTCAGCGTAAATACTATCCTTTTGGCGATACTCATTCATGGAAAGAAGCATCTGAGTGAGATTTAAATCGCCTTTTGCTTGATTAGCTCTGCTTGAGATGACAATAATATTATCGGGGGTATAAGGTTTATCGTTGTCTACCCGATCGATAGACCAGTCTGTTAATTCACCAGTACCAAATGTTAGCTCATCGCCGGTGACAGGGCAGTGACCCTTAGTGTTGTCGAGTGCATTAGCCAGATCCACTGGTGTTATTGTGACGGCGCGATCCTTGTTAAGGCAGCGAAGTCGAATGGATAGCCACTTTCGTTCGTACTTACTGGATGAGCGCTGGCTTGTATTCTGCATGGCTGCAGCTTCATAACCCGTAAGGACATTGGGATTGTCCGTGACGGTCATTAGGTAATTGGCTTTGTATCTATAGAGATCGAAGCCGAGCTCAAAGCCGAGCTCAAAGTTGGATGCAGTGGGATGGGCGTTCATAAGTTTATGACCGTAGTTTCTAAGAGGAAATAAACAATATACAATCTAATTAAATTAAAAAAGGTTACCTAAATCTCATCTAATATAATAAATAGAAATTATTTTGATTTACATGGAATTATGTAGTCCTTACTTCAACTTCCCCGAAACAATAAGATCATCCATTGTTTGCTGGGCATGCTGAAACTTACTGGCATAGATGGTTTTGACGCCAATAAGGTAGTTAAGCAGGAAATCCGGATCTACATTGCCGTCATCGGCTATCGACTTAATCAGGGTCTCTATTTGATTTAAGATCCCCGCACAATCTGATAACTGATCCTCTAAGGTAAAGCGTGTGATTTCACTCATGCGGCACTCCGTCCGGTTTATTTGATATAGGTGGTCTACATCTCATATTCTATATTAGATATGCAATACAATAAAGGAATTATTTATTATATTGGCATTTACCATGAAAATAGAAACAGGCGCGGTCATCAAGATAACGGATATCGATCTCGATTTTAGAGAGTCGCTAATCAGTGCTAATCGTCACAACAACCCCGAGTATGTTCAGGCGGTTAAATATGGATACCGTACGATTGGTATTGAGCCCTTTATCCATGACTACAGCTATGATGAAGAAGCGGACGAATTAACAATTCCTCGCGGCATTGGTCAGCGTATGCGTCTTGAGGGAGTTCAGTATGAGGCCGTTAACACGGTGGTATCGAACCCTGTTAATATTGCACCATCAAGCATTGAGCTTCGCGGTTACCAAGATCACGTCTTCGATCAGGTTGGCAACAAAGAAGAGGGCGTTATCATTGCGCCTACCGGTGCCGGCAAAACAATTTTAGGCTTAACGTTAATTGAGCGTAAACAAGAAAAAGCATTGATCTTAGTGCATACGAAAGAACTGCTTCAGCAATGGCATAAGATTGTTAAGGCTATTTTTGGTTTTGAACCAGGCATAGTAAACGATAAGCTATCTGAAACAGATATGCCTGTGACAATTGCCATGTTCCAAACAGCGAATTCTAATATTGATAAATTAGATCCTACGTCGTATGGCTTGGTATTAGTCGATGAGTGTCACCATTCACCCGCAACCACCTTTGCCAATGTGCTCGATCAGATCCCAGCGAAATTTCGTTATGGCTTAAGTGCAACCCCTAACCGCCGTGACAGCTTGGAAGGGATGTTATTTAACCGTTTAGGCCCTGCTATCGCTAAAATCACCAAAGACATGGTGGAAGAGGCGGGCGGTATCGTGCCTGCACGAATTACCACTGTCAGCACAGGCATAAACCCAACGTTTGATAAGAAGGTTAAGTATAAGGACAAGCAAACTAAGAAGATGATAGAGAAGACCATTAAAGATGCCCCAATTGATAGCTGGCATGAATACTTGGTTGCCATTACAGAAAATGATGCTCGCAATCAGTTTATAGCTGACATTGCTAATAAGTCAGCTAAAACAATCCCAACGCTTATTTTAGTCGATAGGATTGAGCATGCTGAAGCCATCTATGAGCGAGCAGGGGGCTTATTGCTTCATGGTCAGCTTGATGATGCAGGTCGTAAACAAGCCATGATTGACGCTCAAAATGCACCGCTTACAATTGGTACAACCGGTCTATTAGGTGAGGGTATCGATGTGAGCGGCTGGGGTCACCTTATTTTAGCGAGCCCTATCAGTGGTGAAGGTAGATTGCTTCAGGGTATTGGTCGTGTTATTCGCCCAAGTGAAGGCAAGGAATTCGGTTACGTCACAGACTTGATTGATCTACACCCATTGCCCCGTTCAAGTGCTCGCAAACGTGAAGCTATTTATAATGAACGTAAATACCCTATTAAGCGTTTAGTGATTGATGTTAATGCGACCGCTGTTCAACCGAAATTAATTGACTTAGGTGCTATTCGAGAGCAGGAAAAAGCGGAGAAGTTAGCTCAAAAAGAAGCCCGAGATGCTGAAAAAGCAGCAGAACGTGCAGCGATTGATGAGCGTAAGCGTCAACGCGCCATTGCTAAAGAATTGAGAGAGAGCTTAAAAGCTCAGAAGGCGGCGCTTAGAGAGCAAAAGCTTGCTATTAAAGAAGCAGAAGCGCACTTAAAAGAAACTAAACACTTAACGATGAGGCCTTAATGTGAGCGCTTTTATTTGTGAAGATTACGATTACAAACGGCTAATGGCAACATTGGTAAAGACAGGTTACTTTGGAGACACTCCAAATATCGATAAGGTTAATAGCCTCATTGGCACATTGTATGAGACTAATATAGAGGCTGTTAATGCACTTTACGGGACAAAGGAAAAGCATCCGAGAATTCTTATGACAGGGGAGGAATTAAGTTCAGGCATTAACGTGCCACCTTTAGAAGCGCTTAAACTGGCAGACTATCTTGAATACCAGTCTGAAGATCTGCCTTCATTTAGGGATACACTGGCAGCAGCGGCTTACACGTCCATCCACCACCACCTTATCAATGTCAGTTCAGATCGTCTGCCCGCGCTTATTGAGTGTGACGATACATCTCGAGATGCTGTATTTCAAAGCGCAATGGATGCCATCAATAAGCATCTGTCGGTGTTAACCATGACAGACATTAAGGCGGCGTTTATATTGGCTCGGGACGGATCACTGATTGACAAGGATAGTGGCATTACAGCGTTAACAGAAGAAGATGTTAATCACCACAGCTTAGTCTTGTTAAATAAAATAGACACAATGATATCGTCCTCAATGGAACAACAGGGCAATCATTGGTTTTACAGTGATCATCGAACTGAGTTTTCTAATGAGATCTTTAATAAATTGAAAGCCATTGACGAATACACCAGCGCCCCTTGGGGAGCTAAGCCGATTGAGAATCAAGCACTCCTTGTGCGACCCTCTTTTTAGTAGTTAATCGAAACAATACAAGAGCATTAAGTCATGAATAGTTCATTAATTAAAGCGATGGCGTCCGGTAGTCCACTTACTAAAGGCGAGGCAGCTGGAAGTGGTAATGACATTGAGACGATGCTTTTTAAGAGTGACTCTGGGCAGTATGAGTCATCTATATTTGAATCTGAAATTAATAAGCGTAAGGGAATGCAAGGGAAAAATGATTTCACGCCTTTTAAAGCGTCGCTCGCAGCATTGTTTATTGCTGCAGGCGCCTTCTCAATTGCAGTATTGGTGTCTTCAGCTATTCCTGCATTGGTAGGCGTGTACTTTCTTAGAGAGGCAGTGATATCAGCTGACGAAGGGATAAAGTACCGCACTGAGATTGCTAACAACATTAAAACTGAAATAGAAGACTGGACCGCTCGCAGAGATGCGTATGCTCAACTGGATAAGATGAAGGTGCTTGTGAACAAGGAATTAAGCAAAGGAACTATACCTGAATCAAAACATAAAGAAGCCATGAATAAAACGCTATCGAAGGCACTATCTTTATGGAGTGGAAAAATAAAAGAAGATCACATTAAGCATTCTCCCTATCTAAAAAATCAACCTTCCCTCAATGGACGTTCATCGTCGCCCCCTCAAGAAGATCAAGATAACTCAATGCAAGATCTAACAATTGAACAATCTTTCGTTCGGATAACGTCTGGAATTAATGATGCCGATAGAGCTATTGTTGACTTCAAAGAAGATAAAGAGACTCCCCCTTCATTTCCTAAACCCTGATATCGATAGGTTATGACTGGGTAAGTGCCCGGTCGTAATGTTGCGACCGGGCACCCCGTTGTGAGGCGATAGAGAGCTGTGCCCCTTCATACCTACCCTTTAACTTTCCACTGTGTGTGGCGTTGCTTTTTCCAGTTACGCAGGCGATACGCGTATAGATCGTCCCACGTAGAAGGTAATTTTTTACGACGAGAGCGATCTAAGTGAGCATAGCCTGCACCGTCAAGTTCTTCACTGAGACGTTCACGTTCTTTCATTTCATTTAGCGTACGAGGGTGACGGTAATACGATCCGCCTCGAGGCTTAGTGCCTGGTACAAAACTGTATCTGGCTGCACGTTTTTGACGACGCTTTTGGTAAAACCGTTCCCATTCAACAGCAAATAGTGCTTGCGGGACTGGCTCGAATGACTCATCTAACAACCGATAACAAGGCTCGCTCCAGAGCTCAAGATTTTGATTGTAGTGGGCGTAGAACAATTCCTCGAACCTTAGCGGCATACCAAAAGACCAGCGGTGCTCAAGAAGATTTGTTACATCATTAAATTCAAAAAGCTCTGTTGTTCCAAGTCGTAGGACATAGATCTTCCCAGTATCCTCAAAAGGGACTGTCGGAAATGATTGTTGTTTCATTGTGTTGCTCCTAAGTTAAGTTACTCAGAAGAAAATGTATTGACAGAACATAGTCGATCCTATTGGTTAGTTCAGTTTGCATTATATCATTTATTTTATATTATGCAACATTTAGTTGACCTATATTTAATTTGTAGGCAATATAGCGAGCGACTGCCACAACAAAATGACGGAACTGTCGCAGGCTACGCCACACTCCATGCACAGGCATTGACACTTACTTTATAATTCTGTAGTATACGCCTCTTATAAAAAAAGGAATGCACATGTCATTTGTCATTATAGCTTCAGTCGTGATTATTATTGCACTGATAGTGGCTGCAGTTAAAACTAAAGACACCTCAACTAAAGAAAAAGAAGCCGCGTCACCTAAGGCGTCTCAACCTGAGCAGGAACCTGAATATAAAGATGTCTTTATTGCCAAGACGCCCATTTTAAATAACTCGCAAAAGATTGTCGGCTACGGGATCTCCGCAGGCGGCAAGACGGTGGACAGCAAAAGCCTTAAGCAAGTAGTAGGCTTGTTTAGTAGTGGCTTTGATGTTGATAAAATATTGTACATGCCTATTAATGAAGAGGTATTACATGATGATGCGTTAACTTTATTGCCTCAGGGTACTGTTTTTATTATGCCGATAGATGCACTGTCTACCAATAATGATGTCCGTCGTGAATACATGATTAAAGAGGGTTATCATTTTGCAGTAATACAAGATGACAAGCATCAGCCGCCAAGCTTCGTTAACTTTGCCTTCACGCATCTAAAGTCTGGTCAAGATACCGTTAAGGCAGCCATTAACTTGGTTAGGGGGAATAGCCTACGGATTATTGTTATGGGCGTTGAAAGTGAAGATGACTTCACCTTCTCTAAAACATTAGGCGTTAGTCGTTATCAAGGCTATTTCTTTGCGGAATCTGAATACATTGAACCTGCGGATATTGGCGCTAAAACCAGCCGAACAATGAAGATCATTAATTTAGTGATGGCAAAAGAAGAGCCTGAAGTCATTGAAGACGCCTTTAAGTTAGATCCCGACCTAACATTCCGCTTATTAAAATACATTAACTCAGCAGCCGTAGGGCTCAGACAAGAAGTCGACTCAATTAAGCCTGCACTCTTAATGATGGGTTACGAAAAGTTAGCTCGTTGGTTAAGTGTCCTATTAGTATCATCAGATGACATTGATAGTGAAGCTCGAGAAGCCTTATTTGAATTAAGCGCTCAACGTGGTCGTGAAATGGAGCTCTTTGGTAAGGCTCTCAAGTTTACTGAAAAAGAGCAAGATGCCTTATTTATGGCGGGGATGTTCTCCTTACTGGAACAAGTACTTCAAACTCCACTTACGCAAGCGTTGGACGGTTTAATACTGAATCCTGACGTGGAAGCCCTGCTAACGAACAATACGGGTAAATTTAAGCCCGTGTTCGATTTGGCTATTGCTTCAGAAAAGGGTGATTTAAATAGTTTAGAGAAATCCGGCTTACTCACTATGAAAACGATCAGTGCAATTCATGATGAAGCGGGTACGTGGACTCAGCTAATGATTAAAGATAGCTAATGAAAAACGCCGTTGGGCGCTTCTCTATAACTGATGATTTATTTCAGTTCCTAAAAATCAACAAGGCAGTACAATCTTGTATTCGGCATGAGAAAATGTACCAAATACTGCAAGCGAGATAAAAGCAGTAGACAAAAGTACGTTTAATTTATTTAATTTCATAATATTCTTTTAAAGTAGAGATTAGTCGGTATTATTTTTGCTGTAATATGCGCATAATATATTGTACACATACAAGGGGCAAGACAATGGATCCAGCACATCATTTATTTGTTCAACAAGAAGTTAGAAAGGCACTGAATCAAATGCAATCCGAACAGCAACGCATTCAGCGTCTTGACGACCCCATGGCCATCGCCAGAATTGCTCAAAGCAGTTACGGTCAGGCGTGGGCACGCCAAGGCAGCCCCGACTACCGTAGAGGTCATGACGACTTAAGACGCGTAGCTGAACATAGTATACAAGACTTGTTTGATAAAACCCCCACCGTTGAAATGGCGCATGATTGCTGGCAGGCCTCACGAGGCTGGAGTATAGGGGCTGCCAATAAGTTTTATCAGGAGTGGGAAATGCTTAAAAATAAGGCAAAGACGACGATTAAGCCTGAATAAACAGCTTGAACAAATAAACTGTATCATGTATAGTTCTCACTAAATTACAGGAGAGCAGGATGATTTGCAGTTGCGGCGGACAGATGAAGCCTACATCAACAGTTATTGATGACGTAAAGAAGGCGCAGAAATTGTTAGGCGACATCCAGATTGATTATCGCCATATGCCAATACGGGAATCCCTACATAACTGTAAGCCCTGTGGTCGCGTCCTATATGAAATATTAGGTCAAACAGGGATCCTATATCCCGCCCCAGCAAACAATGCACTGCAAAGCGGTATTTTTTCATCAAGCGAACGACCTGTTAAACGCAATAAAAATGCAAAGGCAGCAGAAAGAATTGCGCTTGCCAATCAAGCTAAAAACAAAGAATCGAAGCAGCTTAGCTTAATATAAATTGACATATCTTATCATTTATGCGATAATAAATGCATCTAATGGAGTAACACTGATGTCCCTATTTACCGATCCCGTTTTATTTAATTATTTTATTATGATGCTGTATACCGCAGCTATCATTCGCTGGTCACTTGAACAAGACTGGGGGGAAGCGCTGTATTGGGTGAATGCTTTTGGTCTAACAATGACGGTGACCTTCCTTTATGACGATCCCAGTATTGGTGGTTCCGCCGCAGAGCTAAGCATGAATCAGGTGTTAACGGTATTATCTGTGCCTACTTTCGCTGGTTTATTCATGTTAAGTAAAAAGGCGATGTCATGGATCAGAACAACACGGATCTACTCTTTCATTGTCGATCCAGCTTTGTTTAATTACCTGATCTTAATATCTTATGCTTCTGCATTTATTCGCTGGACACTGTCAGGTAGCATACCAAACATGTCTTATTGGTTCTTTGCTTTTGGTATCACAGCGGTGGTCACTTTTACTGGGATTTTAAAGGCAAAAAAAACAACTGGAAGCTGATTTGTCAGAGAGTTCACAGTAATTAAAAATAATAGCCGTTACACTTAAATTTTATTCAACAGGAGTATCTATGTCTTGGGCAAGTGAACATATTTCAAAATTAAAAGAAGGTGAGACCGTCAAGTTTAGACCGCAAGGCGGCTCCATGACAGGCAAGGTAGAGTCAGGTCAGTTAGTGACGGTTGAGCCAGTCAGTGACCATTCAGAACTGTCTAAGGGTGATATTGTCTTATGCAAGGTAGGCAAGGCAGAATATCTTCACCTCATTAAAAAAGTAACAGGAATTCGCTTTTTAATTGGGAACAATAAAGGCAAAACAAATGGCTGGGTAGGAGAAGAGGGTATCTTTGGAAAATGCGTGAGTGTAGAAGCCTAAGATGCGCCTTAGTTTTGATGAATTATTGATCCAAGCAAAATCTGGCTTCACTAACAAAGCTATCCTTGATGACGAGATCAGCTTTACCGCTCACAAACTCCATCAGTATCTGGTCACAATAGCCAATGAACATGAGAGCCTACCAGACCATCTTGAGAGAAGATTAGGCGCAGGATCTGCTGTTATGTTTCCTTTCCTAATGATGCTCCATCATCGCTTGAGTGAGCAGGATGAAAGCTTAGTAGACGGATTAGATAAGTTACATGATAGTGTTATGCCTTTATTTGAAAAGGCGATGGACGATCCTGAATCCATAATGGAGCAGTTCTTGACGACAGGAGGGGAGCTGATTAATAATGGCGCCCCAGGAGAACCTGTAGACATGTCAAATATTTCTTACCGCTACACGCCCAATTACACGCCTGACACGCCCACTCCACCAAAACCATAAAGCTTGACCTTAATTTAATATAAATGTATATTGTATACATATTATATTTAAGAATTAAGTCATGAAAAAAGTATCAATTTTTGTCCTTCTTTTATTGGGTTCTATTTCAATTTGGGTATTAATGTCCTTTAGTGGGGGTGTTGACCAGGTGAGAAAGTTAGCATTAAAAGGATCGGTAGATCACCAGAAAAAAATGTACACCTTCTATATGAGTGAAGGGGAGCAACATAATAAACCTGAAGCTTTCAAGTGGGCTACTATGGCAGCTGAAAAGAGCGACCAAGGTGCCCAGCTTGCAGTAGGTCAGTTTTACCTGCAGGGCTTAGGTGGTATTGCAATAGATGACACCGTCGCCTTAACCTTGTTCGAAAAGTCAGCTATTCAAGGCAATATGGAGGCTCAACGTTTAACAGGCATTATGTATTTAAAGGGCCAAGGTAAACCTGCTGACTATATAAAATCAAAAGATTACTTACAACGAGCAGCTAACCAAGGTGATGAGCGAGCTAAAAGCATATTGCCCACTGTTGACTCATTAAGTTCACTTTCAAAATCATTAGGGAAGTCTTAACCATGCCTCAAGTTGCCTCACTGTATATCGGTGATCCTTCTATCGTGTCTGAAAAAAGTTTACTTACTTTAAATGACGTCGAAAGCGTCGAGTTCTATGAAGAGCAGGGTAGGCAAGCTGGCTTTATTTTAAAGACATCTTGGGGAAAAGTAAGAGGCATCTTTATCCATGAGCAAGCACTACCACATCACCTTCTTGATTTAGAAGGCTTGGTTAATGATGACATTAAAGAAGAAGCACTCTTAACATACACCTTGAGTAGACTCTATCACGTACAATTAGGCATTAAACTGTCTATCGTTCACAGTGAGGACAATGAGCTGGATGTCCAGCATTTCTTATTGAGGCTTAATAATCGCTTTAACAGTGTGATGCATATCTATAAGTGGCTATGGGACTGGGATACGATACGGTTAGGTCGGATAGGCGATGCAGCCGTCGGTTTGAGGCGTTAATAAATAAAATATAACGATATTTGACTTGACAATCATGGTTTGAGGTGGTAATATCTTATCAACCCTAACGAAAGGAATACATCGTGAAACTAAAACAAACCTCTGCCTTATTACTGGCTTCCTCTTTTGTCTTATTGACCGGTTGCGGTGCCACCATTGATGGTGAAACCGAACGTAGCTTTAAGACCTCTCTTGCTGAAATGACAAAAGACATGGATTCTAACGAGGCTGATAATTTATATGAAGCCTCTGAATTTATTGCCCAATACACGTCGAAGAAAGATCGTCGTGACGATCTGAATGGCAAGAAAGCAGATGCTATTATAGATTTGGCAGATGTGCATGCCGAAGATTTTATTGAAAAAGAATTAGCGAAAGCGCAGCAGGTCATTGATGATGTTGGCGCTTTCCCTTTTAATATTGCGGACGTTTCATTTTTCGTTGTGCCATCAGTTGAAAATGGTGAGGGCTGTTTTGACATCTCTGTTAAGAATAAGACCCCTTACAAATTAGGTGCCATTAGTTTTTCTGGTCGAGTAAACGGTGTTAATAGCGATGGCCAGGAAACGGGCTTTAACTTCAAGACAACGCTTATGTCTGATTTTAGCAGCCCCTTTGAGTCTCAAACAGAAAATGTAGCCGCCTCTTATTCCCACTGCGCTTTCGGTATTGCCGGCTTAGATGATGAAATGGGACAGCATGGCTATTTCTTGCCTGACGAACCCGTTCTTGAGAACGTCGAATATAAAGTAACGCTTAAGATTAAAAATATTACATCGGTCGATTCTTCAAAAATTGGCTATAAGGACATCAGTGTAGGCTGGCTTCATCAGCAGGCTGTAGCGGATGCTCAATATCAATATGATGTTATTAAGTCTCAACAAGGAAAGGGCTTATTTGGCGAGCCTGATGATAGTATTAGTAAGCCTATTATTCCTGAACCGGAAGCGACCAAGGACATACTTGTTGATGTCGATCCTGATTACACGGTACCAAGCAAAGGTGAGCTTAATGAAAATTGGGGTTTATTTAACACAGCCCAATGGCAATGTAAGATCACTGGCAATAAAACAGAAGGGTGTAACCGTGTTGCAGAAACTGCCAGCTACCACATCAATATTGATGCAGCAGTATCAGAAATATTAGGCTCTTATGAAGGCTACAAAAAGTGTAGCGGCTACCGTAAATGCGATTACACAGGTCGCTATGATTGGAATGATGACAATGCAGTCGCTGGAACCAATCACTTCTCTAAAGGTGTGATAGGGCTTCCTGGCAAGGCATTCGATGGCGGTCATGATTACGGCTTAATCTATGGTTTAAAATCAATTGGCGATCGTCGTGTCATTCAAGCAAGACTGCTTAATACGGGCAACCCACATATTGCAGCAGTAGATATCCTTGATAGTAAAGCTGACTTATCTGATGTTAATGCCCAGGCTGCATTATTGATTAAATTTAACAAATAACAACAACGAGCCAGCCCCTACTTCAATTGAGGTGGGGGCTTTTTTGTGTCTGCTATTAACCTGGTAGAAGAGTGGCAAAGATAACTTCATAAGAAAGTAAGCTATTGAAAATAATAAAACATTGTATCATATATCTGATATAATGTTTACTCACTAAAAAGGGCGCCCTAATAATGGCTAATTACGAATTAAAATTTGATGAAGGTACGGTTATTTTGGTATCTGGCGATCTCCGTGAACGGAATTTATTATCAGGCGATCAGGTTTATCTTGATTTAATCGATGAGCTGGTGATAGAGGGTAGACAATTCATGGTTCAAACGGACGTGACCGTCCACACCTTACCAGGTGGGCAAGAAATAGAGACACCTGTTTACAGTCCAGAACGACTCACGTTCGGTAATGTAGATGAGCTTCATACTTACCTTTCAAATAGCTTTGACTGTGAGAAGGTAGAAAAGAGCCTGTCATCACCTAAACTTTAGCCCCTTCTTGCGAAGAGGGCACTAAAGAGAGCTGTCTAATTATTTAGGTAGCTCAATATGGGCTTTTAAGCCTTCTAAACCTACACTGTAGAAATCTTGTACTGCTTTAACCGCATCCTTATCACTGTTTTCTGGTGGTGTAGGCGGGTTAAGCATAAAGGCGCGGTAGAACTTACCTTTCCAGGTCACTTTACTACCTTCACCTTCAGGAGTGACGGTAAGCCAAGACTTATATGTGCTGACCGGCCAGACTTTCATTTCAAAATCTTGACTATTCCATTGGATCGTATCCAATGTTGTCATGTTAGTTATTTTATATTGCATGAGCATTTTTTCATGATCTTGACGCAATAATTCTTTTGAAATAACCGACTTCTTATCACAATTAAGCGTTACCGTCTGCATTTTGTTATCAAAATAAGACGTCTTAACGCCTGGATGCCAATCAGATAACATAGTGGGATCGCGAACCACATCCCAAACAACAGCAGGACTGGCGTTAATGATAATGCTTTCTTCTACTTTTTGTCGTGATGGACCATGTGCTTGAGCTAATAAAGGCACCAATAATAATGATGCTAAGCCAACTTTCAAAAATGATGTCATAATTAAACCTCCAATTAAAGTGTACTGAATACTTAATATAGCACACCAAAATGAATGGTAGCTGAATAAGCATTAAGTTTTCTTAAAGATTAAAGACAACAACGGGGAAGCTGTCATGAAATGGGGCGAGCTTACCAAGACAATTTTATACGACAAGGCAGCTAAGTTTGGTAAGGGAAGGGCGCTTTACCCCTCCCTTATGCTTGTCAGGCGAAGCCGTTGAAGCTTCGCGTAAACGTGGCTAAGGCGAACGCTTTACACGGTGTAGTGCCCTTAATAATAAAGGCAACTTAAAAAAATAAAGACAACTTGATGAGGGTAGTAAACTTAATCTTGCTGGGCTGGCAAGCCCCCAGTAAGATCTCTTAATAGCAGGAAGGGACACCCAAAAAAATTAGTTTTTCCATATTTAAAGTCGCCCTATGAAAAAGGTATATACCTTCAATGACAATGTCCAATTTGATTTGGGAAATAGGAATCTAAGTTAAGTATATGATATACTTTATTCTATGCAGATAAAGGGGAAAACCATGCCTAAAGAAATAAATAAAAAATTATTGATGCGCATTAAGGTGCTGGTTGATGATAGGTTGAGTGGATACGCGACCGATATTGACAGTCTTCACGCGAGAGAAAAAGCGTTGCACAGATCGAAAGGGGGCTCATGGCGTAATGCTAAAAGACCTTTTGAGGTGGCTGCACTGGCATCCGCTCTTGCCGTATTTGCTCTCTCAGGTCTCGCTGCCATGATCGTTGCCCTCGTAGCGGCTGCCAGCGGTACTGTTGGGGCATTTAGACTGTCTCAGCACGCTAAGAATGTGAGATCTGTCAATGAGCAAACGCTTGATTTAGACCTTCAAGAAAGGGTTGAGCTCGCGCTTCGTAAGGATTTGGATATGCTAAAGAGTTCTGCCAATTCAATTGGTATGAGCAATGAACAGGCGCTTGAGATGATATCTCGTGCTATTTACGACCACATATTGTTGGATAAGACAGTAATGGCTACGACTGTAAGTTAGTGCGTTCGGAGTGATCCGTCTTTATTGGCGGGTAACTTTTCAATTTCAAGCCACTCTTTTGGAATAAGATCCGATAGTTTACGTATTTTTAATTTAGGGGTGGTTATCCGGTAAGGGTTATCTAATTGGATATTGTCACCGGCTATAATGGCATCATTATTTTCTCTAATCTCATCTTTAACGGCGACCAATAGCTTAAACTCCTCTGTTCGACTATCCTTTACTGTTAAGGCGAAACAATCCTGTCTATCATCAGCTAATGAGGGGCGATCGTTATCTGTTTCACTGTACCACGCCTCAAATGCCATGCTGTAGGCGTAACAATCATGCTTTTGAAATAGAAAGCGGTAGGTATCATAAAGCATGTCTTTTTCTTCATCATTGGAAAAATTAATATCCATGAGTAGGTGTGGCGGGCTTTTTTTAAATAGAATAACAAAACCTGGAAACTCAGACTCTCGTGTTTTAGCCAAATCCAGTGTGACGGTCGTTAAATCATCGATGTCCAGCATCTTATTCACCTTTCCTTAAAGTGATCTTAGCATAGCATTAACAGGCTGTGAACGGCAAGTGGCTGCAGAGTTGGAATATTGAGGTAATCAAATCTATATCTCATTTTTTATTTCAATTACTGTCATAATTTAATTTTAATATTTTATATTCGAGATTGATTATGAAAATTGACGTTCAAACTGAACAGGAACTAATCCATGGTTACATTAGTCATTTGGCTGATTTAGCAGAAAGTTTCTTCCCTGACGATCTGGCAGATAGTCTTCCTCACCTAAATGGCGGTTTATTGCCTGTCGTGGAGGGCGGTGTAACCGATGAGCAAGTGATCGCCGCTAAGATGATCTTAGACAGTGCCTCTGGCTCATCAATGGTAGGCAATCACTTGCCAGAGTTACTCCATAATGACGCTGAAGCCTATGAAGTTATTTCAAAGGAAGTTAACCTTCGTTATGCTGCTATTTTAGCAGCTAAAGCGGATCCTTCTCCACGTGTTAAGATGTCAGTATAACAAAGAGAGAACAGTATGATTGTCAGCAAGCCAAAAGATAAAGTATTCACCATTGACCTAACGGGACATGAGGGTAATGCCATGGTCTTAGCAGGGCATGCAAAACGCCTTGCCCCTAAGCTGGGATTAGATCCTGATGAGATTGTTTCAGAAATGATGTCAGGGGACTATGAGAATGTTATTGCTACGTTTGAGTATCATTTTGGCGAGCACGTTATATTGCAAACGGATGATGATCAATTACTATCAGATCCTGTAACACTTAAACCTTAGCCACACTCCTTAAGCCATAAGCGGCAAGGGTGCAACGCTTACTTTATTAACGATTTCACCGGCGAGAACACCTTCTGTGACCGCTTTGTCTTGAGCGTACAGGTACACCTCTTTAAATACCTTGGCATTACTGCCGTAGATCCCCTTTTCGTAAGCTGAACCTTTCTTCAAAGCATCATCAAGGGTAAATATTTCACTTTCTCCGCTTGCCATTAAGATATTAAAGGCACCTTTCATTTCACCCTGAAGCGTCCATTTGATACTGGAGATATCTTCAGGCAAAGAAGGCGCCTTTTTTTCTGAGTGCCCATAGGCTGATAGCAGCATAGTCAGAGATAAAGGAAGATCTGCTTTAATCTCCTCTAAGATGGTGCTCAGTTCAATACCAGGGATTGCAATAGCCTTATATATCGCATCGCCAATATAGCTTATATCTGCTGTAGGCAGGGTCGAGCGAATAGCCTCACAAGCAAGATCTAATAGTAAAGCCTGTTTTTTCTCAACGGTGTCACATTTAATCGCCTTTAAATCCAAGCTGGCAGCTGTAATAGGCACGTCTGGCTCCAATGAAAAGGCGGTCATAATAAAAAGAGTGTTGGGATCCTGATTGTCTTCGAACGCCATATACCAGTCTGACTTAATATAGTCATAGCCGTCTTCACACTGATCTTGCATGTAGTGATTAACGCGGCTCATTGAGTTAAATAGTAATGTAAAGTCATTTTTGGCGAAGCTGGTATTGGTTAAGCCTTCCATCTCCGTGTAATGACCATGCTCATATATAGCACAGTCAGACACAGGATTGGCATGCATCATTATTTTTTTGCCATCTCCTTTGTCATGAACAGTATAAGGATTGCCTTCATCAAGAAGCTGTCGCTCCGTTAGCCATTCTGGATATTTATTACGGTCAGCGCCCGAAAAGCTATAAAGCAGCCTTTCTATCAATTCATCATTTAATTTAATCATTATATTTCCAATTTTTATATTAGTATAGCGAACATTTTTCGTTAATAACAAGACATGGGTCAAAAATAAAATAAAGTATATTTAGCTGATCTTGTGTGGTATAGTATGTGTACGATACAAATGCTAAACAATAATAAAGTTCCCGATTATTCAAAATATCGGGAATGTTTCTATACATATCGAGAAAAAATGAAAGCAGACAGCAAAAAGTTAGCTTATGTAGGCGCAAAGCCTGCTAAAAAAGATAAAGACAACCGAGATTCAGATAGTTGGTTTACCCCTCAAAGTGAACTTGATAAAGTCCATGGGGTCTTAGGGCAAATAGATGTCGATCCTTTTTCATGTCGACAAGCGAACAAAGTCGTCCGTGCCAAGAAGATATTTACGCAAAAGAATAGTAGCCTTAATAAAAATTGGTTCCCTAAAGGAAAGACAGGCAGCGTATTCATGAATCCACCTTATAGTCGAGGCCTTATCTCACCTGCGGTCATGAAATTTCTTGAACAGTGGGATAAAGATAAGATTGCAGAGGCGATTGTTTTAACGAATAACGCCACGGAAACTAACTGGTTCCAGTCTTTATTGCTCCAAGCCACGGCGATATGCCATGTAAAAGGACGGATCAGTTTTTACAATAACGATGGTAAAGCCGTATCCAATAATACTCGTGGTCAAGTTTACTTTTACTTTGGAGAAGACTTCGACTCATTTCATGAGGCGTTCAAAGCATCAGGATCGATTGCGCTTCTTGTTCAGTGGGGTTAATGGAGCTGCCTAATTGAAATAGGCTTTGGTGATTCAAGTAATACCGGGTGAGGCGTGCCTAAAAGTGGTTGGGCGGGTCTAAAGTCCTCATTAAAAGCCTTGTCCCATGGAAAATGGTTATCCGTATCTGTCCAGATTAACTGTATTGAAGGAACAGAAGTGCACGCCTTACCGTAATGCGTTTGCAAGGCATAAAGATAATTTTCCATCTGATCCAAATCTACTTTTAAAAACGCGGTGTCAAAACCCTGCATTAGCTGATTGTAAATACAATCTGTGGCAATCATCTTGTCTTTTTTGGCGTGCTCATTAGCAACATCGTGAATGATATGGTGCGCCACTTCTTGAGGCAGGCCAAACACAATCATTTCAGGGTGATTGAACTTTTCAAACAGACCTACGGTATAACTGTATCCAGGGTTGACCCCATCACTGCCCACAGCAATAATAGTCCAGCCAAATTTAGCTATCTTTTCAGCGAGCATCGCATTTATTTTTTTGGCATTAGGCTTCATCAGTCTGTCCTTATTGTAGTGTCTTAGAGCTTAAGTTTAGGTGTCACTATATAGCTTTCCTTTATTTTGGCCAAGTAATCTTCAAATTCAGCGTATTCTTTTTCAGGATCAACCGAGAAGCGTCCACAGCTCGACTTATACGGCTTGTAGATTCCAATGCCTTGTTTTTCTGCTAAGAATAGGCCTTCTCGCACATCATTGTCCAATTAGTATTGCCTTACATCCCCCGCCTGAAGGCAGGGTTTTTTCGGCAAGAATTGATAATTATTACATTGTAAATAAATATATTGTAAATAAATATAGAATTGTGTATCATAATATACATATACTATTTTTAGTTACCAAGGGTTTATTAATGACATTGTTTAAGAGAGTTATTCCTTTAGTGGGGCTGACGCTGCTATCTTCTTCTTTATTGGCTGCACCTTATGAGTTTAGGTTGCCTTTTGGCGCCTTCTCTTCGGCTTCAATCGTTCCCGCACCGGCTGAGCCCACACTGGCGGAGCGCATCACCATCTGGTCTGACTTCTTGGCAATTCATGCCAACATTCCCTTTGACTGGTCAACCGCCAATATCGACTTGGATGACAGCGGGTTTGTCGGCGCCCCTGCAGATCAAGACTACACATTAGGAAGTGGAAACTTTCCCAATGTACCTTTTCCTGCCGCCTCATTTGAGGAGATGGTCCTAACTTTTTCGGGCATTACTAATATTGAAGCCTTGTCATCAATAACAACGGTAACACAGAATCTTGTTTTAACAGATCTCGCTGCCACCTCTTTAGTTGGCCTTAGAAATTTAGTGAGTGTTGGTGGATACCTTGAGATCACGTATTCCAATATAACGGATTTGTCAGGGCTGGAATCCCTTACGTCGGTTGGAGAAGACTTATCTCTTGAGGGGAATAATCTACAGAACCTAAATCCATTAACGTCATTAACATTCGCAAGCTACATCAATATTCACCTCAACCCCAACCTGACTGATATTTCAGGCATTAAAAATGTATCGGGCGTAATCAGATTAAAAAGTGCCTCATCTCAAGTATATGCAGTAAAAGTGCCTGCTTCGAGCCAGCTTTGCATCGATATAGGCACAGGCACAACTATTGTTGATTTTGTTGCAGGTGGCCCCTTGTCGCCGGCATTAGGATTGGCACACATTTGCACACCTTAACTATAGAGAAAAGCAAAGAGAGATCAGATAATGGCATTGGAAATTGAACGTAAATTTACCGTTGACACTAATATGTGGTCAGCATCAGAGCTGGGGGTGGATATTCAGCAAGGATATTTATCTTTAGATATAGACAGAACCGTTAGGGTTCGCATTCATGGGGCAAGCGCCTTTATTACCGTTAAAGGCATTACAAAAGGAATCGCCCGTGAAGAATATGAGTACGCGATTCCTTTAGAGGATGCGAAGCGTATGCTGGATTCTTTATGTCTTCCAGGCGTCATACGTAAAACGCGTTATGTTGAAATATATTTTAACAAGTCATGGGAGATCGACGTGTTTGATGGAGATAATAAAGGACTTATTGTCGCTGAAATAGAGCTGGAGAGTTCAAATGAAGAATTTGAACTACCTCCATTCTTAGGTAACGAGGTATCTGATGATCCTCGTTATTTCAATTCAAGTCTTATTACGTACCCCTACTCAAATTGGAATGATTAGTTACCGGGCTTGATGTATTTTGTATTATATGTATAATGCGCACACTTATTTAAGGAGAACCGCAAGTGAGCACCCGCACATTACTCAATACCGATCTATTAAATTATATCAAGCTATTAACAGAGCGTGATACCAAAACGCTATCTCAAAAAACACTCAAACTCAGTGAAGAGCAGGGCGAGCTATCCAGTAAGGTCTTGCCTTACGAGGGAGCAGCAGGGACTAACCACCGCATGGCTACCAGCCGCTCTATCTTAGAAGAATGTGCCGACATCTTTCTGGTTAATCAATCGATTGTATTTGATTTGGGTTTTACCATGGAAGAGTTTCAAGACATGGTGTTTAAAAAAGCCCAAGTGTGGAATGGTTTGCAAGTGCAAGAGGGCAGAGCCTTCGACAAGTTCGATAAGCTACCTTTTGAAATACATGTCACCATCTCAAATAAAGAAGGGATCAATATAGATCAGTATAAAGCCGACTGTAAACAGATAGGGGTCAAACCTATATTGCTTGCGCTTCAAGACAAAGACGGCTCAAAAGTAATGGACGATGTCATGACCTCCTCTAATGTCTTTGGGCATAATGGTGATGCCATGGTTGAAATGGAACGCATTACAGCTGAATTAAAGGCAGCAGGGTACACGGTAGTCCGTCAAAAGATCGAATCCAGCTATTGGCACCCTAAGGCGCCTTTTGAGCGTGACACCAGCATACAGATGCCGAAGGGATGCTACTTTGAGTGTCATCTTAATTTAGTCTGCTGCGATGACATTTTGGAACAGGTATCCGCTTCCGCTAAATTGCATGACTGTCACCTATCAAAGAATGCGTTTAAGTCATTTGAAGATGGCAGCTATATATTGATGCTAACTGTGCGTAGTTATGAAGGAGTCTATGAGGACTTTGAAGCGCGCATGACAAGTATTAAAGCTGACTTAGTAGATAAAGGGATTAAATGGGAAAAAGAGATTGTCGAGTTTTCTGTTTATGACACAAAAGTAGCGCACGACAATCTATGGACAGCGGCATAATTGACAGGGTTTTACTTTATTCTTATAATATCGTATGATATACAGAATACACCAATAAGGGCGCAATAATGAAAACAATAAAACAATCCGGTTTTACCATGCTTGAAATGATGATTGTTATGGCAATTATCGCAGCACTCATTGGTATCGGTGTTTTAATGTATGAACGACAAGTATCAAAAGCAAAGCTTACTCAAACAACCGCTTTCTTTGATAGAAACTTCTTTGTGGCAGTTCAAGACTGCTATATTAAGTATGATAGTTACCGATCATGCTTTCATACTGTAGATGATGCCAATAGTGGCTTAGCAACAGCGGGGATTGAGTTGCTAACACCTTGGGAGACAAAGTGGTACTCCACTATATCGGGGACACAAGCGACACTAATCTTTCCCTTGCCTGTTGGTGATGATGAGGTAGCTGAAGAGGTGAGAGAAACGGTCGAGCATAGTGAGTCTCCTTATATTAAATCCGCTACACGTACAGCAGCTACCGTTACCGTGTTATTTCAATTGCCTTAATAATCGGCGCCACCAGTGATTTTTGGGCTTATTTTTAATTAAAATGTGAAATAAACCTTGCTTTTGTAACATGTATAAGATATACTGTGTACTTAAATCGAACAACCCAACTTAATAAAGGAAGTAAAAATGAATAAATCTATTCTTGTCGGTCGCATTGGTGCAGAACCAGAAATTCGTGAATTTGAAGATGGCGGCGCTGTCTTAAATCTTGGTTTAGCAACAAATCGTCGTTGGACTAACCGTGAAACACAAGAGCGTGTTGAAGAAACAACGTGGCATAACTTAGTATTCCGTAATGGTTTGGCTAAAGTAGTAGCTGAGCACCTACATAAAGGTGATCAAATCTACGTAGAAGGTCATTTCCGTAACCGTGAGTGGGTAGATGCTGAAAAGAACACACGTTACACACCAGAAGTGGTTGTGACTGAGCTGGAAATGTTAGGTGGTCGTAATGACGCTGCTGCTCCAGCACCGCAAAAAGATGCTGATCATGCAGCGCCTGGTTTGGATGGCGATGAACCTGACTTCGATAAGAAACCAGCGGCTAAAAAACCTGCAGCTAAGAAAGCAGCGGCTTAAATCTAAATCACTATAGTTCAACTGTAGTCATTTAACAGAATAAGGCTTCATCTTCGGGTGGAGCCTTATTTATTTGTAATATAATAAAAAGGATCTAACGTGCGTTTTTCAACTATTCTGGCAGTATTGCTGGGAACCTTTATTCACACTGCGCCACTATTGGCAGCGAATAACATTATCAAATTAGACTACCCAGGTTTTACTATTTGGTTAGATTGTGATGAGCGAGGCCCTGTTAAATTTCAATACAATGCCCAGCGTGATAACGGCAATGAAAAGCGACTCAGTCAGTTTTATTTAGATCCTAAAGCGCCACTCTATTGCCAGCAAAAAAGTAATAAAACATACAAGCAAAAAGGGGAGCGCTATGATCGCGGTCACCTTGTCCCTGCTAACCATATGGATTTCTCAAAAGAATCCATTAAGGTAAGTAATTACATGACTAATGTTGCGCCTCAGCAAGCGAACATGAACCGAGGTGCATGGTTACTCACTGAAGAAATAATTGAATGTTACCGTGATATTGATGAGCTGTTGATTATTGGCGGCGTTATTTATGGTGATGACACACAAGACGACTTCTTTGTTAAAAGTCACGGCATCAGAACACCTTCTGCGTTTTGGAAAGTTATCATCCGTAATGACCGAGTTATCTCATGGATCGTACCCAACTCAAAAGAGGCGACACGTAAAAATTTAGATAACTACTTAGTGTCTGTAGACGACATTGAAAAGCTAACAGGCGAACTTATCCCTGTGGAAGCGTACTTAAAAGAAATGAAGGCAACCTCATCTTGGCAGCTGCCTAAAGGCTGCAATAAAGGGTAATGAGAGACGCTCTTAAATTCTGGGCTACTTTTTTAACTGAAAAGGTGTTGCTGCTTTATTTTTCACTTTGCTTTACAGCTATGTGGATCCATGGCGTTGTTACGGACTATGAAGGCTACGACAGCTCTTTAGCCTCGATTAATATATTACTCTCTAATAATCTTATTGAGTATGGTAGTCTTGTGCTGGTCATTTGCTTTATGATATCGGCTCTGCCTTTTTTTAAAGGGGATAGGGAGCATAACGCATTATTATTGGGGGGGGACTGGCTTCTTTTTATTGCAAGATTTTCACTGTTAACACTGGTTAGCCTCTTTTTTCAACGGATCGTTATTCCTGCGATTGCCAGCGAGCTTGATAGCCATGACACGATCATGTCAGTTGAATCACTCCTAAGCTATGATTTACTTTTAGTAGTCATTGTTTTTATTGTCACTATTAGAATTGTATTGAAGTCCACGTCATTATTAGTGACAAAAAATGACGCAGGTGAACCACTATTTGCAGGCGTCTATATTGATTTGAAAAATACCGAAACAGCCGCCCATCAAGATAAAATAAGTGAAGAAGATTTTAAAATAGCCTGCCAACATGAGGCAGGGCACATTATGACCTTTGCTTTTCTAAAGTCATTACCCCCTCATCTTAAGGTATCTATGGGTGGAGACCAGCATAAAGGCTCTCTTGGCAGGGTCTCTTACTCACTTCCCGTTTCACGCGTCGGTAGTTTAGATGAGTGTGAATTTTCAATGTTACTTGGCTTAGGAGGTATCGCTGCTGAACGCCACTACAACCATCATAATCTCTTAGGGGGGTCGGGTGATATTGAGGGTTGGATTACGGATGCAAAAGTTTATTTTAGCTTGGGCAGGAATGGGTATAATGTTAAGCCTGACACCGAATTTGAACACGTTGAAAATAAGCATATTTTAAATGATATTCAAGCCAGGCAATTTGCCTTATTAGCTTTATTCTTTGTTAATAACAGCGGGCAATTAGATAGGATCTGGCAGGAGATTTATAAGCATAAACGGCTGGCCAAAAATCAAGTTGAATTTTTACTTGGGCCACTCTCTTTGGAGGGGATGCCTTGTTTCGATCTTAATCACGATCCCGATACGTTGAAAATTATCTTGTAATTTATGTATCACTAATATAATATAGATTAACTACTATTACTGGACTTACGCATGAACAAAAAGTTATCACTATTAACAACCCTAACATTAGCGGCTATTTCATCTGCCGCTTATGCAGCAACGAACTACGAAATAAGAATGCCTTCTGGTGCAGAAGTGGTAGCCGCCGTGGAAGAAATTATTCCTCCGGAACCTGTTATCAATGACGATAACTGCTCTACGATTATTGCCAGTGGCGGCAGTGTAGGCAACGGCCTTTATGCTGTCGATCTTGATAATGATGATATCTTACAAAATGTATACTGTGATATGACAACAAGTGGCGGTGGCTGGATGTTAGTTATGAAATCAACAGACACGTCATTCGGATATAACGATCCTGTATGGACGACAACTAACACCGTCAATGACAATGACGCCGGAAAAACTGAAGTGGCAGGCGCACTTAAATCAACGACATTCAATACCTATAACAGCTTTTCAAACATCATGATGAAAATGGAAAAGAATGGCAGCATTAATGTTGCCTCATGGGGCGCTATTAACGGCTACACCATGCTGGAGCATGTTAACAATGTAGCGCCAGGTGCTTCTGATTCGATGGCGGGAACGACGGCTTTAAGAACCATGATTTACGGCTATTTAGCAGATCAAGGCTTTGTCGAATACGGCTACTCTGTAACGGAAGGTGTCTTTCAGCACAAAGTTAGGATAGGCTTACTGTCAGACGATCTTACGTCACCAGGTCTGTTCGATACAGACACCTCGGCAGGTATGGGGCTTAACATTGGCTCAATGTCTCACCCCTGGTATCAACCGATTGCTTACTCTTCGGGAGCGATAACACCTTCTGGTCAAGTCGGTGGTAACTCATTCCTATTTGTAAGGTAAGGTTATCAGATATGTAAACATTACACTCTTTAGTGTAATGTTTCTGGCTTCAAACTTATTGTTAGCTGATGATTTCACCTCTAAATTCAGTGGTGAAGATGCCGTCTGGCATGCCGCTAATGACTGGTCAAATGGCAGTGACTTTAATGTAGGCTGGCGACGCGATCATGCGATATTAATAGATGGTCAGCTTGTTTTAACCTTAGATAATTCACCTTGCTCAACTGAGATGGCGTTATGCTCAGGCAAGTCTTATGCTTCTGGCGAATATCGCACGCAGGAGACGTATGGTTATGGCGTTTACTCTGCAGAGATTCAGGCTGTCTCGTCACCTGGCGTTGTCACTTCGTTTTTTACCTACACAGGGGCTTCTGAAGGGACGGCGCACCATGAAATCGATATCGAGATTTTGGGGCAAGATCCTACTAAGGTTCAACTTAACTACTATGTTGATGGCGTAGGTGGGCATGAAGTGCTTATTGATTTAGGCTTTGACTCATCGCTTGCGATGCACAGCTATAGTTTTGACTGGCAAGAAGATAAAATTATTTGGCTTGTTGATGGTGCGGAGGTGTATCGGGTTGCTTCAGAGAACCTGCCCACCATTGCAGGTAAAATAATGGTCAACACGTGGCCTGTATCGACCTCCTTAGCCTCTTGGGCAGGAAATTTTAGCTATTCCGAGCCATTGCACGCCTATTATGACAATATATCGTTCACGGCTGGCTCAGGAATTAGACCCTATCGGATATATTTCCCGTATTAAACGGTAATACCGTACTGTGATCCAATCGTGTCACACACTGCGTTATGAGCAACAATATCTGCTTCACTGGCTTTAACTACTTTTAGTGATCCAAATCGTTTATTCGCTGTTCGTGGTTTAATCGTTTGTGTCTTGCTTGTCTTGGCTTTTTCTTCTTCAAGTTTGAGGTCTTTTTGACCGCCGGTCATTTTTAAGTAAACTTCACCTAAGATCTCACAATCAAGTAAGGCGCCATGGAGTGTTCTGTCACCTGAATCGACGTCGTGGCGTTTTGCCAACGCATCTAAAGACGCCCGTGCAGTAGGATTGGCAGCTCGTGCCATCACTAAGGTGTCTGTAATCGTACATAAGTCAGCTAAAGTACGGGACTCTCCCTCAATTAAAGACAGCTCATTATTAATGAAGCCAACATCAAACGGTGCATTGTGGGCGACCAGTTCAGCGCCGTCTATGAATTTTAAAAAGCCTGATGCTACCTTAGGGAAGGTGGGCTCACCTTTTAAAGCCTCATTGGTAATACCATGAACCTTGGTGGCACCTGCATCAATTTCTTTGTCTGTATTGAGGTAGGTATGATACGTATTACCTGTAAAGCGCCGATCGATAATTTCAATACAGCCTATCTCAATAAGTTTATGACCATCAGCAACAGAAAGCCCTGTTGTTTCTGTATCCAGCAGGATAATGCGATGCCCTTTTTTAATACGTGTTTCCTGTTCCATTAAAACATCTCCAAATCATTTGACGCATCACCATTGACGACATCGGTCGCCTCAAAGTGAGTTTGTTCGCCTTCTGTAAAATTGCGAGCTAATAGGCTCATTGAATCTGCTTGCTCTGCAAGCCTGACTGAATTGACTTCTGTTTCTTGGAAGGCAAGCAGGGTCTGCATCGTTAGGCTGTTAATGCTATCCACACTACCGGATAGTGCTACGGTTGTATCGCTTTGTTCACGTGCTGCCGTTGAGATATCAACGACTAAATCATTAATGGTCACAGATGACTCACCAATGAGTGCTAATGAGGCTTGTGCTTTTTTACCTGCATCTATGCCTCTGGCAGACTCTTCTTTTATTCTTCCTGACGCCTTAAGCGTTTTACTGGTGCTTTGCTTTAGGGTTGTTGTATTAACACCAATCTCAGTTGCAAATTCTTTTGTCTTAAAGGCTAATTTTCTAACCTCTTCTGCAACCACGGCAAAACCTCTACCAGCTTCGCCTGCTCGGGCAGCCTCAATGGAGGCATTGAGTGCCAATAGATTGGTCTGATCGGCAATCTCATTAATGCTGGTCAGTACATGGTTTATTTTGTCAGCGTCATCAGAGAGGTTATTTATCATGCCTACAATATTATTTGCCTCACAAGAGAGAGAGTCCAAAATATCCAAGGTTTCAACAACAGACTGTTGATTCTCAGCTGTTTCTTGCATTGATTTTGTTGTTAGGGCGGCAACATTCTGTGCGTTATTAGCAACCGAATCTGCTGAGGAGGCCATTTGTTGAACGCCCTCTGATATATCATTCACTTCATTAATCAACTGACCTACAGTCTGGCTTGATGCGGTGACGGACGTCATTAAGCTTTGAGAGTTTAGGTGTATTGTTGCGGCTTCATCGCTTACCCTGCCAATGATAGCTCTTTTAGCGTAGGATGCTTTTTTCAGGATCAATGCTAATAATCCTGCCTCATCCGTTCTTCCCGTGTAAATATAACTAAACAAGCTTAAGGTGCTATCACTGCGATCTTGATCTTTATCAATAACCGCATTAATAGGTTTTAATAGGGCGCGCGCAACAAGTGAACTAAAAATAGACGCTATCGCAGCACTACCCATTAAAAGAGAGGTGTTACCTGGAAAAAAGAAAGCGGTACCCAGTACCGGCAACAAGAATACAGGTACGGATAAGTTAAACTTTGTTACTAAGTTCATTTTTGGCTTGAACTTAGCAAGTGAACTATTGTTTTTTAAAGCTATATAGACCTGCTTAGCCCTGCTGATCTCTTTCTCTGATGGTTTGAATCGTACAGACTGGTATTCTTTAATATCCCCACCCTCAGAAATGGGCGTTACATAGGCATTAACCCAATAACACCCACCATCTTGCGATCTGTTTTTCACTAACCCCATCCATGGATCATTACGCTTAAGTTTTTTCCATAGATCAGAAAATGCGGCTTCCGGCATGTCTGGATGACGAACAATGTTATGGCTACTGCCCTGAAGATCTTGCGTGGAAAAACCACTAAACCCAGTAAAGCTCGGGTTCGTATATTTAATGACTCCCTTTAAATCTGTTATGGAAAGTAAATTGTCTCCTGATTTTAATATTTGCTCGGAATCTGTGACAGGCTGGTTGTTTTTCATGGCTTACCTTGGGTGTATTAGCTATATAATATACCATTAATCCGGCTGTCATGCAAGTTTATTGACCTGCGATTTCAAATTTAAGGCTTCATTGATGGCGTTGGTGATACCGATTTAAGATCGGAATTATAAAGACTCATGACCTTTAAGGATTGAGCCTGCGTTAAGTTCGCTGACGTCTTTGATAATGCATTAATTATTTTAGAAATACTGTCATTAAGCTCTTTATCATCACCTTTTTGAGCGGCTGAAAATAAGCCATCACTCTGGGTGAGTACATCAATCAGTCTTACGCCAAACGCTGACGTGCCTTCTTGTTCTTTATCTGGGATCAGCATACTGTCAATATCGACCTGCCCTATTAACCAGTCAAGAGCGGCGCCGGCGTGATCACTGGTTCCATTCGTCATAATATGGCACAGCACCTCTTCTTTTGAATATGATTTTGTAGCAATGTCGCCAGAAACATTATCTACAAAGGCAAGGCTCTTACGGACTTCTTCTGTGTAAGTAGTGTCCCCTGAATCCATCGCTTGCAATACTTTTGCAGCATCAACGTAATAGTGTCCTTCAGAAGTTAAATTGACTGACTCAATGCCGTCTGAACTGGTATAAAGTGACCCTGCATTATAATCGCCGCCACTTCCCCACTCATGAAAGAAGGGGATCCCCGCAGCTATTAAGAGCTGTTCGATCTCTTCAATATTGCCGTAGTTTGCGTCATGAAAAGAGTAGCCACCTTCTTCCTCACCCTCTTTCCAGGACTCACCTGTGCAATGTTCCACTAACTTATCTAAAAAATCATTTGCTGTTTCTGCATTAACGCGATAAACGGCATAAGTACGATCACCCATGACATTTTCCCTCTTATTTAATAATAACGACAGTGTAAGTTTCTTACACCATTAAAACACTCGACGTGGTCACGCAAATAATATATCATACCTATAGTATAAAACAAAATAGGCTGACCTGATGAAAAACACTACCTATTCACTTTTGCCTGAATGATATGAGTGAACTACAAAAGATAACACGCGCCTTCCTTTGGCTATTTGATGACTGCCTCTCTGGGGAGGTACATATCGATAATAAGCCACGAACAGACAATCGTGACATACTGCGTGCCTTAGTAGAGGGCAATGACGGTCATCACTTTTTTCATGAGGTAACTGAAAGACAAGGGATCACACTACATAATAGGCATCTACTCTTAAAAGAAGATTACTATAAAGAAGTGACTATTGAAGGCGGCACTACCTACTTATTTAGAGGGCTTATGTCTGGTGATCCCGTTTGGAAAGAGAAGATTGCTGGGAACAAGTTTATGTTTCCTCTCTTGAATAATATGTCAGGAGTAAAAGAAAACAGCCTCATTGATCCCTGTAAAGTAGAGGGGACACGTTACGCCCTATTAGATTGCAAGCTTGACGGTGAGCCTGTTATTTATCTGGAGGGGTATAAGGGGCAGACGTCAGCCGGTATGGAACGGTTTAGTAAAATAGGGATCACTTATTTTGACGATCCCACTGCTAAGTTAGCGTTTATCACGACCCTCAGGTTGGAGCTTGCTTCAGACATGAGTAAAGAAGCGGCTACTGTTATTAACAATATTAAGGCGTTAAATTTAGACTTTAATGGCGAGGTGAGTGCAACTATATTAACGGGCACCTCAGACTTTAAATCTTCTCTTTTGGGTGACAGAACCAGTGTGATGACAAAAACATTAATGAGTTTTCTCTCAGAAGGTTATCCAGCAAGCTCCTTGAGCGATAAGCTGAACAATATTGAGTGGACAGCGTCTTCGACAGAGAATGTCCGCATTCATTTTATGATGGATGGCGAACCCTTTGAGGCGACCATTAAGGATGGGCAGTGGGAGAGTGGTTACACGACCAAGACACTGCCAGGTAAATTCCCCGAAAGACGCGCTACTGCACGCTTTAAGATCAGAATGAATTCCCCAGAATTAACCGGGCTAAATTTATTCATTGCCAGTGAAATAAAACTAAAAGGCAACCTTTACGGTAGTGTTAGGCTAAATGAACCTGATAAATCCTGCAAACCATAATTTGTATTATGTATAATATATGATATAGTTGCAGTCACTCTATTGCACGAAGGTTCATTTATGATTAATTATATCTGTATGTCGACATGTATCATAATGTCCCTACTGACGCTCTCCGTATCCGCCCAAGAAGTGCCGCTATCACTCCCTGTTATGAAGGTTGTGCTTGAGCGTGACGCTGTGACAAATCCAAGCTTGGCGCTTATTAAAGAGAAGAATAACAAGCAACTTTGGTCCAGCACTATCAATACACATCTTCAAGCTGAAGAAATAATTGATAACGAAATTAAAAAACAGCTTAACTGGATCTAATTATTCTGATCGCATCTGACAAGGCTTCCCGTGTTTCTATTCGCATCCATATCAAAGCGAACTTCCACTTGACTGAGAAAAAGTGCACGCTGTGCATTTTTATCACCTAAAACGCGTGACAACTCAGCATATGAAACCTCTTCAATATAAGAAGAGGTGACAATAGATTTGATAATGCCTTTGTGTTCTATCCTATGCTCAATATAAGGGATGAGATGGTGAGCGATTTCTCCTATTTTCCCCTTTATATGAAAATCCAATAGTCGACTGTCAGATGAGATGACTTCATGGTGATGCGATAAAAACAAGTCAATACAGGCGCTATTATTGGATTCAAGTAGCGTGCCTAAACAGCGCCTTGTATTTGTTAGGTTTAGCTTAACATCTTCAACGCAAAAGCCTATTACTTTGATGGCACTATGCTCACACGCCTTTATCATGATGTGGGTGAGTTCTTGAGTCGCGTAAGGTTCGCTTTGATCAAAGTAATGCTCGACAATATCAGTCCGATCATACTTTACAGCAGATTCGATGACAGCTTGAGTTGTCCCGATTCTATCTGTAGGATCTATATTGATAAGTGCGTTAATATCATCGATTGTTTTTGAGGATACCGTGACATCTATAAGGCTTCTTACCTCCGTCATAGGATCTTTAGCCAATCAGGTGTCGGTTTTTGTATGGACGGGTATAAGTTTTCAAGCATTTCCATTTCTATATCCTGATCGCTTCGCTTTACTATTGTATAGGCAGCCTCGACACCTAATGCCGTTAAAAGCGTTTCAACACTCAAGTCCAAGTGCCCTGCATTTTCCAGAACAAAAGAACGTGCATTATCGCTCCTGACTTGACCAGTTACATATGGCAGAACTATCTCAAGCATGTCATAGGGCTTGTCTTGGCTTTTAGCAATAGAAGAGTAACTAATTGCATCAAGCGCAATATCGCCTCGCAACGCTTCTCTAAAGGTGTCAAGGAAGGCTTTAACACTCTCTTTATCATCATTGTCACACAAGTGAGACAAGCATAATATTTGGTGATCGCCTGTTATTTTTAAATTCAAACTCAGTAAGTAGCCAAGTGCATCCGATGCGCCATTAGAACATACCTGCTCCAAGGCCATTGCATGGTGGCGTGAGGTGATGTTGGCATTTGAATTTAAATAGCCCATTATCTCTGGTCTATTATTTTTTGCCGCATAAATAAATAGGGCGCTAATATCAGAGCTTCCTAAGGCAAATCCCCCCCACTTAACGTAATTTTTTAAATCATCAAGAAGATTGCCCTTTACCAAGGCATAAATAAATTGAGGGATCTGAGCAGGCGAGGGCGTTAATGCTTTAACCCCTTTTAGATCGTCTCTTTCTAATGACACGATTACAGTTTCATTTTAGGTATGAATGGCGCACTATTTAGATCGACAAATCCTGTCGGATCAAAACCCGATCCGGGGATTTTCCTGAATTCTTCTTTACTGCTTACTTTTAGGCGGTCATTTGAGTAAACACGTCGATAATGATCGGCAGCGCCCCGACCCATATTTGTAACCCACGACATACCTTCACCTTCAGGATCCCAGGGTACATGCTCTTTCGCCATATGCTCACGCCAATCTTCACGATCAACACGTGATACGCCAAGAGAGCGGACTGATGTACGGCGGTAACCTTTCTTAATTAAGTCGTCTGCTTCAGACATAATGAGACCTTTTAGTGTGTAGAGCCCTTAGTTTACTTAAGCTGACTCATATAAAACACGCATGTTATCACATTTTATGTAGATTTTATATGTATAATATGATACGATACAGTTCAAATTTAAGGATCACTCATGCCACCGTTAGATAGACTTTATGCAGGACAACAATCAGGAAAGGAATGGATTTACATCGGCATAGTCTTTGCCATGGTTGCGATGATGTTTGCCTATGATGATATTGTCGTTTCACTGCTGGCTTCCTACGAGATATATAGTGCTATTGGCTATACTGCAGCAACAGGTCAGATCTTAGGCGTATTTATGCTTATTTGGTGTGCATCGTTATTTGCCTCTAAAAAAATTGGTAAATTTAAACCAGTCAGGTTGGCTATCTATCTATTTGGCTTTATGCCTTATTTCATTCTATTGCTACCCTATTTATTGGGTAGTGCTCTTGCCTCCTCAGGCGAGATCCACTGGGCTGCTGATTTCTTTGATGTAAGCATCTTCATTTTCTTAGTCGGCATATCGATGGTCAACAGTGCAACACTCATGCTGATAATTAATCAGTATCCTTTATCTTTTAAAAAGGCAGCTATTGATGAGTGAGCACGATATTGCTTTTGAATTAGGATATGATATCTATCGATATGCAGCTGAATACCTATTGACAAATAATGAAAACGAACATGTTCTTGAGGGTTACAAGGCTGCTCAACATCAAAAGTTATCTCACAAGCCTTCAGACATCTTTGATAGAAAATGGCTCTCTATACGCATGAGGTGTCTTTCTAATGGTCGAGATGTCACCATTACACCTGAAGATCTCTGTGATGCTTTAGAGGCGACAAAAGGCAAGTGCCCTGTGACAGGTGAAGATCTCACCTACGGAACACATGAAGAATCGGACTGGTCTGTTGATAGAGTCGATAACCTTGAGTTCTATACGCCTGAAAACATTATTATTCTCTCTGCCAGAGCGAATTTAGCTAAGTCTGATTTTGACTTAACGGACATGATCTTGTCTTTGGCTCAGTACGGTGATGATGACGATCCCCATTTAGAGCAGCATCAGCACTTATCGATGCCTGAATGGTTTGATATGGTCGCTATTTTTTATAATAGATTACCTTTAGACAGGCACTTAAACTACATGGAAGAGATTTCATTTAAAGATCCTTACTTAGCGTTAACCATGGTAGCAACCAGTCTTTATGAGGCTAAAGGCGATGATGGGCTAACCCGTTCATTACTTGCTGAGAACACCGTTAAGCGTGGTGAGATTGATAAGTATAGGAAGATATACCGAAAACGATTCATGACACTGAGTCGTCGTTTTGGCGAGTCTGTCGATCCGATTACCGTGGTTCAATCCTCAGACAAGCTGACAGATTTTACAGCCCATATTATTTCAGATATTGAGTTGAATAAAACACTGGATAGAGCGTTCTTCAAGGATTTGATGTTGACGGTAAAAAAATCTATGCCGCTCAGTCGAGCAAGAATGGTTCCTGTCGCACCTAAAGAGCCGTTGGCACTATAATTATATAACCATTAAAGATTGAAAATATCATAATCATTACTTGCGTACTGACAGGTATTATTTTCATTACGCAAGTGACGGGTTAGAACGTATCTCTGCTCTCGTATCTGCTAAAGCAACAGCTGCAGAATAACCATGTTCAATTAAATTTTTGTAGTGTTTTGTTTCTTCCAGCATCTCTCGACTTAACGGGCGCAAGCTTTTAGTACGCATTGAGCTGGGTGAACCGAATCGATTAGAACGCATGAAAAAACCCCTTATGTGTTATATATATAATACACAATTATATCCATTTAGTCAAGGTGAGCACTGATCCTTAGGCTTGCCTAACTCTTTTTTCTTAGGGTGGCTACGCCTGACAGTTGCTATAAAAAGGCTTAAGCCTTCACTTTAACCAGCTCGCCTTCGACGTCACAGGTCTTTTTAATTTATTAATCATATTTAAAGCAACTCTAAGATCGGTGTAATCAACCCGTTCACCATTAATGAGCGGCAGTAGCTCACGCAGTGGCTTTAACTTAATATCTCCAGCCAATGTGTATTCAAGATCGCCATTGTCTATGAGTGTCGAGAGGGGGGCGCTTAACGCTTCTTGCGTGTCTTTATTGAAGAAGAATTCATAAGGCAGGTCTCGAGACTGCAATGCTTTACTTATTATTAAACTAAGTTGCCCTTCTTTTATATCGAGATGTTTACTTAAGTCCCTCATGTTTTGATAAGTGAACATTCCCAAGTAATCTTTAATTTGTATGAAAAGCTCACTATTAGGTACACTTTTAGTCGACTTGTATTCCTTTGTAGGAGCTGTCTTGTCACCTTTTTTGTGGACTTGTTTATTTGAAGATATCTTGCTTTGACTTGAGATGTAGTCACCGTGCTTAATAAAGGCAGCTTCACCATAGTGACGAATAATCTCGTTGGCAATACCCGCTGTCTTTAAAACGTCCACCAGCGCCCTGTGAGCGTCTCCTTCCACAAATACGGATAAGCGTCTGGCAAAGTCTGATAACGTGCCTTTACGGGTCTCAAAGACCCTGTTAGCGACGCTTCTTACGTCAATATGATGCTCAGGCTCTGCAATGTCGACACCATAGCGCTCGGCATCCTTAATAACACCATGCACATCGAATCGTTTTGAGTTGTAGCCCATCATAATATCATTTTCGAACATAACCTCAAACGGATGGAGCCATGTCTCATCAAAGGTCGGCTTACCTCGGACCATCGATTGTGTAATCCCTGTTATTTCACGTGCCTTATAGCCAATTGTTTCTTTAGGATCTATTAATGAACTTGCCGACACAATCCGCGATCCATTAACCGCTTTATTGCTGGGTAAAATATAGAGAACGGCCACTTCCATGATGCCAAAACCGTGAGCATGCAAAAAGCCAGTGGTCTCGAGATCGAAAATGGATAAAGTACGCTGCTCTTTTTCAACAAATTCAAGCAAAAAAGATAGATCTATTTCAATGTCATGAATAGGGGTGAGTAGGGCGTTCCAAAATTTCATAACTAAGCCAAGTAATTCGATTTTCATACTATACGCTATTGCACCCAATAAGTTAGCTAAATCACTCTTTACATAAAATAATCGTGATACAGTTTATTTTAATATTTTATTAAGCGATCTTTTAAATGAATCTTGCTCCCGATCAAAACCGTAAAGCGACAAGCCTCTTTGTGTGGTTATTCGAAAAAGCTCTGAAAGGGGCGAAAGAAGATCCCGCCGATGATTCCATCGCGTTTGACGATCTTACCGCCTCATTAGGTAAGAACATGTACCTAAGAGAGGTGAGCGAAGAAGAAGGCGTAAAAATAGGCGATCAGTTTTGGCTGCTGGATCCCAATGCGTTGACGATTACCCAAGAAAAGGGCGAGCTTGTTATTGAGGCTGACCAGTTCAGGGATTTATTTGATGCTTACCTTAATGTGATGCCTTTTTTACGGGATATGCCCGAACTAAACCGGACCAGCTTAATTGGCGAGTTTGACTTAATCGATCCTGTGACAGGGGATAAGTATTACAGCCCTCGAGATAGTTTTTTCATTTTAGACCCTTATCTTGAAGAGGAGCAGGATTTGGCACTCATTTCATTTCAAGCTTTTTCAGAAGATTCAACCAACTCACGAGAAGATGTCGAACTATATAGCCTTAAAATAGCCCTCTTTGATACTCTTGAAGACAAGCTTGATCACTTAACTAAAATGAAAGAATCCTACGCCAAATCAGCGATGCGTAAGGCAGGTAAAACATTAAAGAATATCAATGCATTATCACCCAGTAATAATGTTGATCCTATCATATCCCTGTCTGGTTTGTCGGAGATGGAATCCTCTTCAGAGGGCGTGTTAAGTCAATTGCTGGACGCTTTCATTAGTGCAGATAATACGCTTTCTCCCGAGAAGGGGGATGACTTTAAATCACTCTCCTGGAACGCTCATTCACTGGAGGATATTACTGTTAGCATTATCTTGGCATCAGGTGACTCTGTCGTCTTATCCAGACAAAGCGGCCCTCTTACTTATGTTGACGAGGGCATTCATGACAACATAAGTAATTCCTTTTTTCATCAGCTTAATTTGTTTTTAATTAAGGAAGTGGGGATCAATCAAAACATGATTGGAACGGTTGACTTTGATGCACCTAAAGAACCGCTTCCACACCCTAATCCTTGATTACTTAGGGGATGGCAATACCAAGGGATCGGTTATAAGTGGCCCCTGCACGGCCAGCTTGATTCGTTCAACAAGATTGGCGATCTGTTCTTTATTTTCAGGGTGTCCGCCAATATGCCAAGTAATCACATCGTCTGGCAGAAAGGGTGCTTCTTCTTTCCAGTCATAGAGTGTTGCGACAGTGCCGTCTTCAAATTGAATCTCCCATTCAAAATGAGATTTGTACTCATCCACATCAGTTAATGGTTCACCAAAAGCATCAACAATATTAGTGTATCTTGCATCTATTAAGCCAACTTGAGAAGTGCCATCTGTTGAAAAAGAAGCGAGCTCATTATGGGTAGTAAATTTCATGTTCGTGTCCGGTCTTTATTTTGTTGATATTGATTTAAGCACCTTACGTGCTTTAAGGTCTCATTGCACTTGTAGTGCGGGGAGGGGTAATTTCAAAGTGCTGCAAACTCAATTCAGTGGAAATATCAAATAATTGACTGTCTGTTAAATCAAGTTGGGCCACCTTGCTTTTCATTGATATGACGAAGTCATCAGAATTTGCGTAGATAAGAGGCCTTTCTTGTGATGCCTCGTCATCAAGGCTGTCGCCAGCAGTGTAGCTTTTGGCAAATATAAATACGCCTGATACAGTTGCTTCGCATTGCATCCCTTGGCCGTCTTTGCCTTTAAATTCAATCGTAGCGCCTTCTTCGCAATGCTGATAATCCTGATCAAACAAAGTGAACCTTTTATCAGAAAAGAGCGCTTTAACTAAAGTGTCTTTAAAGTGATTGAGTGCCCTGTCGCTTAATGTCATCGTCATAATGTTTATCTTCTGTTATGTTAGGATCGTAATGCATGATAGCTTTATTGTCTATTGATAATGTTGAGGTAGTTCATATTCCTACAAACAAGTTAATCTCGCCCTCGAATACGGGGTATACTTTATAGTGTGTATCAGATATAATCAAATTAATTACCGATTAAGGCACCTTTGTGAAACATATTAAAGAACTCTTTATTGTCCTGTTTGTTAGCTTTATTATTATTCAGTTGACTTTGTTAGGCTTTAACTATCTTGGCGGAACCGAGAGGGCGCTAAGCGATCTTGTTTGTAGGAATATGAGCTACCTGTTCTTTTACATCCCTGTCGATGTTTTAGCGGGTTTTGAGTCCGTTTCTGATGGTGAGCAAATGACGCCTGGTCGTATAGTCGTAGGCTTAAAGCTTTGGGCGTGTGTCGCTATTGTTGCTACGGGAATAGCGGTTACTAAGCGGGTTATCCTGCGCCTTTACCCATGATTTTTCTTGAATTATTTGATAGCTGATGTATTCTGTATTGTATTTATTTTACACGCTAATATTCGGTTGACACATCATGAAAGACATCAACTTAAAGACAGGGTCCTCTTAACTGAAACGCCAGGCGTCGATGGTGATTGTTGCATTCTTTCTTCCATTGCTTCTTTTCGTTGAATTAATGTCGCTTCCCAGCTTCTGAGCTCATATTGACCGGCAATAGACAGCATCTCATCAAGATTGCTTCTACTCATTAACAACTCATCGACAGGTGTTTCTAATTCAAGATCTGTTTTAATGGTAGCTAATTCGTAAGATAACGGCAAAAGGGGCAGGGCTGTACGTAGCTTTTCACCCAGCTTTAATTTTATCTCGTCAGCACTATCGATAATATTGGAGAGTGTGCCATATTTATTAAGTAGTTTTGCAGCTGTTTTATCTCCCACACCATCGACGCCAGGAATGTTATCTACCTTGTCGCCCATTAGGGCAAGGAAATCAATAATTTTATCGGGCATAACACCGAACTTCTCGAGTACGCCAGATGTGTCCATTGTGACGCCTGTCATCGTGTTGATAAGGGTGACGCGCCCATTAACCAATTGAGCCATATCTTTGTCGCCGGTTGAGATTAGTGTGTCTAAGCCCGCATCAAAGGCTTGTACAGCGAGTGTGCCGATAACATCATCTGCCTCAACACCCTCTACAACGATCACGGGGAACCCCATTGATCTTACTATCGCATGGATAGGATCTATTTGCAGTGCCAAGTCATCCGGCATTGGAGGGCGGTTCGCTTTATATTCTGGATAGAGATCATGTCTAAAGTTGTTACCTTTTGCATCAAAGACAACTGCAACGCGTTCAGGTCGCTGCTCTCTATAGAGTCGCCTCATCATATTGATCATGCCTGTCATAGCAGCCACAGGGTGCCCTTTAGAGTTCTCAAAGGCTGGCGTGGCATGGTAGGCGCGATAGAGGTATGAGGAGCCGTCTACAAGTAGTAGGGGAGATGTCATCATTAGGCCTTTTAATTACAGGTAAAGGTGTAAGTTGAAAAATAGTAAACTACATCAAGGGTCATAAAGCAATAAGCCTTATAAGGCGGACGCCGACATTACGTCATAGCCCGCTTCATAAATGGGTTATTTTTGCACTTTAATAGGGGTTAAATGCTTTGTATCTGCCGTATTAGAACCTACTTGACCATACCCATTATTACCCCAGCAATGCACGGTCCCATCAGTTTGTCTGGCACAAGAGTGCTGATCTCCCGTAGTAACTTCATTGACATTGGGCAGTCCGATAACATCGACAGGAGACGATTGGTGGGCAGCAGTATCATTACCCAGCTGGCCGCTATCATTGCGACCCCAGCACTTTAAGGTGCCGTTACTAAGCATTGCACACGAGTGACCGTTGCCTGATGAGAGTTGACTGACAGCAGAAAGTCCTGTTACCGAAACGGGCGTAAGCCTATCTGTTCCTGATGTGCCATCACCTACTTGACCATACCAGTTATAACCCCAGCATTTTACTGATCCAGACGTCAGTACGGCACATGAATGGGAAGCTCCCATACTAATGCTCCCCACCCCAGTCAATCCCAACACACTCGAAGGGCTAAGCTTATCAGCTCCTGACGTTCCATCACCTATTTGGCCGTGATCGTTTCTACCCCAGCACTTAACGGAGCCATTTGTTAATTTTGAACAGGTATGAGCTCCTGAAGCACTAACACTGCTCACACCTGATAATCCAGCCACAAGTGTCGGGACTGCACGCGCTGTACCTGATGTTCCATCACCTACTTGACCGTCAGCATTGTAGCCCCAACATTTAGCTGTGCCGTTGGATAATTTGACACACGACGAAGCACTACGCAATGAAATACTGGATACGCCTGATAGACTTGATGCAGTTACAGGGGTAAGGCGATTAGTTCCAAGGCTGTTATCGCCTATTTGCCCGTGACCGTTCCAGCCCCAGCACTTCATCGTACCATTTGTAATGAGCGCACAAGAATGATTGTTACCCGTCGCAACGGAGGCGACGCTCGACAATCCAGATACCAGTAAGGAGGCTTTATTGCGGTTAGTCGTCGTACCATCACCCAATTGACCCTGAGCATTTTGCCCCCAACATTTTACTGTTCCGTTGGTTAGGACCGCACAGGTGTGGGCGCCTCCAGAGGAAACTTGTGCAACATTAGTCAAAACAGCGCCTCCCACCAACAAGGTGTAGCTTTTCTGATCTGTTGCATTAACATCTGTCGCAATGATAGTAAAACTATTACTTGCTTGAACGGATGGCGTGCCGGATAAAACCGATCCAGACAAGCTAAGCCCCGCAGGGAGCGTACCTTCTGATGACCATGATATGTCAGATAATTGAGGCGGGTTAACATCCCCAGATATCAGTAATAAAGATCCAAAGTCATACGTGTAAGTGCTACTCACATTTGCGCCTGGCAAGGTTGCTGTTGATAAGTTCAATAGTGTATCACTGACAACGTCAGCGGTTACTCCTGCCGGCAAACGTATTTCATAATTAGTAGCAGAAAACGCCTGAGCCGAGCCCATAGAGATAAGTGCAGCCAATAATACTTGATAAGATAGTTTTAAGCGCATAAGGTCAACCAGAATAATTGATAATCATTATCAGTTAAATTTAATTAAATGTCAATTAATTCCAGAATTATATTAAGGGGTGATGGTGGTCGAGCCTGATTTTCACCAGAATTGCTACCTGATCGATGTTTGTGCAGGCTTGACAAGTCTGCCCGTTCGCTAATTTCATTGTCTTGAAATTAAAGCGGATGAAAAAGCCGAGACACTTTCTCGGGAGCCAGTAGCGATCGTGTCTGGATCGATAATTAATTGATTTAATAATTACCCACGAGCGTTAATGCCAGGGTAATCCAAATCTATTTCCATTTGATTTTTAACGCGTGCCGGTTTGTTATCTGAACGCAACTGGTGAAGCCCTGATAAATCAGCGCCTGATGAATTATTTAAACTTTTCTGAACCGTGCTGCCACGAACAGCATCCATTTCAGCATGCTCTTCAGGTGTTTTACTTAAAACACTGCGCATCAGTCCTCGCTGCTCATCGGCGTAAAGTTTGTCTATTTTACTATCGACAATATCACCCAGGGGTGCACCACCTCTAATGGTGTAATCCGCCATAGCGTCCAAAATAAAGTCCTCTTTATTGTCAATTTGAAGATCTTTAACAGCTTGAAGCTTTAATTCAATCATTGATTTCTGATCTTTAAATTCAGATGACAGTTCAGACAGTAAGATTTCTTTTTCAAGTTCAGGTAACATTCCTTTCTTCTCAGCCTTATGGTTCTGAACCGAGGTTAAACCGATACCGCCTGCAAATAAAGTGGAACCACCGAAGGCAACAAGAGCAGGTAAAGCAAGTGCACTTAAAGAAGCCGCTGCAAGGAGTGTTAGGGCAGCGCCCATAAAGACAGCTGTCTTAAGCGTTGCTTCGTTGCCCTCTTTAATAGACTGCCTTAAGGCTGCAATCTTTTGATCACTTTCCTGTGTCGCCCCCACTGTCATACGGTGAACCATGAAGTCCTTTAATTCTGACTCATCATTAATGCCCGAGTAAGCAATCTCGTAAAGAGCGGGTCTTTTAATTTTTTGTAATAATTCGGTTGAATTGAAATCCATAGTCATTCTCAATATAAAATAGTTTCTTTATAGCTTACAATCTTATCGCTATTAAAATTGTGGTGTTCATAACAAAAATAGTCCATGCATTAAGTATGCAGGGTGTAATTAAGTGGGCACTTAAACTAACATTGACAATTAATTTAATACGATATATTATTAAAAATATACATGCTTAATGAGATTTCCCCATGAAAAAAACACTACTTGCAACAGCATTAATGATTAGCTTATCCAGCTCAGCTTTTGCTGCAACCAATTATCAGATCCGACTTGCCTCTGGAGCAAGCAGCGCACCTGTAATAGTGATACCTGACTGGACACTAAATTCGCCAGTCTTTTCATCTATTAAGGTTGGTGACACTTTCTCCTTCGATCTGAATACTTTAGTTGCGTCAATAGATCAGGAATATATCTTTAACAGTATGGTCTGGACTGCATCAGGATTACCTGCAGGTCTAACATTGGATCAGGGTACGGGTTTTATATCTGGAACAGCAACGTCAGCTGCCTTCGGTGATAATCCCGTCTCTATTTCCGCTGATTTCAATAACAAAACAGAGAATGTCACCAGCAGCTTATCTGTTGGTGGCGATATTGGCATGGCATTAGGTGGAGGGGTTGTCGCCTATATGGGCAGTACGTTTGCGATTGTAGCGGCAGCAAACGATCAAAGTGCAAGCGTTACCTACGGCTGTCTCTCCACCCTCATTGCGGGTGCGTATAATATTCAGGCTGGTGACGGCGCCACAAATTCAAACGCCGCCCTTGCCACATGTCCGGGCAGTGTGCCAGCAGTTTCTATTTGCGATAACTCAACGGAAGCAGGGTACTCTGATTGGTTTGTGCCTGCTCGACTTGTAGGTGACAACTTCTATACACATAAAGCAGAGATTGGCGGTTTCGCTTCATCAGGAGCCTACTGGATTTCAACTCACCATCCTTCAGATGGTCGTCCAGTCCAGAAGGTGGATATTGCCTCAGGATCGACCACATGGGGATTCAAGAATGAGAGCCTCAGACTTAGATGTGTAAGAAAAGTTAGCTTTTAATATCTTTCAATTGTATATCCATATAATTATATAGACTAAAACCCTCTGGGAAATTAAATGTTAAAAATAAGCCTTCTTATCGCCACAGCGTTGCTAATGTCCCCGTATTCTCATGCGGCGTCTTTAGGCGACGCAACTACAACCAATACGACTATTACAGCCGGTGAAAGCGTCGGATCAAGCGGATCTATTGCGGGCGTCGCCGATCGCTATCACCCAGAATGCAATCAGAAGCTGATTATTCTGGGGCAGAAACGGGATTTGCAACAATGGTTCGGTATGGAGCAAATTATGGCTCTTGGAAATACAAGGTTGAATGGCCCAGTTTCTACGCCGTAAGCTCAGGCGGAACGAGAAAAAAAGTGGGATCCTTTAACGCCTTAGGTCATTACAGCCCTGCGGTACCAGCTATTATAGGCGGCGCAAGCTTTTCTCATCCCGTTTACGCTTTTATACCAAGCCTTTCAGGAGCTTACAGTGGTCAAGCGTCTGCTGTTAGTTATGGGAGTCGTTTTATGGTGGCACTACATGGAGTTGACACGCAAACAGTTCCATTAACGTGTAAGTTTCATGGCATGCCCAAAGGCACTGTTTGCTCTGGCGGCATATCGTTTCTCTATTGGGTTAGATAGGTCGTAAGTGCTGAAATAATAAGCTACTCACTTCTTCTTCGGAATGCTTAGTGAGAAAGATATCCGAATTAATTTTAATCATGAAACTATTAATAACCTCATGATGCCTTCTAAAGCTTAAATAAACTTGTCAATCCAGCTGTTTCTTCTGTAACCTTACTCTTCAAGAGCGCAAGTAGCTCAGGCGGCTTACCTAAATGAGTTTGAGGAAAGAACCCTAATGAATGACCATCTTCATCTAAGTGAGTGTAATTTTCGTTTACCATTCCCGAATCACTTCGGTTAAGGTAGGACTCTAATGTTGTACCATCCTTTAAAGGGATGATTTCTTCGTGTGAAGCATATCGTGCCATGTAGTGAACCTGTTTGTATAGTGTAAATTGAACACCCGAATACGCTCTGTGGCGAGGGTGTGATTTATATAATACCCCATTTAATATTATATAGCAAGAAAATACAGGTAATTATAATTAAACGTATACATATGAGTGCCCACACTATTGTGATTAGAGGCAGCTGACAGCCTGCTACAGCCATCGATAACCAATTAACGCATCATTTTACCAATAATGCCATTATCAAACGTTATCCGCTCTTCAGGAGGTAGTAGTATTGCTTCACAGGTAACCTGATCACTTAGTATGCCATCTTTCTCTCTGGCAAAGATAACTTGATTATGAATAGGGACGCCTAACACATCTGAAACCTCATAAGGTTCAGTTAGCTCAAAGTAGACATCTTCTGAGTGCAAGCCATCATTGGTAAGCATGAAGAGGGTGCTCTTATCGGGGAGGAGCCCATCAGCTTGTATAGAAATGTTAATAATAAACTTTGGGTTTTCAGGATCGTCAAAGTTTTGATTAAAGCCTACGGTAAAGTCACTTGGCTTTGCGTTTACATGAGAGGTCATTGAGTTCTTTTCCTAATAAAATGTTAATTGTATATCGCGTATAGGTTATAGTCAATAGCGATTTGACATCCTCCCCGTCCTTTAGGGTGGGATTCCCTTCCTGGCGGGACGTGTCCTGTTCTACCTGCTTTGGCTCTGTAGGGAGGCACTTATTTGCATGTTTACTATTAAATTGATATAATTTTAATATCACTTATTCACCAAAGGTCTTTTTATCATGAGTAACCATTCGAGTCCCTCACTAAGTCTTGATCCCTCGTCAATAGAGATGGACACAGAAGAAAATGAAGCCTTGGCGCTTTCCATTTCTAAATTAGTAAATGGAAATACAGAAAAGGTTTTTCAGGATACCATTAAGGCAATATTTGACAATCTTAAGCCTGAATTTTACATGAGAGAAGGAAATGGCTATTTTAATATGACCGTTTATGGCTCTGCTGATGACGCCGATCCGATTTACTTTGGCACATTAACAAAGCATTACACCATGGATAATTTAATGGACATGTGGATCCAAGAAATAGAGGATATAGATGACATTAATAAGCCGTATTATATTGACTCCTTAGAAGATAAAGCTAAAATATTTGATGACTTAGCCAAGAGATTAAGATCATGTTCAGCTGACTTTAAAAATAATACGCCTTCAACGGGGTTTAAGCCGTAAACAAATTTTAAGACATCGAAAGCGGCAAGCGGTACCAACTGTGCTCCACAATTAAATAGCCGCCTGTAGTGATAGGGCTACTTAACAAAAAGAAGAGGGCTACTATCTTGAAGTGGTCTCTATAAAAGAGCTGACCACCGTTATGAAGGCTGCTTTTCTTGATGCCGCCTATTTTACCTGTCACGTGACGAAAATGTAGGACAATAAAATGTCGAGCAGTGAATACTATCTTTACAATTGTATCTCTATGTGATATTATTATACTATGTAAATAAAAAACTAATATATGTTAAGGTATCTATTTTAGATATCCTCCCTTAAGATAAGGAAATTATCATGTCAACACCTGAAGTATTGCATAATGGTCAAGTAGGCGAAAGTAATGATCCAAAATCTGCTCTACCCATAAAGCAGTCTATTGCCCGCCTTAAATCAACCAGAGCAATGAATAAGGTATTTGAAGAAAATTACGATGTTTTAGAGATGATCGGTAATGACTAAGTTAATAGATGACAATCGTGAGATACTGCACCAGTTAGGCACTGAATCAAGAATTATCTATGTTGAAAAACAAGAGATCATCTCACTTCATAGTAGAGTGATCAAAGAGTTCAAAGGGGCTGAAGGCATTAGGGATCTCGGACTTCTGGAATCGGCTTTAAGTAAGCCCATGAATCTTTCTGTTTATGAGGACGAATCAGATCCAGTCAAATTAGCATGTAGTCTATCTTATGGGATTATCTCTAATCATCCATTTAACGATGGAAACAAAAGAGCCGGTTTTCTTGCTCTGGCTTTATTTTTAAATAAAAACAATGTTGACTTTAATTGCGACAAGAATGCTAAACTAAACCTTATCCGTAATGTTGCGAGCGGAAACGTCACTGTAGAGCAATTTGCCGAAGAGGTGCAATCCCTTTTGGATGAAGCTAACAAATCAAAACTTGAGGGTCACCTTAAAGGTCCTAAATAATATGCCATAACCCCTATTTCCAGTAATACCAATTACTGGAAATAGATAAACCTCTGGACTGTATGTTTTTTAGAATGCTGGTTTTTTAAATGACACTTTTTGCTGGGCATTTGAGCTTGGAATATCGTAATCTGGATGTCTTGCGCCCAATTTGTTTGAAATAAGAAATTCATGACACACCTTCTTCTTAATTAAATCCTCTATTTTTTTAAGCCAGTATGATGACTCCTCAAAATTTTGATCAGCACCTTTACCTATTGCCACGATATTTCCAACATATTCTTCGGCAGAAGCAGATCCTTTGAAGGCCTCGTAAGCGGCTTCTGCGAGATGCCCTTTTGATGGATTGCAAGTGGCAATTGTTATATACCTCCCATCGTTAAATAGTACATCATCTCCTCCTACGTTTAGTATTGGGTAACCCTTAAGTCGACTATTGGTACAGTTATGATTATGATTGAAATCTACATATGAAGCTATTGCCTTTATGGTCTCAACCTTGCTTGGATCTGTATAAAAAAAACCTTGGTAAAACAGAAAGGCCATCCAGAGAACAAGAGCTCTCAAAACGGGTAGAGACAAGATCCTCATCGAAACACTCTTTTTCCCATAAGTTTTTTTATTTGTAAACATTGAGATTAGGACAAGGGCAGAGATCACAAATAAAAACAAATAAACATAAGGAGTTACCATCTCAATAGCTTTCATTACAGTTACAATAGATGATGTGTAACTGAAGTGACTTGGACTTACCTGAAATATTTCATTTACAAACCTGTCAGCTTCTATTGACTGAAAAAATAAGACCAGACCAATAAAACCTGATAAAACAAAATTGAATACATTTTTATACTTTACTTTGTTAATCAACCGGTAAATATCAACAAATATTGAAATAGTTATAAATAGAACAGATACCGCAAACAAATATGTATTAAACTTTCCTACTGTTAAGGAATTATTTAATAAAACACCGCTAAGAGACAAGAAAAAAGCCACAGTATAAAGACATTTACTAAGAGCCAAATCTTCTTCAGATGCCTCTGTCTTTTCTAAGTCAACAATCTTATTTAAAATCATGGTGATTTTTTTAATCAAACTAACAACTCCTTTTAATATAAATAGTATTAACAGCCTAACAAAGATAGGAAATACATATAGAGCCTCTCCCGCCATCTTGTCGATATTGTGGCTTGTTGGAGGCGCCCAAGTTAAACCCCTCCAACAATAATTAGAGTAAAATATATACTTTTATTAGCATCTCTATTGCTCTTGATGGAATTAGGGCAATAGAGAGGTGAAGTAACTTTAAACATAAGTTAGCTATTAACGATCCTGTTAATGGCCTGAATAGCTAACCACCCTACCACTTTACAGCACACCTTGTCAATGTATTATGTATATGTTATGATATTTGGCTATTATGATGAAAATGTAAGAGCCCTATCTTTTTACGGAGAAGAAGTTAAATGATGGAACATATAAGAGACTTTCTGCTTTATAGCCAAAACGTAATGGATCTTCAATACCTTATTAAAGACATTAGCGGATACCTATTTAGCATCTCACTAATGTCCTTTGCTATAACAACAGTTGTCGCGCAAATCTTATCAGGGCAAGTGCCGAATAAGATATTTTTACAGACAAGCAAGTCATCTAAAATTTTCTGGATGTCGATCACTTCAATTGTGGTTTCTATTTCATTATCAGGTACTTCTTTAATTGCGGATCCTGATATACTCATTTTTACCCCTTTATTTATATTGCTTATAACTTCTGTTGTTTTAATATTGGTCTATTCGTGTTTTTCGGAAATGTTTAAGTTAATTAACCCTGAAGAACAGATAAAACAAGAAACGAGATCATTTGACGACGAAATTAAAAGAATCCTATCCATTATAGAGAGGCGCCACAACAAAGCATCCTTAATGATTACTGATAAGAATATAAAAAATATCTATACTTTTGAAAGGTACTTACAGACGGAATTTAAAAGTATCAACCTCAACTGGAGTCCTGCCTTTCAAGCTTCTCTATATAATTACCTTTTCTACTTTAAAAAATATTACTCTAAAGGCGATTATGATGTGGCTGAGACCTCGATAAAAGAGATGGTTAATGCTAATGCAATTTATTTAAAACACATTGGAAACTCCTATCAAATGGAGGAGGTTGATGATATTGTAAGGCAGTCTTTAATTGGCTTAAAGTCAGCATGGAATGAACCGCTCCGAAGCGGGGATGAACTCGCTATAGAAATGGTTTTTAATACGTTAAAAGATTTAGCTGTTCTTTCCTGTAATGGGGATAGTAAGTCCTTTATGAGTCCAAACTACAGTTTAGTTCTTATTTATATTAACGAACTACATAAAGAGTGTGCCGCCAACTCAATGGACTCTCTTTCTATGAAGTACCTTAGAATAATAAGTGAAATTGTTCTTGAGGCTCCCAATATGAGTCCGCAACATTCACGCACTGCCATTTACAGTATGGTGCAGGTAATTATTCAGCGCATCTTAAGTCAAGCACCATTAAAAGGCGGGGTGGATCCAGTTCTTTATACAGCACTGGAATGTGTCGGCACGTTACTCGTAAGCAAAATGAGAACCTATCCTCCCCAAGTATATTACTTAGAAGAAACAGTTTCCACGGCAGATGAGATAATGAACATTATAATATCTAAAAATATTGAAATAGTAAATTTATTTACATATCTTCAGCCCCTTGTGGATTTGGATATTAAAAGTGAAATTGATAAGGCAACTGAAGAAGGATCTTTAAATTATTTTTTTGCAAACTACAATAAAATCCTTCCAGAGCAGAATAGGGTGACCGCTAAGTTAATAAGTATTAAAATCAAAAATAATGATTACCCTTGTATAATGAACTTCCTTTATCGCTGTATAGAAAAATACAGCCTTATAATTTGTCATGGCTCTACGTTGCCAGAAGCCTATGAAGTTGCAGAACAAATACTTTATCCGTTTAAAAATGCTATTTTTGATCTTGAAAGTTCTAAGATTGCGCTATATTTAGATCTTAGTTTGCTAAGCGATATTAAAATACTTGAACAGCAAGGCGTGAAAAGTTCTGCTTTTAATATTTTAATTAAATTTGCAAGTTTAAGGCTCTACAACGATAACACTGCTGGATGTGATTTTTTATTGGGTTTTTGCAAAACAAACAATATTTCTAAAGATGATATGAGAAAACACATGACAGAAGAAATTTCTCGTCTTAATTTTAAAGGAGCCGATATAGCTCTAAGTTTGATGACTGACTCTTTAGATGGTTAAGCCTTATGCGAACAGAATAAAACCATTTTTTAATCCAGAATTTAGAAAGTTAGTCGACACGCTCCTTGTCTCTGACAATATTGATTTGTGTAGGATAAAACCAATATCCCTTGATGATGTATTAGCTTATGATTCAGATTACTCAGCCGCCACGATAGCTATAGATAAAAAATGTGGCGATCCCTCCCCTTGCAGCCTTGAGCAGCAACAACATTATATTGAACAGTGTTATTTTTATATGCAGTGTGATTTGGATGGCGAAGGCTATATACCCCAAGGATTTTACATTACTGACGATGGACTGCTGGGACACACCTCAAGTGTTAATTGGTACCCGTTCGAAATTAGCATAATGGATCACGCCCTTTCATGGCTTTATGGTAAAACGTGGAGTTACATATACTCCTTTGGTCCGCAACGAATCATCCATAGCGCTACTGGCGCTCCCGATGTCGTGCTTAACTATCAGGCATTGATTGATGAAATAACAGATCACTACAACCTGATAACAGGCCTAACTATTCCGTATTTTGATTTTGAAATCGAAGAAAATAGAACACCACAAGCGAAAGTCTGCTTAGATGGGAGGCTGGTTGATAGCCCCGTTTACTATGATTGGGTTGAGGCAAAGCCCAGTGGTGATTTCAACTATTAATGACATGAATAGAATTGAACCTTTCTACTGAACAAGCTCACTACTGCTTAATGCTAACTAAAAAACAATAAGACACCTGAAGAATGCAAAAGGTTTTAGCTCTCTTCCTTCTCGGTAGCAGGCTTATCTTCAGATAAGTGTGAAAAATTTGACAGATCGGCCATATTTCTCTTTTTCTTAATAGATGGGTCATTAGAAAGAGCCCCTCCCAATGAGTACAGCATGGCTCCTGGAACCAAAACAAAGATGAAGCCTAAGGCCGCAGGAACGCCGGAGATTAGCTTCCAGTTAATTAAAGCGTGCAGCATAGAAAAAACAAAAACCACTGCGTAAGCATACATGGCGAACAAACCTATCTTGCTTAAGATTTTACCGATACCCTCCATAATCTAAGGTCTCCTTATTTTTGATCTTATGTAAAAAGCACAGAATAAAACACCCCACCCCGTGATGATAAACGCGGATGTCCATTCAAATTTTGGCATCAGAACCCTGGCTATATGACTTTTAGGGTACAAATCCAAAGCTTGCACTTTATGATAGTATGCGATGTCACGAAGATGCATCTCCTTTAATCTTTCTTTATTTTTAGCTGTCCTTTCTCTATCTCTGATTCTGATGTGTAGCCAAATAAATTTGATTCATATCTCCGTATTAGAAGACTATTGTTAACCTTTGTAAATTCATACCCTAAAGAGAGCTGCAGTGCTTTTTTTGGTGTTACGGTAAGGTTTCCTAAAAGGGTTTTGACATTAACTTTAACTTCAGAAATTGGAATATACCTATAGCCTATGGAGTCTATTATTAGGCAGACTCCTGTTCTTGAGCAGTAGTTTTCTAAAAAGTTTTTTTCTACCTTAATTTCACTTTTGGAGGAGTCGACGATAATGACCTCGCGTCCCTTTTGAGTGTACCTTATTCTTCCAGTGCCACTGCTTTGGATCTTAAGAAGTCCGCTTAGAATATCAGCACCCTCGAAAATAAATTCTTTCTCGTGGATGTCGAAATCCAGTAGTGGGATTACATCTATTTTAGATAAGTCATACTCCCAAGGGGTTTCTAAATATCTGCTTTGAAGTGAGTCAAATATATCTTTATTTAACCTAAAGCACCCAGGATCTTCCTTCATAGCTTCATTTAGATGTGAACAATCACGTCTCCCTACAAGAAAGGACGTTATTATCTTACCGTCACTCAATGGGGTAGACACTTCATTTAAAGCGATTGTCAGGTACTCTGTCGGGGCTATTTCCCCTGCTTTAAAGTGAGTGTCAATAAGTGATTTTCTATCTTTAAGGATGTCAGGGTGATTAATTTTCATTGGGTAAGATTCTCTTTTAACCATAACTGAAGGATATCCGTCGTAAGACGGAGGGGTTTTAAAAAAAGAACTGTTTTCAATATAATAATTTTGGAGTCTGGTATTTTGAGCAATCATTGATACTTCTATACACCCCTTTTCCCTGTCAAAGAAGTCAGGAAGAATAACTTTATTAAACAGATCAAAAACCAGCCCCTTCCCCCTATATTCCTCCAGAGAAACCATATGTGGCTCATTCTCGTTAATAATAACGATGGCATAGAAAAAGATAGGCTGCTTAGAGCTGTCGGCAATATAATAATGATATTTTCTTTCATTGTTCCCATTTTTAAGTGAGGCGACCATTACTTCTGATCTACCCACTGATTTAACAGGGGAAAGTGCCAAACTGTTTTCTTGCGCACCTACTTTGTTGGCGTGATTAATCATACTAACGATAGTTTCATTTTTCATTTTTTTATTTTTCCCATTAGCAATTTCATTGTGACAGCCATCAGATGCTGTCTTGCTACTATAAGCAGGCACCTCTGTAAATAAGTTCACTATTAACGACCCTGTTAACAGCTTGAGTAGCTAACTAACCTATCACTTTGCAGCATGGCTTGTCAATGTATTATATACGTGATACAGTATTAAATGCACATCCACCCCACCTACTGCAATGGTTTATCTGAAGATGATATTAGTTATAGCTATTACTTATGTGTAAAGCCATCAACTTTATCTTGAGGATTGTTATCTGCCTTTTCTTTACGAAAGGTGGCAATATCATTTTTTATTGATAAAAGTTGCTCTAAATCTTCTTTTATCTCGGGAAGTTTTTTACTTATAACTGTCCATGCAATGGAAGGATCGATGTCAGAATATTCATGAGTAACAAAATTTCGAAAGGCTCGAGCACCTTTTAGGTTGTCAAAAAGCCTCTCATTAGACTTAATTTCACTCAAGTTTTCATTAAGTATGGATGCTGATGCCTCGCCAATAATTGTTAGGCTGGCAACTGAGGCTCTAATCGTCTTCCCATCAGATATATATTGCCCCATTGATAGCGAGCCAACATCTGAAGATATATTAGAGATTGATTCAAGAATATCCTTAATTCTTTGGTGGGCTGTTCTCTTTGATTTTGCACTCATAAGGGAGTAGCTTCTAATAATATTTTTTCTAACATGCTTTTCTTTATCCCCATAGGAGTAACAACATCTACATCAAAACCAGTGAGTAATGCCACTTGCTCTTGTATATTTTCTATATCAAGAAATGTGGTTTTTTCAGCTATAGGATCTATTATAAGATCGATATCACTGTCACTATTATCTTCACCGCGCGCTATTGAACCAAAAACGCGTGGGTTTAGAGCGTTATTATTAGCTACAATTTGTTTAATCTCTGCAGACTTTTCAAAAACTATTAGTGAGGGTTTCATGTTCTCATTCCTGAAAGAAATTTGTTACAACAATAGCATAAAATTAAATTTATGTCAACACACTTGTATTCACTTGAATAGCCAGCTCAACCTCTCTTGGCGTCACGTTCCAGATCTATTAAGATTAGGAACGATTCTTACGATGCTGCTGTGTTTCAGTGATGTTTTAGATCATGAATTCTTATTTTATCTGACCAGGAATATCATTTGTCTTGGACAGTAAAATATAAGGCATTGATTCTGCTGGTGGCCAATCTTAAATTAAGCGGCACGTGACGCTTGGGTTGTTTTTATTTAGTTCCATTACTGTCTCATTTCTATTTAAAATACTTATCCATTAAATCCAGTGGCTGTCGCCCATTGGGGTTTAATATTTCACGATTACCAACAACAACAAAGACATCTTTCGCTCGAGAAACCGCTACATTAAGCATGTTTACGCCTTGATTGAAAAAGTAGCTGCCCCCAGGCGTGCCATAAACAGTGGAGAAAAGAATTACGGAACGCTCAGCTCCTTGCAGAGCGTGAACTGTTCCTCCTTTTATCTGTGTTGAAGATGATGTTATCCCCTGGGATCTTAACTCTTTCTCGATCGTTTTATGCTGAACTGCAAATGGCGTTATGATCCCAACAATTTCCGTTATTGGCTTTTTGTAATACCCTTCCAAAAAGGCTTGATGTTCCTTGATCCAGGCAGCAATAGCCTTTGCCTCTGCAATATTTTTTCTACTGCTCCCCACTTTTTCATCAGTGCCTTCAACATGAAGATGTTGCCAAGGCGTTAAACCTGAGTCAGCTGCCGGAGGATCGGCTCGTAACGGAATTATCTGTCCACCATAAGCAAGCTCATTAAAGTAGCTCACCAAAGGATCTACGCACCGTCTGTGTTCAGCTAAGAACATGCCGCGCTCATATTGGTAATCACCCTTGATTTGTTTTTGTATTGGGCTTGAGTTTTGAGCGATCCGCATGACTGAGCCACTTGAGCAATGCATCCCTGTATTATTGTTCATTTCGGCAGCTTCCGCATTGTCATAGATATTATAGTGTGCAAGCGATGCGTAATCCATATGTGCAGTAACAGGCCATACCGGCTCTATTTGTTGACAGTCACCTACAACAACAGCTCTTTTTGCCAGTGAAAACATAGGGCCCGCCAACTCAGGGGATACTTGCCCTGCTTCATCAACAATCAATAAGTCAATAAACCCGAGCATTGGGTTGTTTTCCCCATTGTAAAAAGAGAAGAACGACGGACCTGAATGCATTGTTGTGACAAGGCATGGTGTTAACATGGCGTAGCGTCGCCATAAGCCCTCTCTACCTGCTTTATTTGCGTACTCTTTTAGCCTTTTACCACCCTCAAATAATTTACTAACCGACAGTAGCCAGCGAGCCTCCCAAAAGTGAAGAGCTACAATAAACATCTTATAACGAAGAATAGTGTCAATCCTTCCTGAGAAGGATTTTTGCTCTTTACTATCGTTATGAAATTCATCTACTCCTGAAATCAAATCCAATACCTGATCAGGATTGTTCACGCCTATATGTACAGCGCATAAACTGACAAGCCTATCCCTGATGTCACTGTATCGTTGTTTTTCTTTTTCTTGAAGGTCTATTTTTTCAGCTAACGATCTGCACTTATTTTTAGCCTTATTTAGTGCATCATCAAAAAGAGAATTCACGACTTTTTCTGATTGATTACTATAGGTGAATGGTAAGCCCGTTAACCCCTTAAACAACCTTTTATTACGAGCCACCTGCTTTTTCTTAAAAGGAGGCAAGAAACTAAGAAGTGAGATTAAAAAAGGCTCCATTTCAACATGCTCAAGCCATTTGTCATGATAGATCTCAAGGATCTCATGTTGAGCACTGGCTTCTTTAAAAGACACCTCTAATGCTTTAAGTTCCCTTTCAATAGTGTTACCAAACACGTCCTTAAAGGTTTCATGTAGCTCAATTGTAAGCTTGTTAATTTCATGAAGCCCCATAAAATGACCATTTAAAACCTCATGCAAATGAATCGCTGAATTTTCTACTGAGATGACATCATCCGTTACACTGTATTCATTGCTATATTCCTTCAGAAATACTGCAGTCGCCTTGGCAACGTATTCAGGCGTCTCTATCATGCTGGGCAACCCAGCACCTGGCTCATCTCCTTTTTTTCGGCTTTTTGTATAGTGATAACCTTTTTTGCTTGCATCACTACTATTGGTTAAATACATACCTACACCAGACAACATCTTTGAATCGTCACTTGGATCAGGAAGCCAGCGTCTAACACCCTCAATGCTTTGGAAGCTCTCAATAATATTAGTAACCGCTTGATTATTTGTTGATGAAGCGGCAATAACGCAAGGGACGGCTTCTAAGGCGTCCTTAGATTTTAATGCTGAACTTACCCATTCAGAGGCAACGACATCCTGCAGAAGTGTTGTTTTTCCTGTTCCAGGAGGGCCGTTAACAGCTATAATTCCTCCCTCTTCTTTGTGCATCTCAATGTGAGATACTGCCTCTCTCTGAGAGGCTGATAAGCCATGTTCATTACTCATGTGACCGCTATGTAATTCACCATACTTAAAACAGGTAATCGGTTTAAATGGTTTGTTTGGCTCTGCCTTCTGTGCAGAGGCATAAGTCTTAAATAATTCTGGGATCTTATTCGGCTCTAAATTAAGAATGTAGTTATATCCATTCTTAATATGGCGAGTCATGTTGCTATTATCTGGATAAGTTGCAACAGCGCCATGCTGGTTATCAATGATTGCATAACCTAATTCCTCCATTTGCACGAGATAGTCTGGAGATACTGCCTTCAACATTGAAAGACTATAATCCAAAATACTGTCAAAATCGACGTGATCTTTCTTGTTTCGTTCAATTTTAGGGAGAAAGGCATCGCCAAGTTCATCGGCAATAATTTCTCCTGCCTCACTTGAGTAATGGTCTACTATCTTTCTTCCAACGACACCATCATAAATGGCTCCTGCTGCCTTTATAGCAACGCCACCAACATTGTTAAGCGTCGCTGAAATTCCCGCATCAAAAAAACTACTAAATACAACGCGCAATCCTTTTTTGGCAAGCGTTTCAGCATCGATTGTATTTTTCCATTCGGCGCCAGTAAAAACATTATTGGCAATAAAATGATCCATGTCGTCAACATTGCCAAATATTAACCCTTCCTTGCCTTTGCCTACACTCTGGGTTGGGCTTAGATAGTGACGAGTAATCCAAATATCTCGTTGTGATTCTCTATATCTATCCATATTGAAACTTAGTGACCCGTCAGGGTATAAGTCAAGCCGGATCCAAATAGGTGCAACCTTATCCGGTAGCGTGTCACTCTTTTCCATGTGCTCTTTATTTCTTACAAATATAACGGGAGATATAGCGACCTCTATTGATTCTAATTCCTCATCTTTCCCACTTGCACCTTCCTTAAATAATTTTTTCACTGTCCTTTCTGGAAGGTGAAGATCTTTTAGGTGATCTATATTGACATCTGTAAACTGCATATCCTTACTGTCAATAATGATAGACCACGAAGTGTCAGCAAGTATATTTCTCCAGTAGAGAGCCCACGCTTGAGGGTTGTTTTTCATAGAAATCCCGTTCATATTACTTCAAATTAAATATGCTACCTGTTAAATTTACAATAAACAGGTAGCATCACCGTGACGCCTATATGTATCACGCAATAAATATTAAGTCAATATGTGTTTTAACGGTGTTCTTAATGCACAACCCATCTATAGATTGACAATTTATGGTAATAGTGTCATAATTCAATGAAATTACAGGAGTAAAAATGACTAATCACTACCGTAAAAGAATAATCAACTTTGCAGCCTATTTGACAATCGTGCTGTTCAGCTTCTTTTCCTACTCCTCTCAAGCGGGCGTTTTAAAATCAACCGTTAAGATGGCGATTGGCTACACCGTTATGAAGATGGTGGTGAAAGGTACAGCAAACGCAGTCAAGAAGAAGGCTGCAGTAGTGTTCTGGAAAACAGTTAAGAAATACCCAAAGGGTAAAGATGAAATAATTAAAGTTATAAAGTCTAAAATAAAGAAACATCCTGAGTATGCGGATGACCTATATAGGATAATAGGTCGCGTTGAAAAGAAATTTGCTGAGCAAGCGAAGCATTCTGTTGCAAGAGTTAAGAATGTAGGATCGCAAAAACCTCAAAACTATAAGAGTGCTGGGAAAACATTTGAACAAAAAGACATTCCAGTTGAATTTAAATCACAAGGAACAAAGTTCCCTAACGCACGAAACTCATACCCTCAAGGTGTCCCCTTCAACAGTAAAGGGATCCCCGATTTTTCAAGATATATCCATAAAGTGCCAGGTATAAAATCCAAAGTTAATGTTAAGTTTTCAGGAAACTCAAAGACTGATATAAGGCTTGCTAATAAAAAGGCTGGAATCACCGATAAATATCTAAAGGATAATAAGTTAACATGGCATCACTCGGAAAATAACACTATGATACTTATTCCACGGAAAATTCATGAAGCAGTCAAACATACCGGTGGGGATGCTATAAAAAGAGGAACATTTTAAATGACCATATTTGAAGGTGACATTAAAAAATTAGGTCTTTACCTGGTAACGGGTAAAGCCCCTGAAGACGATCCCATGGCTATCCCCACAAAGCTAACAGAACCCGCCACGAAAGAGGCTATTGACACAGCACAAAAGCAATTAGGCTTAGCCCTTCCCGCTTCCTACAAAGCGTTCTTATTAATCGCCAATGGCGGCTCGATTGAGGGGTATGCCAGCTATAACTTTTATAATGAAGCCTTAAGCAGAGAAGATGACTGCTTAATTGGTGAGTTTTTCAATCTCTCAACATTAGTAGAAGCCAATAAGAAAGATTGGGACTTAATGATCCCTAAAGACATGCTGATGGTTTGCAGTAATAGTGGCGATACCTTTAACATACTCTTAATGGACGTCAGCACCTCTTCTATCTATCTCTGGGATCGTGACAATCAAGATCCCGATAGTGGTGAAGCCTTCAACATGCAAGACTGCTTCATGATTGCAGCGACCTTTGACGAATTTATTAAGGGTATTGAGGTTTTGGGAGAGCTAACTGATGAGGAGCTGGCTGAAATAGAAGCTTTAGAGGGTATTGGTAAGCCTTAGTCTTGTTCTATATCAGTTCTTCCACCCGATTTAAGGAGTCTTGCAGCCTCCTCAAGGGCATTAAGCAGTCAGTCATAGTCATCTTCCTCCCCCTCAACGTCCAGCCTTATTGTGTTGTGATGCCTTCCAGACACAAAGTCAGGCAAGGTGGAGTTGCCATCTCCATGCTTTTCAATAGTGGGCTCCTTACTAAAGAGAACTTATTTCTAAAGGCTTGTATCAACATTATAAAGAGATAATATGCTGATAGATAGCTGAGAAGAGAACCCAAAAATAAAGATTTCCCCTGGGACAATCTTTCCGTGAATTACTTATGACCCTTTCAATAAACTCTTCAAGCGGATAATTATCAAACCAGCCTGTAGATCCCAAAAACAGCTCACTTAAGTCCTTGTGCTTATCTTCTTCAATTACACAAGGAATAGAGTTCATTTCCGCCACAAGTTGACGCTTTTGCGAAGATGGAAGAAAATTGAACTTAATAACCAAAATGATGATCTCGCAAAATTCAGGAGATAAGTTTCTATTTTTTAATTCTCTATAGGTCTTGGACTCATTATTAGACAAACCTCCAAAATTTATCTGGTTTCCAGTCTTGATCTCGAGAGTATCAATAGCCTCTTGGGCTGTAAGCCATCTATCATTCATTTAAAGTCTTCCTTTGTGCATTAGGATATTATTTTTTGATGCCAATCTAAGGGCAAGGAAATTATATCTCGAGTATTAAATTAATTCAATCCATACTTTATTATTGTGACGAATACACTATTTTAAATAAAGCTTAGAACCCAATAAATCCGTGCTCATCGAGCAAAGGCAGGTACTGGTTCAGATTATCGTTAGGCTCGTCATTCTTCGGGCTTCTAAAGAGGTAAAACTGAGTTTTGTGTTCTTTGTCACAGCTATAAGGTATCCTTTTTTATATTCTATATTATCACCCCCCTTACAAATCCGTAAAGAGCTATAATAATGACAAAACCATCATCAATTAAATCTAAACACTTTTCAGGTGGCACAGTGCCTATTATTAATACGCCCTCTCCAAATGTAACCGCCTCCTTTGAGGGATTCGCCCTAAGCTACAATCCAAGAAGCACTTATTATGGCAGTGACACCACAGCGATTGTATTGAAAGATAGAGTCTTTTTATTGTTAAATGGCGATCATGGTGAGGCTTTACATGAGAAAGCGGCAGAAAATGGCATTACTGGCTGTATAGACTACTTTATTGAACATATTAAAGAGGCAAACCACCTTAGCGAGCATTCAATGGCGGCAGGTTTAGCTGACGATCCATTTGAATTGCAGAAAACAGCAGTTGACGTTATTGGCCAAGATAATATCGATAGCCTCATGTCTGCTGTTCAGGAAATCAATACTGAAGTTCAAGAAGAAGCATCTTCTGCACCAAAATTATCGTTTTAAATTAAGGCGTCAACTTATTTGCCACATCCATAGGCAAATCAGACTTCTCCAAAAAGAGCTCCATCCCATGCCGTTCGATAAGGTTATTCGCTAACCCGCCTGTTACGTAAACATCACTCAGCGCCCTGTGAGCGTCACCGGGTCGTTCAACCCCATACATGCTCGCATACTCATCCAGTTTGCCCTTACGTCGCGAATTAAGGCGGTTGGCAATCGTTTTTATGTCAGCATGCTGCTCTGGCAAGGCGATTGTTTCCCCGTGACGGTCTGCATCTTTAATAACGGCATGCTGATCGAACGATTTTGAGTTAAAGCCCATCATCATGTAGTTTTTAAACATATAACGAAAAGGTGTTGTCCACGCTTGTTTAAAGTCAGGTTGACCGGTGACCATTTTTTGCGTAATACCGGTGACATCTCTCGCTCTAAACCCAATAGGCCTTTTAGGATCGACTAAGGCTGCAGCCGTCACAATGCGAGAACCTTTGAATGGTTTATCTTCAGGTAAAACAAACAACAGCCCTACTTCGGTAATACCAAAGTCAGGGTGGCTGGTGAATTCAGTCGATTCTAAATCGAAGATGCCGATTATTTTGCGTCGCTGCTGCGACAATTCCAATAGATAATCTAAATTAACTAAGGGCTCTCTAACGGGTGTTAGTAATCGATTAAAAATATCCATAGATCATGTCTCGTATAAGATTGTAAGGCAAGCCGCCCTGCTCTTCGGTGTTTTAGGCCACCTTTAGAGATAAGACTTCTTTAGTTGAAGCAACCTTAAAGCGTAAAGTATACTTGATACAAAGTCAAGGTGGCTTGTGTTTTGTGCTCCTTTACACAGCGTTACGTCAACTTGAATGCGTTAGCTGTCTTAGTAGGTTTAAGTTATCAGTATGATACATCTATTTTAATTTAATACCTATAAATATATGTTGACTTATATTTATAGGTAGTGTATTATTTCATTGTTAATGGCGCATCATGCGTTAGTAAACTCAAATAATACACTGGATGATGAAGCCATGAAGAAAATACTCTCTATTCTATTCCCTGTCTTTTTAATGGTGGGTGCTAACACGCCGTCCTTGGCGGTCAGTAACTACGTAATAAAATTACCCTCTGGTACCAGTACCACCTTATCCGCCCCTACAGATTTATCTGCCAGTATATCCGGAAGTAGTATTATCTTAAACTGGACGCGTCCAGCAGGTGATGTGACGGGTAATAACTTATTCTTGTCCACCTCATCAGGCGCTAATACTCCTTACACCTCTGTTGGTGATGTAAGTAGTTATACGTTTGCAGGGTTGACTGCTGGGCAATCTTACTTCTTTAAAGTGCAGCCTGTTTCAGATGCGGGGAATGGAAAAACAAGTGAAGAAGTCAGTGGCTCTTTCAGTTTGGCATCAGCACCTCAATCGCTTTCAGCAAGCCTTTCAGGTACGTCTAACATTAATCTTGCGTGGTCTGCACCGAGTAACGCTGGAAGCTCAGCTATTACAGGATATAAGATCTACAAAAGCACTAACGGCACTGACGTTCTTTATACGACCATAGGTAATCAAACAAGCTACTCATTAAGCAGCTTAGCACCTGGTTACACGTACTACTTTAAAGTTCAAGCTGTAACAGCAAGCGGTGACGGCACGTTGAGTAGCCAGGCATCTAAAGCAATTCCGATATCTATTGGCGCATTTGTAGAGGGCGGCTATTATATTGGCAGCTCAGTGGTTAGTGGTGTGAGTAGGAAATTAATCATCGACTCAAGTCGCCGACAGGGCACGTATGCCACAGCATCAAGCACCTGTGCTTCACTTGTTAAGAATGGTTACAGTGATTGGAGAATGGCTGATCTTGAATATCCTATTTGGCGAGCTGTAAGGGGTCAAGTGCCTGTCGCTGTTCAGTATGGTGAATACTATGTTTACCTTACTTACAAAAATCAAATGTATTCTTTTTATACAAATGTCAATACGTATACAGCATCCACAGGAAACTATTACTACCATTGCTCTCGTCGCGTTTAAAAGAGCATCCTTTTTATTTGATAGGCGGTGGTAGTTCACCACCGCCATTACGATTAAATAAGTCATTTTCAGTGCTCAATCTCACGTTCTTTCTTTTAATTGAAGTGGAATAACATGGGTTGACAGTTATTTATCTTTATTGGATTATTTCTATCTTGGATCTGTTATGATTAAAAACACCTTAGTGCCGCTTTCCCTTCTTCTGACACTGGCAGTGTCAGCGCCGACTTACGCACAGGAACTAAACAGCTCTACCACGACAGGCGCCGTCTCTATTCTTGCCGGTGATGAGTTAGGTGGAAGTAAGTTTTCAAGCAGACGAACAACCGATCCCCTACTTCAGGGGAAAGTGGATTACGCAGGTGCAGAAACAGCCTTTATTACCGTTACCAATGAAGTAGGAGGTCGGTACACTTCATACGGGGTCTGGAAGTTTAAAGTTGACTACCCAAATTTCTACGCTATCAGTAAAGCGGGCAACAAAATAAAGCTTGGCGCGTTCAGTCGTTCAGGAGCCTACATAGCCGTTTATTCCACTGCACCCTATATGAGCGGTCGAACTACAAGGCCCAGTGCGATCTACTTTGTTAACCCCTCCTTAAACGGTGTTAAACCAGGTTGGGCGGGAGAATTCTTAAGGGGGGCGTCCACTTTCACAACAGCAGGAACCTGTCGCTACACATCAAGATGCACCATGTCATCAACCGGCTACTGGATTAAGTAGATTATATTGGGCTTAGAGTCCTACTGCGCAACTTAACTCTATATTAACGATATATTACAGTTAATAACTTGACGATATATAATGTTAATGATATTATTTCAAGGAAGTACTCCTTTCTTGTGCCGAGTACTACCTTTATCTCACGGCGGGTCAAAATTATGAAATTAAAAAAAACAGGCGTATTAGCGCTGCTATCTCTACTTGTATCAGGTCCTACCTTTGCAGTCACCGCCACAAATTATGAAATCAGAATGCCAGCAGGTGCTGGTGCTCAAATAAGCTGGTCACTTGATAGTGCCGTATTGCCAATCGCTGCACTGAACAGTGCTTATACCTATGACTTTAATTCGGTTATCTCATCAGCGCCTGCCAATCATGCTTTTGAAGGTATTGAGTGGAGCATGACAGGTAGTAACGGCAGTTTAAGTTTAAATACAACAACAGGGGTTTTGTCTGGAACGCCTACCACAACGGGCAATACCTCATTAGTGGTTTCTGCCAATTACAATAACAATAATAAATCACAGAGCTACACCTTATCTGTTGAGGGCACAGTGGCGAGCGCGCCTTCATTGTCTACAGCGACTGCTAAAGCAGGTGCTGTCGATCTTTATTGGGCACTACCAACCTCAAATGGGGGGAGTGCTATTTCAAATATTAAAGTGTATCGCGGCACATCAACCAACCCGACTGCGTTATTGACAACGCTTGCGGGAAACGCAAGTTTCTTTGCTGATACAGGATTGCCTAATGGCGTCACATATTATTACCGCGTCGTTGCGACTAATGCAGCAGGAGACAGCCCGTTTAGTGCAACCCGGTCGGCAAAAACCTTCCCATTTGAAACCTTAACGACAACTTGGAAGGATGTGACGAGTAATTACTATTGGATGCCGTCAAATCCTGATACGTATTACAGTGGTTCTGTTTGGTATAGACCCTTAAACTCGTCGAATTATTATGCTCAAGCTCGCGTTAAACCTGCTGTCGTCTGGGATACCTCTTATGAAATTGAAACGAGAACCACGGGGCAAGTTTTTGGTTCGGCAAGCAATTTTAGCACAGGTTGTAAAACAGCTGCCGGTTTAGGGACATATTGCAGGTTGGGTGTGTACAGTAACGGAAATGGAGTCCTTAGTAGCGTTACGTCAAGCGCTTTCACTAAGCTTGGTGCCGTTAAAGTCAGAGCCCTCGGAGTGCAACCTGGTGACAGTTTAGCAGGACTCTACTTTGGCAGCCTTGTTGATGGCTACGTCCCTACCGTGGTTAAAGTTACTAAAATTGAGATGCGTCGAAAACCATAGTAAGTAGAAGATTAGAAAACAGCCACACTTTAGCTTGTGAAACAAAGTGTGGCTGCTCTTCTGGTTGTGGTGCCACCTCCAACCTGCCCCAGGATTTAACAGAGCCATCAACTGTTAATACGCAACTGTAAAGCCCACCAGAAGCAATGAGGCTAACACCAGAAAGATTAGACACAGTCGTTGGTGTTAGTCGTTACGTCATAGTGCCATCGCCCATCTGAGCATCACCGTTTGCCCCCCCGGCACGTTACACTACCCGAGGTCATTATGGCGCAAGCGCTACCCTCTTAAGGCTAAAAAGGAACTTAAAACAGCGGTGACGGCTGAGTGGATTGAAAAACAATACCGTTCACTAAATCACCCCAAAATACTTAACTATGACTTACTCCTTAAGCACATAATAGGCGTGACCTGACACCGCTCTAAATCTTGCATTGTTCATTTTAAAGACTCTAATTGTTTTAATCTTAGATCGTGGACCAAGCATGGCTGAGTAACCAGGAAAGTGATCATTACGCCCTCTCAAGTTAACGTCCCCGTTAGCTAACTTAGTTGCAGTAAGCTTCCCTACCCAACCGTGAACTAATGGCCCGCCACAACATCCGTTGGTTATCCATCGTCGTGTCATGGTAGTGTTGGCGGGATTTGTTGAATACCAAATACCCCATGATTTTCCATAGCTTCCCACGCTTGCTCGCAAATTAAAATCACTCATCCCCGATAAGGAGACGCAACTCATATTATAGATAAACATATAAAGCTTAGTATTGATAAGGCAGTTGTAAGAGCCACCCACCTCATTAACAGGCGGTGGCGTACAACTTTGAGTGGTTGTAGCTGCACTGCAAAAACTATTAGCTACAATTGCACTATCATTTCGGGTGCAGGTCGCAGTTCGTGACTGACTGCCTGCGGCGCTACAGATCGACCAGCCACCATAACTTAAGGTATAAGTATAGACAGGTGCCGCAGCTATTAAGATCTTCGTTCTATCAGGAACGCACTCCCAAGCATTGGTCGTGCCATTAAAATATAACTTTTCGGTATTATAATCACAACTCACTGTAGGCAAGTAAGGATTGCCCAAGCCACCAGTTACGGTCGTCTCACTCGTAGATCCCGTTAGATTATCGGCTAAGACGCTACTCGAGAACAATACCAAAAAAAATAGATGGAGTAATTTATTCATCACATAAACCTGTACTTTAAAAAGGGGAAAGTTAAGTAGTTCTATAAAAGATCTGCTTTGTTATTTTACAATTAGCGTTGGCAACGGAAACACCTGTTTACGTACCTTCAAGTACGTAAACAGGTGTTGTTCTTGATTCAATTATCGTCCCATCACCATTCTCGCCTAATGAGTTAAAACCGATACACTGAGTATCATCCGTATCTAATATAAAGCAAGCTCCGCTAAATCCAACATGCATTGATCTGACTGCACTTCCGAATCCTGTGATAGGTGCAGGTGTATAGTCAGTCAATCCTTCATACGATCCCCACGCCAATACGGTTCCGTCAGCAAGTAAGCCGAAAGTCGTTGAGCTACCGGCCTGAATATCAACGATCGTTCCTGAAAGACCTTGAACGGTCACTGGGACTTGAGATGACGAGGTCGTTGATGGGTTAACACCAAGTTGACCTTTATTATTCCAGCCCCAGCACTTGGCTTGATTTGATGTGTTAATCGCACAAGTATGAAACCCTCCTGAACTGATCACTGTAATGGTTTCAGTATTCATCGCATCAATGACAATAGGCGTCATGCTGATTGCGGATGCTATATTACCCAAGGCGCCCGAACTATCACCACCCCAGCCATATACTGTGCCGCTATTCATTACGGCGTACATTCTGTTGTTACCGGCTTTAATGTAATTAACCCCTGAGGCAATTGCTGTAACAGGGCTATTCCTGTCTATCTCATTGCCCTGACCTAACGATCCTCTAATTGCGTCACCCCAACACTTAACAGCACCACTTTGAACTGCACAAGTTTGAAGTGCTCCTGCTGCAACGGAAGTTACGCCCGATCCAAGACCGACTACGTCAACGGGGGTGGTTAAACTATTATTATTGCTACCGTCGCCCAACTGACCTTGCGTGTTAAAGCCCCAGCACTGAACACCACCCGAACCTGTAATAGCACAGTGATGTGTACTACCTGCCGTGAGCGCTGTCACACCTGACAAACCTAAAATAGTCTGAGGGGTGGAAGCGTAATACTTGCCCCAGCACTTAACGCCATCTGTCATGGTGATGCCGCAATAACTTGCAGAGTAACCATTGGCAACATGCTTTAACTTCAAGCCTAATGCGGCGGCAGGCGCGGGAGCGGGAGCGGCAGCAAGTGACACCCCACCTAAAGGCAGTCTCAATTCAAAAATAGGCGCAGCTACAGAAACTCCGCTTAATCCAAGTAACGCCGTCGTTACTAATGATGAGGTGATTTTTTTAGTTAAATAATTCATTATTTCATATGTCTCAATAAATCGCCCCTACAAAAGAGCTGCTTTGTTATTTTACAAGTAGCGCTGGCAACGGAATCTGTAAGAAGATGTCTTACCTACATTAGCAGTGTGCCCAGCCCATCGCCATAACTTACCTTCAGACGAAGAAACGTAATTGTTCGTCCAATGCCACAAAGTCGTGGATAGCGTAGCCGGCATGCCACTATTTTTAGCTTGCGTATAAGTTGTCAAAGAAGCTAACGACCAATCTGTATAACCATTAAATGAACCTGCATTACAGTAGTTTTGTGCATTTATTAAACTGTTAGAGTAATTAGATGTGCCGAATATAACCTTCTCCGTCGTCCCATTTATATTTTGATTGCCCACATAATAACCGCCCCCAGCAGAACCTCCGACCGTCACAGCCATTGTTTTTGCTTGTAGCCCCGTTTTAGAGCCATCACCTAACGCTGTTACTGGCTGTACTGCAATGTAATAAGTATTACCAGCAGATAAGCCTGTGTAGGCATAAGAGCCACTTGTTGAGCTTGTTGAAACCGTTGTCAGGTAAGTATAAACACCTGATGACGTACTTTTATAGAGTTTATAACCCGTAATGGCATGTGAACCTGCATTCGTGCCGGACCATGAATAGTTAATCGTGGTTCCTGAAGCAGTCGCGGTTCGAGAGCTTGGTGCTTTTGATAGCACTAACTGCTTAGAAACAACAGAACTTAAAAGACCTTCACCCGCATCTGTTACTGCGGACACTTTAAAGTAATATGTCACACCGATAGTAGAAGATGGTACTGTGTAGCCATTTTGATTACCAACCGCTGTGTACAGTGATTGACTGCCTGAAGAGGTGCCGCGATATATTTTGTAGCCCGTAATAGCTGAGGTTCCAGCAGAAGGCGTCGCCCAACTTAAGGCGATATTTGAACCTGAAAAAGAAGTAGAGATACTTGAGACTTCGCTCGGCAATGAGAAGGCGCTTGATATGGCACTACTTACACCGCTATCCCCATCAGACGATAAGGCTTGCACTCTAAAATAATAAGTCTGACCACTTGATGCGCCCGTAAAAGAATAGCTTAGCTGGTTCCCTACATTATAAGGCGTTCCTTGAACGTTTGGATCGGTAGAAACAAAAACAGTATAACCACTTATACCTGAGGTTCCCTCAACTGAAACATCCCATGAAACATTAATTTGCTCACCTAACGGAGAAGCCTGGAGATTCAAAGGCACATTCGGTGCCATTGCAATAGAGGGTGCACCAGTAGGGATCCTAACCTCATAGTTTGTCGCTGTTACGGCATGAGATACTATAGGCGACATCACCAAAGCAAGGACTAACGATTTTACTAATAGTTTTTTATTCATAATATTTCCAGCAATGAGAATTTTAATAGTTATTAACTTAAACTTCTATACTACATACATAATATAGACTTGTCCAGTTTATTAATGATCAGTATATGCAGTGATTATTTATTCAAAACGTCCAGCATCCACATCTTTTCGAACCTCATCCCAATTAAACAGTTGTCCCGACATGGCAATATAAACACCAGGCGGCAAAATTTGCACACTGGAAATAGCCAGCCCTAAGTTAAATAAGGCATCTGATCCCTTTACTGAAGCCGGCACCATGGCTCCTGTTAGCACGACAACCTGATCTAAGCTGGCTTGATGTTCAAAGACGACTTTAGCAGTCTCTACCATGCTGTCTGTGCCGTGTGTAATGATAACTTTATTACTCATAAGTCTGCATTTATTGGCAATAAGGAGCCTTTCCTTATCATTAATGTCTAAGCTGTCTTTCATTAAAATGGGCTCAACTCGATACTCAATCCCTATTCTTGCTTGCTGCAGTAGCGTGTGGATATGTTCACCCTTAAAGCCCATGAATCCCGTTAAGGGATCGTATTGCTTTTCAATTGTGCCGCCCGTGGTTAATATTTCAATCATTAAATTTTAGCTTTCTATTATTTGGGAACAAGTGTTGAGCCATGTCGGCTTTCTCTTCCTTTTCGCTGGCGCTCAACCGTCTCTTTAATAGAGGCTGCTGAAGGGGGTGCACCACCGCCGCCTCCTCCTCCGTTATTACCATAGACGATATTGTATTCCTTTAAAAATGAATCTATGGACTTTAGGAGGTTGGTAGGTCTTAGGTTGGCGCCATCCTTACTTAAGATCTGAAGTTCTTCTAAGGCTTCTTGATAGCGATACGCCTTAACACCGTCTTCTCTAAATTTATTGGTCGACATTGACTTATCTGACGCATCTTTAAAATAAGACTCAGCTTCAAACTGTATTTTTTTAAGATCAGCAAAAAGGCTTATGTGCTTGAACTTGTCAACAGTGACGTTCTCATCTGATCCAAACAGGTTAAGTTCAATTTCTTTACGTTCTGCTTGCATAATAGCGCTCTCTAAATGGAATGGGGTTACTTAAATTATAAAATAATTACACGTTAATTTCTGCGATCTCGTCACAATAATTTAAGTATTACAACCCTACTGCGCACCCATACCACTCAATACCTACTGCGCCATCGTAACCATTGCCCCCCATGTTTCGGGCACCCATACCACCAACGCCTGCAACATTAAAATCCGAACTAAAAATAGGTGTTGCTGAATTAAAGATCCGAGATTGTGGAAAGGCATGATCATAAGCTGTCCATGAAAAATTTCCAGCGGGGGGTGTATTAACGCCTGCATAAGCGTTAGCACCTGATGGTAAGGCGCCACCCACCCCCATCCAGCTTGACGTGTTAGCACGGCCATTAGCGACCACTATACTGCCAAAGCTCGTTAGTGTGCCATTTGTTGCAAAGTTAACTCCCGACACAGCATTCAAGCCATTACCCAGACCTTTACTACCGATGACCATCGCTACATTCTCGCCTGGCGTCAGTGTCATGCTTCTCCTCCATATCACTGCACCGCTACCACCACCTGAAACACCGGCATCACCTGTCGCCGTTCTACCGCCCGCTCCGCCACCAATAACGGTCAATTTTACAGCGGATATTTCGCTTGGTGCTACAAAAGTGAATGAGCCTGCTATTGCATATTCAGCAATATGATTTTGTAATCCTGCACCATTACAGGCAATGTAAGTGCAAGATTGGCTTAGCACAGCGTCTGAACAAAAGCTAACAGCCATAACTTGATTGTCAGTGTCTCGCGTACACGTCGCCGTTCTTACTTGTGTTGAATCTGACTGACATGAACCCCAAGGATCATAACTTGATATTGTGTAAGTAGGTTCGGAAGCGGCACCAGAAGGAAGCCTGATTTCATACGCTGCGTTTGCAGCTGAAGATAGCAAAATTGGAAACAAGATTGCGACTATATTTTTGGATAAATAGGACATCTAAATATTGAGAGGCACCCCTGATTTACGTTGAACAATAGTGTTAACCTCAATCATAAGTTCTTCAGCTGTTATATCAACCTCACTGGCAGCATCAAGTAGACCCTGCCATATGTAAGCGGGATCGCCTGTCATTACATACTTATTAAAGTCAGCTATTAAAGCGTCCCCTTCTTGCCATTTGTCATACACTTTTTCTGTAACAGCTCGAGGCTCGTTATTACTTAACCAGGAGCTGTCTGGGATAGTTTGCTCTGAAATTGTGCAGACTTTATCCTTCATGTTGATGCTTTCCTCAAACGTCGGCTTTTGCTTGATAATTATTTTAACCCCGCTTGAGTTTTTGATGGCGACTAAAGGATTATGGAATACGTTGGTGGCAAGATCTGCTGTTACCAAAGTCTGAAGCTCAGGTTTAGGGCATAAACACTCTAAAACAAAATTCAGATCGGCAAGATCTAAACCCGTTGTCCAGCAGTGGACGCGTTCAGAGTCTAAGCTGCCCCTAACAACACCTAAAGCGGCTAATATTCGCTCTTGTGCACCCTCGCTTAGCTTGCGAGTACCTTGAAGCCATATGGATAGGTTGCCCTTCTGAACGCCAGACGCTTTTGAAACAGATTCCTAACTCACGCCATTTAATTTAATCAGTGCTTTTGCTATTTCGTTGATATATGCCACTTACTTATGCCTTTGTTAATGCCCTATTAAATGGGTGTAAAAGATCTACTCTGCAGGCAATGCAATCGACGTCCACGTTGTGGCATTGGAATCCCCACCTACATAACTTAAGTTACCTGTCCCCCATAAGGTGCCATCATTTTTAAGCACTAAGGACGCCCAGTAAGTGGGTGCCACATCTGCAACGTTATTCATGCCGGTGTAAGTCCAGCTATAATAAGTTGAGTTGGGCAAACCTATTTGATTGTATCCAATGCTACCCGTTCCATAAAGCTTTCCTGAAGTATTAACATACATATTGAAACCTTGGTGCGGATAAATTTTGGACACACCTGAAGCAACCACTTTAAAGCTTGTTATCGGTGATGTCGTTGCGCCATCGCCGAGAGTGCCATTAAAGTTGTATCCTATTGCATAAAGTGTTGTTCCACTTAACCCTAAAGTATTCTGCCCAAAACTTGCAGTGTGATTAAACGATCTCCCTGTATTGTAAAGTGATGTTTTTGATAGCTGATTACCTGTACTTAGCTGGTACTGGTTATTCTGACCTGCCATCATTAATTGACCTGACGTATTTCGAGCCATTAAGTGACTGTAACCCGCTTCAATATCAAGATATCCTGAAGCCACAAAAGTCCAGGTGGTTTTACTGCCACCACTATTTGCAAGTTGTCCATAGGTATCGCTACCGGCTGAGTAAATGTCGCCATTATTGCTTAAGTAGTAGGCCATATTGTAACCGCCAGCAGCCTTCTTAACATTCGTTGCCCCAGTATCTGTTAACGTTAAAAATTTAGTGTTACCAGATCCAAGTCCAAGTTGACCGCTGCCATTTGAACCTGTCACCCACAAGGTACCGTCATTCTTAACAACTAATGTAGAGCTACCATTTCCACGACCAACAGACTTAACATTTGTAGCGATTTTAACCCAAGTTCCATAATTATTAGAAGTCGATCCATTACCAAATTGACCCTCAGAGTTTCTTCCTGTCCCCCATAACTGTGACGACGTATCTACTAAGTAGGCAGAGTAGCGGCTTGAATAAAGTTTTGATGGAACAACGGAGACTAATGCATCAATAGAAAGGCTGTAATTCGTTGTCACGGAAGTATCTGTGCTGGTTGCAGTTATGCTAAAGCTACTTACTCCAGACGTGGTAGTGGTGCCCGACAATCCTCCTGTGGAAGATAAAGATAAGCCGTCAGGCAGTAAACCAGAAGAAGACCATACTATCTCGTTAGGGGCGGGCGGGTTGTCTCCGCTTATTTCAAGTAAGGTACTAAAATCATATAAAAATGATTTCCCCTGCTTTACACTGCTTAATGTTGCTGCTGCCAATGTGAGTCCAACGGGGATCGTCGCCGGAGTAGCATTCGCACCGGAAGGGAGTCTTATTTCATAATTAGTTGCACCAACGGCATTAAAAGATAGAGTGGCAGCAATAGCCATTGATAGAAAGCGGAGTTTCATGTTTGGCACCCAATAATATTTGTATCTATAAGATAATACAGATAAGTAAATAAATAGTCAAGTCGGATAAGGTGACATTATTCTCACTACGGATTGCGAAGCCCCTCGCCCCTGCATCAACAAAACCATCTGCTTCCACGTCACACAATGCCCGCCCATCAACATGTCCAATTCAGCCTTGCTAAGCTTATTATCGATTAACTTGGTGTAATGATGCCTATTAACCTTAATAACGTCTTCACAAGGCGAATTAGGCAGTCCCAGAGCAAGTTTGACCTCATCAATCCACAACGATTCGTAAGGCTGGGCACGACTGACCTTTCTCGCATATTCAATCTTAATCGTAGCGCCCTGCGCCATGGTCACTAATATCACCGGCAAGGTATGGCGTATAGATTTTAAGCTATCACTATAAGTATCTACCTCAACCACAGCCACCTTAACATCCGTAAGCAACTGCTCAGACACCTCTTTCAACGCTGCAAGCTGACTTAGATTGGTATAGTCCACTTTAAACGAATAAAGCGCACCTTCTTTTAAACCAAGCTCACTTAAATTTAATGAGGCCACTATCTTGCCTAATTGCTGACTGCTTAATGCCCTCTCTTTATTAAGCCATGCGGAGAAAGTGCCCTTATTGATACCGGTGCTGACACAAAAGTAGTTTTGGCTGTGTGTGGATAAGCGGACTAAAGACTTTAATAAGTCGACTTTAAAGTGTGAGTTGCCTTTTGACAGACACAGTGGTGCCGTGGTGGTAGCGTGCATTTTTCTTCCCTTTGTATATTGGAGCATCCCTCCCTGCAACCGCAAGGCAACTTTTGATTGTACAGGGTTATGGATTTTATATCAAGTATACAATACAGTGCCCTGCTTGTGCTAACCCTATTTGTTAAGGTTTAAAATGAACCATCCAAGCGAAACAGTTACAGAGAATATTTTCAGGGATTTTTATGGGTCAAAAGCCTTCATTGAAAAATCTTCAATTCCAAAAGAATATGGGTTTCTATCAAAAAAAAGAACCGGGAACGCAGGTTATCCAGATTTCTTTTTGGATCTTAATGAGTTCGTAATCATTGTTGAAGCAAAGGCAAACTCTCATCAGGAAGCTGAGGAGGAAGTTGTTTTTTACGCTGAAAACAATGGCATTGATAAGGATGTTGTTTGCATTGCTATATCCGGTCAGTCTGCCGCAGATCTAAAGATAACTTACTACATAAAGGAAAGGAATAGCTCACCTGTGGAAGTGAGTTTTAACTATAATAATGAACTCCTGACGATCTCTAACTTAGAGCAAGCTTACAGAAAAGAAAAATATGGGGAGGCAGCATCAGTTGAGTCTTTAATTGCGATACTAAAGGAATTAAATAGTAGATTCCATAAAGACAATAAAGTTAGGGCGACAGATAGAAGTTTATTTTTTTCTGGCTTAATGATAGCTCTGAGTGATAGAAATTTTAAAAGCACTTTTAACGGCATACAGCCACCATCTATTGACGAGGCATCAACAGTAAGTGTAACTGTGTTGGAGTCTCACAATTTAAATAACTCAATTGTAAATGCAATCTCAAAGAGGTTGGATAGTAAGATAAATAACCTCTCAAAAGAGTTTAATTGGAAGGATAGGTTTTCTTTTATAAGGTCAATTGATTACCCTTTGTATGAGTATATCCATATCATTAAAGAGATTGAATCTAAAATATTTGACCCATTTAAAAATGATGAGAAGCAGGATATATTAGGTAGGGCTTACAAGGTGTTCTTATCAAGAGCTGGGAAAGCTGAAGATAAAAACATCATATTAACACCCGATCACATAAAAGAGCTTATGGTTAAGCTTGCTCGATTGACGGTTGATGATGTAGTGCTGGATACATGCACGGGATCTGGTGGGTTTCTAATGGAATCTATGGAGACAATGGTGCGTTTGGCAAAATCAAATAAGCCAAAAATAAATAATATAAAAGAAAATCAGCTTATAGGGTTTGAAAATGACTCGGTTTTGTTTGCCTTGGCTTGCTCAAACATGTTCTTACATGGAGACGGTCGGACAAATCTACTGTATAGAAGTAGCTTACTTGATGCATCTGATGAAGGTGTTATCAATAATGGTGATTCTGATTTATTTGAGTATATTAAGAGGCTTCGCCCGACAAAGGTTATTATAAATCCTCCATACGAAAAAAATAGTTCCATTAAATTTACTAAGCAAGCCATAGACTACTTGGAAAGTAATGGTAAATTAATTGTTATTATGCCTAACCCAACGTTAACTCAAAATTATCAAAACCTAACTCATCGTATACTTAGTATGGCTAAGTTGGAGTTTGTAATAAAAATGCCAAAAAACTTGTTTTCCGAGCAAAAAAGAACAGTTAACACATCTATTTTTTGCTTTACGAAAACTCCTCACATGGCAGATGATGATGTATTGTTCTATGATTTAAAGGATGATGGTTTTGTAAGTGTCCAGCATAAGGGTAAGATTGATGTAGCTAATGGATGGGGTCGCTTGCAAGATGGGATCTTGAGTTTAATTAGAAATGGTAAAAATGAACAGGGTCTTTGCACTAAAAGAAAGATATATCAAGACGGCAAATTAAATTGTGCTGGATTTAAAGGGGAAGATGAAAGAAATTCAGGATTTAAGGCGGTACAGATAAAGGATTTGTTTAATATTGAAAGCGGGTCCTTGGCAAGCGGGAAGTGCTCTGAAAATGGTCGTTACCCATTTATTACAGCTGCCGAAGATTGGAAGGTTCATGATTCTTTTTCGCATGACGAAGAGGCGATTGTGTATGCCACTAAATCTTCAGGATCTTTAGGTAGAAGTCACTATGTTAACGGTAAGTTTACAGCAAGCAACCTGTGCTTGATCTTAACAATAAGAGAAGAGATGGCGCACAAGGTTAATCTTGAATTTTATAGTGAATATTTCTCTGCTATAAAGGATGCTATTGTTTCTGATTTGGCAGATGGAACCTCCAAGTTAACTATTTCAGAATTTTTGTTTGGTGAATATTATATAGATTACATACCTATCAAAATTCAAAATAATATATGTCAAAACCATTTGAAGAAAATATTAAATCTAAAAAAAGAGGTTTACGAAGAAGAGTTAAAAGTTAAGAAAGAGATTGACGGTTTACTGATCGCTTAATAAGTCCACCAAAATAAATTAAGTTGCCTCACCCATTTTAAGGTACCTTTAAGCCTTGTTAAGGGCACTAATCAACATTTGATAGATCTCTCTATTATTTTAAGCTTTATTGTGCCCTGATGGCTTCTATGAATCCTGTTGGCTTGCCTAAACAGCCAGCAACCTCAAGTAGTCAAGATCAGAGCTTTCATTAAAGTCAAGGTTTCCTGAAATCAAAGTAGACCACTTAAATTTATTACCCAGCTTGCTTCCTGAAAAGTTAAGCTCCCCATCTTGGAGCTTGAACGAGAAACCATTCATTTCATTAGTTCGCTTAAAGTTAGAGAATACAGATACGCCTTGGGATTCTAATTTTTTAACAAAATCAACTATGCTCATCATGCCTTCACTTAAAACTAAATCGATACGATCTTGAAGTTGCTTACGTTCAGGATCAAGCCCTGTCCTTACTGATTTTTCAATTTCCTTTTTTGTTAAAGGGGCGTAATCAGGTCTTTTGATTGTTCCATCTTCGTTGTAACTGACACCTTTTGTAATCGTAAGATTGTAAGTCCGTTCGAGTTTGGCGATAATTTGAGTTGAGACAAAATTTTCCTGCTGACCAAGGTAGAGCGTACTATCAATCATTACTCTGTTGGCAATGATATGCACGTGCTCGCCTTCTGGTTTGTGGTGCTTTATCGTCACCCATTGAGCAGATTGTTGAAACCCCATTTCCAGCATGTAGTCTGCTGCAATATTGGCCCACACACTATCTTCTAAGTGATCACCCTCAGGTAATCTGAGGCTATTCATCCAGACAGGCTTTTCGACGTCCGCTCGAAGTCCTGCAAGTGCTTTAAACTCACTGACCATCTGCTTTACTGTCCCCCGACAGATCGTTCCAGCAATAAATTTAGGATCGTCATGATCCATAATGTATTTAAAGGCGCCACCAAAGTCAGATCCTCGTGCTATTTTTTGCTGACCCTTCATTAAGGTACTCCCAATAAGGAAAGCTGAACGGATCGTATATCATCTAATATGTCAGAAAACCCTTTCGCCTCATCTGGATTTAAAATACCTATGGCTTTATTTATCTTGGCAGAAATTTCCGTCATTTCAGCATATGTCTTGCGATTATCTTTGTGGATAGAAACGGGCTTATCTTTACTGAAAACAAGGTTTCGTACAAACGTGCCTCTTGCCGTTCCCACTCTATATTCGTCCAGCCTTTTCATTTCTGATTCGCTAAACATAGAGCTAACGGTGAGGGTTCTTAATTCTTTTGAAGGTGTTTTCTTTTCCATGGGTCCCCTTGGCTTATTATTTCGTATTATACGCATAATACACTATAAATATCAAGTAATAAATTCACGGATCTAAATTATTTCAAGCGTGAAAAAGGAAGTTATTAATCTCTACAGCAGCCACGTAGGGCACTTAAAGCAAAAAGAGAACTCAAGATAGCTATAGCTGCCATAGAATGGATAGGAAAGCAGCCTCGCCAATTTAAATGACATTAAACTATCAAGTAAATACCTTGTTCACCTCAATAAATTAAGCAGCCCTTCCCATTTTAAAGTATCTTTTAGCCCATTTACCCTCATTCTTGGCGCAGAACGCAACGATCTACACCTGCTAATGTAAAAACTAATTAGACACCAATCATGGATGGATAAGCAGCCTTGTTATTAATAGACTGCTTACCACAACACCTTGAGTTAAGCCGCCTTTCTAAATGACTCCCCATAGCTATATCGCCACGCGACATCCAGTTCGGAAAAAAACCTACCCAGATCTAAATAAGCCTTCTCACTGATATGAAAGAGCCAGTCCATAATAGAGTCAGGGGTAAGATCTTCAAAGTCAACGCTATACATTTTAAAGGGCTTTTTATTTCTAAGTTCAAACCATGCAATTTCTTTTAAGGCTGGATTAAACTGCCAGTAACTGCCACTCTTAGTCTTGTCTAATGCACTGTAACGAACAAGATCGACCATCAACGACTCTACTGGGGAATCTAACTCTATGCCTGAGAATTCTAAGCCAAAGAGGTAGTGATCTTTCTTATCTTTAAATTCGGGTGATGACTGGAATGCGTCACCATACTTTTCAATTAAGACTTTTAACTCATCGCAAACGGTGTCAACACGGGGATGACCTAATGACGACGCTTTAATGGCGCGATCTTCCATCACTTTGTGAGCATGGGCCAACTGTTGACTTCTTGCTGCCTGAAATTCAGGTTTTGGTGTAAAGCTAATACCCTCTTCCGTTTTGGTTAACTCACCTCGATCGAGCAGCTTATTAAAGGCTATCGACGACTGAATACACGCATCTTCAGGAAATTCCAAAACGGTTGCATTTTGAAGTTTTGCCCAAGAATCAAAGCCATAGGTTTTAGCAACGCGGTCAAGGTAATAGGTGTGAGGCTGGCCGTGAGAATCCGCAGCTTTAAGTTCTTTAGCTTGCGCTTTTAGGCGCTTAATAGAGATAACATCTGACATGTCAACTTCCTTTCTATAGTGACACCTATCTGATTGCTTCACAGGTGACTTATACAAAAAAAGGTCAACACTGATTTTTATAACGGGTTACTCATAATCTGCAAAGCAGTTCTCTATAGCAATCTCGATGGCGTTTATTAAAGCCAACTTCAGTATAGCAGGCTAACTTTAAATATCAAGAGGAAATCCCTTTAGGTGGGGAGGATGTCAAAATCTAATCGTGTTCAGGTACCTTGTGGTCATAAAGCCGGCAATCAAACGCACCCACCTCAATAAATTAAGTTCACTTCCCATTTTAAGGCATCTTTAAGCCTCCTTAAGCGCACTAATCAATGCCTAATAGTCATCTCTACATTTTCAGCTCTTATCGTGTTCTGATGCCTTCGAGAGATAAAAGTCGGCTTGATAAAACTGCTGCCTTAATGCTTAAATCTGCCCAATTATTAGCTTAACATTTCTCTTCGTGAAACAGGCGGCCGCTGTCGGGCTGTTCTTCTTACGGGCTTATTCCCTCTATCACCACGAATGACCTCATTTCCTTTCCTGTCATGAGTAATGACCGTGCCTTTTAATATTATATTCTTGTTGTTTTGATTGGTATAAAAATGAAAGGACACCACGTCATTTGCAAAAACCCATTTTTTTGAACCTTTAGCTTCAAAATTAAAGCGTTTACCTTCTATTTTAATCACATGATCATGAATGGCTTTAGTGTTGCCACCTTTAGAGGGTGATCTATAATTCTCCTTGAGGTAGGCACTGTAATCATCAAGAGAGGCACTATCAACCATGTCGATACCCAATGTGTCTATGATTTTGTCAAAATCTCCAGATATTAAGTCATTGCTATTATCAATAATTATATTAGCTTCTAACAACCCATAACAAAGCAAGCCATTAGTAGAAAGCGTACTAATATCTTTACCTTTGAATGCCTCAACCATCACACTCTTAGCCCATGAGACTTGCTTAGCCGCACCTGTTATTTCAGACGTGTTAGCCATTCAACTACCCTTTAATCTAATTAGGGTGTCCATGATACCATTACATGCGTATTTTGTCAACATCGTACAGGATCACCACCTTATATTGTTCGTACAAATAAACTGCTTTAAACACTTCACCAAAAAATCATCTTATAGAGAAGTTTATCAAGGCTTGCCGAAAAACCCTTAGATACCTTGCTTCTTAATTATGGAGCCAGGCTTGAGGGAGGCAGTGGAAAATTAATTCACGAAAAAGCGACCGCAGCACGTGAGGGTTTGATAGCAGTTAACCTCACCACTTCTGAAGGGGGTACAGTAGCGATAGTCCTATTAACCTTAACCTTTAATGCCCCCTTTACAGGGGGGGGCACATCCCAAGCTGATCTGCAACAATCTAAGAAGACATACTTATTATTAGTTTTTAACCTGAGTAGGTACCGTTGAAGTGACGGTTGTATCATCACCTAATTGACCATAGGCATTGATCCCCCAGCACTGCACGCCACTATCAGCCGTGAGCGCGCACGTATGCTCCCAGCCTGCTGAGATTGAGTTTACACTTGATGATATATTGGCGACAGGAACAGGCCACAATCTATCGCCCCCAGAGGTGCCGTTACCTATCTCTCCATTCACGTTTTTACCCCAACACTGAACAAACCCTGATACCAACGCACAGGAATGCTTCCAGCCTGTGCTAAGATCGCTGGCACCCGAGGCAATAGATGAAACAGGCGTTAACCTATCAGCTCTTGTGCCATCGCCAATTTGACCGTTAGCGTTCAAGCCCCAGCACTTAACGTCACCCGAAGAGGTGGTGGCACAAGAGTGACTCTGACCTAACGCTATAGCGCTAACCCCAGACAACCCAGTGACTGAAGCAGGCACAAACCTTTGAGCCGTGGTGCCATCGCCAATCTGACCATAGACATTCCCTCCCCAACACTTAACTGCGCCGCCAGACACAATGGCGCATGTGTGATCCCTGCCTAATGACAGTGAGGTTGCACCTGATAAGGCTGCTACAGTGACAGGCACGGAAGAATCTGTTGCTGTACCATCGCCTAATTGACCACTGCCATTATACCCCCAGCATTGAACTATGCCGCCAGAAATAATGGCGCAAGAGTTGTATTGCCCTAAATAAATAGAGGTTGCACTCGTTATGCCGGACACGCTGACCGGTGTTACGCTATTGACTGAGCTATCATTTCCTAATCGGCCATTGCCATTAAGGCCCCAGCATTTTATCGTACCATCAGAAATCAGGGCGCAAGTATGATTACCACCCGACTTAAGTGATGCTATATTCGTGACGCCTGCCACCTCAACAGGCACACTGCTGTGCGCTGTATTGCCATCACCTAACTGACCAAAACTGTTGTACCCCCAGCACTTAGCCACGCCAGAGGTGGTTAAAGCACAAGAATACCTTCCCCCTGATGAAAGCGAAGCCACACCCGATAAGAAAACGCCATTGACGTTGATGGTATAACTTTGCTCACCGGATGCATCTGTACTGGTCGCAACAATGGTAAAGCTACTATTCTCTGACACTGTTGGCGTGCCCGACAGTGTCGATCCTGACAACGTTAAGCCTACTGGCAAAGAGCCAGTGACCGACCATGCAATATCACCGATGACAGGTGGGTTAATCTCACCAGAAATTGTCAGTAGCGGGGCTAACGCATAACTATAAGCAACATTTTGTGACGCATCAGGCAGCGTTGAAGCGGAGAGTGTTAATACTGTATCCGAGACAACGACAGCTGAAGTGGCCACCCCCCCTGAAGAAAGTCTAAGTTCATAAGGCGTGCTCGCCGCATACGCATTAAGTGACAGCAAGGATGACAGTAGCAGTATTAGTTTCATTATTATTCCAGGTTTTGGGTATCATAATTATGATACATATATAATATTTTATGCTACAATTAAATACATGTCAACACAGGGCGCTCTACATGTTAAAAAAATCACTTAGCCGATTCGTTTCATTTCTAATTGTCGTATCAATCGGTCTTACCGTACCGCTATTATCTATTAAAGCTGCAGAAAGTGGCTTTCCTAATTTTTCTCCACACCCTGTGAAGACAGTTAAAGTAAGGGGGCTGACAGGAAAGATTAGCGATTTTACTAAAGCAAATAAGGTAGCCGAGCTCAAAGAGACACCAAAAGGCTACACCTGGCACCACACTGGTGACGGATTAACATTAGAGCTAATTAAAACGTTAGCACCCCCGGCTGCAATGCATTCTGGCGGGGCGGCTATTATAAAAAGGGGGCAAATAAAATAATTGATCAAAATGGAGTTGTCCAGATTGAAGAAGACCTATCATAGATTTTTTAAGTTGACTAAAAATAAAAATAAAAATAAAGATAACTATTCGATATCAACAATACTCACTTTAGTGCCGAGGATTATTCTTGAACTCGTGTAGAGGTGAAAATATCTTTTATAAAAACACGATCTAAATGCTTACTCTCAGATATCAGTGTAAATATCTTTAAGATAAAGCTTGTTAGCTTTTCCGATGAGGAAATGACGCTCGTATATGATGGCGGTTCGCCGATGGTTATGCCCATCGCAAGATAACGTTTTTTGAAGATCTTTTTAATCTTAATGAGTTCGTCACGCTTAATCAGTTTTTCAGCAATTAATAGTCGACCTAATGGTGTCACACTTTTTCCTAAAAGTATTGATGCGACAAGCATTACTTTTATAAAGCTTGATGATTTATCGCGGCGTTCAATTTCCTTGCTATAAATAATGTGCTTTTCTAAAGGAAGCTTAGTATAGAAAAGCGCCGTCATATCGTGCCACTGAGCAACCGTCAGCAATCTTAAGTTATCAGGACGATCTTCCTCTTCACTTGAGAAGTTAACCATCGATAAGATCAGGTCTGTTAAATCAAAATTTGATTTGGCTTTATTAGCCCTGGTAGAGAGCACGATAACATTAGTAGGCGTGTAGCCTTCATCATTGTCAATGCGATCAATGGACCAGTCAGTTAACTCTCCCGTTCCGAAGGTTAAGGTTTCCCCTGTGACCGGGCAGGCGCCTTTAGACTCTTCTAAAGCATACTTAAGATCGTCAGGGGTTACCGTTACCACCCTATTCCTATTTAAACATCGCAAACGAATAGACAGCCACTTACGATCGAACTTATCTGCTTTGACTTGACTCACAGATTGTAGCTTAGCCGCCTCAAACCCTTCTTGTACTGGCTTATCTGCATTATTGAGTAAGTAGGCTATGTTGAAGCGGTAGATATCATAACCGAGTTCAAAACTTAAATTATTGTCTGTATTCATGGTTAAAATTATCTCACTATTATTGTGAAATGTCAATACCTAAAAATATTAAAGCGCTTCATAAAGCCCCTGACTGGCTACCCGAAAATAAATATAACGGTTAACATGAGGTCAGCTTGTGTGGACATGATTTCTCTCTCCAGCCCTGTTTTTTAGTGGAGCGTTCTCCTTTAGTGCTGGCTTCTAAATCAATGTTTGTTTTTGTATTAAGTGTGAGATATACTTGCAGAAATAATTTAAGGACGCATATGTTGGAACCGTTACCACAAGCCCAAAGAGACGATCATTCTCTAAAAGAAAATCTTAGAATTCAGGTTCAAAATAAAGCTCACACCTCTATTCGTGGGATGAAGTCCGCCTATCTCTGCTTTGAATCTTTTATCGAGGATAATAGGTATACAGATCTCTATCACGATCTTTATTTTGTCGATATGTTCGACAGTGATAAAGATCGTGTTAAAGCGATAAGATTCCTCTCTAAAGATCCCTTGTATTTTGACGAGCTATTCTTCTGCAGCAAGAAGCTGCTTACGGAGATCCTGTTTTACAGCTTGAGTTGGGGCGGTACCACTTTGAGATGGGGCTTAACTCACAGTCAAAAAGCAAGTTTCACTGCCCCCACTTTAGAAAATCGGCTTACTGGTATCTAATGGCAAGCCAGTGGGATCACGATGAAGGCGGAGAAGTTGCCTACCGCCTCTATCTTATCCATAAAGAAGGACTTGGCAACCCTAAAGATCGATATCAAGCTGACCATTTTATGAAAGAGGCTTTTAAGTTAGGCAGCAGCTCTGCTCATGATCACTTTGATACGCTAAAAGAAGCTGAAGATTTAAAAGAGAACGACATCAGAGAACGCTTAGCAGAGAAGACCTCTGTCAGCTACAAATTACTGGATGACGAAGAAATTGCGACTGAGATCCTCATTATGGCCCGAGAGCAGACATTGACGATAGCGGGCTTAGCTATTGAGTTTAACACCACCTTTGAGCAGATCACTTTCATCATAAAAGAGTATTTGGAGGGTAATAAAGTGGTTGCGTTAGCACTGGTCCCCCCTTTATCACCACGAAGGTGAACTCTATAGGAGGTTTAGAGCGTTCACGTACTCAAGTCAAGGATCCGATCCTCTTGGATAATGCGATTGCTGTATTTGATTAAGTTTTTAATTTCAAATATACAATAATCACCGATCACATCACACCATAGACTTGTTTTATTTTGTATTATAATCTAATTACAATTTAATATGGCAATCTTATCATGGCACAAACTCCTGACAACACAGAACTAAAACTCATTAAAAAATACCTGCCTGACTTTGCAGAACCTGGATTTTCGATCAGCTACGAGAAAGAGCAAGAGGTACTGGAAGCCATTTTTGCTGAGATTAAATCAGGTAACCTGCCACAACAAGAGAGGGACGATATAGATATCAGTTATCTGAAATTTTCTTTAGAGTGGGCTATCACTATCTTCCCCAATGCCAAGATTGAAGACTTAGTGCAATTAGACTCTTTACGTATGAATGACTACCACACAGCATATGAAGGTAAGTCTATTTCAGGATTTCGTAATCGTGACTTACCCAGCGGATCCCTTTCCGGATCCTTAACGCCTAAAGCTGTGGCGGAGTTAAGCGATCGGATGTTAGGCATGTCTTGGTATCTTAATATTATTGAGTTTGATGAGCATGTTGATATCTACGCAAAATACGATCAAATAATTGGCTCTCGACGCCTGCTTCGCATTGACACTGAAGGCTTCAAGCCATTTAACGACAGACTGGAAGAAGTGGCGCAATTAAGACAAGAAACGTTAGACGACAAGGCGCAAAGTAAAGTAAAATCCAAAGGCACTACGATCCCAGCACCTGGCAACACCATGCCCGCTGAATTGATCGGTTTAGAAACCTTTATCATCGAAGGCAATAAAGCGCACCTCCCTAAAGACAATTTAGTCAACTACGCCAAAATTAAAGCTGCCCTGACAAAAGCAGGTGGCAAGTACAGCTCTAAAGGTTACTTCCAGTTTGAAGCGGGCTTAGATCCTATTGAGATCATCAGTGATTTAATAGGCGGCAAAAAGATCAATCATCAGCAATCTACACAGTTTTTTGCTACCCCAGAGCAGGTAGGCTTGGACTTGATGGCCACATTAGGTGGTATAGAAGGTAAAGAGGTCTTAGAGCCTTCAGCGGGTGATGGCGCTTTAGCCGATCTTGCCAAGGGTGCCGGCGCAACGGTCACAGTGGTTGAAAATTGGACCCCGAATGTTATTAAGCTACAAGACAAAGGCTATGACGTTATCGACAAAAGCTTTTTAGAGGTTACCCCCGATGACATTGGCGATTTTGATGTTATTTTGGCAAACCCTCCCTTTTCTAAAAACCAAGACATCGATCATGTCATGCACATGATGTCGTTCTTAAAGCCAGGGGGCACTTTAGCCGCTATTATGTCCACTTCTGCATTTAAAGGCTCACAAGCCAAGCAGCGTGAATTCCAAGCCTTTATAGCTGAAAATAATGCCAGTGCAACTAAGATTGAAGCCAATGCCTTTAAAGAGTCAGGCACATCGGTAGAAACGATGCAGCTTATCTTTAAAAAGCCTGAGCTTGTATTAGAGCGCACAGCGGTGGCAAGCTCGAGACCGAGCGCCTTTTAATACTGTTCATAAACAATAAGTACACGATGACCATTGAAGAAACCTTAGAGTCACACAATATAGCCGACATTGAAGTTGCCCTTCTCGAAGCAGATCTTGAGCGTGGCAAATTGTGTCAATTATTTATTAAGATGATGGCGAATACCGACACGCCTGTGGCAACGTATGAGGCGTTAATTGATGCTGGCGCTGATCTTCATGGTGCTCATGATCAAGCCGTCATTGTCGCTGCACGCTATGGCAACTTCAAGGGTGTCGATTTTCTTATTGCCAATGGGGCCGATGTTAACGCTCAAGAAGGTGAAGCACTTTATCAGTCTATTGAAATTAACAAAGATAGAGCGATGCTTAACCACTTGGTTACATTGGGCGGAGATCTTCGTGCAAAACAATGTGGCTTAATACCGGCGGCGATTGTTAATTGGGATTGGGATTTTCTACGCTACCTATTGACAAACCTTAAAGGCAAAACGCTACCCAGTGACGTACACTTCTTTTTGAATGCCACTATTCAAGGTGGCGATCATGATATTGACTACGAAACATGGAGTCATGTTATCTCAAAAGATCAACTGCCAGCCCTATTTTCCCTGTCCGACGATGAAAGTAGACTGAGATTAGAGTTAGGCACTGAAGAGGACAAGACGATGTCCGCCATTAACCCCGCGAGTTGATAGGCTTTGTATTCTATTTAAGCCACAATTTAAGATGAGTCAAAATATAATCATTGGCACAATACTCTTGCTCTAAGCGCTTAACATGCTGAGGATTGGCTTTTAACAAAGCAAACAGCGCTTGCTCTTGTGCCGTCAGGTGGCTGGGTGTCGCCTCTACAGATTTAGGTTCTCGTATTGAAAAGTGGCCTAATAAAAAGAGCGTATCCTCATCCATCATCAATGCACGAACATCAGACAAGTTCTTTCTCACATCACTTAAAATGGCCAGTCCATATGTGTCAATGTCTCCCCAATAGGCCACATTCTTATCTTTCAGCCATGCCGCATCGGTCCACGATACATTTCTGCCACCACCGAATACAGCGATAGTGTCGGGCAATGAGGGTAGGCTAAGCCCAGGCTGAATGTTTTCAACGATTATAATATTCCTTGCCGGCAAGGGATGGCGCCTTAGTTCAGGGGTGGAGATCTGTAATGCAGAAAAGCCGCCCATTTTCTCTTTAGCTTCATCACATAAAGGTCTAACATGCAACCATCCTTTAGGCGTGTCTAAACACTCAAGCCATGCCGTTAATCCACCTGAATCCGTTACGGCATTATCATGAATATAATCGAGAATATCCGTCAAAATGGGGGTAAACGATTCAATAAATTTAGAATGTATACCGGTTAAGGGTAAGGCGCGTAAGTACAAATCTTTTCCTAAGCCCGCTTTAAGCTGCAGTGCCACCTTTTTAAGTGCCTGACTTTTCCATTCATCAAGCTCACTTAACGTTGAGAGATGCCTTACCAAAACAGGATAAAGACCACTATCAATTTCAAGTAAAGGTGCCATCATGGCTTGCCAGTGTTGACTAAGTTTAGTTGCGTCCTGACCAATAAGGTTGACTAAAGTATTAAAGTTCTCTATTTCAAATGAACAAGGCACCTGCTGGCTGAGTAGTTTTCTATACTTGCGATCTTCCCAGTGAACCGTGCCCTCACCTGCATAATCTTGCCAGCTTTTAATGAATAGCTGAAAATGACCTAAATCTTCTACTGCACTATGACCTTTTGGCGCTTTAAGTGGGATAGTTATTGGAAATAGCTTCTCACCCAAAAGCCGCGCCCTGACATTGGCAAGATTATTCCATTCACGCTGAATAATCGTCGCCCTGACATTAAGTGGCAAAACACCCCAATTAGGTTTAGTCATGGTTAATTTCAATGCCTAATTCATCTGCTTCAAGCGCAATGGATTTGGCTTTATTTTCGGCAAGAGTGCGATCGATTGTCTCCCATGTCACTTCACTTAAATTACTTTCATGAACGCCTTCTTTACGCTCCACAATTAATAAAGAGTGTGCTGATTCACGTGCCAGATTTAAATTTTTATATGGCGTAATCAGGTTGACGTGAATATTAAGATCTTTAAAAATCTTTAAGATCCGACGACTGACCATTTCAGAGGTATTTGAAAATGCTTCATCTAAAAACACCGTTGAATAAACGGGTTTAGAATAGCCGTCCGGCGTTAATACATACGCTAAACTTGCCGCCACAATCGCACCTGCAAAGGATTCTTTCTCACCCCCAGATTTACCCCCCGACGAACTCCACACGTCGCGCACTTCTTCTGTTTCAATATCAATCTCTTCCGCTCTAAACGTCATCTGATATCGAGGATCTAATAAGCGTAAACTTTCTAACGTGCCGTGCGTTGCGCCGTCACTCGCCTTATGCAATATGTCCATTACCTCAGTAAGCTGCTGATAGCGCACCTCGTGATCGTCACTGGTTGACAAGCTAAGTGCCTTAACTATTTTCTGGTTAAAGTCCGTGACGTGTGGGAAATTATCAATACGGGCACTCAATCTAAGAGATGTCCCTGCTCTAAATTCAGTGCGCTCTAATACGTTATTAATCGTATCAATACGCTCAACAATATCTTCACGTTCCGACACAAGTCGCTGGTTAATTTTAGCTAAGGCTTGTGTGCCATGCTTGTTCATTCTGTCTTTCCATTGCAGCTCTAATTCAGGCAAGCCTTTCTCAACCAGATCTTTTAGGTGATTTAAGTAATCAGGAATGGCAGCCACATCGGCATTCCAATCTGCTGCCAGGGCGCTCCACTTTTCATGCCCTCTAAAGAACGACATAATACCGACCGCTTTACTTTCAGCGTTTGACTTGGCTTTCTGGTGCCCTCTTAAGTCCTTTTCAATGGCTTGAGTATAATCAATGAGCAGTTGAGCGACTTTATTCAAGTCATCACGCGTTAAGCTTGTTACACGAAGTGCTAATTGAGCCTCAACGATCTCAGGGATCTCCCCTTGTGCATGTCGCGCTGCTTCATTTAGATATTCGGTCGCTTCGCTTAAGTTGGTGGATAGTTTTCCTGACTCAATCTGACGCTCACCTTTATCTTGCTGAATGGCAGATAAGGCGTTATTAGCCTCATCCCACGACACTTTTGCCTTGGCTAAATCACCGCCAACCTCTTTCAGTTTAGCCACCTCAGTACGTAATGTTTCAACACGTTCTTGCCAGTATGGTGCATTAATGTCATTCCATTCGTATTCAGCGAGTTTACGCCATAGGTTTTCTTTCGCGTTATCCTTGTCCACTGCGGTTCTGGCGGCCGCCTGTGTCACCTTTGATGTTTCAATAGTCTCTCTTGTTTCACTCAAGTCATGCTCTAACAGTGCAAGGCGAGAAGTGTTTGAAAAACCTAAACACCACTGTCTACGATCATTGATTTTGTAACTATCTTTTTTCTCAAAGCTACCTTCACCTAAATGCACTAAGCCTTGCTTAGTCATAGAATAAAGTGTCTTATCTAATTCATGAGTTGACTCAACACAATGTAAATCATAGTTAGCTAAATACTGTTTAGCCCACTCACGATATGGGTGAACACGCCATGTTAACTTTCTTAAAAAGCCGTCTTGTTTAAAATCAGCTGACTTATAAGCTTTATTGACCACTTGAACACGCACATAGAGACCTGTATGGCGTTCGTTAAGCCACTTTGTCACATGAGAGTAGGTATGAGCGGGGATCGCCAGTGTAATCCGCAGCATGCCCAGAGTACGCTCAATAGCGCCCTGCCATTCTTTATGGTCGCCATCCACATCTAACAACTCTCCTATAAACATGCACTCTTCAGGATCTAAATGTAGATCACCCACCATCTCATCACGAAGGCGCTGGTAATTAACATCAATATTGGATCGAGGGCGTCGTTTAATATCAGTAATTTCATCAATTAAGCGTCGTTCTTTATTTTGCAGTTCCGTCAAAGCAGAGGACAGCTCGACAAAGGCATTTAAGTGCTGCTCACTTTCTTGAGCCAGAGCCAAGATCCCCGCTTCACCTTTTGCTTGATTATCATCAAACTGCACTTTCTCTAAAGTATCAGGCAACTGTAAGTTAACCACATCTTTCTGATAGTTAGCCGCTTTAGTTGATGTGCGAACTAAGCTGATACTGGCTTGACCAATATCTTTTTCAATGATCTCAATACTGCCGCCACCGGCACGAACATACTCTGCATGCCGGCCTTCTGCGATTTCTTTTGCATCCACTTCTTGCTGAGAAATTTGTTCAAGCTTCGCATTTAATACGCTAATTTTAGTATTAATTTCATCAATTCTTGCAGTGTACAAGGTCATGCACTGACGATTAATAAAGCGAGGTAAGAATTTTCTCTGCTCATCATAGGTATTGATTTTTTCATTACTATCAATCAATGATGTTTGGATATCTACCAAGGGTAGTAGCTGGTCTTTTTGCTCTTTACTATCGACCATCTGTTGATGGACAGCAACCGTATCATTAAATTCAGCCACCACACTTTTTGCATCATCTCGAACCGTGCTGGGTTCTAATACTAAATCACGAATAATCGCTGTCAGATTATCAATTTTCTTTAAGCCTAATGCTCGTCCTAATAATTTAGGTGCATTCTTATTTTCCATGTAGAGTGACTTTTGATATACCGCTTGATATTCACTAAAGCTTTCAGTTGCACAAATAACCGATGGATCACTTTTAAGCCATTGCTTAAGTGCTCGCTGATTACCGTCTTTGAAATGGTCGCCTATCTCCTTTAATTTTAGATTACGATTAGCCACAATATAGAGGCGTTTTACATCGGATAGTGACTGTGAAGATTGCGTTGTCCAAAATAAAGCGGATAACGTAATTTCCGATCCATCATCAGCCTTATAGAGCGCTCTTAGGCTACTAACAACCCCGCCTTCTCGTTTGTTTTTAATCTTTGTGTTGGCACCATCATGATCTTCACCAAAACTACCTCGAATATAAGACATTAAACTACGATCGGCACTGTCGCCTTGTGCGGCAGCAATATTAAAGGATGCCCTACCTGCGGGTTGAAGCAATGCCATAAGACCATCAATTAAGGTGGATTTACCGGCACCTGTATCACCGGTAATGAGCGTGCCTTGAGGATTGATCTTGGCGGTATGGGGACCTGAAAAAGATCCCCAATTAAAAACGGACACCTCCTGAAGTCGGATCTGACCTGTAGCAAAAAGATCGTCCATCGTTAGCTCAACTTGCTCTTCCATACCCATTACGCTTCTCCCTGTTGCTTAAGTGTCAGTTCGTGCTGCTGCTCTTGTTCTTCTTGCTCGGTTAAGGTATCAACACGCTCAATAGCGCCCCCTTCTTTTGCCAACAGAAGATAATCACTGAGCATTTTTTCTAATACCGTCGCACTGGCAATATGGCGAATGACGGGCGTTATCTCATAACGATCGCCGCTCCCTCGCACCGAGATAATCACTTGGCGTTCTGACATCTTGTTTAGCGATGCCATTAATTTCTTATGATCTGCTGTGTCACTATTCGTTAAGGGCAAGAAAGGCACCATTTTTGAGGTGACACTGTCGACATCTATAATAATTTTCTGTTCGCCTGAGGCTTCTCGTTCTTGATAATGCTTTCGTAAAATAAGTAGCACTAATGTGTCATAAACAGAAAGCGTTCGTTTATTGATGAGCGATACGTGCTCATCCTCATCTTCTTCAATGGCAGCGACAAAAACAAGCCCCTCACGCTCATCAAGCATAATGCGTAAATAGAGGTTATCTAAGTAGCGGCGGACAAGTTCTTGATGTTGAGAAATGACCGCAAAATCCCCTGGCTTATTGGATGCCAACAGTACGCCACGCTTGAGTAGTAATACCAAGCTTTTTCTCACTTCATCAGGAAGTGCGCCTTCTTTTAAATCCACTGACTCATCAGGGGTTGCTCTCACCACCTCTTCGTTGAACTCGTCAACGGCATTGAACGCTTCCACTGTGGCTTCAGGTTTAACTGAATCGGTCGCAGCGGCGTTAATATTGTTATCAAAAAAATTTTCCATCATCATGTCCTTTAGGGTTATAGCGCCAGTTCATCAATCGTGTCGGGAAACATACCTGCATTCATCAGGTAGCCGGGCACGGTTGCCTTAAACTCCTCACCATTTTTGTCTTTTAAGACAATGTCTTCTTTTTCAACTAATCGTGTTGCACTGACAGACGCAGCGACCCGTAGGTGGGCTACCAGCTCTTCAAGTCCTTCCTCGATGGGAATGTATTCCGTCAATCCTTTTACCGTTAATGGTCCGCGTTGCTCAAGCGTTCTTTTTACTTTAATAGCGACGTCTTTAACGCTGATCGTGTCGAGCACAGCCAGCATACCATCACTTAGTGTCGTTCTATTTTCCGCCGCACTCATATCGGCTGCATCTATTTTGTCATCCGGCATTTTGAGTCGGTGACTCTCAGGTGAGGCAATTTTTATCGTATCAATCGGTAAGGTGATCGAGGTTGGAGACCGTAGGCTGACGTCATGCTCTTTGAGTGTGACAGCCACCCGCTCTAATTCTGAAATAAGTTTTGTGACAGCTCGATTTTCAGCGGCTGAGCCACTTTCAACGTAAGCACGCAAGGCTTCACCTGTCCGACGTCGAACTTTAAATACGCGATCGCTTTCTTTGGTGAGCTCTCGCATTAGCTTTGCCAAAAACTGACGCTCATGCGGCTTGAGGTATTGCGCTGCTGGCTTACTTAGAATGCTTTTAAGGTGTTCGCGTAGCTCCATATTCCTATTATCATCACACAAGAGCGTATAGAACCCCTCAAAGGCACCTCCAGCTTCCGTTTGAGCCAATAAGTCCTCCTGTTCCATGGCGTGAAGTAAAATTTCCCCATGACTCGCATCGCCTTCAATCATTTGTACTCGCAATGCTTGATCGTGGATTCTAATTTCATCTTCCACTAATCTAAAATCACCTGGCAAAATGTAGGCTAACTGAAATATTTCTCGGATCCGTTCACGCTGCTGTAGTTCGGTTAACTGCACAACCTCTCCCGCTTCAAGCGCTGCCATTTCCTGTTCTATTTCGCGCTTTTTGAGCGCTAAAATAGATAATCTATCTTCAATATTAGGGCTGGTGGCTGCTGCAAAGTCACGCACTGTTTCTTGGACAATTCGTAAATGGGAGGCAGAGGTGCCGACATTACGGCTATCTAAGCCTTGCGTAAAGCGTAAAGCCATATCCAATGCATCTGTTTTGGTGAGCATGTCATCCAGCTCACGGATCCATCCCAAAGCGATCCATGCCTTTAAGTAGTAAGCAGCATTATTTTCGGTATGCCAAAGATCGATATCACGCAATCGCCTGATTTCAATATCCAATGAGACTCGCGCCTCATTCATGGGCACTTCATTTTCATCTGAAAATAATTCACTTAGAAAAGCCAAGATAACCGGTGCATTATCAGCACGCAATAGTCGCCATGTACTATTGTCTTGGTGTAATCGTTTATTTTTAGCGTACAGCCCTTGAAAATTCACGTGCCGTCCTTTTTACTAAGGAAGTCCATTCTTTCTTAGCTGGAGAAGATGTTATCACATTAGATATTGATTTGTCAAGTGCAAGTAGATTCAAAAATATATCAGTGATTAAGGCTGACCATGAAATAAGATGAACTCACCTTCTCGTAAAGCGTTAGCATATACCAGTTAAGGGGACAGCCCTCCTTCGTGGAGCTTCAATAAAAAGGTCTTTATGCTGCTGTAGCACCGCTATTGATACGGCATCGGCATCTCCCTTTAATTCTTGGTATGACATTGGATCTTTCCCCTCCGCTACAATATTCATTCTTTGCTCAACCATGCGCTTAAGCTCAGGCGTTGAGGTATTGCTTTTACCGTTAAAATCTTGCTCCGAATCATGTCTCGCCACTTTTAAAACAATTTCAAAAGCATCTTCTTCAGCATCGCTGTATTCTTCAGTATAGCTATCATAGCCAATGTCATCCGTTACCCCAACAAGATGAGCCTCCCCCTCATCAAGATTAGGCACTTGGAATCCCATTTTTCTATAAAAGAGACGGACTGCAGCAACGTCGCTCGGTGAGAAGTTGAATATCTGATGACCGTCAATATTTAGCTCAAGCGGGTAAGCCTTAAGTACCATCAATTCCGTGTTTTTAGCTGTCATCATTTGAAACTTTTCAATGAGCCTTTTACCGATCCCTTCACGTCTAAACCCTGGCTCTACGAAAAGATGATTAATAATACTCAAGCCTGAAAAATACAATATCTTTTCATCATCAAATCCATTGTCTTGATAAAGCTCTATATCCTCAATAAAAGCGGGGTTAGGCTTTCTTGAATCATCTTTATCCGCCAGACTGCAAACAGCATTGTAAGCGGACTCTGTCATTCCGTCTGCCGCATCAATAAGAACGTCAAGGGATGCGCGGTAATCACAAGCGCCAAGCAAAACATGAGCGCGTAAAACCCCTACAGTAATTTCTTCCTCATCGTGATCGGAGGTGACTACAGCCCTAAGCTCAACGTCAAGATGTTCGTCGTCATCACCATCAAAACTAATATGAGGCCTAATGTCGACATGAACCAGACCGTTTGAGCTGTAAAAATCTGACGAATCAAGCGTGCTTGGATCGATAGTTATCATTGTTATTGCCACACCTAAAAATAGTAATGTAGCCATTATGCGTTTTATTGCAATTAAATCACGTTACCTATAGCACAGTTCCTGCCAATATAAATTGACACTTATTTTTTTATTGGATAGAATGTATCTAAGATATTATTAATATTGGATTTAACTTGTGATAAAAACTTATTCAAAACTCTTAATTCCAGTCATGCTTGTCTTATTTTCAATGACGGGACACGCTGCTGACTTATCAAACTCAACTAAAACTGGCAATGTCGCCATCCAAGCAGGCAGTAATTCCTTTGGTAGTAGCGGCATGCTGTCGGGAAGTCACCGTGTATTGGATGCTCGCTTCCAACAAAAAGCAGACTTTGATGGCGCTGAGACCGCTTGGTTTAGTATAAGATCGTTTCGCAGCCCTATGAAAATAAAAATAGACTTCCCTGATGTCTATCTACATTACCAAAATGGTAGCAAAATAAAAATGGGGAGCATTTCTCCTACTAAAGTTAGTTTTTATCTGCAAGGCCCAAGTCGCTTAACCTTTACCGTGACCACGGGTGGCGTTCAACATCTTTGGTTTAACATGGCGTATCCAATGTATGGCACGCCCTACATGCACGGCCCCATTGACATTAAAGAAAATCCATGGGTAACAAAGAAACTGTTTATTGCAACGTGGGTAAAATGAATTCAGAATACGACTTAGAGGCCATCCTTAATGATTATCCAAAATCATTGGAAGAAGGGCTCGACGGTGATTTAGATAAGACCATTGAGGTTTTTTATGCAGCGATTGAAGAAGTAGACTTGAGCCAGCCTACATTAAGTCTATTAGAGAAGGCTATTTTTGATGATGACGTAGCGGACGGGCTACTTGATACTCTTATGTCAACTGCTTTTGATGAAGAAGCTCATGCAAAAATGGTAATGACTTTGCTCCGTAAGATGGCTACTTCAGGCTTAGTCAAAGGCTACTCTCAAGAACAATATGACACCTTAATTGAAATGGAAAGAGCCAACTTGGGATTGAATCATAACGCCACCTCGCTTCCATCTTATAATTAATCATGGATAATTCAATGCGCACACCATTACTCACGACACTGTTCAGCTTACTCTTTATTAGCCCTCTTTTTGCAGCGCCACTCTCTAATTCAACAACAACAGGTAGCGTCCCCATTACATCGGGCAACATTAACCCCTTTGGTAGCGGATCAGGAAACCGTATTATTTATGATCCCAATGTTTATAATGGTGCGGAATCCGTTCCTTTTTGTACGCAGTACCAGTGCAGAGCGGGCGTCTTTTTTGTCAGGGTAACAGGTCGAACCCCCACCATATATAGAAACAATGCGCCTGGCAGGCTTCCCCTTGGCTACACTATCAAGTTAAAGCCCAGTGGCTTATTTGTGTCGCGTGGCGGATGGGGATCAGCGTGCAACGAGGCAGACAGGGGGGTAGTTCAGCACCCTTCTTATCCCTTGTCTGTGAATTTTGAACACACCTCTGGCGGCGCGCCTATGGAGGTCTGCGTCTCTTCTGTTGCTTGGAGAAAATAACCTGACGCTGCCATCACTTATCGATGATGTGTTATTAGTTATATCTTTGGGGTTGGGCTGTTCTCTACTGGCGTTTCTTTCAATTTTATTTGATTAGAAATGTCGAGGTCGGACCAGCTTGACACAGCGTCATATTCAGAAGTGTCTTCATCGTCATTAACTGAGTAGTGAGCAATATGCGTGACCTTACCTACATTCTCCTCTCCTAAGATATTCGCCATTTCATCTCGCCATAAAGTCATGCAGGTGAGGTAATTTTCTGGTGACACTTCATAGGAGGTGTAGCCTATTGCTCTAACCTCGTCTCTGGGGGACGAGCTCCAATCATGGACACCAAAGAGTGACTCAATTCCTGAAGCTAAATCTAAAAACCAATTGTTATTGTCACTGGAGAATTCTTGCAGATCTTCAACCGTTTGGGCGCAGGCCTTATCGAAAGTGAAGCCGTAGACATTGTCCTCCTCTTTTTCTTCATCAGTAAAGAAGAAGTAGAAACAACTATCATGATCTCGCCCCTTTAATCCTTCCAGAGCAATAATACCTTTAATAGCATCAGAAGCCACTCTTATAATCTCATTGTCGCTCAATATTAAATCCATCTTGATTAATGCATTAATTAATCAAGACAGGCACATAGTTAATGGCGTCATCCCCGTCTCCGTTGATACCGTGCCCGCCTGATCCCCAGCAATATATTTTTCCTGATTTTATAGCGCACGCACCGTGGCCACTTGCAGCCCCCGATGAAATATCAGTAACACCCGAGGTTAACCCTGGTACCGAGAGGGGGGTAGATTGAGTTACATTGGTCGTGCCTCCATCCCCCATTGCGCCACCTCCTGTCTTACCCCAAGCATACACTGCGCCATTTTTAATCGCATAGCCATTACCATTGGATAAGGCCGCTTTCGTCACGCCTGATGTCATGCCTGTTAATGTCACAGGGGTAGCTGACGGTGACACACCATAAAGACCAAACCCCCATACCTTGAGCGCTCCGGATACAATAGCTGAGCCATTGTATGGTCCCATAGCAACGGAAGATCCCCCAGAGGAAATGCCCGTTATTCCACTTGGCGATGTATTTGTCGTTGTTGATCCATCCCCCATTTGAGTGTGTCCAGCATAGCCAAAACAAAGTGGCGTTCCTGAGGTGTTAATGAGGCAAGAAGAGTTTTGCCCTAATGCAACGGTTGAGACGGATGATCGCGTATTAACAGGGATCCACCTTTCTGTCGTATTGCCCTGCCCTAACTGGGATGAAGCGTTCCCGCCCCAACACTTAAGTTGATTGGATGTCGTGATGGCGCAAGAGTGTACATAACCCGATGCCACCTGCCTTATTCCGCTACCTAATCCATGGACAGGCGTTGGCACATTTTTGTTTACAATAGAATTGTTTCCCAATTCACCATGGGCATTATTACCCCAGCACTTTGCTCCGCCATTTTGAACAGCGCAAATATGAGAGTAACCAACGGACACGTCCGTAACGCCTGAAGTCATTCCAGGAACAAGGGTGGGTACATGTCGAGATCCCATCTCAGGGCCATAGCCCAGCTGCCCCTTGTTATTTCTACCCCAGCATCGCAATGCACCTGTTGTGCTTATTGCACAAGTATTACTTTGACCTCGAGAGACGCTAACCGCTGACCATGACGATGAGTTAATTGTTAATGCAAAAACGGCATCACCTGATAGATTTTCCGAACTAACCGTAATCGAAATAGATTCTGATCCAGAGAGTAAAGGGGTGCCTGATAATATCCCTGACGCTGAAAGACTTAAGCCTGATGGCAGGTCGGTAGCCGACCACGTTAGCGCGCTGGCTTGAACATTTTCTATTGTAAGATCGTTGCTTAAGTCATAAGTATAGGATTCAGCCTCGGATGCGTCAGGCAGTGTTGAGGCTGTCAAATTAAGAGAGGGTGAGACCGAGCCACCTGAAGGCAGCTTAATAATATAATTTGTCGCTGACTGAGCAGAAAAAGAAGCAGACATTAAAATCAGTAAGGAAAGGGTTTTTAATCTCATGAGGGTTCCTGTAAAATAGTGGTGCTCATAATTAAATGAACAGTAATTTTATTTATTGGTCATTACTGAGCTTGAGCTTCAATAAATTTAATTTCAGTGGTGCCGGTAAAAGCAGGGCCACCTTGATTTGCTGTGATATTAAGGCGATAGCTAAGGTAGGCTGTATCATTGATAACAGAGTAGTAGTTAAATGCACTCCCGGTGATAACCGAGTTACTTTCAGATCCTAAAATAACCCATGTACTCCCGTCATTCGAGCCTTCCAAGTTAAAGTTTTTTGGATAGGTAGCAGCACCCCCGCCATTTAGCCCATAGAAAGCATATTTATTAATAATGATGGGCGCATCAAATTCATACGCTACCCAGCCAGTATTAGAGGCTGAATCTGTCAACCAGCCGTATTGATAAAGCGTAATCGCAGCAGGATCACCTTGACCATCAAATACGTGCCAGTTTTTGTAATTAACTTGATCGGGATAAAAAGATGAGACACTGATCTTAGTTGACGGGCCTGTCAATGTATCCGTTGCGCTTGTCGTGCTGGTGTTTGTAGCGCCGTCGGCATTAACCGTAGCAACCACCACCTCAGCGGCAATGGTAGGGGCACCTGTCGGCATCCTAACCTCGTAATCTCCCGCAGTAGCGGTGGATATCAGTGCGGTCAACATAAGCGATGCGAGTAGAGATTTCTTCATTATTTTCACCTAAAAACTTGTATCAAACCCATGCTACACATTTAGGTTGATACTGTCAATAATCACAGAACAAACATCATTGACACTTATTTAATATAAGTGCAATGTAGTTAACATCCTCCTCTTGACGGGTCTAAGCTTACGCCTGCTTCTAACACGCTTAAAAGCGACCGATTAGCGTGAAAAATTAACTTGAAGCCTAATTACATAACTAAAACTATTTTTCTGGCCTCTTAATCCCATTTAATAAATTGAGATAACAATGAATAAATTAACCTTGAAATCCTTATGCACAGCACACTTACAATACTGTCGATGTCGGGAGCCGCTCTTGCGACATCGGTATCCAATTACGAAATTCGCCTTCCAGCAGGTGGTGGTAAGACGCTTATTTCTGTTGGGGTGCCGATTGATCTTTCGGCTAACCTTGCTTCAGGCAACATTGAGTTACCATGGGCTGAAGGTGACGTAGGCTCATCTCCTGTTACAGGGTATGAGATACATTCATCGACCACTTCCAAGCCGCAAGAATTTACCGAAATAGCATCTCTTCTGTAACGTGGCAAGCATCTAATTACGCCTATTACTACTCATCCAGAGCCTCTGGCTCAAGTAAATATACTTACGCACCTTATAGCGGCCTACAATCGGCCCAGCCACCAGGAAATACAAATAGATACCGCTGCATGCGATACTCTAACTAAAAATGGGCATAGCACTCTTCAGTGGGTGCTATGCTGTTTTTCGTCGGTGACCGTGTCGACAAAGTCATAATTTGCACCTGTAATCAGTCATTGGCAGCTTAAGTGATGATATTATACATAACCTGCTCCAGGAACTTTAGCGCTGCCGCCTCCATCTTTAAAGGGAAGTTCTTAGCACTCTGAAAGTCACGGTTAAGTAAGTCACTGGTTTTAATTTCAAAACGCTTAACTTCATCCCCAAAAGACTTATCTAAAATTGAATAAAAATCACCTGAGCCTCGCTCATCGAGTAGCTGGCGGAGCGTCACAATTCGATCAATAGATTTATTGCGAATGTAAATGGCTTTAATGGTTATATCATCACTGCCGCCGACCCCTTCACTGTCGAGCAGTTTAAGCAGTGCTGTTGTTTGGGCTTGTGCCTTACCCTTTTCAATGGTGATATAGGTACACGCTCTGATTTCTTGGCGTGTAAAATCAGCATCAACAAAAAACTGGCATTTTTTATCGCGATTAATCGTAAACGGGGTTGAGATGACTTTTGAGCTTTTCAGCATGTCCTCAATGATGGGGCCGCGATCGTCTTTCGACACAATCTCAATTTGATGAGAAGACTTATCCATTAGCTGCAGGCTGACATTCTTTTCAGCTTGTTTATATGAAGATGAAATGGTGGTTAAAGTATCAGTATCAATTTTTTGACCAGCATCATAACCATGCAGGCGAGTAACCGCCTCTTTCCAGTCCTTGCCCATATTGTTATAGGATTTCAGGTTTTTATGGTTATCCATATAGCGCCTTAACTCTTGCAAAATATAGATATGATCTTCATCTTTAATTAAATTGCCATTAACAAGCTTGGATGCCATTACTTTTAAGTAAGACCACGACCAGTGATATAGGTTAACGCTTTTCTTTTTAGTTTTTACAGGGCTGTTCGTCGGGTGCGTTACCATTTCATTTGAAATGGTAATGATATTATTAATTCCAATCTCTTTGCCGAACTCAATATAACGCCCCACCTGCTCATCGGTTATATCGTTAGTAGATACTTTGACCTCAATAAAAGCAGCCCACTCTATGATGGGGTTGTGTTTGCCACTGGTAATAACAATCATGCCGTCTGGTCGATCGTCTTTACTTTCGCTTTGCAACTCAGTGTAGACGTGAAGATTAACATTGCGGGTCTTTATTTTATTAACACCAATTGTCGTTAATAATAATTCGCGATATTCTTTGACGGCACCTAATGAGGCTAAAAATATAGAGGTAGTGGGCACTTCACTATCGGTATTGCCTGATGGAAATAAGCGTGCTTTTTTATTTTCAAGCTCACTTGGGGTGTTAAATTTAAAGACTTCATGCAAATCAGATAGCTTTGTTTGTCCAAGCTCAATATTTTTAATCAAAATCGTCTCCCTGAGCAAAAGCGCTCATTGATTATTAAGGTTATCAAATTAACCATACATTTAGTGTTTAGTTTTGTCAAACAAGTATATTTATCACGTTAACGAAATATACTGGATATGTAGTGAATACTTAATACAAAATAATAGATCTAAGCCCGATTAAACTGCATATTAGAAAGGTGAGGAATTCATGCACTCTTGGAGCGGAAGCCACCTTTAGAGAAGGCGAGCTACTTTTTTTAATTGCCCCAGTAAAAATCTCAACACCAATAAGTATAAAGTCCTTCATTATCATGGCGTTAAGTTGCGAAGCCCATGCTTGAAGAGAAGCAATCTCTTTATTGCGGTGATTAAGTAACGTAGTAGAGAGATCGCGAAAGCCCCCTATAGAGAAGGTCAGCCTCTCTACTCGACCTATTTCAAGGTCATTTTTAATCACTACAACAAGGAATTCTTATGAATTTATTACAAGCAAAATCTCAAGTTAACCTAAACACCTCTTATTCTTCAATAAAGAAAAAGGCATTAACTAAAGAGTATGGCGTAAGCTTAAATGCCCGCTACTGGAAAAAATAGAACAATGACGCAATATCACTCATGATGTAGTGTTTGTTGCTTTAGAATGAAGGAGAGTGACCGCCAGCAGAAGGTTGGTGGTTATTTTTCTTATCTAATGTCAGGGTGTGTCGCTTTTGGAGTTCGGCTTCTATCGCCTCACCATCAAAACAATACAATCGATTAATATCTACCTTGACTACACCCCAATTAGGCGTATCGCCTTCCGATAAAGGTATTTCAGATTTTAAGGTCTTGACCGTGGCAAAGTTATCACCTTTCATTAAGCATAGCGCCATACGAACGATATCACAGCCCAATAAGGCATCTCTGGGCATATTTTTACCTTTCGATCCTCTTGGCGGCGAATAAATCATCATTTCACGCTCACCTATAATACTGATATCAACTGCATGAGATTCACTGTCCTCTGGGATGGTACCTGCTCCCCCTACATTTTGAAGATTAACCTCTGAGATAGGTAAGTTATAGACACTGCAAAACGCTAAAAAATCAGCATAGCCCACCGAATAAGGCTCACCATTCATGTACTCATTCCATTCACTGGTCGCCACATCGATAAAATCGGAAATAGTTTCCCCGATCCCGTCTTGGATCGGCAGAGCCTTAGTCATGGCGGCATCTTTGTCCATGGTTGAATTGAGAACGCTATGATCAATCGCGTCGTCACGTAGAAGATCGTCCACCTCACTGGAAGTCAAAGTCGTGACAGCGCCTTGTGATATAAGGGCACTACCCCCTTCATTATGGCAAAATAAGCCCCCTTGAAAGTCTACCCAGCTCACTTGCAATGTTCTATCGCTGTCTTGAAGCTTTAATGCTAACTGTAAAAATTTAGAAAGCAATGTTGAACAGCCTTTTTTGCCCGATTCAACGGTCATTACCCTATGGTCATTGTTTGCTTTTCGACTGGTCATTTTAAAGCCTCGACTACTCAAGGCGTCACTTTTTACTGCGGCTAACACCAGTTCTTCAAAAATTTTGAATGTCTCTGGATCGTCCTTGAGCATTTTTAAGTCATCTTGAAACCCAGTATTATAGTCATCATTTGATTCAGGCATGAGCTTGTGCTGATTAAAATACTTGCACTCATGAAGAATTGATTTTAAAAGTATATCCGTATTGTCACTGATATCGACTTCTACTTTGCCAATGTTTTGTGACATGACTTGGTCTGAAAATATCTTTTTCATGTAATCCTCTGGTAGTTGCCACGGTTATCCTAATATAATTATTTTATATGCAATATATTAAATAAACTTGAATTATACATCTTAATGCATTAAATTATATTGAACAGAACACAATAAAGGGATATTTATGTATATAGAATCAGTACTCTTTTTAGCCGATATAAAGCATTTTAACAAAGAAAAGAAGCAAGCCGCCCTGTTAAACTACCTTAAAGACGTATTCACCAAGATTACTGAAGAGGAAGGCGAACTAAGCTTAATTAAAGATTCATTAACTCACTTCGCCAACAATATTCCTCCTTCAAATGTTACATTTAAGCTGCTTGAGGATCTCTCGCGGAATAGAGCCTCATTTCTTGAGGACAAGTCACTCTATCACCGTGTTTATGAAAAGCATCTTATGATGAGTGATTTCTTAAGTAGACTGCTCCCCTATGCAAGCATTAATGAGGGATCCACAGAAAAAGATGAAGAAGTTATTTTAAGTGAGTTATTTGAAATAGCATGCAAACATGAGAATGACATCATATCCATGTTCCTTCATCAATCACACTGTGAAAAACACTACGGCATTAAAGACAAGGAAACAAAGGAAATAGCAGAGCTCATTTCTGAAATTTTAGATCTCGACACGACGCCTCCAGGCTTCATTGACATCGATAATGGCAGGGACGACTTCCTAAAAGAAAAGTTTGAACAAACTTTAGCGACTTTACACAGAGGAGGCGCATCTCATTACCCTATCTTCATGGGGATAAGTGTAGAGGACTCATTGATGGCTTCCTTGGCTAAAAGAGCACTCACTAAAGATAAGAAGCTTTTAAATAATGTTAATCAATTTTTAGTAAGTTTACGCAAACCCTATTATCTACCTAACGGCAGATGGAACGGCAAGCACTGTTTCAAGTTGAGTGGTTGTTTTGTCAAAGCTTACCTGGCGAAACCTGGAGAGGTTAGACTAAAGAATATCACTCATCATCTTGAACATGTTAGACATCAAATGCTTTACGCTATTCCGCCTGATAGTAATGAAATGATTACCGATCAAGAT